>Ga0070683_100000739_pt1 | contig 23944 bp, 21 predicted proteins | sample KBSC713LmetaG_FD_64662 | JGI IMG/M metagenome (GOLD analysis project Ga0070683, IMG submission 64662) | Corn rhizosphere microbial communities from Kellogg Biological Station, Michigan, USA - KBS C7.1-3L metaG | ecosystem: Host-associated > Plants > Roots > Rhizosphere ... | reverse complement strand
AGTAGAGGTCGGGGCAGAGGGCGAGGTACCCGTGGTGGGCGAACCTCCTGGTCGCCTCCCGGTACCACTCGTCCCAGCCGGGCCGGTGATGGAACAGCACGACCGCCGGGTACGGACCCGGCCCCAGCGGCCTGGCGTAATAGGCGTTGATGTGGTCGCCGCCGTGGCCGGGAAGGGTGATCGTCTCGGCGATCATCCCCTCGTACTCGTCAGTGGACCGCACAGCATCCTCCGTTCGGCGTTCGTGGGCTTGATTCTTCCGCCATCCTCACCGGTCGCGCAGGTAGCGCCAGCGGTGTGTCGGGTCGTTGACCATGCGCAGCCAGAGCCCGAACAGGTTGATGCTCAACGCGGTCAGGAAGATGAAGAGTCCGGGGATGGTGATGAGCCACCACGCGGTCGTGATGTAGTCGCGGCCGTCGGCGATGAGCAGGCCCCAGGACACCGCCGGCGACTGCAGACCGAGGCCGAGGAAGCTGATGCTCGACTCCAGCAGGATGACCCGGGCTATGTCGATCGTCATGATGGTGAGGATCGTCGACAACATGTTCGGCACCAGGTGCCGCGCCATGATCCGCCGCTTCGAGGCGCCGAGCGTCCTGGTGGTCGTGATGAACGTCTGCTCGCGAAGCGACAGGGTCAGGCCGCGGGTGACCCTGCAGTAGAGCATCCAGCGCGCGATCGACATCACGAGGATCAGGTTGAGGGTGTCGGGGCCGATGATGTAGAGGACGAGCAGCACGAAGAAGATCGTGGGCAGCGCCATGAACACGTCGACCACGCGCATGATAACGTCGTCGACCCACCCCCGGTAGAAGCCGGCGAGGACCCCGAGGGTGACGCCGAGCGTGCCGGAGATCAGCGCGACGAGCGCCCCGATGCTCAGCGAGACACGGCCGCCGGCGAGCAGCCGGGTCAGCAGGTCGCGGCCGATGCCGTCGGTGCCGAACACGTAGAAGTGGCCGTCCTGGTGGGTGAACGGCGGCAGCAGCGCATGCTGCAGGTCCCGGCCGGCGACCTCGTACGGGCTGACGACAGGCCCCACGAACGACAGGACGACGATGCCGACGATCCAGATGAACGACGCCGCCGCGGTCTTGTCCCGGAACAGCGCACGCCAGGGGAACCGGGAGTGCCGCCGCCTCGCCGGCGGGCTCTGGCTCCCGTCCTTCTCGGGCTGGCCCGGCCGGTCTTCCGGGTCGGACGAGCTTTCCGGTCGCTGGATGTCGACCACAGCGCTACCTCCGTCTCCTGGTGACCGCTACCGGAACCTGATCCGCGGGTCGACGAGCGAGTACGTCATGTCCACGATGAAGTTGATGACCATGACGAGCGCGGCCGCGCTCACGACGGTGGCCGTGACGAGCGGGAGGTCACGTTGCTGGATGGCGGTCACCATCAGGTAGCCCATGCCCGGCCAACCGAAGATCGTCTCCATGATCACCGAACCGTTGACGACGGACGCGATCTCGTCCCCGAGGACGGTCAGCACCGAGATCGAGGCGTTCTTGAACACGTGCAGGCCGAGGATCGTCGTGGTGCCGAGGCCCTTGGCGTTCGCGGTCTGCACGTACTGCTTCGCCAGCTCCTCCATCACCGCGTTCCTGGTGATCTGGATGAACCTGGCCATGCTGTTCATCGCCAGGACCACACCGGGCAGGATCAGGTACTTGAAGTCGCCGTAGCCGTTGAAGCCCGAGGTCGGCAGCACTCCGAGCTTCACGGAGAAGAAGTAGATACCCAGCAGTGCGATCCAGAAGTTCGGCGCCGAGATGAGCGCGAACGACGCGGAGTTGATGACCGTGTCGAACCAGGACCGCGGCCGGGTGGCGGCGAGCACGCCGAGCGGGATGCCGATGAGGCTGACGAGGACGGCGAACGCGCCCAGGAACAGCGTCTTGGGCAGCGCCTGCAGTACGGACTCGATCGCCGGCGTGCCCCGGCGGATCGAGTCCCCGAAGTCGAAGTGCAGAGCACCCTGCATGAAGTCCACGAACTGGGCCGGCAGTGTCTGGTCATAGCCCAGCTCGTGCTCCAGGGCGGAATACTGCTCGGCGGTGTAGCCGTCCGGGAGCATGAGGGCGACCGGGTCGCCCAAGGCATGCAGGGCGAAGAACAGCGCCACCACCAGGATGAGCAGCGTCAGGATGGAACCCGCGGCGCGCCGGACGATGTATCTGCGCAGGGCGTCCACCTCCTCGTGCCGGATGTGACGGCTGGCGGTGGACGCAGCAAGCGCCCACCGCCAGGCCGTTCCAGGTCAGACCGCTAGGACATGCTCATACGATCGGGTCGCAGCCAGCCGACCTGCGGCGAGCTCCACTGGAAGTTCTTCACCGACGCGAAGATGTCCGGCGAGTCCCAGAGCGGGATCTGGTGCACGTCGGGGATGAAGACGTTCGTCGAGATCGCCTCCATCAGCTTGTCCCGCTCGTCGCCGGACGCGGCCTCCGCGGCCTGCAGCTGCTTGGTGAACGCCTCGTCGCACACCGAGTACGACCGGGGCTCGTTGCAGCCGTCCATGTAGGCGAACGTGACGCTCGCGTCGTACAGGTCGTTGGTGTGTGCGCGCTGGATGAACACGTCCGGCGGGCTGCCCTTGACGCCGGGCTGGTGCAGCTTCTCCCGCCGCTCGCCGTCGACGAACTGGAACGTCGCGTTGACGCCGACGTCCTTCCAATAGCTCAGGACGGTGTCCGCCCAGGTCTTCGGGAAGTCGCCGGTCTCGCCGTAGACCTTGACCCCGTCGAGCTGCTTGCCCGGGCCGAGCACCTGGTCGAGCAGCTCACGTGCCTTCTTGGGGTCGTAGGTGTAGCGGGGCGCCTCGTCGACGTAGCCGACGGAGGCGGGGTTGAACGGCAGCGCCGTGCAGTGCGAGGTGTTGTTCAGCAACGTCTTTGCCATCGCGTCGCAGTCGATCGCGTAGGCGAGGGCCTGGCGGAAGCGACTGTCGCTCCAGATCGGGTCGGCCTTGCCGCTCGCGTCCCGGTCCCGGAGCCGGATCCAGGCGTAGTCGATCGACCTCGGGATGAACGTCTTCGGCACGGTCTTGACCTGTTCGGGCTCGAGCAGGTCGGTCAGCTGTGCCTCACCGGTCGCGATCATCGATGCGCGCACCGTGGAGTCCGGCCGCCAGATGATCTTCACCTCGTCGAAGTAGCCAGTGTCACCCCAGTAGTCCTTGAACGCCTTGTAGAGCAGGAAGGTGTCCGTGCGCTCGGCGAGCATGAACGGGCCGGTGCCCATAGGCCAGGTCTTGGCCTTGTCGGGGTTCTTCTCCGACCAGTCCGGCGCGGCGAACTGCAGCTGCGGGGCGATCCGGTCGAGGATCGGGCACGCATTGGGACAGTGCACCGCGAGCGTGTACTTGTCCTTCGCCGACGCCTGCAGGCCCTTGGCGTAACGCACGACCCTGGCCGTGCTGTCCGGGGCCGTCTCCTTGTTGATGCTCCATGCCGCGGCGGCGGCATCGAACTCCTCGCCGTCGTGGAACTTCACTCCCTGCCGGAGGGTGAACTCCCAGTTGTGGTCGTCGATCTCCTTCCAGGACGTGGCCAGCTGCCCGTGCAGCGTGCCGTCCTTCGGGTCCTGGGTGATCAGCACGTCGCCGGCCAGGTCGGTGTACGCCGCCGAACCGCCGAGCCGGTACAGCAACCCGATCGGTTCGTCCGGCGAGCGGGAGGCGACGAACGTCATCGTCTTCGTTCCACCGGACTGCGAGGAGCCACCGTCGCTGCCGCACCCGACTCCCACCGTGGCGGCCGCGACCACCACCGTCAGCAGCCCCGCGACTCTCCTGGTACGCAAGGACATATGGCCAGCCATCGTTGCCCTCCTACGGAATGGGGATGTCGAGGAGCGGGGCGTGTTGCTGCTTGCCGTCGACGTCGGTGTCGTCGGGACTCCCGGACACGACCTTGCGAGGCATCACGATCTTGATCGCGTTCGCCGGCGGGTAGTCGTAGATGCTCACGTCTTCGGCGGAGAGCTTGTAGAGCTCGGCTATGAGCTCTGGGTTGATCGCGCCGGACGACCAGACCCGCTGGAAGTCTTCGGTCCGGTCGAACATGATGTCGAAAGACCGCCGCGTCGCGCCGTTGTTGGTGCCACGGATCGAGTTGGCGATGTCTCGCAGCCGGTCCATCTCACTTTCTCCGATCAGGTCGGGACAAGCGCCGTCACACGTCGACGATCTCGACGTCGAAGATGTCCTCCCACTCCGACCAGGTGTCCATCTCGACGATGTGCCAGACACCCCAGTCGTAGACCGGTCCCATCGGGAGGGCGCCCATCGGGAAGGGCTCGCTGGCGTTGTTGTGGTTGAGCTGGCCGGGGAACTTGGTGTGCCCGGCCAGGGCCTTGTGCCGCGCTGCCGCCTCGTTCGCAGCCGACTGCGTCTTGCCGATCGCGTCGACCAGGATCCCGAGCTCGTGGCTCTGGGTCTGGGTGACTGGTTCGTCCTCGCCCATGACCCCGTTCTTGCCGTACACGCGGAAGCGGACGGTGTACTCGTCCGGTTCGACGCCCTGCAGGTGCAGGTTCCGCTCGGCGTTGACCTTCACCTTGGCCAGCCACTCATCGACGTACGGCATGATCATCGGATCCCGTACGGCGAAGAAGGTGATCGCCCGGTAGCCGAGGAAGCGCGAGCCCTCGAGCTTGACGGTGTACTTGGGCGCGGTGATGAACTGGCTGCCAGTGACCTTGACCTTGCCGTCGTCGACGGCCTCGTAGACGCACCCCGAGGTGTCGATGACGCCGGACGGAACGATGGTGTGATAGGGGCTGTCGTTCTCGTACAGCGTGACCGCGGCGACCGAGCGCGGCGTGCAGTACGTGCCCTCCTTGGTGGAGGAGGCGATGAAGTGGTCCATCCGGAACTGCATGAAGCCGAGCGAGCCGGTCTCCTCGCCGGGCACGGTCATCATGACGCCCTTGTCCATGGTGCGGGCAGCGTGCCAGGCGACGCCGGCCGGGATCCCCGCCGCCAGCGGGGGCCCGGCGAAGATCGCGGGATCCGTGGCGCGGCCGCCGAGGATCACGTCGGCCCCGGCGTCCAGGGCCTTCAGGAACGGTTCGACGCCCATCATCCCGACGATCGGGGTGGAGGCGTCGATCGCTTCGTCGGTGAGTACGGGGAACGGACCGAGCGAGACGATCTTGTCGGCGGCGAGCTTCTTCTTCAGGTAGTTCTTGTCCATCTCGGCGTGCAGCAGCGCCATCCGGAAGTGCAGGTCGCGCTCGCGGGCGATCTCCTCGACCAGCTTCCGGACCGCCTGCAGGTTGCGCTCACCACCGGCGGTCCCGGCCGAGCCGATGATGAACTTCGCGCCGATGCCGCGGGCTCCGCTGATGAGGGTGTCCAGCTGGCGCTTCATCGGTCCCTGCGACCGGACCTCGCCCGAGCCCAGGTGCGCGGCGCCGTGGTCGGACGAGCCGGCGTCGGACGCGACCACGTGCGGGTTCCAGCTCAGGCCGCGCTGGAACGCACGGTAGGAGAAACCGGCTCCGATCGACCCGACGGCCATCATGCGCAACTCTTCGTCTTCCTCAGCCATTCGACACCTCTGTCTCTGTCGCCTGTGGACGGCGGGTCGGTCAGGAGTAGTCGACGTCGACCCATCGCCGGTCGCGCACCGACTCCTCGGCTGCGTCCCAGATGCAGTGGATCTTGTACGTCGCGTTCAGGCTCGGCTCGCAGTCGCGGCCCTCGCGGATCGCCGCCGCCAGCTCGATCCACGCCGCCGCGACCCGCTGGGTCGGCCGGCCCTCCAGGGAGAGCGGCAGCGGTCGCGCCGTCACCTCGATCGGCTCGAAGCCGCCGAGCTCCTCCGGCGGCCGCCGCTCCGCGATGATCCGGTCGACGTCGGCCTGCATGCCGAACAACCGGAAGTCGTGCGGCCAGCCGGTGTCGAGGTCCGAGCCGACCGACATCCTGGCGGCCGCGTCCTCGTCGGCCAGCATGAGCATGCCCTCGGACCCGTAGACCTCGAGCCAGTCGCCGACACCGGCCCACGCGGTGTTCGAGACCTGCAGGGTGCCGACCGCGTCCTCGTCCGTCCGCAGCAGGAAGTTCATGTTGTCGACCTGGTTGCTGGTCAACGTCGTCTGTGGACGGTCGAGGGCCGGGCGCTCGGGCACCTTGATGCTGAAGTCCGCGCAGACCGCCGTGACGTCCTGGCCGAGGACCGACATGATCCGCTCGAAGCTGTGGCCGGTCCGGTACGCCGGGCGCCCGCCGGCGGTGATGTCGAACAGCCAGCGGTGGAAGTACGGGCGCGGGGTGATGTAGTTCGCGCCGAAGTGGCTGGCCCGGAACGCCAGCGGGGTGCCGAGGTAGCCGTGCCTGATGAGGTCGGCCATCTGCAGGACCGTGGCGTCGAAGTGGGCCTGGTGCCCGGTCACGCTGCGGACCTTCTTCTGGCGGGCGGTCTCCCACAGGTCGCGAGCCTGCTCGGTGCTGATGCCGCCCGGGTGCTCGCAGTAGACGTGCTTGCCCGCCCGCAGCGCCTTGATCGCGACGTCGTAGTGGGCGGCCGGCTTGACCGACACGCAGACGACGTCGAGCTCGGGCAGCTCCGCGAGCATCCGGTCGACGCTGTCGAACGCGTGCACGACGCCGAAGCGATCGGCGGCCTCCCGAGCACTGTCCATTCGCGTCGTGCAGATCGCGGCCACCTCGTACCGGTCGTCGAGCGCCTTCAGCGCCGGAAGGTGGGCGCGGATGGCGAAGTTCTCGCGACGGTCAGGGCTGTGCGCGATGCTCGCGCCGACGACGGCGACCTTGAGGCGTTCCGTTGTTGTCATTGCCCGCCAGTCCTGGTTGCTGAGGACCTGGGCGCGGCGCGTGAGAAGTCCGACGCGACATGCTCAGGGAACGAATGGGTATGGCACCGGCCGACCGTCCCGCATCGGGAGGACGACGGTGGCGCGGCCGGGGACGGCGACCGAGCCGTCCTCGATCCGCAGGCCGAGCTCGAGCTCGACGTAGCCGAGGCCGTTCTTCTCGTACTTGTCGGTCACCGAGCCGAAGAACGTCAGGGTGTTGCCGGGGTGGACCATCTTCGCGTTCTTCTGGAAGGCCTTGAGCACCCAGCCGTCCGGACCCACCCAGTTGAACAGCAGCTGCCAGATGTACGCCTGGGAGAACGAGCCGGACATCACGGCGTTGGGGATGTTGTCGTGCTCAATCGCGAACTTGGCGTCGTAGTGGTCCCGGCGCAGCGTCTCGGAGCTTGCGACCCAGCGCTGCATGACCGGGATGGTGAGCTTCTGCGTGACGGTCGGGATCTCGTCGCCCACAGCGAGATCCTCGTAGTAGTGGACGGCCATGGTGCTCCTTCGCGGACTGTGCCGGGCTCGAGGTGGCTTCGGTGTCAGGGCGTTCAGCCGCGCGCGCCGGCGCGCTTCTCCCGCCAGTCCCCCGGCATCTCGCGGGCGATATTCGTGCCGTGGTTGACGATCAGGACGTCACCGTCCTGGTTGGTGAAGATGTAGTCGACATGGACGACCGCGAGCTTTCCGCTGCGGCCGACCTTCTCCTCGATGTCGACGAGCTTCTCGACGACCGAGATCTGGTCACCCACCCGCGGGAACTGGAAGTACTCCACCTCGTTGCCGGCGTGGAAGGCCCCGACGCCCTCCGGCCAGTGGATCTTGACGGCCGGGTCGTCGAGCGACTCGTCCCCGTACCGGAAGTCGTCGTCGAAGTCGAGCTCGCGGACCGGGTCCGGGGTGCCCAGTGCCCGCTTCCAGTGGCCGACCGCGCGCATCGGGAACGGACCCGGTGCACACCCTGTCCCGAACCGGGTCTGGTTGGCGTAGTCCTGGTCGTACCAGAGCGGGCTGTCGTCGAGCGTCGCGGTCACCCACCGCCGGACTTCGCTCGTCGTGACCTTGTCGACCGCCTGCCGGGGCGCCGACTCGTTCCCTATCATCGCGCGGATCTCCGGCGTGACGATCTCCTCGGCCGGCATCGTTGTCCCTTCGGTGAGGTTCGGATCGGTGGGAGGGCTAGATGACGTCCTTCTCGTGCAGCGCCTGGATCTCGTCCTCGGTGAGGCCGAGCAGGCCCTGGAAGACCTCGCGGTTCTGCTCGCCGAGCAGCGGCGCGTACCGGGCGGCGATCGGGGCCTCGTCGACGAACCGGATCCGCGGGCTCAGGACCGTCATCCGGCCGAGCCTCGGGTCGTCGATCTCCTGGAGGATCCCGCGCTCGCGCAGGTACGGGTGGTGGGCCACTTCCTTGAGGCTGTAGGCGGGGCTGCACGGGACCCCGGCGCCGCCGAGGATCTCGAACGCTTCCTCCTTGGTGCGGTTCATCAGCCAGCCGCGGAAGATCTGGTCCAGGTCGGCCTTGTTCTCGCTGCGCGCGGCCTCGGTCGCGAACCGAGGGTCGTCGCGGAGCTCGGGCGGGAGGATCTCCCTGGCCAGCCGTTCCCACTGGGCCGGCAGGTCGGCCTGGAGGTAGAACCAGCCGTCGCTGGCCTCGTAGCACTCGTGGAAGGCCGGACCGGCCTTCGTCGTCGAGTGGCCGTCGCCGGCGCGGAGTTCGCGCTCGGGGTTCAGCTCGCCGGTGAGCAGGACGTGCATGAGGTCGAACGCGTACTGCCCGACCATCGCGTCGACCATGCTGACGTCGACGTGCCGCCCGCGCCCGGTGCCGGCTCGCCCGACCAGCGCGGCCAGGATGCCGATCGCCGCGTGCGTGCCGGCGGCGATGTCCGGCGACGCGCCGGGCGTCGGCATCGGCGGGCTGTTCCCGAACCGGTTCATGTGCTGGATGCCGGTGAACGCTGAGATGACCGACGCGTGCGCGGTCCGTTGGGAGAAGCTGGTGTTCTGGCCGAAGCCGGTGATCGAGGCCAGCACGATGCCGGAGTTGGCCGACCGCAGGGTCTCGTAGTCGAGGCCGGCCTTCGCCATGACGTTCGGGCGGAAGTTCTCCAGCACCACGTCGGACTGCGCAACCAGTCGCATGAACAGCTCGCGGCCTTCCGGCTGCCAGATGTCGAGCGTGATGCTCTTGCGGTACATGTTCCAAGCGAGGAAGCGAAGTCCGGTGTTGCCGGGTCCGCCGCGGGGCCGGCGTGAGTGGTCACCCCGGCCCGGCTTCTCGACCTTGATGACCTCCGCGCCGAGCTCGCCGAGCAGGAGTGCGCAGTACGGGCCGGAGAGCACACGGGTCAGGTCGAGAACCCGGATGCCCTCGAGGGCTCGCGGCTGTCCGTCCTGACTCGACGTCATCTGCGGCTCCTCTAGCCCGGCGACCCGTGATACCTGCGGTCCTCACGCAGTGCGATCCCGTGGACCAACATGGTATCTATCCTATAGAACATCGAAGATAGTCGTATCAGGAGGAGCAACAGAAATCAAGAGCCACTCCCACGTGGGGCCGGTCGCTGAATCGGTTCCTTCCACGGGCGGATCTGGCCGCGGTAGGTGTCCGGGCCGAGCCTGAAGTGCCGCGCCTCCGCGAAGGTCTCGACGAAGGGCATGTTCGGGTCGTACCAGCGGTCGGGCTCGACCGGACGCGGGCCGGCCTTGGAGACCTTGCCCATCGCCGGCCGCCCGAGGATCTCCTCCAGCAGCCACACGCAGCCGATCAAGCGGTCGAGGTCGACACCGTGCTCGATGCCGAGGCCGTCGAGCATGTGCATGAGGTCCTCGGTCGCCATCATCCCGGTCGCGCGGCCGTTGCCGCAGTACGGACAACCGCCGATACCGCCGATGGCACCCTCGAGCTGGACCGTGTCCTGCTCGTCCAGCACCCGCAGCGCGGCGTAGGCCGAGACGAGCGCCATCCCCCTGGCGTCGTGCAGGTGCAGGACGAAGCGGCGGATCCGCGGCCACCGCTGCTTGACCGCGAGCAGCAGCTGCTCGGTGCGCTCGGGCGTCGTCCAGCTCATCGGGTCGCCGAGATACGCCTCGGTGACCTCGATCCCGGCGCTCTCCCACAGGGCGTGCGCCTGCTCCAGCGCCGCCATCACTTCGGCCGGTGGGCGTGCTCCGGTGAAGTTGGATCCCCAGGCGGAGTGGACGCCGATGCCGGCCCGGCGCACCCCGCGCTCGGTGGCCCTGGCCACCGTGCCCGGCCACGAGGCGCGGACCTGCTCGGCGCTCCGGTTGATGTTGCGCCGCGCGAAGACGTCACAGAGGTGGGCGGCCAGTCGCGGCGTGCCCTCGTCGATGGTGAGCGGCGGGCTGTACTGCCTGGCCCGCTCGGCCGCCCTCGGGTTGAGCAGCAGCGCCGTGTACGTCACTCCGGGACGCGGCGTGAAGGCCGTAACGATCTCGTCGATCCTGGCCATCTGCGGGCAGTAGTCGGGGCGGACGAACGAGCCGACGACGATGGTGCGCAACCCGGTGTCGCTGAGCGCCTCCAGTAGCCGCACCTTGTCCCGGACGGCAATGTCGGCCGACTCGATCTGCATGCCCTCGCGAAGGGACTCTTCCTTGTAGACCACCGTCGGCCAGCTCCGCCTCATCAGTCACTCCTGCCGTGGAGTCGATATTCCATATAGTGTATATTCGCTCGGCGTCCCGAGGAACGGCAGGTCGGCTGATGAAATTCGGAGTGTCGCTGCTGGGCCTGGCTCAGCAACCCCGGGGCGAGGACATGACGACGCGGCTGGACGAGCTCGTCCGCTGGGTCCACGCCGTTCGCGACTGCGGGTTCGACTACCTCATGACCGGGCAGCACTACCTGCTCGACCCGCTGTGCGAGCTGCAACCGGTGCCCCTGCTCGCCCGGCTCGCGCCGGAGTCCGGTCGTATGGGCCTGGTCAGCACGCTCATCGCACCGCTGCAGAACCCGGTCGACCTGGCCGAGACGTGGGCCTCGCTCGACGTCATCACCGGCGGCCGGGTCGGCCTCTGCTTCGCCCTCGGCTACCGGGACGTCGAGTACGCGGCGTTCGGCGTCGACCCGCGCACCCGGGTGACCGCGTTCCGCGACGTGGTGAAGACCCTGCAGGCACTGTGGACGCAGGACACCGTCACCGCGTCGGGCAGCCGGTTCAACCTCGACGCGGCCACCTGCACGCTGCGACCGATCCAGCGCCCGCACCCGCCGATCTGGATCGCCGCCAACGCCGACGCCGCGGTGCAGCGGGCAGCCCGCTGGGGCCTGCCGTGGAACGTCAACGCCCACGCCCGGTTCGAGACCATCGAGCGGCAGGTCGGGCTCTATCGCCACGCCGCCCGGGCCGCGGGGACACCGAACCCCGGACTGCCCATGTCGCGCGAGCTCTACTGCGGGGCCAGAACGAGCGAGGCCATCGCGCTCGCCCGGCCATACCTCGCCGGCAAGTACGACGCATACGACAAGTGGGGCCAGGACAAGGCTCTGCCGGGCGACGAGGAGTTCGACGTCCCGTTCGAGCAACTCGCGCAGGACCGGTTCATCCTCGGCGACCCCGACGAGTGCGAGCGCCAGATCCGCCGGTACGAGGCGCTGGGGGTCGAGCGGATGCACCTGCGCATGAACTGGCCGGGCATGCCGCTGGACATCGCGCTCGACGGGCTGCACCGGTTCGCCACTGAGGTGAAGCCCCGGTTCGAGGCGTGAAGGCCTACCTGACCGCGACGCTGCAGTCGCTCGGCAACCGGAACTTCCGGCTGTTCTTCGCCGGGCAGACCGTCTCGATCATCGGGACGTGGATGCAGAAGATCGCTCAGGCCTGGCTGGTGCTCGACCTCACCGACTCCGGTGCCCTGCTCGGCGTCACGGCCGCGCTCCAGCAGCTGCCCACGCTGCTGTTCGCCCCGTGGGGCGGCCTTCTGGCCGACCGGATGGACAAGCGTCGCCTGCTCATGGCCACCGCGGCCAGTGCCGCGGTGCCGTCGCTGGCCCTGGCCGTGCTGATCGGCACCGGCACCGCGACGCAGTGGATGGTCTTCGCCTTCGCGCTGCTCGGCGGCTGCATCGACGCGATCGACAAGCCGGCCCGACAGACGTTCGTGATCGAGATGGTCGGTCGCGACGAGGTCGCCAACGCGGTTGCGCTCAACAACGTCACGCTGAACGCGGGGAAGCTGGTCGGCCCGGCGGTCGCCGGGGTGCTGATCACCTCCGTCGGCCTGCAGTGGTGCTTCCTGCTCAACGCACTGTCGTTCGGAGCCGTCCTGCTCGGGCTCGTGCTCATCCGGGCCGACCTGCTGCACCGGGCGGACCGGCCTCCCCGCGCGCGCGGGCAGGTGCGCGACGGTCTGCGCTACGTACGCGGCACGCCGGAGCTGCTCGGGCCGCTCGCCCTGATGACCGTGACCGGGCTGTTCGCTTACAACTGGAGCGTCGTGCTGCCGTTGCTGGCCAGGCAGACCTTCCACGGCAGCGCCAACGTGGCCGGCCTGATGTACACGGCCATGGGCGCGGGCGCGATCATCGGCGCGTTGGCGATCGCGGCGACGCTGAAGGCGACGTCGACCCGTCTCGTGGTCACCGGGCTCGCGTTCGCCGCCGCGCTCGGCGCCACTGCGGCCTCACCGCGGCTGGCACTCACGCTGGCTCTGCTGTTCGTGCTCGGGACGGCCAGCGTCGCCTTCCGCGCCGTTGCCTCCTCGCTGCTGCAGCTGCGGGCCCGCCCGGACATGCGCGGGCGGGTCATGTCGCTGCTCGTCGTCGCCATCGGTGGGACGACGCCGATCGGCGGCCCGCTGGTCGGCTGGGTCGCCGAGCAGTACGGGACCAGGGCCGCGCTGGCACTCGCCGCCGTCACCACCGCGGCCGCCGCCGGCGGCACGATGCTCTACCTCCGGCACCGGGCCGCGGCCGACGAGGGTGCGGCGCCGACGGCCGCCCCCGCCCAGGACCCGGTCGCGTCGGGCGTGGACCCGCCGGTCCCGTGACCGCGACGACTACCCGTCGGCCTGCTCCTCCCGGATCCGGCCGGCCGTCATGACGTGCTCGTACATGAACGCGGCCGCCGCTCCCGCGTCGCGGTCGGCCATGGCGCCGACGATGCTGCCGTGCTGGGCGATCAGGACGTCGGCGACCTGCGGCTGGCTCCACAGCGTGGCGCTCTCCGGCAGCAGCCGCCACAGCGAGCCGATGTGTTCGGTGATGGTCGGTGAACCGCTCGAATAGATCGCGAAGTGCAGGGCGCGGTTCATCCGGAACAGGTCGGCCGGCTTGAGCTCGGGGCGCTGGCGGACGAGGTCCTGGTGCAGCCGCTGCACGTTCTTGATCGTGCCCTCGTCGCTGAGTCGCTCGACGGCCAGGCGGGTCGCGAGCGACTCCATGGTGGCCCGCAACAGGTAGAGGTCGCGCACCCGCGCCTTGTCCATCTCGGGAACCGTCGCGCCGCGGTGCGGCGAGTAGCTGATGCTCCCGTCCGCCTCGAGCAGGCGCAGCGCCTCGCGCACCGGTGTCGGACTCACGCCGTACCGCGCGGCGAGATCGGTCTGCTTCAAGGACTGGCCCGGCACGATCGCGCCAAGGGCGATGTCCTCCCGCATGCGCTCCAGGACGTACGCCGTCTTGCTCAGAGGAGGGCGAGTCTTGTCGTCCATCCCAGCAACAGAGTCCATGGTGGACCCTCCTCCTCATCCCTGTCCCCGGTCCCCCAGACGGGGTTCGACCGGCCAACCGTGACCATCTCACCCACGGTGGTGTTTCCGAGCATAGAGACAAAGGCACGACCCTTCAGCGCGCCAGCTCGAAGGTCCGTGCCGGCCCGGCCGGGCCGACGGCGGTGCCGCGAGCGACCAGGTGCCTCAGGTGGCCGTAGGTCTCCCCCAGCGCACTGATCCGGGCGGCGTTGCTGAACGCGTCCCAGCCCCGGGATCGCGGCACCCGGCTGGTGACCTCCCAGGCGGTCGCCGGTCCCGCGGCCAGCAGCCGGCAGGTCTCGGCCATCCGCTCCTCGTGGTGGGCGCGCAGCTGGTCCAGCCGAGGGCCGAGCCCGACGAACGGGAGCTGGTGGCCCGGCAGCACCCAGTCGACCTCGAGCGCCGACAGCCGCGGGAGTGAGTCGAGGTAGTCACCGACCGGGTCCTCCGTCGAGTGCGGTCGCAGCCCCGGGCTGGTGTTGATGAAGGACAGGACGTGGTCACCGGAGAACAGCGTCCCGGTGGTCTGCTCGTGGAAGCACAGGTGCCCGGGCGTGTGCCCCGGCGTGTGCAGCGCGCGCAGCCGCCAGTCGCCGAACGCGACGACCTCCCCGTCCTCGATCAGCCGGTCGGGCTCGACCGGCGCCACCCGCCCGGCCGCCTGCTCGACGATCCGCACACCCGAATCGATCGCGTCCTCGGGAGCTCCGGCCGACGTCAGCCAGCCGACGGTGTCCTTGGCCAGCGAGTCCCAGGCGAAGAAGCGGTCGCCGAGCCGGCACGCGTCGGCCGCGTGCATGCCGACCTGCACCCCGCGGCGCCGTTGGAAGTCACCGGCCAGGCCGCAGTGATCGGGGTGGAAATGCGTGACCAGGACGAGCGCGACCTGCTCCGCGGCCGAGCCGACCCGGCGCAGCAGGTCGTCCACCGCTGCCCAGGAGCCCGGCATCGCCCAGCCGGAGTCGACCAGCAGCACACCGCCGTCGGACACGAGCGCGTAGACGTTCACGTGCCCGACACTGTGGCCGGGCAAGGGGACGGGCAACCGCCATATCCCGGGCACCACCTCGGCGAGCCCGGTGTCCTCCATGCGCGGCCAGCGGCGTTCCATCGACTACTGACTATACTCTACGGGACCAGCGGTCGCGCGGGCACGGACTCGCCGGCTCGGATGCAGGCCACCCAGTGCCTGGGCCGCACCTCGCGCAGCTCCGGCATCGCGGCCTTGCAGGCGTCGATCGCGAGCGGGCACCGCTGGTGGAAGACGCAGCCGGCCGGCTTGTCCGACGGGCTCGGGATCTCGCCGCTGAGGATGATCCGGTGCCGCTGCAGTTCCTTCACCGGATCCGGGATCGGCGCGGCCGACAGCAGCGCCTGCGTGTAAGGGTGCAGCGGATGGTCGAAGGTCTCGTCCCGGTCGGCCGCCTCGACCATGTGCCCGAGGTACATGATCCCGACCCGGTCCGCGATGTGCCGGACGACGGACAGGTCGTGCGCGATGAAAAGGTAGGTGAGCCCGAACTCCTGCTGCAGGTCCTCGAACAGGTTGAGCACCTGGGCCTGGACCGAGACGTCGAGGGCCGAGACCGGCTCGTCGCAGACGACCATGGCCGGCTTGATCGCCAGAGCGCGCGCGATCGCCACCCGCTGGCGCTGGCCGCCGCTGAGCTCGTGCGGGTAGCGCCAGGCCATCCGCGCGGTCAGGCCGACCGTTGCGAGGAGCTTCTGCACCTCGGCCGACCGGCCGCGCCGGTCGGACAGGCGGTGGATCACGAGCGGCTCGGCGAGGCTCTGCTCGACCGTCATACGCGGGTCGAGCGAGCTGAACGGGTCCTGGAAGATGACCTGGATGCCCTTCCGGATCCGCTGCAGCGCCTTGCCTCTGGCCTTGCTGACGTCGTGGCCGTCCAGCAGCACCCGTCCACCGGTCGGCTGGTAGAGCCCGAGCAGGCAGAGCCCGATCGTCGACTTGCCGCTGCCGGACTCCCCGACAAGGCCGAAGGTCTCCCCCCGCCCGATCTGGAAGCTGACGTCGTCGACCGCCCTGAGCGTCCCACCCTTCTGGAACAGCTTGCCGGACGGGAGGGGGAAATACATCTTCAGCCCGCTGACGTCCACGAGCGGATCGCCGACCGCCTTCTCCCGCAGCCTGCCGGTCGCTTCGCGGTCGGCTTGCGGCGCCGGGCGCCCCGCCGTCATCGCCGTGCCTCCGGCCGCCCAGCGCCGGCGCGGAGCAGATCGAGCTCCCCGGCGTGCCAGCACGCCGACTCGTGCCCGGCACCGACGCTCATCAGGGCGGGTTCCTCGGTCCGGCACAGGTCTGTCGCGAATGGACAGCGCGGGTGGTACGAGCAGCCGGACGGCAGCTCGGACAGGTCCGGCGGGCTGCCGGAGATCGGCTCGAGTCGCCGGCCGGGCTCGACGTCCGGCCGGGGTACCGACCGCAGCAGGCCGAGCGTGTACGGGTGCCGCGGGTTCTCGAAAAGCTCCTGGGTGGCGGCCTTCTCCACGACCTTGCCGGCGTACATCACGTGCACGCGGTTCGCGTACCGCGCGACAACGCCGAGATTGTGGGTCACGAGGATCATCGCGACCCCGAACCTCGCGGACAGCTCGCTCATCATCTCCAGCACCTGGGCCTGGATGGTGACGTCGAGCGCCGTCGTCGGCTCGTCGGCGAGGATCAGCTTCGGCTTGCAGGCCAGCGCCATCGCGAACATGACCCGCTGGCGCATGCCGCCGCTGAGGTGATGCGGATACTGGGACAGGCGCTGCTCGGGGTTGCCCATCTGCACCTGCTTGAGCAGCCCGATCGCCTGCTCTTTGGCGTCGTGGTGGCTCAGGCCGAGGTGGCGTCGGAGGATCTCGGTGATCTGCCGGCCGATGGTCAGCACCGGGTTCAGCGAGGTCATCGGCTCCTGGAAGATCATCGCGATCTCCTTGCCGCGGATCCGCCGCATCTGGTCAGGAGTCGCCTGCAGCAGGTCGACACCCTCGAACCGGACTTCGCCGCCGACGATCCGGCCGGGCGGGCACGGCACCAGCCGCATGATGGACAAGCCGCTCACGCTCTTGCCGCTGCCGCTCTCGCCGACGAGACCCACCGTCTCGCCGCGCTCGATGACAAAGGACACGCCGTCGACAGCCTTGACGTCGTTGCCTTCGCCTTCGAAATAGGTCCGAAGATCGTTGACCTCAAGCAACATGGAACACCACCAGTGTCCCTATCACGTACATAATATAGCCCGTACTCATAGGATCGTGGAACCGTCGAGTGCGGGAGCCGGCGGCCGCTGCCTGAAGCTCCGCCCGAAGACGTCCTCGGCGATCCGGTTACGCATCATCTCGACCGAACCGCCTGCGATCATCCAGCCGCGGGTCCGGCGCACGAAGTACTCCATCGGCAGGTCGGTGGAGTAGCCGGAGGCACCGAAGACCTGCATCGCCTGGTTCGCGACCTCGAAGGCGACCTCGTTGGCAAAGCACTTGGCCAGCGACGCGTCCGCCGGGCTCGGCGCCCCGTCGTCGGCGTTCTGGACCGCCCGGTAGATCAGCAGCCGCGCCGCTTCGAGCTTCATCTTCATGTCCGCGAACCGCCACTGCAGGCCCTGGAACTCGCACAACGGCCGGCCGAACTGCCTGCGGTTCTTCGCGTGGTCGACGGCACGGTCGAAGGCGGCCTGGGCCAGCGCCAGCGCGCGGGTGGCGTTCCCGACCCGCTCGATCCCGAAGATGGTGAACATCCGCCGCAGCGCATCGGAGTCGGCCAGGACGTAGTCGGCCGGCACCCGGCAGTCGTCCAGGTACAGAGCGCCGTGGTGCTCCCCCGACATGTACGTCTGCTGCGGTCCCTTCGAGAACCCGGACGCGTCGGCCGGCACCACGACACAACCGATGTCCCGGCTGCGCGGCCCGAACCGGGCCCAGATCACCGAGTGGGTGATCTCGGGGGCGTAGGAGCTCCAGATCTTCTGGCCGTTCAGGACGACATCGGCGCCGTCGTACCGGGCCGTCGTCCGCAGCTCGGTCAGGGCCGAGCCGGCCTCGGGCTCGCTCATGCCCGCGCTGATCAGGCCCTCGCCGGCCAGCAGCACCGGCAGGACGTCCCGCTTCACGCGCGCACTGCCGAAGGCCGAGACCTGCCGGATAGCGCCGAAGTTGGTGGCCTGGACGGCGTCACCGCTGTTCGGGCAGACCTGGCTGACCGCGTCCATCACGAGCACCGCATCCATCAGCGTGCCGCCCTGCCCACCGTCCTCGGTTGGGATGGTGATGCCGGTGAACCCGGCCTCGGCCAGCACCTTCCCGTTCTCCCAGGGGAAGCCGTCCCAGCTGAACGCCCTCGCGGCGAACCGGTCCTCGGCCAGCCTGCGCGCGGCGTCGCGGACGGCCCTCTGCTCATCGGTGTGCGTGAAGTCCACGTCCCTCTCCTCGGGTTCTCGGCTCGAGGCTGCGGTGGTCCGCCTCGGCTCAGCGACGCCCGATCGCCCGGCGCGCGCTCATCACCGCCGCGATCGCCTGCGTCGCCCGGTCGGGCGCGTCCAGGACCGGGATGCCCGCCTCCTCATAGACCTTGAGTGCACGCGGGGCCAAGTGGGTGCCGCCGAACCGGGAGACGTACACCGGCACGTCGACGACGGCGATCACCGACAGGACGGCGCGGGCCAGCCGTTCGGCGAAGGGGTCGGCGTTCGTCGTGAACTGCAGGAGGGCGGCGTCGAACTCGTCCTCGGCGAGCATGGCGATCATCGCCCGGACGAAGCTGTCCGGGTCAGAGATCATCTGGTAGCTCACGTCCATCGGATTGCGGACGGCCGCGTACGACGGGACGTGCGCGCGGATGCGCTGGCGGGTGGTCGCGGAGAGCTCGGGCAGGTCGATGCCGTTGCGGACCGCCTCGTCGGCGATGATCGTGCCGGCGCCGCCGGAGAAGGTGATCGCGGCCAGCCTGTTGCCGCGCGGCAGCTCGTACGCCGCGGACAGCATCAACGCGTCCTCGAGGACCCGCAGCGAGGGCAGACTGACCATCCGGGCCGATCGGATCAGCTCCTCGCGCAGCTCGAAGGACGCCAGCATCGCGCCGGTGTGGCTCAGCGCGGCCTGCCGGCCGCGTTCGGACCGGCCCATGTTGTAGGCGAACGTCGGCTTGCCCGCCGCGGCGAGTCGCCGCCCGGCCGCCACCAGCCGCGGGCCGTCCTTGATGTCCTCCAACAGCAGGCCGACGGCGCTCGTCTGCGGGTCGTCGACGAGGGACTCGAGGAAGTCCGCGATCACGAGGTCGGCCTCGTTCCCGACGTGCACCCAGCGGGAGAGGCCGGTGCCCGCGCCCATCAGCCGCGTCGCGATGCAGCTGCCGAGCGCGCCGGAGCTGGTCAGCAGGCCGACCCGGCCCGATCGCAGCTCGGTCATCTCCAGGCCGCCGGAGATCGAGGCGGCCAGTCCGTCCGCCGGGGCGACGATGCCCATGGCGTTCGGCCCGACCAGCGGCACACCGTTCTCCGCCAGGATCGCGGCCAGCTCGTCCTGCAGACGCCGGCCCTCGCCGCCGACCTCGGCGAAGTTCGAGCTGTGCACCAGCACGGCACCTGCCCCGACCGCCACCGCCTGGCGGGCCACGTCGGTCACGGCCCGGGCCGGCACCGCGACGCAGACCAGGTCGGGCGACCCCTCGACGTCGGTGAGTGCCGCGTACCGCTTGTGACCGTTGATCTGGCCACCCGACGGGTGCACCGGGTCGAGACGGCCGTTGAAGTCGTGCTCGACCAGGTAGCGGAACAGCCTGGAACCGATCTTGGTCTCGTCGTCGGAGACGCCGACGACGGCGATGTGCTTCGGTCGCAGGAGGCGTTCCAGGTCGTACGTCCGCCGGACCCTGGCGGCCCGGACCGGCCCGGTGATGATGCGCGCGTCCACCGCCAGGCAGCCCTGGCCCCCCGCGCGCAGGATGACCGGGTTGAGGTCGAGCTCGACGATGGTCGGGTCGTCGAGCGCGAGCGCCGAGACCTTCACGATGAGGTCGCAGAGCGCCGGCGCGTCGAGCCTGGCCGCGCCCCGGTAGCCGTCGAGCAGCGGCCACGAGCGCAACTTCTGCAGCATCTCCAGCGCGTCCTTGGCGGTGACCGGCGCGAACCGGTATGCGACGTCGTTGTGGATCTCGGCCTGCACCCCGCCGAGGCCGACGACCACGGCGGCTCCGAGCTCGCGGTCGCGGTGCAGGCCGACGAGCATCTCCATACCGCTGGCCTGCTCCTGCACGAGGAAGGGAAGGCCGGCAGCGCCGACCCGGTCGTGCATCTGCTCGGCCGCGGACCGCGCGTCCTCGGGGGTGTGCAGGCCGAGGACGACACCGCCGAGCTCGGTCTTGTGCAGCAGCCCGCTCGCCTTGAGCACGGCCGGCTCCGCCGACAGCTCGCGGAAGGCGTCGGGCACCTGGTCGGGCGTCGCCGCGAACGCGCCGCGCGCGAGGGGGACACCGGCTCGCCGGAGGACCCGGGCAACGGCATCACCGGTCAGTGTGGTGGCGCGCATCTCGTCCGGTCCGCTCACCCGATCGCCCCTTGTCCAACATTGTATAGGCTACAGGCTACCGTTCTGCCGGGCTCCCAGGGAAGGGATCGGAGTGACGATGGAACAGACCGTGCTGTACGAGGTGACCGGGCGTATCGCAGTAATGACGCTCAACCGTCCCAGTGCGCTCAACGCCATCAACCGGCAGCTCCGGGCCGAGCTCACCGCGGTGTTGCAACGCTTCGACGATGACGACGAGGTCAGGGCAGGGATCGTCACCGGTGCCGGCCGGGCCTTCTGCGTCGGCCGGGACCTTAAGGAACGGGCCGCCGACAATGCCGCCGGGATCCAGGCCCGGCCGGAGGACGCGATGTCCGCGCACAGCCTGCACAGCTGGCCGCACACCAGGAAGCCGCTGATCGCCGCGATCAACGGGCACTGCCTGGCCGGCGGCTTCTCCATCGCCCAGGTCTGCGACATCCGGATCGCCGCCGAGGACGCTCAGCTCGGCGTCACCGAGACCAAGGTCGGGTTGATGGCGCCGTTCGGGTCGCTGCTGCCCCGGCTGATCCACGTCGCCGACGCGCTCGAGATGATCCTCACCGGGGACGCCGTCAGCGCCCGGCGGGCGAAGGAGATCGGCCTGGTCAACCGGGTCGTCGCCGCGGAGGACCTGATGGACACGGCGCTCGCGATGGCGGGGCGGATCGCCGCCAATGCGCCGCTGTCCGTGCAGTACGCCAAGCAGCTGGTCTACCGGAGCCTCGACCTGGACGACATGGGCCTGCACGCCCTCACCGGCGCCCTCTACCGCGAGCTCCTCCAGACCGACGACGCCAAGGAGGGACCGCGAGCCTTCGCGGAGAAGCGAGCTCCTCACTGGCAGGGCCACTAGCCACCCACCTTCCCGCATCGCTCAGGGTCCGCTCGGGGGCGCCGGAGGAGGCGCGTCCGCCTGCGTCGGCCGGCTCTCGTGGACCCGCGCCGGCGCCTCCGCCCGGGCGGCAGGGCCATCCGGCGGCACGGCTGCGGGCGGCTCGTGGGAGTTGTCGTCGGGCGGCGGCTGGTGGGCACCGGCTCGGGCGGCTGCACGAGCCTGGCGGGTGCCCCGCCTGGTGGCGTAGGGGGAGAACTTGGGAGCCCACACCATCAGTGAGCCGGCGGCGAGCAGGCCGACCGCGCCGACGCCGACGATGCCCGTCGCCAGCGTCCAGACCGTCGCCAGCAGGGACACGAGGACCGGCCCGGCCGCCGCCCCGGTGTCGCTGAGGACACGCCAGATTCCGAGGAACTTCACCCGGCCGACCGGTGGTGCCGTGTCGGCGCCGAGGGTCAGCATGATTCCCGAGCCGATCCCGTTGCCGAGGCCCATCACGAGCGCCACCGTGGCCAGCGACGTCACCCCGGCGGTCAGCGGCAGCATGATCATCGCCGCACCGAGGATCGCCATCGCCGGCGTGGCCACGGCGAGCCGGCCGAAATGGTCCATCACCTTGCCGGCCGGGTAGAACACGACGACCTCGACCGCCGCGGCGAAGCCGAAGATCAGACTGGTCGCCGCGGGCGACACCGACAGATGCTCGGCCCACAGCGGCAGGACCGTCGAGCGGGCGCCGCGGACGATCCCCACCATGACGATGGCGGTGCCGAGGGTCAGCAACAACCGGCGGTGGGCCCGGGCCACGGAGGTGTAGGAGACGCTGGAGGCCGGCAGGTCACTCCGGTTCCGGCCCACCTCGAGGTCGGGCACGACGAACAGCAGGACCGCGGTCAGTGCGGCGGCGCCCATCGCGACGGCGAACGCCGCGCGCTCGCCCCACAGGTGGATCGCGGCCGCACCGGCGAAGGGACCGATGAGCAGGCCGATCCGGTTGGATCCGCCGAGCGTCGACATGGCCCGGGCCCTCAGGTGCAGCGGTGTCACACCGGTCAGATAGGCCTGCCGAGCCAGCAGGAACACCGCGTTGGTCATGCCGACGGCCAGCACGGCGACGGTGAGGACGGCGAGCGACTGCGCGAGCAGGCAGGTCAGCTGCAGGGCGACGGCGACGACCGCCGCCACCAGCATGGTGCGACGCTCGCCGATGGCGGACGCGATCGCCGACGCGGGGACGTCGGCGATGATCTGGCCGACGCCGAGCAGGGCCAGCAGCCCGCCGGCCTGGGCCGGCGACGCACCGAGGCCGAGCGCGACGAGCGCGATCACCGGAGCGGTCGCGCCGGTGCCGATCGAGTACAGCAACGCCGGCAGGTACGCCGACGGAGCGATCGCCAGCAGGGTGACCGGGCGAGCCTCGGAACCGGAGTCCGGCGACACCGCAGGTCCGCCGTCATGCCTGGCCCGATCTCGCCTCCGGAGCGACATATTTAAAATATTCTACACTGAACAAGACTGAGGCGACCCAAGGAATTCGGCGGGACCCAACACGGATGACGCGGCCCCGGTGAACGGACCAGCACGGAGGCAGCGACGAGGAGGCGCGGTGAGCGGAACACATGCCCTGCAGATCCCGGGCCCGACGCCGGTGCCGGAGCAGGTGCTGGAGGCTATCGCCCGGCCCACCATCGATCACCGGGGTCCGGAGTTCGCCGGACTCACCCGGCGGCTGCTGGTCGAGCTCGGTCCCGTGTTCGGCACCACCGGTCCGGTCGTCATCTACCCCTCGTCCGGCACCGGCGGCTGGGAGGCCGCCCTGGTCAACACGCTCAGTCCGGGCGACCACGTGCTGTGCTTCGAGACCGGCCACTTCGCGAACCTGTGGGCCGCGCAGGCCACCAGTCTCGGGCTCGTGGTTCACGTCGTACCGGGCGACTGGCGGCACGGCGCAGACCCGCAGGCGGCCGCCACCGTCCTCGCCGACGACCGCGACCGTCGCATCAAAGCAGTCATGGTCGTCCACAACGAGACCTCGACCGGCGTCACGAGCAGGGTCGCAGACGTGCGGGCAGCGATGGACTCGGTCGGACACGACGCCCTGCTCCTGGTCGACGCGATCTCCTCACTCGGGTGCACCGACTACCGGCATGACGACTGGCGGGTGGACGTCACCGTCACCGGCTCACAGAAGGGACTGATGCTGCCGCCGGGCCTGTCCTTCAATGCGGTCAGCGACCGGGCCCGGGAGGCGAGCAGGACGGCCGCACTGCCGCGGTCCTACTGGGACTGGGCGCCGGTCATCCGGATGAACGCCGACGGCCTCTTCCCGTACACGCCAGCGACCAACCTGCTGTTCGGTCTGGAGGCGGCGCTGCGGCTGATGCACGCGGAGGGACTGGCGAGTGTCTACAGGCGACATGCCCGGCACGCCGAGGCGACCCGTGCAGCGGTCGAGGGCTGGGGACTGCAGGTGCTGGCGGCCGACCAGCGGGAATACTCCAACAGTCTCACCGCCGTGACGGTGCCGGACGGCGTCGACGCCGACGAGGTGCGGCGGGTGATCCTCGACCGGTTCGACATGTCGCTCGGGGCGGGCCTGGGCCGGCTGGCGAAGCAGGTCTTCCGGATCGGACACCTCGGCTGGTTCAACGACCTGATGCTCGCCCGCACCCTGGCCGGCGTGCAGATGGGACTGCGGCTGTGCGGGGTCCGCGTCCGCCCGGGCGGTCTGGATCGGGCCCTCGCCCGGCTCGAAGCCGACTGACGACGCCGCTCTCCCGGTTGGTGACCGCCGCGGCACCGTCCACACCAGACTCGAGCCGGAAGGCCAGCTCACCGGTGCGGGGCGGACCGGTGCCGACTGTCTGTGCCTACCGGACCGGGCCGGAGCGCCGGCGGCGGGTGCGGTCGGCGGCGTCGGCCGCGTCGGTGGCGAGCCAGTCGCGGATCTGCGCGACCGTCCACTCGGGAGCCTCGAGCTGCGGGACGTGGCCGACGTCGGGGGCGACC
>Ga0070683_100000734_pt1 | contig 23975 bp, 21 predicted proteins | sample KBSC713LmetaG_FD_64662 | JGI IMG/M metagenome (GOLD analysis project Ga0070683, IMG submission 64662) | Corn rhizosphere microbial communities from Kellogg Biological Station, Michigan, USA - KBS C7.1-3L metaG | ecosystem: Host-associated > Plants > Roots > Rhizosphere ... | reverse complement strand
ACGCGACGCGCTGTGCGCCGGCCTTCGCGCGAGACCGGACAGGCTGTCCGCGTCCGGGTTTGCCGAAGGAAAGTAGAATCCGCGGTGATGACGCCCGACTTAGGACTCGGAAAATTTTCGGAAGGGGTCGTCGAATGAGCGCGTGATTTTTCGACGAGTTTTTTTTCGACGGAGCGAGCGGACGCTCTAAAAAATTGAGTCAGCGTCACCTCTCGATCCGGCGCAAATCGGTGAATTTCCTTCGGGCGCGATGGGGCGGAATTTTTTTTCGCGTGGACATCGCAAATCCAGCACGCGCCGCGCAAGGAACGTTTCAAAACTCATCCACACTATCGCCGCGGTTCCTCAACGCATGCGCCGCAGTCGGCCGGAGCTGACGGTTCAGCCCGCCGGCGGGCGGCGCCCGCATCACCACTATGTCACAGCGAATTCTTATCACGGGCGGGGCGGGCTTCATCGGTTCTCATCTCGCCGACAATCTTCTTCGACACGGTTATGACGTTCGCGCCTTGGATTGCCTGTGTGCCCAGGTGCATGGCGAAAACGCGACGCGCCCGGACTACCTCGACCCCGACGTCGAATTGATGGTCGGCGATGTGCGCGATCCCGAAGCCGTGCGGCAGGCGCTTGACGGTGTCGACGCAGTTTACCATCTGGCCGCAAAGGTCGGCGTCGGCCAGAGCATGTATCAGATTGCCGAGTATACCTCGGTGAACAACGAGGGCACTGCGGTTCTCCTCGAAGCGCTGATCGAGCGACCCGTCGAGCGCCTCATCGTCGCCTCGAGCATGAGCATTTATGGCGAAGGCCTCTACGCCACGCCCGAAGGCGAGATCGTCGCCGGGGAGGAACGGTCCTTGCGCCAGCTGCAGGACCACGAGTGGGAACTGCACGACCGTCGCGGCCGTCCCCTTCAGCCGGTGCCGACGCCCGAGAGCAAACCGCCGGCGCTCGCGTCCGTCTATGCCCTTTCGAAATACGATCAGGAGCGAATGTGTCTGATGTTTGGGCGCGCCTACCGCGTTCCGACGGTGGCGCTCCGGTTTTTCAACGTCTATGGTCCGCGGCAAGCGCTGGCGAATCCCTACACCGGAGTCCTCGCGATCTTCGCGTCGCGACTCCTGAATGGCCAGGCTCCGCAAATTTTCGAGGACGGTTATCAGCAGCGCGATTTCGTCAACGTGCTCGACCTCGCCGAGGGGTGCCGGCTCGCCCTCGAAATCCCCGACGCGGCCGGCCACGTTTTCAACCTCGGCAGCGGCCAGCGTTTCACCGTGCGCGAGGTCGCAGAACGCATCGCCGCAGCCTTGGGTCGCGAAGACATCGAGCCGCGAATCGCCCAGCAATATCGTGTCGGCGATATCCGCCACTGCTTCGCCGATATTTCGCTCGCGCGCGAAATTCTTCACTACGAACCGCGTGTCGCGTTCGACGACGGACTCGTGGAACTCGTCGGCTGGCTGCACGGCCGTGTGGTCGAGATGCACGCCGATGCAGGCGAGGAACTCAGCATGCGCGGTCTCACGGTCTAGAAGTTCTCCGGTTCCAAACGTCCACGCTCGCGGCGGCCGCAACCCACGTTTTCATGACTCCGACCGGTCGAATCGCCATTCTGCGCGCGCCACGATCCGCGATCGTCAATACCCACCGCGCTCGCGTGCCGGAGCCCGGCCAGGTGCGCGTCAAGCTCGAGGGTTGCGGCGTGTGTGGATCGAACCTGCCAGTCTGGGAGGGACGCCCGTGGTTTGTGTATCCGCGCGACGCAGGTTCGCCGGGCCACGAGGGATGGGGCCGCGTGGACCTCGTCGGCGACGCGGTCGATACGCTTCGGGCCGGAGAGCGCGTTGCGGTGTTGTCGTATCACGCGTTTGCGGATTACGACATCGCAGCAGCGAGCCATCTCGTGCGCTTGCCGCCCGCTCTCGACGGCCAGCCTTTTCCCGGTGAGGCGCTCGGGTGTGCGATGAATATTTTTCGCCGCAGCGGCATCGAGTCGGGGCAGACTGTCGCGATCGTCGGAGTCGGCTTCATCGGCGCGCTGCTGGTCGGACTCGCCACGCGCGCGGGTGCGCGCGTCATCGCGATCTCGCGGCGAAGCTTTGCGTTGGAGATGGCCCGCCGGATGGGCGCACACGGAACCATCCCGCTCGAGTCCAACTCCGTCGTGGTGGGCGCCGTGCGCGAGCTCACCGGACAGCAGGGCTGCGAACGCGTGATCGAGGCGACGGGCCTGCAGGATCCACTCGATCTCGCGAGCGAACTCGTCGCGGAACGAGGAAGGCTCGTGATCGCCGGCTACCACCAGGATGGCTTGCGCCACGTCAACATGCAGCTCTGGAACTGGCGCGGCATCGATGTCGTCAACGCGCACGAGCGCGATCCGAAGATTTACGTCGAGGGCATTCGCGCCGCGGTCGATGCCGTCGCGCGGGGCGAACTCGATCCGTCGCCACTTTATACCGACCGCTTCACGCTCGAGGAATTGCCCCATGCGTTTGCCCGACTGCAGCAGCGCGATGGTTACTTCATGAAAGCCCTGCTCGCTTATGAATAAACCATCGGTGTTCGAGCGAGCTTCTCCGCCCCGGCTCAACCGGCCGAGACTCGGTTTCGCCGGCCTCGGCTGGATCGGACGCCATCGTCTCGCCGCTCTCGCCGCCTCCAGCGCCGCGGAGATCGTTGGCCTCTTCGATCCAGTGGAATCGGCCCGGGCTCATGCAGCGGAACTCGCCGCGGATGCGTCGTGCGTCAGTGAGTTCGACGAACTCCTCGCGCTCGACCTCGACGGCATTGTAATCGCCACGCCGAATGCGCTGCACGCGCCGCAGGCGATCGCGGCGTTGCGCGCCGGCAAGGCCGTTTTCTGCCAGAAGCCGCTGGCCCGCACGCGAGGGGAAACAGAGCAGATTATCGCTGCCGCAGATTCCGCGGACCGTCTCTTGCACGTCGATTTGTCCTACCGGTTCACCACGGGCATGCGTCAAATTCGCGAACTCATTCACAGCGGCGCACTCGGGCGGATCTATGCGGTCGAGGCCGCGTTTCACAATGCCTACGGTCCGGACAAACCTTGGTTCTATGATCCGGCGCTCTCGGGCGGCGGCTGTCTGCTCGACCTCGGGATTCATCTCATCGATCTCACGCTCTGGTGCCTCGACTTCCCGACCGTGAGCAACGTCACCGGACACCTGCTCCGCACGGGTGAGGTGGTGCGACGCGATCGAATGGCGGAGGACTACGCGGCCGCGCAGTTGCTCCTGGCCGACGGCGCCAGCCTGCAGCTCGCCTGCTCCTGGCGCGCGCCGGCCGGCTGCGACGCGAGGATCGGACTGACGTTTTTCGGCACCGCCGGCGGGGCTGGCTTCGCGAACGTCGACGGCTCGTTCTACGATTTCAAAGCGGAACATTTTTTACCGGACCGCTCATGCCGCGTTCTCGCAACGCCGCCCGAAAATTGGGGCGGCAGAGCTGTACTGGCATGGGTGCGCCGCTTGACGGACTCCGCGGCGTTCGATCCGGAAATCCGCCATCTCAACCAGGTCGCCGATACGATCGACCGCATCTACGGACGAGATTTGTGAACCCGTCGCACCCACCTCGCCGCCTGCTCATGACCACCGATGCGGTCGGCGGCGTGTGGGACTACTCGCTCGAGCTCTGCCGCGCACTTCGCCCATTCGACATCGAAATTCTGCTCGCCACCATGGGACCGCTCCCTCGTCCCGACCAGCGAGCGGCAGCGGCAGCGTTGTCGCATGTCACGTTGCGCGAGAGTCGGTTTCGCCTCGAATGGATGGACGCACCGTGGGACGACGTGGAGCGTGCCGGCGAATGGCTGATGGAGCTCGAGCGACGTTTCCGTCCCGAGATCATTCATCTCAACGGCTACGCGCACGCCGCTCTCGCGTGGTCCGTCCCTACGTTGATCGTCGCTCACTCCGAGGTCGGTTCGTGGTGGCGTGCCGTGCGCGGCGGCGACGCGCCGGCAGACTGGGGTCGCTATCGCTCCGCAGTGCAGGCCGGACTGGCTGCGGCGGATACTGTCGTGGCGCCAAGCCGCGCGATGCTGGACGCATTGGAATTTGAATACGGCCGCCTGCGACGTGCTGGCGTCATCGCCAACGCCTGCGCGTGCGATGATTTTGAACCAACCCGAAAGGAGCGGTGGGTGCTCAGCGTCGGACGGCTTTGGGACGAGGCGAAGAACGCGATGACGCTCGCCGCCGCCGCGAGTCGGCTCAGCTGGCCGGTGCGCCTCGTCGGAGACACGACGCTGCCGGACGGCGCAGCCGCCTCTGCCTCCGAATCGTGGCCCAACGTCGAGTTGCTCGGGCGACGGCCACGGGAGGAAGTTGTCAGGCTCTATCGGCAAGCGGCGATTTACGCGCTGCCCGCGCGCTACGAACCTTTCGGGCTCTCCGTGCTCGAAGCGGCCCACGCCGGTTGCGCACTCGTGCTTGGGGATATTCCGAGTCTGCGCGAAAATTGGGACGAAGCGGCAGTCTTCGTGCCGCCCAACGAACGCGATTGCCTCGTCGCGGCGGTCGAGCGCCTCGTCAACGACGACCAACTCCGCGCAATTTTCGGCGAACGCGCCCGTCATCGCGCCGCCACCTACACCGTGGATAAAATGGCCGCCCAATATGTCGCCACTTACGCGCGGATGCTGACCTCACGTTCGTCTCACGGGTCTCCGCGACCCGAGCCTCTGGAAATCGACGCATGAAAATCGGGCTCTTTTATCACTCGCTTGTCTCCGACTGGAACCACGGAAACGCGCATTTCCTGCGTGGCATCGTGTCGGAATTGCGCGCACGGCATCATACGGTCGCGGTTTACGAACCGGCCAATAGCTGGAGTCTGCGCCACCTCGTCGAGCAGCACGGGCGCGCGCCGTTGCGGGCTTTTCGCGAGGCTTATCCGAGACTCGCGAGTACGCGCTATGACCTCGCGAAGTTCAATGTGGAGCGCGCGGTCGCCGATGCGGATCTCGTAATCGTCCACGAGTGGAACGAACCGGAGCTCATCCGCCGTCTGGGTGAAGCGCGGCGGCATCGCGATTTTGTCCTCCTCTTCCACGACACTCACCACCGTTTGGTGACAGATCGCTCCGCTCTGCACGCGTGCGACCTGAGTCACTACGATGGTGTGCTTGCCTATGGTCAGGTTCTAAGCCGCCTCTATCTCGCCGAGCGACTCGTGGCTCGCGCGTGGACTTGGCACGAGGCTGCCGACACCCGGCGTTTCCGGCCAATGCCCGCGAAGGAGACGGCCGGCGACTTGGTGTGGATCGGAAACTGGGGCGATGACGAACGCGCGGATGAACTGGAGGAGTTTTTAATTCGCCCGGTGCAGGCGCTCGGTCTCAAGGCGCGCGTTTACGGCGTGCGCTATCCCGATCACGCGCAGCGCGCCCTCGCCGACGCCGGCATCGAATATGGCGGCTGGCTGCCGAATTTCGAGGTGCCGCGCGTTTTCGCGCAGTTCAAAGTCACCGTCCACATTCCGCGGCGCCCTTACGTGAAAACGCTCGCCGGCATTCCGACGATTCGTCCTTTCGAAGCGCTGGCATGCGGAATCCCGCTCGTCTGCTCGCCGTGGCGCGACACCGAGCACTTGTTCACTCCCGGCCGCGACTATCTCGTCGCCCGCAACAGCGCGGAAATGACGCGCCATCTCCGCTCGCTGGTGACGGATGAAAAGAAACGCACGAAACTCGCCGAACACGGACTTTCGACCATCCACTCCCGGCACACGTGCGCGCACCGCGTGGCCGAGCTCCTCGACATTCACGCGGCCGTGATCGCCGAGCGCAAGAAGGTCGTCGTGCCCGCGGCGAAACTCTTCCGCCGCAAACCTCGCGCCGTCGCCGAGGTCGCCGCGGGTTAAAAACTGTTTCCCGCATGAAGCCGCTCACCATCGCTTTTTTTGGATCAAGCCTCGTATCGGCGTATTGGAATGATGCGGCGACGTACTATCGCGGCATCATTCGCGCGCTCGCGGAACGCGGTCACCGCGTCACCTTTTACGAGCCGGACGCGTACGAACGGCAGCAGCATCGCGACATGGCGGATCCGGACTGGGCACGCGTCGTCGTGTATCCGGCCACCGATGACGCCGCCCGGCGCATGGTCGACACGGCGCGTGGCGCGGACCTCGTCATCAAGGCGAGCGGGGTCGGCGTGGACGATGCGTTGCTCGAACGCGCGGTGCTCGAGTTGCAGGGGGAACGCACGCTGGTCGCGTTTTGGGATGTGGATGCGCCCGCAACCCTCGAGCGGGTGTATCAGAATCCCGGCGACGCGTTTCGGCCGCTGATTCCGCGCTACGATCTGGTGCTCACTTACGGCGGGGGCGATCCGGTCGTCACCGCCTACGAAAAGCTGGGGGCGCGGCTTTGCGTGCCAATTTATAATGCGCTCGATCCGCACACGCACCATCCGGCGCCGGCCGATCCGCGCTTCGCCGCCGATCTCGCGTTTCTCGGCAACCGTCTTCCGGATCGCGAACGCCGCGTCGAACAGTTTTTTCTCGAGGCCGCCGCGCTCCGCCCCGAAAAAAAATTCCTGATCGGCGGCAGCGGCTGGCCGGACAAGCCGATGCCCGTCAATGTCCGCCACGCCGGCCACGTTTCGACCCGCGACCATAATGCCTTCAATTGCACGCCGGCCGCTGTGCTCAACGTGAATCGCGAGAGCATGGCGCGCTACGGATTTTCGCCGCCGACCCGCGTCTTCGAAGCCGCCGGCGCCGGCGCCTGTCTCATCACCGATGCGTGGGAAGGCCTGGAACTTTTCCTCGAACCAGCGCGCGAAGTGCTCGTCGCCCGTGATGGCGGCGAAGTTGCCGCGCAGCTCGATGCGCTTTCGCCGGAACGCGCGCGCGCCATTGGCCGGGCTGCCCTGAAACGCGTACTCGCCGAACATACCTATACGCATCGGTCCGCGCAGCTCGAAGCCGTCCTCGAGGGCCGAACCACGCGCCTGACGGCGGCCTGAACCATGAAAATCATCATCCTCGGACTCTCGATCACGTCTTCGTGGGGCAACGGTCACGCGACGACCTATCGCGGTCTCATCCGGGAGCTCAGCGCGCGCGGGCACGACGTGATGTTTCTCGAGCGCGACATGCCGTGGTACGCGGACAACCGGGACGCGCCGCGCTTCGCCCATGCGACCGTGGGGTTGTATCGCTCGGTCACGGAGTTGAAGCGATTGCACCGGGAACACATCCGCGACGCCGACGCGGTGATCGTCGGTTCCTACGTGCCCGAGGGCGCGACCATCGGTGCCTGGATTCTGGATACGGCGGAGGGCGTCACGGCTTTTTACGACATCGACACGCCGGTGACGCTTTCGAAATTGCGAGATGGCCAACTCGACTATCTTACCGCGACGTTGGTGCCGCGTTATCATCTCTATCTTTCGTTCACCGGCGGACCGACCCTGCGGCGAATCGAACGCGAGTTCGGCTCGCCTCGCGCGCGTCCGCTCTACTGCTCGGTCGATCCGCATGCCTATTTTCCCGAAGACGCTGAGCGCACGTGGGACCTCGGTTATCTCGGCACGTACAGCCGCGATCGACAATCGATGCTCGACACGCTGCTGCTGCAGGTCGCGGGCCGCCGGCCGAAGCGGCGCTTCGTCGTCGCCGGCGCGCAATATCCAAAATCGCTCCGCTGGCCGGCCAACGTGGAACGTTTCGAGCATCTGCCGCCGTCACAGCACCGTCGTTTCTACAACCGCCAGCGTTTCACGCTCAACGTCACGCGGGCCGACATGGTCGCGGCCGGCTATTCGCCGAGTGTGCGCCTGTTCGAAGCGGCGGCGTGCGGCCTGCCGATCATCAGCGATGCGTGGCCGGGCCTGGAGGAATTTTTCACCGTCGGCCGCGAAGTGCTGGTCGCGGGCTCGACGGGCAAAGTCCTGAGTCTTCTCGAAGAAATGTCTCCGCAACGGCTCGCCAAATCGGCGCCGCCGCGCGCACGAAAGTTCTCGCCCGGCATACCGCCGCCCATCGCGCCGCCGAATTGGAGGCGCATCTGCGAGAGGCCGCCGGCGCCACTTCCTTTCCGCGCGAGGAGCGTGAAAAGCGAAACGGGGCACATTTCGCGGCTCCGATCGCGGGAGAAAGGATTCCCGCATGACCGCCAATACCGCCGCGCTGCTCACTCATTCGCGTCGCGAGAGCGGCGGGCTCGCCGCGCGCGCCGCGGAATTCGGTCCGTGGTTTCATAATCTGCATCTGCCCGATGGCACCGAGACCGTGCCGGATCATCCGCTCGGTGATTTTCCCGCGTTCAAATGGCGCGACATCGCGCCGCACATTCCCCGCGACCTCACCGCCTGGAGCGCGCTGGATATCGGCTGCAACGCCGGTTTCTATTCGCTCGAACTCGCGCAACGCGGTGCGCACGTCGTCGCCCTCGACGTTGATCCGCATTTTCTGCGTCAGGCTCGTTGGGCCTTTGAGCAATTTCCGTTTGGTGACCGCATCGAGATCCGTCAGAGCCAGGTCTATGATGTTGCCCGCTGGAACGAGCGCTTCGATCTCATCCTGTTCATGGGCGTTTTCTACCACTTGCGTTATCCGCTCCTCGCGCTCGACCTCGTCGCGGAAGCCACGCGGCGGCTCCTCGTTTTTCAGACGCTGACGATGCCCGGACTGGAGGTGATCGAGCCGCCGGAGGATCAGGATTTCAACGATCGCACGCCGCTCGCCGCGAACGGCTGGCCGAAGATGGCCTTCATCGAAAAAAAACTCGCGGGCGATCCGACGAACTGGTGGGCGCCGAACCATGCCGCCGTCGAGGCGATGCTGCGCTCGAGCGGACTGAGGACGATCGCCCATCCCGGCCACGAAATGTACATCTGCGAACCGGCGAATTCCGCTGGTGCTCGCGCCGCGCGGATATGGGACGAGGAAGAACTGCTCGCGGCCACCGGACGCATCGAGCGGTCACCTTCCGCAACCGGCCCACCCGCAGTCCGGCCGCATCCGCCGCCATGATCTCGCGCTCCGCCTCGCCGGGCCGGTTGCGGCGGGCGTTGGAGTTCGCGTTGCCGTTTCGCCGCGCCGTCCTGGCCATCCTCGGTTTCACGCTGCTCGCCGCGGCGGTCAACGCCGCCGAGCCGCTGGTGCTGAAGATGATTTTCGACGGCCTCGCGCGCGGGGCCGGCCGGGGGGAGTTGATGCAAGGCATCGGGTTTTTGATCGGACTCACCGTTGTGCGTGAACTCGGCACGGCCGTTTCAAACTGGCTGACCTGGCGGACTCGGCTCGGGATCCACTTCGGCCTGCTCGAGCGCACGGTCGGTAAACTGCATCGCATGCCGTTGCGAATGCAGCGGAGCGAGGGCGTCGGCGCGATCATGACGCGACTGGATCGGGGCATTCAGGGATTTCTCAACGCCATCACGCAGCTGCTCTTCAATGTCTTTCCCGCCTTAATCTATCTGGCGATTTCCGTCGTGATCATGCTGAAACTCGACTGGCGGCTCGCACTCACTGTCCTCGTCTTCGTCCCGCTCCCCGCGATCACCGCGGCGCTCGCATCGCCGGAACTCGTCCAACGCGAACGCGTCCTCCTCGATCAATGGTCGAAGATCTACTCGCGCTTCAACGAGGTGCTCTCGGGGATCGTCACGGTGCGCAGTTTCACCATGGAGGACATCGAGAAGCAGCGTTTCCTGCGCGATGTGACTTCGGCGAATGCGGTTGTGGTCAAAGGCGTCCGCACCGACGCGAGTTTCGGAGCCGCGGCAAATCTCGCCGTGGCCCTCGCGCGTTTCGCGGCGATCTGGATGGGCGGCGTCTTCGTGCTTCGCGGACAAATCACCGTGGGCACACTCGTCGCGCTGCTCGGCTACGTGGGCGGATTGTTCGGGCCGGTGCAGGGGCTTACGGGAATTTACCAGACCGTGCAGCGTGGGAAATCGTCTCTGAAGGAAGTCTTCGACATCCTCGACGTGCAGGAACATCTCGGTGATGCGCCGGGCGCGCGCGAGATCACGCAGGTGCGCGGCGAGGTGGAGTTCGAGAACGTGTCGTTTCGCTATGAACAAGCCGACCGTCCGCTGCTCGACCATCTCACGCTCAACGTCGCCGCCGGCGAAACGCTCGCCATCGTCGGCCCGAGCGGATCCGGGAAGACGACGATGATGGCGTTGCTGATGCGTTTCTACGATCCGGTCTCCGGGTTGATCCGACTCGACGGGCACGATTTGCGCACGCTGAAACAGAGTTCGGTGCGGCGCGCCATCGGAGTCGTGTTGCAAGACCCACTGCTCTTCAATGACAGCGTGCGCAACAACATCGCGTACGGCAGGCCCGACGCGGCGTTGTCGGAGATCGAAGCTGCCGCGCGCGCGGCAAACGCCCATCGCTTCATCGAGCGACTGCCGGAAAAATACGAGACGAGCGTCGGCGAGCGCGGCGCGCGGCTTTCGGTCGGCGAACGGCAGCGGCTCACCATCGCGCGGGCGTTGATCAAGAATCCGCGCATCATCATCCTCGACGAAGCCACCGCCTCGCTCGACGCGGAGTCGGAAGCATTCGTGCAGGACGCGATCGAACAACTCATGCAGGGCCGCACGACGTTTGTGATCGCGCACCGGCTGGCGACAGTCGTGAACGCGCACCGCATCGTGGTGCTGCGCGACGGACGCATCGATGAAATCGGCTCGCACCGCGAATTGATGAAGCTCGGCGGCTACTACGCTTCCCTCGTGAAACGCCAGACCCGCGGGCTGATCGCGAACCAGGACGAGCCGCTGGAGCTATAGCATGACGTTTCGATCGCGCGACTCACCGATCGCGGAACGTGAGATTCTGGTACGAGGTTGATCATCGCAACGATGTCTCGCCACACCGAAACTCTTTCTCGCAGCACCGACGAAATACGGGGAAAAAACTGGAAAGTTAATGGCAGGGGAAGGCGGACAACGGCGCAAATTTGCCCCCGAACCTCGGCGAACTTTCGTGGTCTTTGCAGCGCGTGAGTGCGGAGGTTACAGTACGGATCGATGGCGCCGAGACCTCAGCGCAGCCGGGCGAGAAATTGTTGGATCTGCTCGCGCGAGCGGGTTTCGAGATTCCCCACGTGTGCTATCACCCGGCGCTCGGCGCGCTCCAAACCTGCGACACCTGCATGGTCGAAGTGGATGACCGGTTGGTTCGCGCGTGTGCCACCGTCGTCCGGAGCGGAATGAAAATTGGCGCGCGGAATGCCAGCGTCGAAAACGCGCGGAAGGAAGCGATGCAGCGTCTGCTCGCAAACCATGAGCTGTATTGCACGGTCTGCGACCGCAACAACGGCGACTGTGAAGTCCACAATGCCGCCGATCGCCTCGGCCTGCGCGAACAGAAATATCCCTTCGCTCGCAAAGGTTTCGAGGTGGACCAGTCGAATCCGTTTTATCGGTACGATCCGGATCAATGCATCCTGTGCGCGCGCTGCGTCGAAGCATGCCAAAACGTGCAGGTTACGGAGACGCTGAGCATCGACTGGACTGCCGAACGTCCGCGCGTTTTGTGGGATGGCGGCAAGCCGATCAACGATTCATCCTGCGTGAGCTGCGGTCATTGTGTGACGGTTTGTCCGTGCAACGCGCTCCTCGAAAAATCGATGGAAAACCGCGCCGGCCACTTCACCGCCGCTCCCGCAGAGGTGAAACGACAGGCGATCGACCTGGTGAAATTCTCCGAAAAGTTCATCGGTTTGCGCCCCTTGTTTGCGACGTCGAAAATGGAAGCTGCTATGCGGGAGCAAACCATCAAACGGACGAAGACCGTCTGCACGTATTGCGGCGTGGGTTGCGCGTTCGAGGTATGGACGGTCGGCCGGCACATTCTGAAAATCAACCCGCACGCGGACGCGCCGGCCAACGGCATTTCGACCTGCGTCAAAGGCAAGTTCGGCTGGGACCATATCAACGCGCCCGATCGCCTCGTGCATCCGCTTGTTCGCAGCGGCGACCAGTTTGTCCAGGCCACGTGGGACGATGCGCTCAACGAAGCCGCCAGCCGCCTTCGCGCCATCGCGAACAAACACGGACCGGACAGCGTCGCCTTCATCGCATCGTCGAAGACCACGAATGAGGAATGTTACCTCGTGCAGAAAATCGCCCGCGCGATTTTCGGCACCAACAATGTCGATAACTGCGCGCGCTACTGCCAAAGCCCCGCGAGCATGGGCCTCGCGCGCACCGTCGGTTACGGCGCTGACCCCGGCACGATGGCGGAAATCGAGCGGGCGAGTTTGGTTCTTATTGTCGGTTCGAACACCAGCGTTTCCCACCCGGTGCTCGCCTCGAAAATCAAGCGCCGTGTGAAACTTTTCGGCCAGCGCCTGATCGTCTCCGATTTGCGCGAACACGACATGGCCCGGCGCGCGCATATTTTTCTGCGCCCGGCTCCAACGACCGACCTCGTGTGGCTCAACGCCGTGGCGCGTTACATCATCGAGCAAGGTTGGGAGGACCACGAGTTCATCGCGGCGCGGGTGAAGGATTTTGAAAAGTTTCGCGCCAGTCTCGACCGCTACACGCTCGATTACGCGTCGCGCACCACTGGACTTTCCATTGAGACGCTCAAGCAAGTTGCGAACGAAATCGCACACGCCGAATCGGTTTGCGGACTCTGGGCCATGGGCGTCACGCAGCATACCAACGGCACGGATACGTGCACGGCCATCTGCAATCTGATGTTGCTCACGGGCAATTTCGGCCGGCCCGGCACAGGGGCGTATCCGTTGCGCGGACATAACAATGTCCAGGGCTCGTGCGATTTCGGCGCGTTGTTCAACTACCTGCCCGGCTACCACAAAATCGAGAGCGACGAGGAGACCCGCGCCCGCTACGAAAAGGCCTGGGGCGTGAAACTGCCGACAAGCAAGGGCCTCAACAACACGACCATGATCGACTCGATCCTGGAGGGGAAACTGAAGGCGCTCTACGTCGTGGGCGAAGAGATCAGTCTCGTCGACTCCAATGCCCATCGCGTGCAAGACGCGTTAAGCAAACTCGACCTGCTGGTCGTCCAGGAAGTCTTCCTGTCCAACACCGCGAAGTTCGCCGACATCGTGCTCCCCGGCACGCCGTCGCTCGAGAAAGAAGGCACGTTCGTGAACACCGAGAGACGCATCCAACGGCTTTATCGCGCGCTCGAGCCACTCGGCAACAGCCGGCCCGATTGGATGATCCTCCGTGATCTCGCGCGACATCTCGGTCACGATTGGCGCTACCACAATCCGGCGGACATTATGGACGAGGTGGCTGCGCTCACGCCAGAATTTGCCGGCGTCCGTTACGATCGCCTGGAAGGTTGGAAATCGCTTGTCTGGCCAGTCGCTGCCGATGGAACTGACACGCCGGTGCTCTACCTCGACCGTTTCCACACGAGCGATGGCAAGGCGAGTTTCTTCCCGGTCGAGTTCGGCGCGCCGGCGAATCCGCGCAACGCCGAGTTTACACTTCACCTTAACAATGGCCGCGTGCTCGAGCATTTTCACGAGGGCAATCTCACACGTCGCAATGCCGGTCTGCTGAGCAAGGTCGAAAAGGACTACGTCGATATCTCCCCTGTTGATGCGGAGAAGTTGGGGCTGAAGGAAGGCGACTGGGTCAAACTCATTTCGCCCTTCGGCGACGTGAAAACACAAATCGTGGTCACCGGCGAAATTCGACCAGGCGAACTTTACATGCCGGTCTGCTCATCGATCGAGCGCGTGAATTATCTCACGTCGACGGCCACGGATCCCGTCGTGAAGACGCCGGCGTACAAGGAAATTTCCGTCCGACTCGAAAAGCTGAATCAAGCCGGTCGCTCGCCGATGCCGCGCGGAAATCCTCGATACGGTCATCCGACTCCGCAGGCGGATGTGAAGGTCGAGCAAAAATGGCAGCGGAGTGACTATCGCGCGCCCACGGAAAACCGCCCGAAAGGAGCGCACGTCTGATGGCTGACTCTCTTGAATACGATCTACCGCCGGCGCCGTTCCCTGGCGCGACGGAGGAATTCGCGCAGCTTATCGAGACGCTGCACGCCTCGGGAACGTTGCGCGTGCTCAATGGTTTTTTCGGCCGACTCGGTGACGTGAGTGGAGTGGCGATGTCGGAAATAAATTCTCCAGCCGGGCGCAATGCGCTCGGTGCATTTCTTTTTATCGGTGAATGCCTGACCAAGATTTCTCCCGATGACTTGCAGCGAGTGACGGCCGGTTTTGCCGACGGAGTAAAACGGGCCCGCTCGGTGCTGACCGAGGAACCGCCCGGCACGCTGGCACTGCTTCGTCTCGCCAGAGCGCCAGAGACGCGACGCACCCTTGCAGCGATGCTCGTGCTCCTCAACTCGCTCGGCGCGGCGCTGCGAGGAAAATAGACGCGACGCGTTCAACGTCCACGCCGCGCAATTTGAAACGCTCGAGTTTCACAATCTTCACCATCCTGGAACTCAATTCGGGCCGGGTGGCGCAGTACAAACCGAAAGGATCGAGTCACCGTTGTTCAGACCCCGGTCGGATACGTCTCAGGCGCCTCGGGCGCGCCATCGGGCGCGAAAACCGGCTCTGCGGTCATTGGTGCAATCTCGAATTTTCCCGCGATCAGCCGCACGCGAAAAAGTGCGTCGAATCCTTCGGTCATGGTTGGCGGCTGCATTCGCTTCGCCATCGAGTAGATTCCGGGCACGGGCACGCGCTGCGGTTCGGGACGCGCCGCGTTGCGGGCCAGCGCATCACGAACAGGCACGTCGAAATAGTAGCCCGTCACGAGAAACCCTCGCTCTTTCGCCGGCGCAATGAATCGCGCGCGTTCCGCGATCGTGGGATTCGTGTTGTCGATGACGCAGCGCTGCGCCGTCGTGAGGCACAACTCGAAAAACTGCGCCTCGCGATTCCTCGTTTTCAGCATGTCGCGATTGATGCGCACATAAGTGTCGGCAAACCCGGATTTGAAGAACGCAGATTTTCCACTGCCCTGAATGCCAACGAAAATGACGCAGTCCACTCCGGTCATTTGGTCAGTTTTTTCCGAGTACCAACTGCTGATATTTTTGGAGCAACCCAGGATCGTCGATCGAGCCGTGATGATGGACCTGCCTCCAGCTTCCGTTAATCCTCCGGAAAAGGCGGCTGGTCCGGATCTTCAATTCCAAATGTGCGCCATCACCGGCCCGAAGCTCACCCCGCTCGCGTCCAACGACGTAGAAAAATTCCTCACTCACATGAATGGTGTAGTCGAAAAACTCGACTGCGACTCGAGCCGCGCCCTCGAATACGCTGCGGTAGACTGATTCGATTTCGCGCCAGCCGCGCTTGATGCCGCCGAGCGGATTGTCCATTTCCGCTTCATCGGAATCGATCCAGTTTAGCTTCATCAAGTCGAGATCGCGCTGATTAAATGCGCGATAAAACTGAGCCAGCGCCTGCTCAGGTCGGGATAAATCGTTCTGCGCCTCTCTGCCGGTGACGGGATTTTGTATCGGTTTCATTCGGCACCTTTGAAGGTTCGAACGGTTGGTCAAATCGAACTTCGCTTGATCGCTGGAACCCTCACGGAAACTCCAGGACGCCAGGCTTCGGGCCCCGGTTTGTTCCGAAATTCCATCGCAGAAATTCGAAAAAAAGAAAACCCGGCACCCGCGAGCGACGCGTTTTTTAACAATTGCTCTGCGATGACGCTCGTTGGCGAGGTCGCCTTGATCATTCGCTAGAGCGATTTCAGAAACTCGACCAGATCCGATTTCTGCTCAGCACTCAGACCCAAACCAAAATGAGTGTTGTAGTGATCGACGACGGCCGGCAAATCGCTCGCGCTGCCGTCGTGGAAGTACGGTGGATGCTGCCACACGCCGTGCAATGGAGTCGTGCGATACATTTTCGTCGCACTGCGTAAAGCATAGACCGGCTCGGCTCCATCTTCCGCCGGCGTATGGAGCAAGGGCACGCCGGCGGTCGGGCCATTGAGCACATCGGTGTAGGTTGGCGCGACATGGCAGTTCGCGCAGCGGGCAACGGTGTTGAACACCGTCTGGCCGCGCACGGCGGCGGCCGGATCGAAGCTCCCGGCGGGCGGAGGCGGTGCCGGCAGGCTGAGTTGATAAGCCAACAACGCCGGCAGTTTCGGCGTCACCAAATCGGGTTTCTGAGTAATGTTTATTCCGATACGCGGGTCAGAGAATGAGCCGTGACCGCCCATCTGCGTCACCCCGACGTAATTGTTCCAATACGAAATCGGACCGTCACCCGTGAACGTCTCGAATCCCACCCCTTGCAGGCCGTACGCCGGTGGAATGACCGCCGGCAAGGTCGGGCTGTTCAGCTGAATAAAAGTCCGCCCATCGAACGCATGAAATCGTGCATCGTATTTACCGGGTCCCCAGCTGAGGTAAGGCGACTTATCCGTGATCGCGGGCGACAGTGCGATAATCGCGCCCACGTTCAGGGTTCGATTCGGCCAGCCATCGAGGCGCTTCCCGACCCCGGGCGCGACCGAGTCGTCGACGGTGGAATGACACAACGCGCACGTGACGCCCACCGTGGCCAGCGTGTTGTTCGCGCCCGCAACTTTTCCGATCACGCCCACCACCGCATTCAGTTTCAACAACTGGATCGTCACCGCAGGATCGTTCAAATTCACCCGGCCGGCTATCAGAGCTTCGAGCAGGTCTGGCGGGAGCGCGTCCGAATCGACTTTCAAGCCGACCGATAGCGCAGTGGCCGGACTAACATTCTTGAGTGCGTGCTGCATCTGCAACACCTCGGTCCACAACTGCTCATCGCCGAATGTATCGTAACGAAAGATGGTTTTCCCATCCACGCCTCCCTGGGAGTGGACAAGCGGGATCAGCAGGGAACCATAAAAGGCGGCCGTTAGTAGGGGTAGTTTGATTTTCATCGTGAGCGATTCCTTTCGGACTGCGACCGTCCACTCGCTCCGTTCCACGTTCCCCCCAAAAGCGTTTACAGAAATGGCTCACGACCCACCGGCGAAATTCCCTTCGAGCGATTCCGGGCAATTCCGCGTCGCCGTGGTGGAAAATCGGCTGAACGATATCGGCGAACAACCGCCTGGATTTTTCGCGTCGCTCGACATGGGACGACACGCTAACGGCAGCGCAACGGCCATCGTCATCTTACACCGACTCCGAAAAACGGCCTTGATTCACCGGAGACGGAAGAAAATTTCTAGAGGTTTTCCTGCTTCGGCGAACGATCCTTCGGCGATTTCACCTCGAGCGGTTCACCGCGACGAGCTTTCTTGGAGGCCTCCTTCGATGTGGAGGAAGCGGAACTGACTCGGCCCGACTTTACGGGATCTCGCTTGGAATTTTTTTTGCGGGAAAGGGCGGAAGTTTTCATTGGAAAACCAATATAAAGCTGGGCCGCCCAGCGCGCCATCGGGTAGCGCCCGCTCGAATGCTCCGATAAAAACCGCCGAAGAAACACCAACCAGTGACGAGCCGGTCGACGCCCGGCGAAAATTAAAATTGGAGTGTCCGCCGCCGGTCACCCAACCTTCCCGAGTACTCGCTCCGACGGCCGAAGTGCCCATGACGCGATCACGACGCCTCCAATGATCAGCGGAATCGTCACCATTAGCAGACCGTCTTGCATCGCTGCCCGCGAGAATGCCGCCCCGGTGAGGTCGAATATCATTCCGGCATACGCCCATTCCTTCAGTCGTCGGAAGCGCGGGATCAAAATCGCGATTGCCGCGAGTAGTTTCCAAGTCCCCAACAGGGTCAGGAAATAGGACGGATATCCGAGGTGGGCCATGTCCTGGGCAATGTGTGGGACATGCCGGAGGTTGGCCGCCCCCGGAATCGCGAACGCCACCGCAGCGACACTCGTCACGATCCAGTAGGCGATCGATCTTGCCCGCGCATTATTCGAGTCGTTCATGCGGCTTCCGTCGCTAATGTCCCGGTCTTGGCGGCGACCGCTTCGCCCAACATCTTCCCGATAAAACGTCGGGCGGCAGAGGCCGGCATGATTGCATTCATGATACGATTGGCCCTTCCCGGGATATGCGTGGCCTGATTGCGGACGAGCGCAGCCAGACCTTCCCGCACGCATTGCTCCACCGGCATCCGTTTCATGCGCGCCGGCTTTGTCGGCACATTGCGATGGTCCAAGCCGATCTTCGAAATGACCGCGGTTTCGGTCGGTGCAATAACGAGAACCGTTACATTGATTCCAAGTGGAGCGAACTCCACGTTCAACGCCTCACCCATGGTCTGAACAAAAGCCTTGCTCGGGCTTTCGACCGCCATGAACGGCAGGCCAATCATCGCTCCCATTGCGCCGCTCAACAAGAGGCCGCCGCAACGGCGCCGGGCCAGGCGCTCGCCGAAATGGTGAGCGATTTCCAGGTGCGAGAGCGCATTGAGACGGATTAGTTCCAGCATACTCGCGCGGTCCCGCTGCAGGAAGCGACCGGGCTCCGCAGTACCGGCATTCGAAATGACCAATCCGACATCCAGATCATCGGTCGCGCTGGCCAGTCGAGAAACCAGATCGGGCTTCGAGCAATCCGCCTCGACTACGCGATATTGCGTGCCGTACTCGCGCAAAAGGGTTCGTCCGAGTTCTTCCAACAACGGCCCGCGCCGGGCGACAAGCACCGGGTTGATTCCGGAAGCAGCAATTTGCCGCGCGAACTCCCGCCCAATGCCGGACGAGGCGCCGGTGATCAGCGCCCAGGGACCAAATCGTTTTTTATCAATGCGTGCATTCATCGTTCTACTCCGTTGGTTGAATTTTCGACGCTTCCGTCGAGGTTGAGACGCTTGCACCTTCGGCTATGTGCAGTGTTTTAATGTTCATGTTATTTGGAATGATCATTCTAATTATGACAAAAAAAATTTACCCTAGCACCTGCAAGGCGATGCGCGTGGACTGCTTCAGGTTTTCAGGCTCCCCGAGTGCTCTTGACGCGACCCCGATGCCCAAAATCGTCTGGAAGAAAAATCGCGCGAGAATCACCGGATCCTTCGATCGGCTGAGTTCGCCGTCCCGCTGGGCGACGCTCAAACGCGACGCGATGAGGCCTTCGATCTTACGAGCGTAGACCTGGGCGAGAGTGCGAGTGTCGGCGTCGTGCGGAGTCAACTCGACCATCGAATTGACCATGAAACATCCGCTCGCGTCCTCGTCGCAAGCGCCGGTGATCAGCGCATCGAACAGATCAGCCAGAACCTTCCGGACCGGCCCCGGCCTTTCGAGCATGCGCCGGACGCCACTGACGGCCCGCTCCATATAACGCCGGAGCGCGGTTTGGAAAAGCGTGTGCTTGTCACCATAGGTGTCGTAAAGGCTCTGCCGGCTGATGCCGAGCGCTTCCACCAAGTCGGAGAACGAGGTGTGGGCAAACCCGCGGGCGTGAAAAAGCTCCACCGCCCGATCGAGTACTTCCGCCTCGTCAAATTCCTTGGTTCGCGCCATCGGGATAAATCAAGCACGCAGGCGTGCGTCAGCAGGATCTTTCATCAGGACGAAAATTCAGGCGCCGATTTCAAGCCCGGATTACCGGAACGATCGTTCCTTAAATGTCAAGCCGAACCCCCTTGTCGCCGGGAACGCCACGTTCAGGACGACGGCGTGTCCCATGCTCGGCCGACTCGTTTCCAAAGAGTTCACGAATTGCGGACCTAAAACGCGGCGCTCGCGATTCACGAATCCAGTTCACGGATTCGCGACGTCGCCCGATTTTTCCGGGGATTCGTCGCACCACGGTGGACGAGGCCAATCGCCGAACCGGTGACGCATTTCGTCCCGCATTTTTTCCTGCTGTTCGGGCGTCATCGACGACCAGCGCTCGGCCATCATGCGACGCCGCCAGGGCGGCCCAAATCGCGGCCCGCCGCGTCCGGGAAAACCGCCGAAGAGAATTTTTGCGAGCACGAGAAGGCCGAGCGCCTGCCAGAATGTGATCGTCTTCACGGCGAGCACATTCGTCAGGACACCATTCCAAAGTTCGTAAACCGCGGTGGTGAACAACGCGATGAATGCGAGCACGATCAGCGGAATGAAAAAGCGAAACTTGCGACAGGATTGATTGTTCATGGTGAAATCGAATTAGAAAATGAACTCGTGGCGCAGCCGCTCGAAGCGCCGGCGAAGGTGCAGCACGGCGTAGCGTTTGCGGGAGAGGAGCGTGTTGATGTTTTCGCCCGTCAGCGTCGCGATTTCCTGGAACGACATGCCCTCGAGTTCGTGCCACGCGAAAACCTGGCGCTGGTCTTCCGGCAGCTCGGCCAGCGCCGCCTGAAACTGGTCCCAGAAAAACTGCCGCAGCTGTTCGGTGACCGGAGTGTTTTCGTCGCGCAGAAGAAGGTCGGCCAGGTTAAACGGAACCTCATCATCAACCGCGCCGTTTTCCGTCGCGTCGAGGGAGGTCATGGCCGGTTTTCGATAGCGATCGATGATCCGGTTGCGGGCGACGGCGTAGAGCCAAGCACCGACTTGCTCGATGGGACCTTCGTCGAGCGATGCGATCAGCTGTTGCCAAACGTCCTGCAAAATGTCTTCGGCATCGGCGTCGCTCGCCACCCGTGCCCGAATAAAACGCGCGAGCCGTTGCCCGACATTGCGGACGATCTCGGCAACCCGGCTCTTGCGTTCGGCGCTCATAAAATTGGGGACTGGTCCGGCAACATCCATTTCACCTGTCCAGACGAAGAGCCGGCCGAAATATTGTGCACTTTCGTGGAGCGCGCGCCAGTGCCTCGCCAAAAGCCGCTGTTTCCTAACGTCCGCCGCGCATCGAGTTCGTAATTCCCCGATCGGCGGACCGAAAAACCGGGAGCGGCCACACGCCGGCGCAACTCCGGCGTCAACGCCCGATGCAGACACCGCGTCGCCCGGCGTAGGGTGGGACGAAAAGATGATCGTTCGCGTAGCATCGTGCAACCGCCGATGGCCTCCCACAAAAAAATCCACGCAGATTCGTCGCGCGATTTCAGGCTTCACCGCAACGCAATCAGGCTTGGTCGCAGAGTTGTTCTGTTGGCACGTTGCCGCGGCGAACGTGCGTTGATGACAACCGTTGACCACGCTATCACATCACGACCGTCCGTGCTGCCGGCACTGCTGACGGGAGGACTTCTCGCCGGCACGCTCGATGCCGCATCCGCGATCTACACGTTCGGCTGGGGCATGTCTTACGGAATTGCGAGCGGGCTGCTCGGCTCGAAAGCGTTCCCTCAAGCCGGCGGAGGCGGAGCGATGATCTGGAGTTTGGGGATTGCACTCCATTTCCTGATCGCGCTGTCCGCCGCTGCCGTTTATTGTTATTCCAGCAGAAGGCTGAAATTCCTGAAGGATCACTTTGTGGTTGGCGGCGTGTTTTTCGGCATCGCCGTCTATCTCGTGATGAACCTCGTCGTGCTACCGCTTTCGGCAGTTCCGTTTCCTATCGGCCCGTTCACGGTAAAGGGACTGCGGATCGGCATCCTTTCGCACATTATCCTGATCGGCCTGCCGATCTCGACCAGCCTTTGGTTTTTCTCCCGGCGTTCCAAACCGGCGATCGCGTCAACGTGATTCAACGAAAGCGCAAAACCGCCTTGCGCGCGCGATCGTCGTTTCGCGCCAGGTTCTGACGCGCTACTGTCCAGCGGCGCCGCGTTGCTCGAGCGGAATCTCCAAGACAAACGTTGCGCCCCTGCCCGCGCCTTCACTGAACACGCTCAGCGTTCCATGCATTTCACGCGCGGCGTTGGCGGCGTTGTGAAGCCTGAACCCGCGGCCTCCGGAAATTGTCGCGACCGTGGATGTGAAAATTTTCGCCTGATTTTCGGCGGGGATGCCAACACCATTGTCGCTGACTTCAAACCGCAACCACCGCTGAAAGTCGCGTTCGATCGCGGAGAGCCGAGCGGTAATGCGTGGCCCGGCAACGGTCTTGGTTTGCGTCAGCGCATTCTTTGCATTGCTGACGAGACCGATAAGAATTTCGAGGGTTTTACGCTTGTCGATTTCAACCTCTCCCAAATTCTGCATCTCCCGGACGATCTCGATCGAATGTCGATCGAGGGAAACTGAACCGTCACGCAAGGCTTCCTCGAATAACGCCGCCGGGTTGAACAGTTGTCGAAAAGTCGAATTCCTAGCGTGCTCCTGCTGAGTTTGGATGACGTCATTGATGTGTTCAATGCTCCGGGCAAGGTCCGCGATCTCCTGCAAAACGACATTGTTTTCCTCGTTTAGGTCTTCGGCGAGGTGCACGAAATAATTCGGCAGCATTTTGCCTTTCGCGTCCGCGGTGAGAAATTCGGTCAGATCATGGCGATGACTTTCCAGCAATGCGCTCGCCTTTGAAAGATTACTCACCTTCGATTGTTCGATCAGCGTCCTCAGAACATTTGCCGAAACATTCACGCTATTCAGCAAATTGCCCAAGTTGTGTAACACGTCGGTGGCCACTTCGGCCATGCCGGCCTGCCGAGAGACTTCCAAAAGCTGCTTGTGCACATCCCGCAGTTCCGCGGTCCGATCAACCACCCGTTGCTCCAGCTCGCGATTGGCAGCATCGGCAGCGTCCTTGGCCGCTTTCAACTGTGAGTCCAAACGACTTCGTTCGATCGCCAATCCAGCCAGGTGCGCGCCAGATTCGATGATGCGCATCAATGTCGTGTCCGGTCTGCGCGTCTTGCGATAATACATCGCGAATGTGCCGAGAACCTGGTTATCCGTCGAAAAAATCGGATGCGACCAGCACGCGAAAAGCCCGTGGTGCCGGGTCAGTTCCCGCGCCATGATCCAGTTCGGATGGTCCTCGATGCTTTCGACGAAAATGGGCTTCCGCAGATATGCCGCGGCTCCGCACGAGCCGACGTTGGGGCCGATGGTCAGGCCTGCGATCGCAACCAGATATTCCGGCGGCAGACTCGGCGCGGCACACGGACTCAGATGCACACCCTGCTCATCGAGCAACATGACCGAGCCGAGCATTCCCTCGCATTGCTCCTCGGCGCTGACGATCAGCGTCGTCAGCACGTTTTCCAGGCTCTGGCCCGTCGCCAGCGCCACCAGCACGCGATTCTGACCTGCCATCAACGCCTCGACGGCTTTTGATTCCGTAATATCAACCCCGGTTCCGATGAGATAGGTGTGTTGGTTCAACACAGCCCGCGTGCTCGTGACCTGAAAATAGCGCCGCTGACCATCACCGGTCACAGACAGTTCAGTCGTGGCTGTTCCTTCGCGGAAAGCCTCTTGAATATGCGCATTGAGCGCGCGGCGGTCGAAGGAACGAATAATCGCCGGCCGTGCATCTGCCTGCGCTTCGGGATTAGCGGCGGGAAAAAGTGCGCTGAACGCCTTGTTGGACAGGACCGTGCGTCCCTCCGAGTCGAGCAAGAAAGACAATCCAGGAACGGTTTCCCGGATCATCAGTGAGAGCGCAGTTTCCCGTTCAATCAGTTCGATCGATGATTCATCCGACATGTTGTTTTTTCCCGCTATAGTTTCGTCACTTTTGATTTTCAAATGAAGGGTTTCATTCGACCAACCATGCGGGTCGTCCCGTGAGGCGTACGTCGCCGGATGAGAGGCGGATCCGCGACACGAAAGCGAACGCAGCCGGCATCCGCGCGGAGAAAACGACCGGTTGAATCATGCGGCGCGGTAAGAATATCGGCGTGCTCGTCTGGGTACCGACGGCCGCACTATCGCACGATTTGGCTGCCCTCGTAGTCGACGACATAAACGGTGCCCATTGAGTTGTTGACCCAGCGCTGCGGGTTGATGAAGCGGCGGCCATCTGCAGCCGTCCCGACTTCGAACGGCGTGCGCTGCGGGTCCGCCAGCTCATACACCGCAGTGATCCGGTTCTTGAACTCGGGCAAAAAGAACACACTGCGGGCGCCATCATACTCCGCGTGAAAAAGAATGAAGAAAAGTTTCCCGGGTTTGGTTGTGCAGCGCCAGTCGGTGTAGGCGAGAAACACCGGCTTGCCCAAGTGATCCTTCA
>Ga0070683_100000733_pt1 | contig 23985 bp, 18 predicted proteins | sample KBSC713LmetaG_FD_64662 | JGI IMG/M metagenome (GOLD analysis project Ga0070683, IMG submission 64662) | Corn rhizosphere microbial communities from Kellogg Biological Station, Michigan, USA - KBS C7.1-3L metaG | ecosystem: Host-associated > Plants > Roots > Rhizosphere ... | reverse complement strand
TTACTGAATAAAATTGAGGACTAGTACTACTTGAAAAAACAAGTTTGATTTTTACTTTGTGCACCCAAATCCAATTTTCCAATGAAAAAGCCAACCATCACCACGAGCTTAATTGCTTTGCTATTATTTATTTTCCCGATCTCTTTACTGTCTCAATCACTTGTTGGTACTGCTGTGAGTATACCGGCGGACGGCGGATCACAAGCCGGACCAACCCCTGCGCAGTTCACTCCTCCGGGAGGTATGCAAGCGGGTGACTTAGTAGTCATTTTCGGACAATACAGGGCAAACACTACCACAATATCAATAAATGCCAATGGAGGCCAAGCCTGGAACACCTTAGCACAAAACAGTGGGTCCACGCAGAGCACTTACGTGTTTTGGTGTACCTACAATGGAACATGGACAGGAGGAGGCCCCTCAATAAAAATTGCAAGTGGGACAGCTGCCTTAACGGGCGTGATGTATGTATATCATGCAAGTCATCCTAACAATACATGGAGTATTCACAATGCCCAGGCAATTAATGGGGTTGCAGCGGGTACTAGTCATAGCATCACTGGTGTAACGACAACAGTACCTCACACAGTGACGATGGCATTTTGGGCCAGCGCTTTTCAAAATACATGGAGTGCTACAGGCGGAACATTGCCGGCAGGATGGAGCAAGACAAATATGTCTGCTCAATATAGAAATACTCTTGCTGCAGGACAACAGTCCAACAGCGCAGCTTATAAAATTCAGACTACTACATTCGGAGCAACTGGCAACATTTCACAGGATGAAGGAGGAACAGCGACCGCTTCCCGCACAACGATTGTTTCATGGAATGAAAGTCCGGTCAATGATGCCTGCGTCGATGCCGTGACCTTACCAGTAAATGGTGGTTGCTCACCAACATCTGGAACTTTGTACAGTGCTACCGCTCAAGGTACCGCTGGAAGCTGTGGCGCTGTGAAAGATGTGTGGTATAAATTTGTAGTTCCCAGCAATCTGCCCGCGGGTAATATTGTCAACGTTGCAGTTAGTCTAACCAACACCGCAGCCCCGGCCTCTCCTGTAAACAATCTTACTACAGCGAACACGTCTTTCGAGCTGTTCAGCGCAATTGGAAATACTACAACCTGTACGAGCACAACCTCGGTCGCTGGTGGCTGCCAAAATATTTCGGCCACGAGAACATTCGCGAATTTAACTGCGGGCAATACCTATTATATCAGGCTCACCACATCTCTTGGTGCGCCCAACAACAATGCAACGTTTGATATCTGCGTAACTGCTCCTGCTAGCGGCCGAATGAATGAAGTGTTCAAACAGGCAATCGTTGACAATGGAACCATGAACACGCCCTGGGAAGTTACGTATGGCCCCGATGGCTTCTTGTGGGTAACCGCGTCGAAGGATTACAAAGTGTACCGGATCGATCCCAATCCACCTTATACAAAAACTCAAATTCTCGATCTTAGTTTTGCCGGCAGCGACCCAATGAAAGTAAAATTCGATAACGTCACTCAAAGTCCCTGGCCGCAGGGCGGCTTAGCTGGTTTAGCTATAGATCCTCAGTTTAATTCTAATCATTACGTTTACATTTCTTATGTACTTAAGTTTGACAGTGTTTCTGCTGCTAACGCAAGCTGTGCTTTCTTCAAGAACAGCCTGGTGAGATTTACATATAATGCGGGTACGTTGGGAAGCCCAATGGTGATATGTGATACACTGCCTGGAGGTAATGACCACAACTCCCAAAGACTGATCATTGCACCTTATAATGGTACTAATTATTTATTCTATCCTCAGGGAGATATGGGAGCGGGCCAGTTAGCATGTCGCCTGAGACCTAATCATGCACAGGATACGACCTATTACGAAGGCAAGATACTCCGCTTTAACCTGGTACCAGATCCAAGCGAAGGCGCTTATGATCAGTGGATACCAAACGACAACCCATATAACAAGCCTGCTAAACAAAGCGCCGTGTGGGCAATCGGTATCCGCAACAACCAGGGATTTGCATACAACCCTTCGACAGATAGATTATATGGTTCCTCTCATGGACCTTACAGCGATGACGAGATAAACATTATCGAACGATATAAAAATTATGGGCATCCATTAATAGAAGGTTACGCTGCAGATGGTAATTACAACGGAAATTATACACAAGGGTTTTCGAACAGTTATAGTGCAGGAGAAACTTACGCTACAATGAATGGTGTTTCAACTCTTCGACCGATCGGTGATGAACAGCATAATGCCGACTCCATTGATTTACTGCCATATGCTAAATATAAGGATCCGCTGTTTTCCGGATACCCCGCCGGAGGACCAGGATATCCGGCCGCGATTAAAACGGTGGCAGCAATTTGGAGTGCAACTCCATCAAAGCCTGGAAACGGTGGATGGCCGTCTGAAGCATGGTCCGGATTGGATATTTACACGAATAGTATGATCCCAGGTTGGAAGAATTCACTCCTGGTTTGTGGCCTGAAATGGGGAAGAGTACTAAGGCTTAAGCTTAATGCCACCGGTGATACAGTTGTTCAGACAAATGGTGCTGATACTGTTGCTTACTGGCAAAGCCTTAGCCGGTACAGGGATATTGCTTTTGCGCCAAACGGAAAAGATGTTTTTGTTAGCATTGACGGAAGCGGCAATGCGTCGGGACCCGCCGGGGTTGCTCTGCCGCCCACTGCTGCTAAATGCAATAACTGTGTTATAAAATATACCTTCTTAGGATATCAGAATGGCAGTGGTAACAGGAGCACAATTCCTACAAGTCTTGACATTGGATCAGGCATTCCGTCCAATTTTCAAACTGCCAATAAAGTTGTTATTAATGCAGCTAACAACAATACTAATCTGTGGGTGCCTATCACCGACACGAATAGCAATGTGATAGCGGAGATCAATGCGCGGGGATACAATTTGGATACAGTTACTACGACATTATTTACCCGCACTGGAGCAAGCAGATCGTCTAATGGTCTGAAATACGTAAACAGGAATCTGACCATCACGCCACAAACACAACCAGGCGATTCAGTGTGGGTGAGGCTTTATATTTCAAAAGATGAGTTTGATCAGTTTGTTACTGATGGTGGTGTTGGTTCTATTGGTCAACTGAAAATTATAAAGAACGAAGATTCTGCCAAGAAGAAGATCAATCAACCGACAATACTCGTGAACACTACCATTTCGGAAGCGTTCAATGGAAACAGTTACGTGTTGCAAGGAACAATTGGGGAATTTTCTTCCTTCTATTTCAGCAACTCGGCAATTATTACACTACCACTAAACCTGCTGACATTTAAAGGTTCATTACAAAATAGTGCAACCCTGCTGGACTGGGAAACGGCGAATGAAGCCAACACATCTAAATTCATTGTTGAAAGAAGTACCGATGGCCGCAATTTCCAACAAATAGGAACAGTGCTGGCAGCCGGTAATTCCTCTGTTAACAACAAATACTCGTTTATCGATTATGATGTCACCCGCCAGTCTTCCTCAACTGTATACTATCGCTTAAAGATGGTTGACAATGATGAAAGCTATACCTATTCTGATATAGTAACGATAACACTTCCGCTTACAACAAGCAGAGTGGCGCTCTACCCGAATCCTGCAACACACGAAGTGAACGTCACAATTACAACTGCAGTTGATGGCAAGGTGAAATGGCAGCTTATCGATCATGCAGGACGGATCGTTGCTCACAGTTCACTGGCAGCGAAAAATGGAAATAATAACGTGGTGATTAATCTCAACCGTCTGTCATCGGGTACTTACTTCTTAGTTGTATCGGGTGCAGATATTGACCAAAAAATCAAGCTGGAAAAGTTATGATGAGTTACACATTCCTTTAAAGTTTAATTGCTCTTATTGCAGAAGAACACAAAACCCTCTACACCAGAGGGTTTTGTTTTTACTATACCAAAATAGCAGTACATTTTCTTGGGTTAACTTCTTTTTTTTCGACTTTTTTTCTGAAGTAGAAAATCATTTTTCATTTGACAAGTGATTGTATAGTTTTATGGTTACAAAATCGTACTTATGAAAACACTTACAATCTTTGCAATTGGTGCATTTGTATTTTTTTCTATAGCAGCGACGCCTGTTCCGGAAAAAAGTATTTCAGCAAAAACTCACAGCAAATTTTTTGATGGCTTTTCTTCTTTAAGAAGCCATCGCCAGGGAAAGAGAGCAGTAGTATCATGGTCTTTCTCTTCCTCAAACGTTTCAGGCTTTATTGTTCAAAGAACAAACGAAGATCCATTTGATCCCTATTCAGTATGGGTCAATGTGGGAAACGTAGCGTGTGATAATTCACGTTCATATAAATGCTGTGATCAGGATCCATTCCCGGGATTGATTAATTACCGCGTGATCGCTGTAATGAATAACGGGACTACAATAACATCGGACATTTCTACGGTGCGTATTGTAGCACATTAATTTTTAAAAACAGGTAACCGCATCGTTCAGGCGCGGTTCCTGTTTAAACCTATTGAAAACCCATCGTTGAATGAAAGATAAATGTGCAGCCTATGAGAAACACTCTACTTTTTTTAATCTTATTCGTTTCACTTTTCGCCAATGGGCAGATAACTACTCCCGTTGTGAGAGCGAACTTTGGTGTTGACGCTGACCTTCGCGCCAACTACCTGCAAGGAACCGGTATTACCGGAAGTGCTGACGACTGGTTCAATAACGGAACGCCCGGAAGCGGCCGCAATGTAATTGATAGCACCGGCGCAGCGAGTATAATAGCTGGCTATAATTCCGACGCTTCTCCGTGGCCAAAAAGAATGGCCACCTTTTACCGCGGAATGAGCCTTCCAACCTTTACAGTTTTTAACAACAGGCTTTGGCTGGATGCGCTGTACGTGAGAGACTATCATGGAAATGATACAACAGTCTATACATCCGGAGCCGATAAGAATGGAATGAGTCCTGCATTTTGGTCAGGTGGTATACAGGGAATTCCTGATAAAAACGATATCCTGGACATCATGATGCACGTCAGGAGAGCAGGACCTAACACGACTGACTCATTGTGGATGTTTGGTGGCATCTCAATCGTGCAAACCACTGGTAACCGTTATTTCGATTTTGAAATGTATCAAACAGATATTTCCTATGACAGAACTTCTGCGCATTGGTACGGTTATGGACCCGACGCGGGTCATACGAGCTGGAAATTTGATGCAGCTGGTAATGTACTTAGCCCTGGAGATATTATTTTCAATGGAGAATTTCAGAGCAGTACTTTGACGAGTATCGAGGCCAGGATCTGGGTTAAAAAAACAGACTGGCAAACCGTGGTGCCAACTGCTTTTAATTGGAGTGGCCAGTTTGATGGAGACGGTTCCGGGGCTACGTATGGTTATGCCAGTATATCTCCTAAAGTAGCAGGAACGTTTTATACCGGTTTAGGTTCTGTCAATAATAGCTGGAGCGGTCCTTTCGGACTTGTATTGCAAGACAACAGTCTGTCATTTAATAATCCTGCTCCGGCGTCTACCTTGAATGGTAAGTATGTAGCCAGCCAGTTCATAGAATTTTCGGTGAACCTGACTAAACTAGGTCTTGATCCTGTAACAACATTTGGTGGTGATGTATGTGGTACTCCTTTTAACCGTCTTGTTGTTAAAACACGTGCGTCTTCATCGTTTACAGCGGAGCTAAAAGACTTCGTAGCGCCGATAGATCTGTTTCTTGCTCCCAGAGCCCAGGCATTGGCCGATGTCCCTCTCTTCTGCGGTTCGGTTGGAGTGAGCCATATTGAAGTACAAAACCCATCCGCATCCTCTGTCTATACATGGACGACGCCAGACGGGCATATTGTTGGTACTTCTACAGGCCCAAATATCGTTGTGGATTCTCCAGGTACCTATATGGTGACCCAACGTCTCGCCGGAGGCTGTAATCCCTACGCTTATGATACAGTGGCCATTATTTACAATTCCAATTGTCATACACTTGACAATATTTTCTTAGACTTCAAAGGAGCTATTAATAATAATGTTGCGAAACTCGACTGGACTATTACCGATAACCAATATGTATCTTATTTCGAAATAGAACGCAGTCTTGACGGGAAGACCTTTGACCTCGTAAATCATATTAATGCTGATGGTCAGAGAAATGCGTCTGCAAGCTACGCGGCCTTTGACAACCTGGAACATTTGTCACTTTCTAATGCGGTCTACTATCGATTAAAAATTACGAAAACAAATGGCGGTGTCAGCTATAGCCAGGTGATCCGCATTCCTTATGGATCATCTGTAACAAAATTATCTATCCTTCCCAACCCTGTTCATGACGTGATGCAGCTAGCTATCAACGCAGGCAGTAGCGGTTCAATGGAAGTACACATTTTCGACATGGCCGGTAAAGTGGTTAGACAAATTAAAGCTAATGTACAGGGCGGCACAAATGTTATCAGTTTCGATCAACTTTCGAAATTGCAGGAGGGAATGTACGTAGTTGTCGTTTATACGGGTGGGGAAATACTCAGACAAAAAATTGTACTTGTAAAGTAGCGAGTGTCTATATATTGGGTCGTTTGTTCCTCTTCCTTCCGGAGGGGGAACTTTTTTTTGCGCCATCCTGAAGACCAATCATTTTATTTTTGCTGATATGTACACTCTCAAGAAATCGTTAGGTCAGCATTTTTTAAAGGATGAGAATGTTTGTAAAAAAATTGTTGCTGCGCTTCGAGAATGTTCATTTACGAATCTTCTTGAAATCGGACCTGGTGGTGGGGCAATTACAAAATATTTGCTGGCGATCCCCGGAATTGATTTTAAAGCAGTAGAATTGGATTCAGAAAAGGTGGATTATTTGATGGCTAATTTTCCCGGTTTAAAAGAAAAGATCATTCACAAGAACTTCTTGGACATTAAGCAACCATTCGATGGAAAATTTACCATCGTTGGAAATTTCCCCTACAATATTTCGACCCAGATTCTTTTCAAAATACTGGAGTGGAAAAGTGCTATTGAGTGCGCAGTAGGAATGTTTCAAAAAGAAGTTGCACAGCGCATCGTCGCTAAGGAGGGCAGTAAAGTATACGGCATCACCAGCGTGCTTACGCAGGCTTTTTTCGATATTGAGTATCTGTTTGAAGTAAGTGAGAACTCATTTCAGCCACCGCCTAAAGTAAAGAGCACTGTTATACGGCTAAGGCCAAAAACTGAATATGCCCCTATAAGATCCGAAGACAGTCTTTTTAAGCTCGTTAAAGCCGCATTTAATCAACGGCGTAAGACCCTCCGAAATGCAGTAAAAGATCTATTTGATACAACGATCTTGCGAGATGAACTGTTTAATAAAAGAGCTGAACAGTTATCGGTACAGCAATTTGCTGAACTTACATTTGTCATGAAATAAAGTATGAAAGCGATCATAACGGCCCCGGCTCATGAGTACCTGGTTGACCAGTTACAACAACGTGGTTACAGCGTATTGTACATGCCGGCCATCACCTACGAGGAACTGAAAAAACAGGTTGAAGACGTACAAGGTTTAATCGTGACAACAAGAATAAAGATTGACAAAGAAATTCTTGACAAAGCTTCATCGTTAAAATGGATCGGACGTCTTGGCAGCGGCATGGAACTGATTGACCTTGACTACGCAAAAATCAAAGGCATACAGTGCGAAAGTAGTCCTGAAGGAAACCGTAATGCTGTAGCTGAGCATGCATTGGGGTTGTTGCTAAACCTGATGAATCATATTTCTTCTTCAAGTGCAGAAATAAAAAATGGAAAATGGTTAAGGCGTGAGAATACCGGGAATGAACTGAATGGAAGAACTGTCGGTATTATTGGTTTTGGTAACACAGGCAGTAGTTTTGCTTCGTTGTTAAAGCCTTTTTCGGTAACCGTACTGGCTTATGATAAATACAAATTCGGTTTTGGAAAAGATTACATTAAAGAGGCAAGTCTTGAGCAGATCTGCAGGTATGCAGATGTGGTGAGTTTACATATTCCTTTAACTGAGGAAACGTTCCACATGGCTGATGAACATTTTTTTTCCTCTTTGAAACAAAAGCCCTGGCTATTGAATACTTCGAGGGGCAAAATAATCAAGCTGGACCGTCTTGTCCACGCTTTGAAAGATCACTTGATAGCGGGCGCAGCATTGGATGTGTTAGAAAATGAAAGATTAGAAACTTATTCAGTTGAAGAAAAGCAACAGTTAAATTGGTTAATGGATCAGTCAAATATTATTATCACTCCGCATATTGCCGGCTATAGTCACGAAGCCTTTTATAAGATGGCCAAAGTGCTGATCGGGAAGCTATTTCCCGCGAACTAGCGCCCCAGTTTTTTCAGATTTTTTTCTATATTTGTATACAATGATACAACGCTTCAGCATCCACTGGGGCGTTGTTGTTTTTTTCTGTTTTGTTCCAAAGGAACCAACGACAAGGAGGAATTATGACAGGCATACAATATCTAACTAAAGAGACACTTGAGCAAATGAAGGCAGAGCTACAGCACATGAAAGCGGTGGAGCGTCCGGCTGCATCAAGGGCTATTGCCGAAGCAAGGGAAAAGGGTGATTTGAAAGAAAATGCAGAATATGATGCGGCCAAGGAATCACAGGGGCTGCTGGAAGCGAAAATTGCTTTACTGGAGGGGCAGATCGCAAGCGCAAGGGTCATTGATGAAACTTCCATTGACACCAGTAAGGTTTCCATTCTTACAAAAGTGACGGTCGTTAATCTCAATACAAAAAAGGAATTGACATATAAAATTGTAAGTGAAAAAGAAGCCGACCTGAAAGCCGGGAAGATCTCAATTACTTCTCCGATCGGGAAAGGATTGCTTGGGAAAAAAGTGGGTGACGTAGCTGAAGTGCAGGCGCCGGCAGGCGTCATAATGCTTAAGATAGAAGACATTTCAATATAATTAATGATGAGCAATAAGTAATGAGTGCCGTCAATTCACTGGTAATTCATTGCTGATTGACGAATGCCATACCTTTTGTTGTGAGGAATTTTAGTTGGCTAAAATCCAAAATCTTAAATCTCAGATCAAAATTCTTTGGTAGTATGACGATTTTTTCCAAAATCATTGCAAGGGAAATTCCGAGTTACAGGATTGCGGAGAATGATAAATTCTTTGCATTTCTTGACATATTCCCGCTGCGCGAGGGTCACGTCCTGGTGATTCCTAAAATTGAAATTGATAATTTATTCGACCTGCCAACTGAATATTTAAGGGAGATACTGGAGTTTGCCCAACCTATTGCGAAGGCAATTGAAAGATCTTTTCCCTGTAATCGTTGTGGAATCACCGTCATTGGCCTTGAAGTTCCGCATGCTCATATTCATCTGATCCCAATCAATTCATCAAACGATTTGAATTTTACGCAGCTCAAAGACAGAGCCTCTGACGACACATTAAAAAAAGTTCAACAAAAGATCCTTTCAAATCTTTAAATGAAGTTTATCGGGATGTTGTTTGATAAATTCTTCCCAACTTATTTTTTTATTTCCCCTTTTAGTTCCATTCGATTGCGTAACACTGTTGCTTTGGAAGTGGTGGCAGATCGCGACCGCTAAAGCGTCTGTGGCATCATAATGTTTCGGCCTTTCATGGATACCATTAGTTCCCATTGATAGTAAAATTCTTTGAAGCATCTTCCATACCTGTTCTTTGTCGGCGTTTCCATTGCCGGTAATGGATTGTTTCACCTTCTTTGGGGAATATTCGGTAACAGAAAGATTTGCACTCATGGCAGCGGCAATCGCAACGCCCTGCGCTCTTCCCAGCTTGAGCATACTTTGTACATTCTTTCCAAAAAAGGGAGCCTCGATAGCGAATTCACTCGGCCGGTGTTCCTGTATAAGACAAACTATTTTTTGATGGATGAGCTGAAGCCGTTCATGATTATCTTTTTTCCCCGGCAGCTTCAGCACATTCATTTCTCTTAAACGAATTTGATTGTTGCATACCTCTATAATTCCGTAACCCATCATCAGTGTACCAGGGTCTATCCCGAGAATTATTTTAAAAGGCTTTTGCAAAGAGGACTTATTTTTACAGACCTGCCTGCCATGCCTTCCGGCAGGTAAACCGGCAGGCAGGTTAATGAGGCTAAACAAAAATATCAAAATCTTCCTCAATTATTTTCTCGGACCGTTATTATTCCTTTGGTTATCGTATTCAATTTACCAGCAGGTAAAACATCAGCCCGGCCTCAAAACTTCATGGACGAAGATCAAACAATCCTTACAAAGCGCAGAGATCTGGGATCTTGTTATTGTGATTTTCTTAATGATCATCAATTGGTCCATTGAAGCATTCAAATGGAAGATCTCCATTCAAAAAGTTCAACCGGTAAGTTTTTTAAAGTCTTTTAAAGCCGTGTTGTCGGGGGTTTCGTTTTCTGTAAGCACGCCCAACAGGATAGGAGAATACCTGGGCAGGATACTGTACATGGAAGAAGGCAATCGTCTCAGGGTAATCTCGCTTACAATCGTCAGTAGCATGAGCCAACTTATCATTACTTTATTGGCGGGACTGATCGGCTTATTTTTCATAAGGAAGAATATTGAAAACGGCGAAATAATCCAGGGGCTGGATTCATTTTGGCTCCAGGTGTTACAATATGGTGTCCTCATTGTTCTGCTGATTTTAACAGGAATTTATTTTCGTCTCTCATTACTTATAAACCTTGTGGATAAATTGCGAAACAATAATCGTTATTCCTGGCTGATCAGCTCTTTGAAGGACATACATGCAACTTTACTTTTAGAATTATTGTCTCTTTCTGCAACCCGGTATATTGTATTTGTCGTACAATATTTTTTACTTTTTCGCTTGTTTGAGGTCGACATCGAATGGTGGCCCTGCTTTTACGCCGTAAGCGTGATTTTTTTAGTGCTGGCTATCATTCCTACTTTTGCGATTGCTGAATTGGGCGTTCGTGGTAAGGTGAGCTTGAAATTAATTGGGTTGTTTAGTGCGAATAGCCTTGGAATAAGTATCGCGACGGCGACGATCTGGGTCATAAATCTTGTATTGCCTGCAATTGCAGGCAGTTTATTAATACTGAGTATTAAAATTTTTAAAAACCGAAATGAAAGGAATTAAGGCTTTAAGTTTACTGGCATTTGTCTCGATGGCATTTACCATAAAAGCAAAGGCTCCGGATGATGAATTTTGCTCGGTAAAGAACACTGCCTTCCAGGCAGGGGAAGAAATTTCTTACACCGTTTATTATGCAGTTGCGGGAATTTATATTGATGCCGGCAATGCAACATTTACAAATGTTCTTGAGAAAATGAATGGGCGGCCTGTTTATCATATTGCAGGGGTTGGAAAAACAAATCCATCTTATGACTGGATATATAAAGTGAGGGATAGGTACGAAACATTTATCGATACCGGTTCTTTGCAACCCTTGAAGTTCTTAAGAAATGTCGACGAAGGCGGCTACAAAAAATATGAGAACATCACGTTCAATCGCAATGCGAATACTGCTGTCACTACCGAAGGTGTTTTTAAAGTTCCAGATTGCATTCAGGATGTGCTGAGCGCAGTGTATTATGCACGTAATATTGATTTTGGTAAATACAATGTGAATGACAAGATCCCCTTTTCGATGTTTCTCGATAATGAAGTGTATAGCATGTACATCCGCTATCTTGGGAAAGAGACGGTAAAAACAAAGTATGGAAAATTCAAAGCGATCAAGTTCAAACCCCTGCTGATCAAAGGAACGATTTTTGAAGGTGGAGAAAAAATGACGGTCTGGGTTTCTGATGATGCCAATCGCCTGCCGATAAGGATTGAAAGTCCTATTGTAGTGGGTAAAGTAAAAGTCGATATGATGAGCAGCAAAAATCTTCGCTACCCGCTCACCTCATTGATTAAAGTGAAGGGCGGCTAATCGGCCGCCCTTTTAAATTTCATCCATTCTAAAGAAACTCTTTGGTCTTATTCCTCTTTCTGTTTGCTGCAGCGTACAACATTCGTAGGCGGGATCATGTTCGAAGAAAAGGATGTAGTCGTTCTCCAATGCTTCACTCAAAAAGATCTTTTTTTCATTCAATGTAAGAAGTGGCTGCATGTCGTACGCCATGATATAAGGAATGGGGATGTGGCCTTGTGATGGAAGCAGATCAGCCATGAAGACAATTGTTCTGTCTTTGTATTTTATTTGTGGAAGCATCATGGCTTCCGTATGGCCATTGACGATTCTAAAAGACAAACCGGTAATTATTTCCGACATAATGGTTGGCAGGCGTCCATTCACCTCCCGATAGCTATCGGGAGACCATTCACCATTCACCATCTTTAGTTTCCCGCTTTCTTTTATGGGTAGAATATTTTCTTTTAAAAAACTTGCCTTCTCTCTCTCATTAGGATTCGTTGCAGTTTCCCAATGTCTTTCATTGCTCCAGTAAATTGCATTCTTAAAGGCAGGAATTAATTTACCTGGCTGTCCGGCAGGCAGGTCTCCCTCGCGAACAATAGAGCCGCCACAATGATCAAAATGGAGGTGGGTGAGAAGCACATCTGTAATGTCATCCCGCTGAAAACCATGCCTGGCAAGGGATTTATCAAGTGTATCGTCGCCATGCAAATAATAATAGCTGAAAAATTTTACATCCTGTTTATCGCCCATTCCATTATCGACGAGAATCAGCTTGTTTCCATCTTCGATCAAAAGACAACGGAGTGCCCAACTGCACATATTGTTTTCGTCAGCAGGATTGATCTTATTCCATATCGATTTGGGAACCACACCAAACATAGCGCCCCCATCCAACTTAAAATAACCTGTATTGATCGAATATAATTTCATAGGTCGTCACACTTTCTTTAATTGTGCAATCCTTTTTTCATAGGCAGGTTTGGCATACAACAGGGCAACGATGCTTGCTATAAAAAAGCTTCCCAGTGCAAGAGCACTGTTCCGCATGCTGCCGCTTTGTTCTTCAACAAAACCAAAAACAAAAATGCCAATCACAAGAGCAATTTTCTCTGTAACATCATAAAAGCTAAAGAACGAAGTGGTGTCTTGCGTTTCCGGCATCAGTTTACTGTATGTGCTCCGGCTCATGCTTTGTATTCCACCCATCACCAGTCCTACAATAGCAGCCAGGATATAGAACATCGTTTGTGTTTTTACCAGATAAGCACCTACACAAATCCCGATCCACACAATGACTGCAAGTGTTATCACCCACCAGTTACCGATTCGTTTGCTGAGGCGGCTCATTAACCACGCTCCTACCATAGCGACCAATTGAATAATGATAATCGTTGCCAACAGCTTTGGCTGGTCTTTTGGATCAGGAAATATTTCCTTTGCGCCGAATCCTGCAGCCACCAGCATTATGGTCTGGACACCCATGCTGTACAGGAAGAAGCTTAACAAAAACCTTCTTAATGACGGCATTTGTTTAAGTTGTTCCCAAACAAGTCTTAATTCATGGAACCCGTTCATCAAAATATTCTTCTTGAGTTTGCGCTCAGTCTTCGATGTCGTTGGAAGTACCCTGAAAGTGATCTGGGCAAAGCCTAACCACCACAAGCCCGTCAATAAGAAAGACAATCGCACGGCAGTAGTACCGGTCTCACTAAAGCCAAACCATGTTGGCTTAAGAATGATCACAAAGCAAATAAGTTGTAACAAAACACTGCCGACGTATCCCAAGGCATAGCCCTTTGCACTCACCCTGTCGTGATCCTGGGGTTCGGCTATATCAGGCAAGTAGGAATTATAAAAAACCAGGCTGCCCCAAAAGCCCAGGGCAGCAATAGCAAACGCGATGATCCCGAATTCCAGTTCACCTTGCGTGATCACAGAATTTTCCTTTGTAAACCAAAATAGAGCAATACAGGCGGCTGAGCCAATGTAGCAAAAGGCTTTCATCCAGCTTTTTTTGTTGCGTTTGTAATCGGCAATTGAGCTTAAAACAGGAGAAGTAAACGCCACCAAAACAAATACGGCTGCCAGCGCATAGTCCTGTAAAGCTGTGTTGATGAATCGTCTTCCAAAAAAATAAACATAAGATTTCTCCCCTGTCCGGGCTGCCGCAGTAATACCGACATAATAGGCAGGGAAGATGGTCGATGTAATGACTAAATTATAAGCAGAGTTGGCCCAATCGTACATAGCCCAACCGTTAATGAGTTTTTTGGTGGCCGTTTGCATGGTAGTTCTTTGATCATTAAAAATAGTGATTTGAGAGGATAAGAATTAGTAGTCTTTTGTGCCCTTCATTTTTCGTTATGTGCTTGTTGTGACCTGGCTATAGGCTTACAAAGGACACAAGGTGTGAGCCTGCTGCCGCACTTTCTAACACAATAACCCAGGGAGTTTAATTATTATGAATAACACCGGTAACAAGAAGGATGAGCATAACAATGCCAAGAATGATCCTGTAAAATCCAAAAATTTTAAACCCATGCTTTTGAAGATAATTTATAAAGAACCGGATGGCGAGAAGTGCAACAACAAATGCAATGACAGCACCGATCCCTAACGTGGTCATGTTATTTTTTACCAGCACCTCCGGATGTTCTTTATAGCCGTCATAAAAGCTTTTTGCTGAAGCAGCAAACATAGTGGGCACAGCAAGAAAGAAAGAAAATTCAGCGGCAAGATTTCTTGTCAGCTTCTGGCTCATTCCACCAATGATCGTTGCAGCACTGCGGCTAAGCCCCGGAAAAACGACTGATAAAACCTGGAAACATCCAATGACAAAGGCTTTCAGAAATGAGATCTTTTTTTCCTCGTTGATCGTGGTTTCTTTAAAAAAATTGTCGATAAAAAGTAAAACGATACCACCGGCGATCATGACACAGGCAATAAATGTGAGATTATCCAGAGCGTTGTCGATATATTTTTTTAACAACGCGCCTGCTATAAGAGCCGGGATGACTGCCACAATAAGCTTGAGATAAAACGAGGGATGTTTGAAATCAAAAAATTTTTTTGAATAGGCAAAAACAACAGATAGTATCGCTGCCAGCTGGATCACTATTTCGAACATGTTTGTGAAAGGCGTCGGACTGACACCGATCAACGGGTTGGTAAACTTCATGTGTGCGGTGCTGGAAACGGGAAGAAACTCGGTAAGACCTTCTACAACGGCAATGATGATAGCTTGAATGATGTCCATATGATAATGAATAGCTTAATAACTCAGAGACTTAAAGTAGCAAACAAGTCATTGGGTCATTAAGTCATTGAGAAAGATAAGTTGTAATTATTCTTTTGTTTTTGGTTTTCTGAAGATCGCAAAGCATTCAACGACAAGACCGGCAATGATCAGGATCGGAGCGATGGTGATGCGTGTTGTGCTATAAACCTGTTCGGGATGAAACTGGTTTGGGTCATCGCTTTTGCCGCCTACCATCAGTAACAGACCGATGGCCATGATCACAATTCCACCAAGCATCCATAAATAATTGTCTTTTTCAAAAATGGGGAATGATCTTGAATCTTTTGAAGGTGCAGAAGATTTCTTTTCAGCCATAGAAATAATTAAGGGGTGCAATATAGGGAAATCAGATGATAGTGGATAGTTAACAGATGATAGTTTGGGGCTTTGTAATCATCATCTATCCACTGGAAATCTATCATCTAATATAGCTCGTCCAGCTTCATTCGCAGGTATTTCAAAACGCTGCGATGCGTGCTGAAAACGGTAATTCCAATACCTAATAAAATAAGGACTATGCCAAGCAGGATCATCATGTTGGTATCATGCAATTTTTTGAAACCATCGAAGAAGTTTTCTGCTAACAATAATAAGAAATAAACGATCAGAGTAGCTATCATTCCGCTAAGGGCTCCATTGAAGATCGCTCTCATATCAAGGGGCTTGGCAATGAACCACCGGGTAGCGCCCACCATTTGCATGGTCTTTATCAAAAAACGATTGCTGAACATGGCAAGGCGGATAGTATTGTCGATCAGGATGATCACCATCACGGCGATCAGGATAGCCACTACACCCAGAACAATACCTATGTTCCTGAAATTTTTCATCATTGAATTGACGACGGCGCTGGGAAAACGCACTTCGTCAACGATGGGATTTTGAGCAATGTCTGCCTGGATGCTGACCAGTTGAGCAGAGTCAACAAACTCATTTTTTAGTGTAAAATCAATACTCGGAGGCAGCAAGCTGTTATCGATGAATTCTGTAAAATCTTCGCCACCGCTCTTTACCCATTCTTTTTTCGCTGTTTCTTTATCGGTATATGTTATGCTTTTTGTGTAAGGTTTCGAGGCGATATAATTCTGCAAGTTGATACGTGAACTGTCTTTAATATTTTGCTTAAGGAACACATGTACCTCCACGCTTTCCTTGATGTTTTGGATCAGCTTCCTTCCATTGATGGTTAACAGGCCGATCAATCCAAACAGGCAGAGTACAATGGTAACTCCCAAAATGGCCATGAAGTAAGAGGGTTTTCCGCGCTTGATCGATGCTTTTCCGGCTTGACTCATGCTGTCGAATTTTGAATTTTTGGGTTAGGTCCGTCCGGATCAACGCTTAAAAATGAATCATTAAAATGATTCCGTTCGGACGGGCAAAAATAGCAGATTTAAAATATTTAAGAGGGCAATCCGTATTTTTGTCCCTCCCCAAAACGAAGGCATTCATATTATATTGCCGGAGGGGGGACAATGAAATGAAAGATGTATTTTTTTAAATCTTCTTTCACATCCTTACTCAGCTGACGTTGCGACGCTCCGTTGATCGTTCTGTACTTTGTGCACCTTTTAAACCACAAACCTGCCTGCCGGCAGGAGGGACACGAAGGCACAAAGGGTCACAAAGAGGTTCCTTTAGCCCATAAGAATCACTGGTGTTGAAGAGTGCGACGCAAGGGACGGTGAATAGCAATACACAGCTGGTAACATAAATATCATTTAGAATACAGAATTTAGAATACAGAATATAGAATGGAATACAATTTTCGGGATATTGAAAAAAAATGGCAACAGTGGTGGAAGGATAATGAGGTGTACAAAGTAAGCAATCCTTCGACAAGCTCAGGACAACCATCAAAGCCGAAGTATTATGCATTAGATATGTTTCCTTATCCGAGTGGTGCCGGCTTACACGTAGGACATCCACTGGGTTACATTGCCTGCGATATTTATGCGCGGTTTAAGCGGCTAAAAGGTTTTAATGTATTGCATCCAATGGGCTATGATGCGTTCGGATTACCTGCTGAACAGTATGCCCTTGAGCATGGCATTCACCCTGCGGTTTCAACAGAAAATAACATCCATACCTTTCGACGGCAATTGGATAATATCGGTTTTAGTTTTGATTGGAGCCGGGAAGTTCGAACGTGTGATCCGAAGTATTACAAATGGACTCAATGGATCTTTCTTCAACTCTTTGATAGCTGGTTCAATCGTCGTACGCAAAAGGCTGAACGAATTGAGGCTCTCATTAAAATTTTCGAGGGAGAAGGTAATAAACACCATGAATTTCCCAATGAAAAGTACCAGCTGCCTTCAGGAAAAAATGTTTTTTCCGCGGCTGGATGGAGATCGTTTGATGAAAGACTCCAGCGGGACGTGCTTATGCAATACCGGCTCGCCTACCTGGCATATACCGATGTAAATTGGTGCGAAGCTCTCGGAACTGTTTTGGCAAATGATGAGGTAATCAATGGAGTGAGCTACAGGGGCGGTTTTCCGGTTGTAAAAAAGAAAATGCGGCAATGGAGCCTTCGCATTACCGAGTATGCTGAACGATTATTGAAGGGTTTGGAGGAAATAGATTTCAGCGAGTCGATGAAGGACATTCAACGCAACTGGATAGGGAAAAGTGAAGGAGCAGAAATAAGCTTCAAGATTCACGCTGCAAGCCACAAGACTGAAAACTCGAAGCTCACAGCTAACAGCTCACAGCTTACTGTATACACTACTCGTCCCGACACCATCTTTGGAGTTGATTTCATGGTACTGGCTCCCGAGCACGAATTGGTAAAAGAAATTACAAGCCCATCGCAAGCAGATGAGATCGATAAATACTTATTGTATGTGCAGGGAAGAAGTGAAGTGGAGAGAATGGCCGAAGTAAAAAAGATCACCGGGTGTTTTACCGGATCATATGCGATTCATCCGTTCACCGGGAATAAGATCCCGATCTGGGTGTCGGAGTATGTGTTGATCGGCTATGGAACAGGAGCCATCATGGCTGTACCTTGCGGCGATGAAAGAGATCATAAGTTCGCTAAGCATTTTAATATTCCCATTACAAACATCATTGGTAGTTATTACAATGGCGAGGAGGCTAACCCGACAAAGGATGCTGTTTTGCAGAACAGTGATTTCCTCAATGGAATCGTCATGAAGGATGCGATTGAAGTCGTTATTAAAAAAATAGCGGAGAGGGGAATTGGAGTGAGGAAAGTGAACTACAAAATGCGGGATGCAGGGTGGAGCCGCCAGCGTTATTGGGGTGAACCTTTTCCAATAATATTCAGAGATGACGTTCCTTACGCGATGGATGAAAAAGACCTTCCGCTTGAACTGCCACCCCTTGATAATTTCAAACCATCGGGAACGGGCGAAGGTCCATTAGCCAATGTAAAAGATTGGGTGCAGATCAATGAACATGAAAAAAGAGATACCAATACAATGCCGACACATGCCGGCGCGGCGTGGTATTTTCTTCGTTATATGGATCCTCATGATGATAAAGTATTTGCAGGGAAAAAGCAACTTGATTATTGGGGCCAGGTTGATGTCTACATCGGAGGATCGGAACATGCAGTTGCACACTTGCTTTATTCACGGCTATGGATAAAGATCTTGCATGATCTTGGATACTTGAATTTTGACGAGCCTTTCAAAAAATTGATCAACCAGGGAAAGATAACGGGTGACTCCAGATTTGTTTACCGTATCCGTAATAAAAATATGTTTGTTTCATTGGGTTTGAAAGACGGCTATGAAACAGATCCTTTGCATGTAGACGTCAACCTAGTAGACGGATTCGAACTGGATGTCCACGCATTTAAAAAATGGAAACCTGATTTTGCTGATGCGGAATTTGTATTGGAGAATGGTAAGTACATCTGCGGATCGGCGATCGAAAAAATGAGTAAGTCATATTTTAACGTGATCAATCCTGATACTGTTGTAGATAAATATGGTGCTGACACATTCCGGATGTATGAAATGTTTCTGGGTCCTCTTGAAGCATCCAAGCCATGGGACATAAAGGGTATTGAAGGTGTTCATCGCTTTCTGAAAAAATTCTGGCGATTGTTCTTTGATGAAGAAAAAGGTCTGATCGTTACCGATAGACCTGCAACGAATGAAGAATTAAAAGTGCTTCATAAAACAATTAAAAAGATCGAAGAGGATACGGAGAGATTTTCCTTTAACACAGGCGTGAGCGCCTTCATGATCGCTACAAATGAATTGACCGATCTGAAATGTCACAAGCGCTCTATTCTCGAACCACTGGTGATTTTATTGGCTCCTTATGCGCCGCATATAGCAGAAGAACTCTGGCATTTGCTCGGCAATACAATGTCTGTTGTTGACGCTGTGTTTCCAACCTTTGAAGAGAAGTATGTAAAAGAATCTTCGAAAGCTTATCCTATTGCCATCAATGGCAAAACCAGGACAGAATTAACCATTGCTCTTGATGCAACTCAGCAGCAGGTGGAAGAGATCGTGCTAGCCAATGAAGTTGTGAAAAAATGGATGGAAGGAAAATCACCAAAAAAAGTTATCTATGTAAAGAATAAAATGGTGAATGTTGTAGTTTAAAAGTCTTATGAAGAAAATCATATACTTCCTTTTTGTTCCTATTCCATTTATCTCCTGCGAAGTAAAAGTAAACATGCCATCGGGTGATGGGAGTGGAGGTAAGATCCGCAACGGCATCCAGTTTACCGAAAAAGGTTTAAAGGTCGAGCAAGCCTTCCTGGTTTTTGAAGATGGCAAACTGGTGCCTTCCGATAATAAGGTTGACGTCGGCCAGTGGATTGGACTCAGGTTGATTGTAGACGGCTGGAAGAAGAAGGACGGAAAAGTATTTGTTGATGCGGAGGAGCAGATTACAACGAGTGATGGGAAGCAATTGCTTGACGAAAAGAATTTATTTAAAGATTATGCTGATGGTCTAAACAGTGAAGATGCAAGGGCTCTTACGGTAAGTGCAAGAATAACTGCAATCGATAAACTGTATGATTATTTTACAGTCAGCTTTCGAGTTTGGGACACGCAAAATCAAAATGAAACATCGGGTTCGTATAAACTTTACCTGAAATGAATTCTGGGCTAAGGGTATCTCTTACAATTTGATCATTACTCATCAGGCAACTCAGCAGCAGCTGATGAACGTTGTGGTATAAGAATTCTTATGGAGAAAAATACGCTTTGTGTCAAGGCAGTTATAGAGGCTTCACGCTCTGGAGGAAGATATAGCAATTCAAGACGAAGGTGTTTTCTGTTTTTCACTGCTTGACCACCATTAACCTGTTGTCACTTTCCACTGGCCCCTGCGGGGCCCTCCCTTAGGGCCTCTCCCTCCCCCACCTTCCAGCCTACCATTTGTGCCCCTTTAATAACCCTGTCCCAAGCAGTCTTTCCTGCTTGTGTGGCATTCGTTCATAGGCTCCCGATATCTCACAGGCTCTCGGTTAAATAAAATCCGGATCTCAGTACAAATATCCATCAGCATAAAAGCAAAACCATGAGAAAAATACTGGAAGAAAAAGAGAAAAATACGGCCGGGCATTCCCAAATAGGAGTGGCCTTATCGTCTTCTACGCAAAATCATGTTACCTCCTTACCAATTTGATCATTGCACTGCTGTTTTCTGTACTCGCTAATTTAGCGTCATAACGTTTGTCGCCAACAACAGCGACCATATAAGATGTATTTGGAGGAATGGCCCCGAGATTTTCCGCTACCATGATCAATTCATTATTCTCCTGCAGATCACTTACTGGTAATTTTACTCTATAAGGCTTGTCCGTAAGGCGGATATGTTCGAAGAGGAGTCTACCATTCAAAAACAGTGAAATGGAGTCCCCGTCAATTTCGGCATTGTCATAAAAATCCAGTTCAATAGAATCGCCGGTTACAGGAATCTCTTTGGTGAAGATCTTTTCTCGGCTTGTAAACTTTTGTTCAATAGTTGGTGGAGTAATGTTTGTTTCCATCTTGTTTTCCTGCTTAATAACAGGTACACAGACAACTTCTTTTTTAGGTTCTTCATTTTTAATAACAGGTATTGGTGGTGAAATCACTTTTGTCTTTTCTTCGCTGGTTGCTACTGCGGTCGTGTCAACGGTGATGGTTTTTTGCGCGACCTGGGAAACGCTATCGATTATGTCAGGATCATTGAAGCCAACAGTGTAGTTTTCGATCACATCATCCCATTCATCTTTAAATGATGCCTTATCAACTTTACTGAGATGAACATCGCCATCTGGCTTTTGCTCATCTTTATCTGCGTACATTTTCCCATCGAGCATCATTGCGCCACCGCCCGGACAATTAAAATCCGCCCTTGATGAATTTTGTTTATTCCTTGAGAAGAGGTTTAATCCTTTTGTTTTGTCTTCCAGTAATTGGTCATCCCACCACACAACGCTATTGTCAGCCTCATCAAGGTATCCCTTTATGCTATATCGGCGATAACGCGTTGATGATTCAAAATAATAGGCGGTTCCTCCAAGGCTATCGCCCATTTGAACCATTTTGACTTCCACTTTTTGTTTATCTATTTTGCCATGCCAAATTCCTGTTACCATTTGCGCATGTGAAAACTCAAAAGTTAAAAGTAAAAATGCAAAAAGATATGATCGTAAAAGAAGGGTTTTTTTATAGAGCATGCAGGATCACAGTTCAATTTAATAACGCAGGCAGATTGAATTTATTTCAGGGAAATTCCTAAGGGAAAGTCAATAAATTTTACCCCCGGTTAATGATTGATGCTCAGGACGTTTTAATATAATGGAGAAGGCGATAAGACGGGAATTAAATCGAAAAGAATATTCTTACCGTTTCACCACCTTACCGGCAAACATGATCGCTAAAAACTTTTCTTATTCTTTATCGCGTCCTGCATTTCTTTTACAGCTCTCTCCAGCTGAGGATCCTTTCCGCTCAATACAGATTTATAATCATTCGGGACTTTGATATCAGGCTCGAGCTGCATATTTTCTGTTGGCCTGCCTTCCTTGCCGATAGTAGCAACCATTGGAATACCAAATACCAGTGTAGGATCAATTTGAGCTTCCCACCAGACGGCAGTGCCGGTTCCAGGCACAGGCATGCCGATCAATTTACCGATTCCTAAACTGTGATAAGCGTAAGGAAAAATAAATGCATCGGAATAATTGCTTTCACTCATGATCACCGTGGAAGGACCTACCCATTTATTCCGTGGTTCTCCGGATGTAGGTGTAACTCCCTGCGGTGAAAAGTTCAAATAATTTTTACCACTTAAAAACGTCACGAGATCATCATGCAGCCAGCCGCCCCCATTGAAACGTGTATCAACGATCAATGCGTCTTTGCCGGCAGATTTTCCAAGCACATCTTCATACACGGTGCGATAACTTCCATCATTCATACCCTGTATATGAACGTAACCAATTTTACCTCCGGACATTTCATCCACTTTCTTCCGGTTGTTTTTTACCCAGCGATCATACATCAAACCCTGCTCTTCATTTTGGGTGATCGGTTTCGTTGTTTCATCCCATCTTGTTTTCGTTTCGGGGTCATATAAACTTAGCAATACATTTTTTCCTGCCTTTCGATTCAGCAATCTCGACCAATCCATATTTTCCGTAATCGCTTCATCATCTATTTTCTCAATGACGACTCCTTTTTTGATCTTTGTTTTTGCATTCGTAAACGGTCCACCATTCAACACTTCCACTACCTTAACTCCATTGCCGTCATACATTTCATCATAAAGCAACCCGAGACTTGCGGTAGCATCTGTATTCTCCTGTGGCCTTGCATAACGTCCTCCTGTGTGTGAGGCATTCAATTCACCTAAAAATTCGCTTAGCAATTCCTGGAAATCATAATTATTATTGATATGCGGAAGAAATCTTGCATACGTTTCGTGATACTTATTCCAATCTACTCCCTGCAATTTTGGATCAAAGAATTTCTTTTTTACCTGTCGCCATGCATGATCAAATATGTAAGCTCTTTCAGCTGCAGACTGTAAGACCATTTCACCATTTACTGTTACGGGACTTATTTTTCCACTTTCTGCATCGACTTTAACAATTTTGCCATCACTCACTACGAACAGGCTCTTGCCATCTTTTGAAATATCCATGCCCGCAGGGCCGCCATCCAATTTGGCCACAAGCTTTGTTTCTTTTGTTCTTGGATTGGTCATCCACAGATCATACCCTTTTTCCATTCTTGCGGCGAAGAAAAGTTTATCACCGTCATTATTTAAAGTATAATCTGAAATATTTCCTGAGTTAATGGTGAGACGGATCTTGCGGTTCTCAATCCCTGTAAATAAAGGTTCCCAATCTTTATTCGGCGGATTGATCTTTATGCTGGTATCTTTCTTTGCCTCTTCTTTATCCTTGTCCTCTTTTTCTTTCAGCAAGGCAAATTCATCTTTGGTAAGTTTGAAACGATCATAAGCATCCTGGTCGAAGAACATGGCATAAATGTCCACTTCTCTCGCGCCCTGGAATGCCAGTGGTTTCTTTCCGTCACGATCTGTTGTCCACAATAAGGCTTTGCCACCAAATGCCCATTTAGCGCTTCCATCAAAAAAACCACTTTGTGTAAGATTCATTCGTTCACCCGAACCATCTGCTTTCATCACCGCCACTTCACTGGAACCCCAACGGGCCTCATTCGAATTAAATGCGAGCCATTTTCCATCGGGGGACCAGGTGTAATATTGGTCTCCATCTGCATAAGAAAAATTGATTCCTTTCGGAACAATGGTTCGACTTTTCTTTGATGCGA
>Ga0070683_100000729_pt1 | contig 24074 bp, 24 predicted proteins | sample KBSC713LmetaG_FD_64662 | JGI IMG/M metagenome (GOLD analysis project Ga0070683, IMG submission 64662) | Corn rhizosphere microbial communities from Kellogg Biological Station, Michigan, USA - KBS C7.1-3L metaG | ecosystem: Host-associated > Plants > Roots > Rhizosphere ... | reverse complement strand
GGAAGCCGCCGTTCCACGAGCCGACAACGGTCGGGGTCACCGTGCAACCGCCACCCGTCGACGGCGACGGCGAAACCGACGGCGAAACCGACGGCGAAACCGACGGCGAAACCGACGGCGAAACCGACGGCGAAACCGACGGCGTCGGCGAAGGCGAGGTGGTTCCCGTCGTGTACGACACCGGCGTATAAGCAGGCGAGCACTGCGAAGCGCACGAGTCCGGCAGCGAGAAGTTGTACACCCGGCCGGCATTGATCAGCGTGTTGGTCACGTCGTGGACCCGGATCTGGAACTGCGTCGCGCCCGACGTCGTCCCGCCGATGATGTACGACTGGCCCATGTCGCTGTTCATCGCCGCCGCGTGCCAGGCGCCATCGGCGAAGTAGTCCACCCCGTGGATGCCGTTGGCCAGGTGGGACACGGCGATCGCGGCCCACCAGCGCTGGGCGCCCTGCAGGAAGCCGACCTTGATGTCGCCGGTGTAGTTCGGCGCGGGGACGAACGACCACTCGATGTGCCGGTTGTTGAAGTGGTCCGGGAAGAGGTCGGTGAGCGGGGTGCCGTTCTTCACGAACTTGTTCAGCGACCCCTTGGCCAGATCCAGGTGGTACGGGTCGTCCCGGCACCAGGCGTTCGAGTCGCCGCAGCTGTCGGCGACCAGCATGGTCAGCACGCCGTCGTTGTAGGCGTCGGTGACCCAGGAGCCGTTGCGGCAGAAGGGCTGGTTCGGCGCGCCGTCGTTGACCCCGGTGCAGAAGTCCTTGATCTTCACCTGGACGTACCGGCCGCAGTTCAGGCCGTTGTTCCACATGCCGATCTTGTCGGCCTGGGCGGCCGGGATCGGGCGCGGGTAGAACGTGTAGTCGCCCGGTGTGTTGTAGACGTTGAGCGCCACGAAGTCCTGGGAGTCCAGGTTGGCCTGGGGCAGGCCGCAGCCGCCGTAAGGGGAGCCGAGCCCGTCGAAGTATGTCGAGTTGCCGACGACCGGGTTGGTCGGGTCCGGGACGGTGAACGCGCCGGCCGAGGGCGCCAGAGAGACCACAACCAAAGCCGCGGAAAGACATGCAGCGGCCGCCAGCAATAGTTTAGACCGGGTCACGGAAAAGACGGTGACACGCAAATCCCGCACAACGACAGCCGCGAAGACATTTGCCCAGGCCGATGCGGCGAAAACCGTGAAAGTTTCTCAGGCGGCGAAGGTGCGCAGCCGCACCGAGTTGTGGCTGAAGTGCGCCCGGTATGCCGAGGCGCTCATCCCGTAGTGCGCCTTGAACCGGCGGGCGAAGTAGTTGGCGTCGGCCCAGCCGACCGCCTCGCCGATCTGGGTGATCGACAGGTCGTCGTGCAGCAGCATGGCCGCGGCCATCTCCACCCGAAACCGCGAGAGGTAGGCCATCGGCGGCAGCCCGGTCGTCGCCTTGAACCGGCGGACCAGATAGCCCCGGGTCAGGTGCAGCTCGTCGGCCAGCTCGGCGAGCGTCCACGGCCGCTCCGGCGCGGCCTCCATCAGCCGCATCGCCCGGACAACGGCCGGGTGACTCGGTCCGGCGGCGTCGGACGACGGGCCGGTGACGGTCCGGGCCAGGCAGCCGAGGAACAGCGCGAGCCGGCCGATCATGTCGCCGCGGTGCAGCCCGAGCGGCTGGAACCGCAGCCGTTCGAGCGCGTCGAGGTGCTCGCTGCACTCGGCGAGCGCGTCCGGGGCCAGCTGCGCGGTGAGCATGCCGCGGCGCTGCAGCGAGTATGGCCCGGTCCAGAGCAGGTAACTGAAGACCGGGTCCTCGCGCGTCCAGGCGAGTTCGCGGCGCAGGAGCTCGGTCGAGAAGCAGCAGTTGTAGAGGTCGAGGTGCCGGCACTCCTCGTACCCGTGCCAGACCCCGGGCCGCAGCAGGATGACGTCGCCGACGTGCAGTGGCTGGCGCCCGGCCAGCGACACGTGCACCCCTTCACCGCCGGTCACCACCGCGATCTCCAGGAAGCTGTGCGTGTGCACGGGGTGGCTCTCCTCGTGCAGGTAGTGCCCGGCGTACGCCAGCGTGCCCTCGGTGAAGTGCAGCAGCACTCCGGCACGGTCAACGGGTGGCTCGGCCATGGCCGGACTCTACTGCGAAAAGTCCTCAGTGAAACCCGATGAGGTGCATTTTGTGCTACCTCCAGCGCACCGCGGCCTAGCCCCGAACACTTGCCGGACACACGATTTCACGTAACGCGAAACCGTCGAGACAAGGTGCCTCCGTGACCGTCGAAACGCCCCCAAAACGAGCCGAGGCGCCGCCCCGGGTCAGGAGCGGGCCGAAGCGCGGCAAGACGAAGGCGGCCCCGTGGTGGTTCCTCGCGCCGGCGCTCGTGCTGTATGCGTTCATCGTCATCGTGCCGAGCGCGCAGGGCGCCGCCCTCGCGTTCACCGACTGGGACGGGCTCAACCCGGTCAAGCACTTCGTCGGGCTGGCCAACTTCCGGGAGATCTTCACCGACCCGGCCGGCCGCGGCGCCGCGGTCAACACGGTGATCATCGCGGTGGCCATCACGCTCATCCAGAACGCCGTCGGCCTCCTGCTCGCGCTCGGGGTCCATGCCCGCATCAAGAGCCGCAACTTCCTGCGCGTCCTGCTGTTCGCACCGGCCGTGATGACCCCGGTCGTGACGGCGTACCTGTGGAAGTTCATGTACGCCCCGGACGGCGCGATCAACGGGTTCTTCGAGGCGCTCGGGCTCAGCGCCTGGCATCAGGACTTCCTCGGCAACCAGTCGATCGTGATCTGGTCGGTCGTCGGCGTCGTTGTGTGGCAGTTCGCCGGCTACTCGATGGTGATCTTCCTGGCCGGCCTGCAGGGCATCCCGGCCGAGGTGATCGAGCAGGCCCAGGTCGACGGGGCCGGCCCGGTCGCCCGGTTCTGGTACATCGTCCGCCCGGCCCTCGCCCCGGCGATCACGGTGAACCTGATGCTGTCGATCATCGGCGGGCTCAAGCTCTTCGACCAGGTCTGGGTGATGACCGGCGGGGGCCCCGGCCGCGCCTCCGAGACACTGTCCACGCTGATCTACAAGAACGCGTTCCAGTTCAACGAGTTCGCCTACAGCATCGCGCTCGCGCTGCTGCTCACCGTGGCCGTGGCGATCCTGTCCTCCGGGCAGTACCGGCTGTTGCGCCGGCAGGAAGGGTGAGCAGCGCATGAACCGATACCGCGTGAGCACGTTCGGTCTCGAAGCCGCCATGGTCCTGGTGACCCTGATCATCGCGTTCCCGCTGTACATCCTGGTCAACATCGCGGTCCGCAAGCCCGGCAACCTGTCCTCACCGGCCGCCCCGACGACGTCGCCGACCCTGCGCAACTTCGGCGACGCCTGGCAGCAGGCCGGCCTGGCCGGGGCGATCGCCAACAGCCTGATCGTCACCGTCGGCAGCGTGGCCATCGTGGTGCTGATCTCCTCGATGGCGGCGTATCGGCTGGCCCGGGTCGGCACCCGCTGGTCCAAGGTGACGTTCTCGCTGGTCATGCTCGGGCTGCTGCTGCCGTTTCAGCTCGCCCTCATCCCCCTGTATCAGACCATGCGCGACCTGGGGCTCCTCGGCTCGCTGTGGTCGCTGGTCCTGTTCTACAGCGGGCTGCAGGTCCCGTTCACCACATTTCTCTACGTCGGCTTCATCCGCGCACTGCCGCGCGAATACGAGGAGGCGGCGCTCATCGATGGCGCCGGGCCGCTGGCGCTGTTCGTCCGGGTCGTGCTGCCGCTGCTGCGGCCGATCACCGGCACGGCCGTCATCCTCAACGCGATCTTCGTGTGGAACGACTTCCTCACGCCCCTGCTCTACCTGTCCGGCAGCAACCAGCAGACCATCCCGGTGGCCATCTTCGGCTTCGTCGGCCAGTACACCTCGAATTGGTCCATGGTCTTTGCCGGCCTGATCATCGGCGTCCTGCCGATCCTGATCGTCTACTTCCTGATGCAGCGCCGCATCATCAAGGGCTTCGCCGGAGGGCTCAAGGGATGACACCGTATGCGTTGACGTGTGAGCAGCGGGCCGCGCCGCTGGGCATCGACGAGCGCCGGCCCCGGCTGTCGTGGAAGCTGCGCTCGGCGAGCGACGGCGATGCCCAGACGGCATACCGGATCCGGGTCGCGCGCCGGCAAAGCGACCTGGAGGGCGGCGACCTGCTGTGGGACTCCGGCGTCGTGACGTCGGATGAAACGATTCACATCGTCTACGACGGCGCCCCACTGACGTCCAGCACCCGATTCCACTGGCGGCTTGACGTGTACGACCGGAGCGGGCACTCGGCCGGGCAAGCCGACTCCTGGTTCGAAACCGCGCTGCTGCACCCGGACGAGTGGACGGCCGCCTGGATCGGCCGGGACCCGCTGACCGTGCCGATGATGGATCCGCCGCGCGACACCGACATCAGCCACCGCGTGCGGCACCTCCCAGCGCCGCTTTACCTGCGGCGGTCCTTCGAACCCGAACGGCGCCCGGTGCGGGCGCGCCTCTACGCGAGCGCCCGCGGGGTCTACGAGGTCCGGCTCAACGGCGCCAAGGTCGGCGACGAGGAACTCGCGCCCGGCTGGACCGAGTACCACCGGCGCATCCTGTACCAGACGTACGACGTCACCGACGCGATGCGCGACGGCGAGAACGTGCTGGCGGCCGTCGTCGCCGACGGCTGGTGGAGCGGGTTCGTCGGGTTCGACGCCCGCCGCGGCGCCCAGCACTACGGCGAGGCGCCGCAGTTCATCGCGCAGCTCGTGCTCGACTTCGCCGACGGCTCGCGGCGCACCATCGCCACCGACGGCACCTGGCGGGAGCGCCCCGGCGGCCTCCGCTACGCCGACCTGCTCATGGGCGAGTACCTCGACGCCCGCCGGGAGCCGGCCGGCTGGGACCGGCCCGGCTACGACGCCGCCGGCTGGGCGTTTTCGAAGGTCACCGACCGGGATACGGCGGTCCTCGTCGCCGCGCCCGACCAGCCGGTCCGCGTGGTCGCCGAGCGGCCGGCCGAGGTGGTCGGCCGGGACCCGGCCGGCGACGTCCTCGTCGACTTCGGCCAGAACCTGGTCGGGCGGGTCCGGCTGACCCTGCGCGACGTGCCGGCCGGGACGCGGATCCAGCTGCGGCACGCCGAGACGCTGGACAAGGACGGCGCGCTGTACCTGGCCAACCTGCGCAACGTCGAGGCGACCGACGTGTACGTCGCCGCCGGGGCGCCGGTCGAGGTGTTCGAGCCGCGGTTCACCAGCCACGGCTTCCGGTACGCGACGATCTCCGGAGCGCCGGGAGCGATCGCCGCCGGGGATGTCGTCGCCCGCGTCCTCGCGACCGACACCCCGGACGTCGGGGAGTTCCGCTGCTCCGATCCCATGGTGAACCAGCTCGTCGCGAACATCGCCTGGAGCCAGCGCGGCAACTTCGTCTCGGTGCCGACCGACTGCCCGCAGCGCGACGAGCGACTCGGCTGGCTGGCTGACGCGCAGATCTTCCTGCCCACCGCCTGCCGCACGGCCGACGTGTCGGCGTTCTTCGCCCGGTGGATGCGCGACGTGGTCGACGGGCAGAGCCCGGACGGCGCGTTCCACGACGTCGCCCCGCTGCTGTTCTTCCACCGCGACGGCGCGCCGGCCTGGGGCGACGGCGGCGTGATCGTGCCCTGGCACCTCTACCGCACGTACGGCGACCGCCGGGTGTTGGCCGACTCGTTCGCGGCGATGGCCGCCTGGGTCGAGCATGTCCACCGGCACAACCCGGACGGGATCTGGCGCCACCGGGTCGGCAACCACTACGGCGACTGGCTGCAGGTCGACGCGCAGACCCCGCGGGAGGTCCTGGCCACCGCGTACCATGCGCGCAGCACCCAACTGGTCGCGCTGGCCGCCGAGGCGCTCGACCGGCCCGAGCCGGCCCAGCGGTACCGTGACCGGCACGCGGCGATCAAGCAGGCGTTCGTCGCCGCGTTCGTCGACGAGGACGGCCGCGTCGAGGGCGAGACGCAGACCGCCTACCTGCTCGCGCTCGCGTTCGACCTGCTGCCCGACCACCTGCGCGCGCCGGCGTTCGATCGGCTGGTCGCCGACATCGAGGCGCGCAAACGCCACCTCACCACCGGCTTCATCGGGGTCGCGCTGCTCTGCCCGGTCCTGACCGAACACGGCCGGCCCGATCTCGCGTACGCCCTGCTGCACCAGGACACGTACCCGTCCTGGAACTACAGCATCCGCCACGGCGCGACCACGATCTGGGAGCGCTGGGACGGCTGGACCCAGGAACACGGGTTCCAGTCGGCCGAGATGAACTCGTTCAACCACTACAGCCTCGGCTCGGTCGGGGAATGGCTGCACGGCCGCGTCGCCGGCATCGACCAGGCCCCCGATTCGATCGCGTACCGCCGGCTCGAACTACGCCCGACGCCGGGCGGCCGGCTCACCTGGGCGTCGGCCCGCTACGACTCGCCGCGCGGCGAGATCACCTGCGGCTGGCGGCTCACGGGTGATGCGATCGAGATCGAGACGAGCCTTCCCCCGGGCGTCACCGCACGCCTGTTTGTGCCCACCACCCAGCCGGACAGCGTGCAGGTGCACGGCTCGCCGGCGCGCGTCAGCGACGACGGATCCGTCGCGCTGGCGGCCGGGTCATACCGGATCACCGCTCAGTACACCCATCTTTAAAGGGAGCCCACGATGCGTATACCCCTCGCCCTGGCCCTCGGGGTCGCCGTCGGCCTCGCGGCGGCAGCCTGCAACTCCGGCCCCGGTTCCGGCAACTCCAGCAGCGGCAACGCGATCCGGGTGTCGGCCACCGCGTCCGACCGCCCGGCGATGGAAGCCGCGATCGCCGCGTTCAAGAAGAGCAACCCGGACATCACGATCAACGCCGAGTACCTCGACACCGAGCCGATGCAGGCGGCCATGCGCACGCAGCTGTCGGCCGGCACGGCCTGGGATGTCATGTTCGTCTGGCCGGGCAACGGCAACCCGGGTGCGCTGCAGGTGCTGCAGCCCAACGGATACCTGTTGGACCTGTCCGACCAGCCGTGGGCGTCGCAGATCCCGTCCGGGCTGAAGTCGGTCACCCAGGTGGACGGCAAGACCTACCTGCTGCCGCTCGCCTTCAGCGGCATCGGCGCCATCTACAACCAGACCGCGCTGCAGGCGGTCGGCGCGAAGATCCCGACGACCTGGACCGAGACGCTCGCGTTCTGCGACGCGGCCAAGGCCAAGGGCAAGGCCGCGTATTCGCTCGGCAACCAGACGAACTGGGTCACGCAGCTCATCGACTATGCCCTCGTGGCGACCACGGTCTACACACCCGACCCGGAGTTCGACAGCAAGATGAAGGGCGGCTCGGCCAAGTTCGTCGGCTCCGGCTGGGAGACGGCGATGAACAAGTACCTCGAGATGAACCAGCACGGCTGCTTCCAGAAGGACCCGCTCGGCACCGCCGTCGAGGCGACCGACGCGCAGGTGGCTAAGGGCGACGCGGTCGCCGTCGTGCAGGGCACGTGGGAGCTGGGCAACCTGAAGAAGGCCGCGCCGTCCGGTACCCAGTTCGTGATGGCGCCGCTGCCGGCAACCGATGACACCGCGCAGACCAAGATGCCGGGCGCCGCGTCGGCGACGTTCGCGGTCAACGCCAAGACCAAGCACAAGGACCTGGCGCTGAAGTTCCTGAACTTCCTCGCCCAGCCCGACACGATGAACACGTGGGCGACGACCGGCGGCTCGCTGCCGGCGTTCCCGAACGGCAGCTTCTCGGCCGGGCCGGAGCTCGCGCAGTTCATCGACTTCCAGAAGGCCGGCAAGACGGTGCCGTTCCCGGACCAGCTCTGGCCCAACCCGAACGTGCAGAACGTGCACCTGACCGGCGTGCAGGACATGTTCTCCGGCAAGGCGAAGCCGGCCGACGTGCTGGCCAAGATGGACGAGGCGTACGAGAAGAAATGAAGACCACCGCTTTTGTTGCCGGCTTGACCATTGTACTGAGCCTGGCCGTCGCCCCCGGTGACTCGGCGGCGGCCGGCTCCGGGGGAGTCGCCGCGGGATGCCCGTGGATGAACACCCGGCTCGGCCCGGATCAGCGGGCCCGGTTGCTGCTCAACGCCAGTACCCTTGATCAAAAACTGCGCTGGCTCGACGAGCAGGCCGCCAATTCGCCCACCCAGACGACGTTCGCCGGGGTGACCTATCCGGTGCAGGTGGCCTGCACGCCGACCGTCGTCTACGCGGACGGGCCCGACTACGTGCGCGGCCCGGCCGGGGTGACCGTGTTCCCGGCGCAGATCACGCTCGCCGCCACCTGGAGCACCAAGCTGGCCTACGCCAAGGGCACGGCCCAGGGCGACGAGGCGTTCCAGGGCGGCCGCAACGTGCTGCTCGCCCCCGGCATCTCCAGCTCGCGGACGCCGCTGTCCGGCCGGCTGCCCGAATACCTGAGCGAGGATCCGCTGCTGTCCGGCCGGCTGGCCGCGGCCGACATCCGCGGCATCCAGCGCGGCACGCCGGGCCAGCCGGTCATGGCGATGGTCAAGCACTACGTGGCCAACGAGCAGGAGCTCGACCGGCAGACCAGCTCCTCCAATGTGGATGGGCGCACGCTGCGGCAGGTGTACGACCTGCCGTTCCAGATCGCCCTCGCCGAAGGCGATCCGGGCGCCGTCATGTGCTCCTACAACCAGATCAACGGCGTGTACGCGTGCGAGAACCCGATCCTCGACAACCTGTTGAAGGGTGACGGCGGGTTCGACGGCTATGTCGCGTCGGACTTCGGCGCGGTGCATTCGACCGGGCCGTCGCTGACCGCCGGGCTCGACCAGGAGCTCAACCGGCCGATCTTCTTCACCCCGGCCCGAATTCACGACGCGATCGACGCCGGTCAGGTGAGCCCGGCCCAGATCGACCAGGCCGCGTTCCGGGTCGTTCGGGCCTACATCAAGGCGGGCCTGTTCGACCATCCGTTGCCGGCCACGCCGTCGCCGAGCCCGTCGACCGACGCCCACCGCGCCGTCGCGCAGGCCGAGGCCGAGCAGGGTGCGGTGCTGCTGAAGAACGCCGGCGGCGGGCTGCCGATCGGCGCCGCCTCCAGCGTCGCGGTGATCGGCCCGACCGCGTCGAACACGCCGACCAACGGGATCAGCGCCGGTACGGTCTGCACGACGCCGTTCCGGTTCACCCCGAACGTCTGCCCGAACCCGGTCGCGCCGCTCGACGCCATCACCGCGCGGGCCGGCGCTTCGGTGACCTTCGACAACGGCAGCGACCTCACCAGCGCAGCCAACGCCGCCCGGTCCGCGTCCGTCGCGATTGTTTTCGCGTACGAGCGGCAGGGCGAGTTCGCCGACCGGACGAGCCTGTCCCTGGAAGGCAACGGGGACGCGCTCATCGCGGCCGTCGCCGCGGCCAACCCGAACACGGTCGTCGTCCTCGAGACCGGCAGCGCGGTCACCATGCCGTGGCTGGCCGACGTGAAGGCGGTCGTGGCCGCCTGGTACCCGGGTCAGCAGCAGGGCACGGCGCTCGCGCGGCTGCTCTACGGCGACGTGAACTTCACCGGCAAGCTGCCGATGACGTTCCCGCGCTCATTGGCCGATACGCCGACGCAGACGCCGGCCCAGTACCCGGGTGTCGTCAACGCCGGCTCGAACATCCGCCAGGTCTCGTACAGCGAGGGGCTGAAGGTCGGCTACAAGTGGTACGACAGCCAGAACATCGAGCCGCTGTTCCCGTTCGGCTACGGCTTGTCGTACACGACGTTCGACTACAGCGGCTTGCACGTGAGCGGCGGCCAACAGAAGGTTCGGGTGCGGTTCACCGTCCGGAACACGGGCAGCCGGACCGGGACCGAGACCCCGCAGCTTTACCTGACGCTGCCGGCCTCGACCGGTGAACCCGGCAAACGGCTGGTCGGCTTCGATCAGGTGACCCTGCGCCCGGGTCAGGCCACCACTGTCGAGTTCACCGTCGACCCGCGCTCGGCCCAGCACCCGCTCTCGTACTGGAACACGGTTGCCCACGCGTGGACGACCGATCCCGGCACCTACGGTGTCCAGGTCGGCCGATCCTCGCGGGACCTGCCGCTGTCCGGGCAGGTCTGTGTCAGCAGCTGTTGAGCATCGCCTGCAGCGCTGACTTCTCGCTCGACTGGAGAGTCAGCGCCCAGGCGTGCTTGACCGCGATCCACATCCGCGCGTAGGTGCACCGATACGCGGTGCGCGACGGTTGCCAGGTCGACGGGTCCTGGTCGCCCTTGGCCTGGTTCACGTTGTCGGTGACCGCGATCAGCTGCGGGTGGGTGAGGTCGTTGGCGTAGCTCTGGCGCTTGCTCGTGGTCCACGAGCTGGCGCCGGAGCGCCACGCCTCGGCCAGCGGCACGACGTGATCGATGTCCACGTCCGACGCCGCCGTCCAGGTCGCCCCGTCGTACGGCGAGTACCAGCGGCCCGACGTGGCCGCGCAGGAGCTGTTGGTGACGACGTTCGTGCCGTCGCGTTTGAGGACGGTCTCGCGGGTGTTGCAGCTGCCGCTGATGGTGATCCAGTGCGGGAACTTGTCCCGCGAGTAGCCGCTCATCGAGCCTTGGGTGGCCACGGTCAGGTCGTCGAGCCAGGTCTGGGCGGTGGCCGCCGAAGGGATGCTCGGCGGGGTCGCGGCGGCCGGCGGGGCGGCGGCGAGCCCGCCGAGCACCAAGCCGCACAGCACGGTCAGAAGGGTGGTCAACCGGCGCTTCATAGCCCGAGGATATCGACGAACGCCGTTCTGCTGGGCATATCGTTGCCGTCCTCCACGCGAACGATGGGTAGCCTTTCGGGCATGAACGAGTTGCTCGTCCGGCAGGCGGCCTTGCAGAGCGAGGCGACCGGCATCCTCGCCGAGCTCGACCTCGCCGATCTCGGCCCGATCCACCTGGCCGGCAGCTATGTGTCCGGGCTGATGGTGTGGCCGGAGTTGGACGTGATGGTGAACGTCGGCCCCGAGTTCTCGCCGGGCGACGTCCTGGACCTGTTGCGCCGCTTCGTCGAGCGGCCGGACGTCACCGGGTTCGAGTACCACGACGAGCGCGGCCCCCGCTCACCGACGAAGACCGTCCGGGACGAGCGCTACCACGTCGTCATCTCGCTTGTGCGGGGCGCCACCGTCTGGCGCGTCGACCTGACCCTGTGGCTCAACGACCCGCACGTGAACATCACCGAGTGGCACGAGTCGCTGCGCTCCACGCTGTCTGATGAGCAGCGCGACGCGATCCTCGGCATCAAGGACGTCTGGCACCGGCGACCGGAGTACCCCGACGACGTCGGCGGCACCGACATCTACCGCGCCGTGCTAGAGGACGGCGTCCGAACACCGCAGCAGTTCGCCGACTGGCTTACAGCGGTTTCTGGTAGATGACGAAGGCGCACGGCGTCGCCAGCTGCGGCGCCAGCGCCGGATAGGCCTCGTCGAAGGGCTCGGTGCGCACCGGGCGATAACCGATCCGGGTGTACCAGCCGTGCAGAAACTCCTTGACCGGATGGGTCCAGGTCTGCGGCATCAGCAGCTCCAGTTGCATCGTCGGGTGCCCCTGCCGGCGGGCCCCCTCCTGCCACAGACCCTTCTCCGCCTCGGCGTAGACCCGGTTGACCAGGTCGACCACCGGCGCGACAGAATCGCGGTCGTCGGCCGCGCCGGCCGGCACAAATGCGATGTCGACTGTCACCCGGCCCAGCCTACGTGCCAGGATCAGGCCCATGAGCAGTAGCCGTACCGCGGTCGTCACCGGTGGCCTGAGCGGGATCGGGCGGGCCGCCGCCGCGCGCCTGGCCGACGAGGGAGTCCGGGTCCTCACCTTCGACATCGGCGAGGGCGCCGACTTCCACGTCGACGTCACCGACGTCGAGTCGGTGCGGGTCGCTGCCGCGCAGGCCGGTCCGGTCGACATCCTGGTCAACTCGGCCGGGATCGTCGGCCCCAACGCGCCGCTGTGGGAGATCCCCCTCGACGGCTGGGAGCGCACGTTCGCGGTCAACGTGCGCGGCGTCTTCAACACCTGCCAGGCGTTCGTCCCCGGCATGCGGGAGCGCGGCTGGGGCCGGATCGTGAACATCGCCAGCATCGCCGGCAAGGACGGCAACCCGAACATGTCGCCGTACTCGGCGTCGAAGGCCGCCGTTATCGCGCTGACCAAGTCGCTCGGCAAGGAGCTGGCCACGAGCGGCGTCCTGGCCAACGCGATCGCCCCGGCCGTCATCCAGACGCCGATGAACGCGAGCACCGGCGCGGAGGCACTCGCCCACATCACCGGGCTCATCCCGATGAAGCGGGTCGGCCAGCCCGAGGAGGTCGCCGAGCTCATCGCGTGGCTCGCGTCCGACAAGGTGAGCTTCTCGACCGGCGCCGTCTACGACATCAGCGGCGGCCGCGCCACCTACTGACCTACCGCGAGGTCGAGCCGCGCAAGGCGGCCCTGGTCACGTCGGGGACCATGGCGCGGCGGGTGAGCTCTTCGCGGCCGCGTAGGCGATCGCCTACCTGGCGTTCAGCCGGACGGCCCGGGCCGCCGGCTACGCCGCGACCCGGATCGGGCGGCCGGCCACGGCCGGCGCCTCCACGTGCGCGGTGATCGAGATCGGCGTGGTCGCTCTGAAGGCAGCCGCCCGGACGGCCGGCTGACCCCAGCCGAGTTGGGCCGCGGCCCACACCAACCCGTAGGCGATGCCGATCCGCGCCTCGGTCCAGGTGTGCCGCTGACCCTTCTCGACCCGGTAGTAGACCGGCTGGTGGCGCTGCCGCAGCAGTTGCGCAAGCCGGTCGGCGCCGTTCGTGCCGGCCAGCGAGCCGACGTCGATGAACGTCGGCTCTTTGTGCAGGAACCGGATCGTCGCCAGATAGGCCGTGGGCGAGTTGGCCGCGTACATCGCCTTGTCGTTGCCGATCTCCGGCAGCACGGTGCGGCCCGGGTCGCCGTACGGCTCCTGGGCGATGATCCCGCCGAACACGCTCTGGTACTTGAGGCCGAGGTTCAGGGCGACGAACCCGCCGGCCGACATCCCGCCGATGATCCGGTCGACCGGCCGGGCCACGGTGCGGAAGGTCCGGTCGACCCACTGCGGCACGGTGCCGGTGAGGTAGGCCTGGACCTGTGGGCCGTGGCGGACGTTGAGCCCCTCGGTGTCGGTCATGCCGTGCCCGCCGTTCATGTCCGGGGCAACCACGAGCGCGGCCGGCATCCGTCCACTGTGGATCAGTACGTCCATGGTCTGGTCGATCCGGCCGGCCGAGAACCAGTCGAACGACCAGCCCGGGTAGCCGTGCAGCAGGTAGACGACCGGGTAACGGCGACGGTTGCCCGGCCGCTCGTACCCGGGCGGCAGGTAGACCCAGACCGGGCAGGGGCGGATGTCCAGCGCCGGCGCCCCGAGCGTGTAGGTGCGGACCGTCCCGCCGCCCGGCCCGGCCGGCGCCCCGGTCGCGTTGACGCCGGCGATGCGCCCGGCCGCGGTCGCGTCGGGGACGTACCCGGCGATCGCGTTGACGAACGCGAGCCCGGCAAGCACCGCGAGGACGACCATCGCGACGAGGCCGCCGGCGATCTTCAGCGGGCCGCCGCGGCGCACGGCAACCCGGGCGACGAGGAGCCCGGCGAAGACGACGAGCGTCGTCAGGACGACGCCCGGCCAGGGCGAGTCGAGCCAGCCGTGCTCGGACAGCCGGTCGGTCACCGCGCTCGGCAGGGGCTTCATGCGGCGCCGCCGATCTGGGTGATCTGGCGGGCCAGGTGCGATCGGGCGCCGAGCACCACGCGCAGGTGCTCGCCGAGCCGCAGCGTGCTCAGCGGGCGGTGGCCGGGTTCGACAGTGCCACCGGCGACCGGCAGGCGGACGGTGACATCGCTACCGCTTTTGTTGCCGCTCTGGTTGCCGCTTTCGTGCAGGCGCAGCGTGTGGGCGCGCAGGTCGACCTGGATGACGTCGCCCTCGGCGGTCGCCGCGTCCGACGTCGCCGAGGTGGCGGTCAGGCCGAGCAGCGGGAGGCCGATCGCGAGGCTCAGGCCGCCCACGATCGACAACAGCGCCACCCGCCGCCGGACCTCCATGCTTCATCGTGATCTCGGCCGGCCGTCCGGCACATCCGCGAGGCCCCGCGCCGACAATGCGGGTTTCCCGCAGACGAGCGCCCTGGTCGGCGGCCTACGCTGGCCGCATGACCCCCATCACCAGCTCGGTCACCGGCTCGGTCACCAGCTGGCGGATCCTGCTCGCCGACGACCATCTCGTCGTGCGGGCCGGTCTGCGCGCGCTGCTCGCCGCCGACGCCCGCTGCGAGATCGTCGGCGAGGCGTCGAGCATCGGCGAGCTGCGCGCGCTGGCCCACAACCTCCGGCCCGACCTCATCGTGCTGGACGTCAGCTTCGGCACCGAGAGCGCGCTGACGCTCGTGCCGGTGTTGCTCGAGGCCGTGCCGGCGCCCCGCATCATCGTGCTCACCATGCACGACGACGTCGCATTCGCGCGGGAGGCCCTGGCCCGCGGGGTCCACGGATACCTGATCAAGGAGTCGGCCGCCGACGACCTGCTGCGCGCGGTGGCGACGGTGATGGCCGGCTCGACGTACCTGCACCCGGAGCTCGGGGTGCGGCTGGCGCGGCTGCCGAGCGGGCCGTCCGACGGGCTCAGCCCGCGCGAGCGGGACGTCCTCGCGCTGCTGGCCCGCGGGCACACCAACGCCGAGATCGCCCAGCAGCTCCTGGTGAGCCTGCGTACGGTGGAGAGCCACCGGGCCAACCTGCGCAGCCGGCTCGGCCTCAACAGCCGGGCCGAGCTGGTCGACGCGGCCCGCCGGCTCGGGCTGCTGCCATGACCGAGCGGCCCTCGCCGGCCGGTGCCGCCGCGACCGCGCTCGGGTTCACCGGCGTCGGGCTGCTGATCGCCAGTACGATCGCCGAGCTCAGCGACCTGCACCCGCGCGCCGAGCTGACCACCGGGGCCGGCGCCGGGGCCGCCTTCCTCGTCGCGATGGCCCTGAGCCGCGGCGGCGACCCGCAGGTGCTCGACCGGCGCGGCCGGCTTCTGGTCGGGGCCGGCCTGGCCGCCCTGCTCGCGGTCGCCGCGCTGTGGCAGATCACCGAATACGCGGCGCCGCGGGTGCTGCTCCTGCTGATCCCGGTCGCGCTGCTGTTCAGCACGGCCGGGCTGGCCGTCCGCGAGGCCGCCGTCCAGCGCCGCCGGGCCCATCTGCGGGAGCTGCGCGCCCGCCTGGACGGCGAAGAGGCCGAACGGCGCCGGTGGGTACGCGAACTGCACGACGACACGCTGCAGGAGCTGGCCGCCGTCATGGTCGTCCTCGGCGCGGCGGACGTGCCGGGTCGCGCCATCACCGAGGCGCGGGAGCTGGTCGGCCGGCAGATCCAGACGCTGCGCCGCCTGATCGCCCAGATGCGCCCGCTCGCGCTGGACAGCCTCGGGCTCACGGCTGCCCTGGAGGACCTCGGCCAGCACGCGCACGACGCGACCGGCATCGACATCGAGGTCGTCTCCGAGCCGCTGCCGCGGCTGCCGACCGACACCGAGACGGCGCTGTACCGGGTGGTGCAGGAGGCGCTGACCAACGCCGTGCGGCACTCCGGGGCCGGGCACATCGCGATCCGGACCGCCACCCGGCCCGGCGAGGTGCTGGTGAGCGTCGCCGACAACGGGTGCGTGCGGCCGGTCGCCGGGTTCACCGCCGGGCACGGCATCACCGGGATGCGTGAGCGGGCCGACGCACTGGGCGCGCAGCTGGAGATCGTCGACCGGCCCGGCGGTGGCACAGAGGTCCGGCTGAGCATGCCGCTACGTGGCGATGCCGAGCTGCCCGCACAGCTGCGGTAGTACACGGATGAAAGCGTTGCCGGCGAATTGCCAATTGTGGCCGCCGATGCCGATGAATTCGTGCGTGTCAATGCCAGCCGTGCGCGCGTGGGCGGCCATCCGCCGCGCGACCGCGAGCCGGCCGGGGTCGTCGGCGCCGGCCGCGAACCAGGCGGTCACGCCCGTAAAGTGGTGCGCCGCCATCAGGGCGGTCGGGTCGTGCGCGTGCTCGGCCGCCACCGACCCGCCGAAGAGCGCGGTGAGCGTGTGCCTCGCGTTGCCGAGCGTCGGCCGGGCGTCGCCGCCGAGGTCGACGATGTGCCGGTAGACGCTCGCGTGGCCGAGGACGACGTCAAGCGCGCAGGTGCCGCCCTCGGAGAAGCCGACGATGCCCCACTGGGCCGGGTTGTGCCGCAGGTGCAGGGTGCCGGTGATGAAGGCGGGCACGTCGACGGTGAGGTACGTCTCGGCGTTGCCCTGCGGTCCGTTGACGCATTCGGTGTCGCCGATCGCCGAACCGTTCTGGTCGACCACCACGAGCACCGGGGCGACGCCGTGATGCGTGCTCGCGAACGCGTCGTCGGCCGCCTTCCCGCCGCCCGCGGTCAGCCAGTTGATCGGCGTGCCGGGCGCGCCGACCAGCATCACGAGCACCGGCAGGTTGGCGCGATCGGGGCCGAAGTAGGCCGGCGGCAGGAACACCACGCCCTTGCGGTGGTGAAAATGCGATTTGGTACTCGGGGCGTCCAGCGCGAGGATGACCCCGCCCGGGACCGATTTGGACCCCCCGGCTAGGTATTCCTGGGCCCGGTTGCCGTCGATGACCCCGGCGTGGCCGACCACGTCGCCGACCGTCGGCCAGATCCCGTACTCCTGGATGATCAGCATGAACCCGCCGGTGAGCGTGAGCGCAACCGCGGCGAGCGCCGCCAATGAGCGCCACCGCAACGGCTCGGCGCGGCGGCTCGCCGCGAACGGCGCTGTTGCGATCGCGGCGAACGCGGCGAACACCCAGACCGCGAACGACGGCGGATACGGGTCGGTCACCGTGCCGGTCACGCGCAGCAGCAGCGCGATCAGCCCGACCAGGACGGCCACGGACACGAGCAGGATCGGCAGGCTTCGGAGCAGCCAGCGCGCGTCCGGGCGCAGCCACGAGGCGATCAGCAGCCCGCCGCCGGCGAGCTCGCACCCGGCGGCCGCCCACCGGTTCAGCAGCGACACGTGGTCGAGCAGCCCGGTCAGCGCGGCGACGACGATCCCGGCGAGCAGCGCGACGGTCGCGGCGGCCAGGACGAGCCCGACCCGGTCCGGCTTGGCCCGGTGCTGATAGATGACCATCGCACCATCGTCTGGTGGTTCGGGTGCCGATGCCTCGCCGGAATCCCGCACACCTCATCGCGGCTTGCCCGCAGCCGCACGCCCTCGGCCCCGGCCACCGCCAGACCGGGTCGTCGTCCACCGGGCACATGGTGCGCAGCCAACCTGGGAGAACGATGAAGAGCGCTACCGTGGTCGGCATGCCTCGACCGCGCCGGCACCACGTCGAGGCCGGGTCGGCGGCCGGGATCTTCGTGCTGCTGCTCCTGGCCGCCGCGATCATGCTGCAGCTCGTGTCGGTGGAGGCGCGCACCGCGGTTGTCGGCTGGTCGAGCACCAACCTCGTCAACCTGGCCGACCACCCGGCCGGCGCGCTCGTGGCTTCGGCGTTCGTCGGCTCGGAGGGCAACGAGCTGGCGGCTTGGTGCGTCCTGGCCATGATCGGCCTGGCGTCGACCGCGTGGCGGCTCGGCATCGTCCGGACCCTGGTCGTGGTGGGGGCGGCGCACGTCATCGCGACGTACCTCAGCCAGGGCATTCTCGCCATCCAGCTGGCGACCCACCACGCGCGGGCCGACCTGGTGTCGATGTCCGACGTCGGGCCGTCCTACGTCGTGGTGGCCGGGCTGGCCGCCGGGGTCGCGTTCGGCCCGCCGTGGGGGCGGCTGTTCAGCGTCGCCGGCCTCGTCTTCGTCGGCCCTTACCTGTTCACCAACCTGACCGCCCTCGACGTGACGGCGGTCGGCCACGCGGTGTCGATCGCCGCGGCCGTGTTGCTCGGATACCTGACTTGGCGCCGCTCGTGGCCGCCCTCGCACTGTCGATTGTGGACGCCCGCCTGACTGTCGCCGGGTCAGGCCGGAGCCGCCCGGTAGTAGAGCAACGGGCCGCCCTCGCCGGGCGCCGCGCCGGAGTGGAACAGGTACGAGGTCACCACCAGGCCCGGCTCGCCCGACGGCAGCGTCAACACCGTCGCCGACGGGTTGGCAAACGCGACGCTGCCGCCGTGCGAGCGGATCTGCAGCGGCGTCGCCGTGCCGGTCGACTCGTCGTAAAGGAATGTCCGCCACGACTCCCAGACACCCCGCCGGAGTTGGCCCTCGATCAGCAGGTACGCCCGGCCGTCCCAGACGAACCGGTCGCGGCCGCCGATGTTGCCGGCCGTGCCGTGACCCTCCAGGACGGCGTCCAGATAACGCTCGCGGCGCGTGCGCCACTGCCGGAAACCCGTCAACGTGCCGCGGCCCTGCCGGTCGACCTGGCCGCGCCGGAAGTAGTGGAAGCCGATGTCGATCTCCGAGTGGTCGAGGTCGGGCGCTTGCCGCACGGCGTAGATGTTCGGCGTGCCCTCGGCGTGCCGGCCCCGCGGCACCAGCGTGTGCGGCGCGTCGAAGACCCGATCGGCCGCACCGGCGAGCAGGCGGTCGGCGCTCGAGTAGTACACGAAACGCAGCCACGGTGGCGGTCCACCGCCGCCGGCCTCGAGCACCACCAGGAAGCCGCCGTCGTCGAGCGCGGCGATCGTCGGCTGGGAGGCCGGCCGGTCGAGCTCGGCCCGGTGCGTCCAGTGCAGCAGGTCGTCCGACACGGCGACGTGGACGGCGAACTGCTGGTTGCCGATCCCGCAGTGGTACACGGCGAGATAGCCGCCGGCGGGAGACGCGATCACCTTGAGCGTGTCCATCGAGCGGCCCCCGTCGTCGCGGATGTCGTAGCGGGCCGTCGCCGCGGGAACATCGGTGAGCAGCTCGATCAGCGCGGTCATGCGAACCGGGCCGACTCGCGCGCGACGATCTCGGTCGGCCGGACGGTGTGGCGTCGGCGGGGCTCTTCACCGTCGATGAGCGTGAAGAGCAGCGCCGGCGTGTCGTGCGGGGACCTCGGATGCGTGCAGATCGTCGGCTTTGCAGCCCGCCCGATGAGGACCACCTCCACACCAGAACCACCGGTTGCACAGCAGCGTAGCGTGCCCGCGAGCGGCGGTCGTCTTACGCAGTCCCACCGAGGTCAGGCGCCGTCCTGGTGGATGTCTTGTGATGGTGGTGGCCGTGGCTGTACTCATCCCGCCGCCACAGCATCGCCGCCAGCATCGAGAGGAACATCAACGTGTGGCCGCCCATCATCACGGCCATGCCGGAGATGGCACCGAGGTAGTACGGCACGAGCAGCACCACGAACGGCAGGTACATCGCGGCCGCCATCTCGGCGATCCGCAGCCACGGATGCCGCCGGACGGCCATCCAGGCCGACATGCCGATGGTCATGTTCGTGGCCATCACGATCGCGGCGGCGTCGGGACGGTCCATGACGCCCGGCACGGCCAGTGACCAGACCGGGTCGAGCGCGAACATCCCGACGAACATTGCGATGACCATCTCGACGTAGTGGAGGATGAACCGGAGGGCGGCGCGGCGCTTGGAATTCATGCCGGTCATCCTGCGCGTGTCCATCGGCCGGGCCAGGTGCCAAACGTCATGGTGACCGGTCATGGTTTACAACAGGCCGAGTTCCCGGGCCCGCAGCGCTGCCTGGGTGCGGTCCCGCGCGCCCAGCTTGGCCAGGACGTTTGTGACGTGGTTCTTGACCGTGCCCTCGGCCAGGAACAGGGTGGCCGCGATCTCCCGGTTGCTCCGGCCGTCGGCCAGGAGCCGGATGACGTCGAGCTCGCGCTCGGAGAGCGGCACCACCAACGGCTGCGGTTGCGGTTGCGGCGCTGAGTCGACCGGCAGCTGCGCGAAGCGGGCCACGACCTTGGCGGCGACCGACGGCTGGAGCACCGACTCGTCCCGGGCCGCGGCCAGGATCGCCTCGACCAGCCGCGCCGAGGACACGTCCTTCAGCAGGTACCCGACCGCACCCGCCCGCAGGGCGGCGAACACCTCGTCGTCCTCGTCGAACGTGGTCAGTGCGATCACCCGCACGTCGGGCTGCTCGACTCGCAGCCGCCGCGTCGCCGCGATCCCGTCGAGGACCGGCATGCGCAGATCCATCAGGACGACGTCGGGCCGTAGCTCGGCGGCCGCGCGCAGCGCCTCGTCGCCGTTGCCGGCCTCGCCGACGACGGTGACGTCGGCGCGGACGTCGAGGAGGGTCGCCAGCGCTTCCCGAAACAGCGCCTGGTCGTCGACCAGCAGCACGCGTACCGCGGTAGCCGTCATCCGGGGACCTCGACTCGCAGCGTCGAACCCCGGCCGGGGGCCGATTCGACGCTCATCAGCCCGCCGACGTTCGCCGCCCTTTCGCGTACGCCCAACAGCCCGTAACCGCCGGCCGTGCCGTTCGGGCCGAGGCCGGTCCCGTCGTCGCGGACCTCGAGCCGGACCGCCGCCGGCTCCGAGTAGTCGAGGCTCACCTCGGCCTTGGTGGCCTGGGCGTGCTTGCGGACATTGGTCAAACCCTCTTGCGCGGCCCGGTACAGCGACTCCTCGGCCTCGGCCGGCAGCCGGCGGACCGGGCCGGACACCTCGAGGATGGTCGGGACGCCGGCCGCCGACATCTCGTCGACCAGGCCGCGCAAGGCGTCGGGCAGGGGCACCGCGCGCGGCTCGCGCAGTGCGGACACCGAGCGGCGCACCTCGGCCAGGGCCGCCTCGGCCTGCTGCTGGGCCTTGGCGAGCACGGCGTCGGCCCGGGCGGCGTCGACCTCCAGCACCGCGCGAGCCGCCTTGACCTGCATCTGGACGACCGTCAGCGCATGCCCGAGCCCGTCGTGGATGTCCCGGGCCACCCGGTTGCGCTCTTGCGTGGCGGCCAGCCGCTCGGCCTGCACGGCGTATTCCTGCAACTGTTCGTGCGCGCGGGCGAGGTCGGTTCGGGCTTGCTGCTCCCGTACCAACAAGGTCATGAGCACCGCCGCGAAGACGGCGGCCGCCAGGGTGCCCAGACCCTCCCGGATCCCGCTGCGCCAGTCCATCCCGAGGTGCATGAACGGGAAGAGGGCGACGAGCCCGGCCACCCACGGCAGCGGCAGCAGCAGGACGCTCTGGCAGACGAGCACGATCAGAAGCAGGATGGCCCCGATGGCCGCCCCCGACGTGACGAACGCGGCGTAGCCGACGACGAGTTGCCCGATGATGTACGCGACGGACCAGGCGCGGCGTCGACGGCGGTCGATCCAGTCGAAGCCGAGCGTGGCGAGCACCGCGAAGAGCGTGCCCGGCACCAGGGCGACCAGCCCGTCGCCGGCCGCCACCACGCCGACGACGAGCGTCAGAAACGCGGCGGCGGTGAGCACGGCGAGGGCTCGTTTCACCACACCACTGTATGGCCAGGCCCGGGCAGCTAGTGGAAGACCTTGAGGCCGACGACGCCGGCCACCACCAGCAGCAAGGAGAGGATCCGCAGCAGCGCCGCCGACTCGCCGAGGAACAGCATGCCGGTCAGCGCGGTCCCAACCGCGCCGATGCCGACCCACACCGCATAGCCGGTGCCGACCGGGATGCTGCGCAGCGCGTATCCGAGCCCGATCATGCTCAGCACCAGCGCGACGACGAACGTCACCGAGGGGACCAGCCGGGTGAAGCCGGCCGAACGGCCGAGCGCCACCGCCCACACGGATTCGAGAACACCGGAGACGACAAGAACGAGCCACGCCATGGCGGCCGCACCACCTTCGCACGGTCGTCTTCGCAGGCCGGGTGCGACACGTCCGCGTCCGGATGACCGCAACCCGCGGCATCAATTCCTATGGTACCCGCGGGCCGTGGCACGATCGAGTTGTGCGGATCCTGCTGAACATTCTTTGGCTGGTCCTCGGGGGCATCTTCGTGGCGCTCGGCTACGCGATCGCCGGGATCATCTGTTGTGTGCTGATCGTGACCATCCCGTTCGGCATCGCGTCGTTCCGGATGGCCAACTACGCGCTCTGGCCGTTCGGCCGCGAGCTGGTCAAACGGCCCGACGCGGGGGCCGCCTCGGCGGCCGGCAACATCATCTGGCTGATCGTGGCCGGGTGGTGGCTGGCCCTGGGACACATCCTCACCGGCATCGCGCAGCTGATCACGATCATCGGCATCCCGGTCGGGCTGGCCAATTTCAAGCTCGTGCCGGTCTCGCTCTTCCCGCTAGGACACGAGATCGTCGATACGTGACGCGGCCAGCCGGCGCATCGCCGCCGCCGACGGGCTGCCCGGCCGTGCGCTATAGATGATGATGCGCTGGTCGTAATCCGGTACGAGCAGGATGTCGACGTCCAACTCGAGCTCGCCGACGCGCTTGGTCGCCGAGCGGCGCAACCTGACGTGGTGCTCGTCCCACCACTCGGCAAACACCGGGCTGTGCCGGCGCAGCCGGGCGACGAGCCGCGCGATCGCCGCATCGTTCGGGTAGCGCGCGGCCGCCGCCCGCAACTCCGCCACGCAGTCGCGCGCGAACGCCTCCCACTGCGTGTTGGAGTAGTCGTTGTGCGGGCCGGTCGTGCCGCAGAACACCTGCCAGGTCAGGTTGCGCTCGGCCGGCGGCCAGCGGGAGAAGTCGGCGATCAGCGCGGCCGCGAGGGGGTTCCAGGCCAGGATGAACCCGGCCGCGTCGACCACGTACGCGGCCGTGTCGCTCATGCGGTCGAGCAGGTGCAGGACGGCCGGGGTGAGCGCGCGCTCCGGGTGGCCGCCCGGCGGGTCGGGGTGGCCGGCGAGGTGGAACAGGTGGGCGCGCTCGTCCGGGGTGAGCCGGAGCGCCCGGGCCAGCCCCTCGAGGACCGGCACCGACGGTTCGGCGCCGCGCGCCTGCTCGAGCCGCGTGTAGGTGTCGACCGAGACCGCGGCCAGCTTCGCGACCTCCTCCCGGCGCAGCCCCGGCGTCCGCCGCAGTCGACCGTGCGGCAGGCCGAGGTCGTCCGGGGTCACCCGCCGGCGGGCGGCCCGCAGGAAATGGGCGAGTTCGGCACGGTCCACCGGTTCAGTATCGGCCCCGGCAACGCCGGACGTGCTCGTCGTGCCTGGGAGTGGCACTCCCCGGAACCGCTCGGCTCTGCACCGGCTCTGGCCAGTACACGATGGTAAAGCTCATGAATATCGCATTGGTGACGGGTGCGTCGCGGGGGATCGGGCGGGAGGTCGCCCGGCAGCTGAGCGGGCGCGCCACGGTGCTGGCCACGGCCCGCGATCCCCGGCAGGCTGAGCAGCCCGGCGTGCACACGCTGCGCCTCGACGTGACCGACGAGGCGAGCATCCGCGCCGCGGCCAAGGTCGTGCAGGAGCGCTACGGCCGGCTGGACGTGCTGGTCAACAACGCCGGGATCAGCCTCGAGCGGGGTCTCGACCCGACCGCTGTCGACGCCGATACGGTCCGGCGCGTCTTCGAGACGAACGTCTTCGGCGTCGTCGCGGTCACCCACGCGTTCCTGGCGCTGCTGCGCCGGTCGCCGGCGGCCCGCATCGTCAACGTGTCGAGCGCCACGGGCTCGCTCGGCGAGTGGTCCGACCCCCAGTCGCCGGTGGCGCAGTTCGCTCCACTGGTACTGAGCTACAACGCCTCCAAGTCGGCCGTCAACATGGTGACGGTCGCCTATGCCCGCGCACTGCGCGACGAAGGCGTCAAGGTGAACGCGGCCTCGCCCGGCTACGTGGCAACCGACCTCAACGGGCACCGTGGTTTCCGGACCGTCGCCGAGGGCGCGGCCGTCATCGTCACGCTGGCCACACTGGACGCGGACGGCCCGACCGGCGGTTTCTTCAACGATGAGGGCCCGATCCGGTGGTAAACAGTGGGGATGGTGTCGATCGAGGCGGCCACGGCCGACCGCTGGGACGATGTCGCCGCGGTCATGGGCACGCGAGGCGATCCGTCGCGGTGCTGGTGCCAGTATTTCCGCAGTGAGACCGGCCCGTTCGTGATCGAGGACCGGGACGGCAACCGCGAGGCGATGCGCCGTCAGCTCACCACGGCCGAGGTGCCACACGGGCTCATCGCGTACGAGGGGGAGCGCCCGGTCGGCTGGTGCGCGGTCGC
>Ga0070683_100000728_pt1 | contig 24092 bp, 23 predicted proteins | sample KBSC713LmetaG_FD_64662 | JGI IMG/M metagenome (GOLD analysis project Ga0070683, IMG submission 64662) | Corn rhizosphere microbial communities from Kellogg Biological Station, Michigan, USA - KBS C7.1-3L metaG | ecosystem: Host-associated > Plants > Roots > Rhizosphere ... | reverse complement strand
AAGCTAGGAAGCCAGTTCATGCCGCCCTTGTTCGAAGGAGCTACGCTCTACATGCCCACCGCGCTTCCGGGTATTTCGATTGGCCAGGCCACCCAGTTACTGCAAGAGCAGGACCGGATTCTTCGCTCGTTTCCCGAAGTAACCAGCGTGTTCGGTTCCATCGGACGGTCGGAGAGCGCCACGGACAACGCGCCGCTGGACATGTACGACACCACCGTGACGCTGAAACCGCGGGAACAGTGGCGCGCCGGTATGACCTACGAGAAGCTCATCTCGGAAATGGACTCCAAGCTTCAGTTCCCCGGTCTGACGAATAGCTGGACGATGCCGATCCAGAATCGCTTGGACATGGAGCTCACGGGTATCAAGACGCCGGTCGGCATTAAGGTCCAGGGGCCCGCTCTCGATGGCATCCAACAGGTGGCTGGCAGGATCCAACAGATTCTCACGGCTCTTCCCGAAATGAGATCCGCCTTTGCGGAGCGTGTCGCCCAGGGATTCTACTTGAACATCGAAGTGAATCGGGCCGAAGCCGCGCGCTATGGACTTACAGTAGGCGATGTCCAACGCGCGATCACATCCGGAATCGGCGGCGATAACATCGCCGAGAATGTCGAGGGTCGCGAGCGGTACCCGATCTCCGTCCGCTACGCGCCCGACTTTCGGGATAATCTCGACAAGCTGCGTCAGGTTTTGATCGCCACCCCGGCCAACACCCAAGTGCCTCTCGGAGAGCTCGCCAAGCTCTCCTTCTCGAAGGGTGCCACTATGATTCGCGATGAAGATGCGGCGCTCACGGGCTACGTCTATCTCGACCTCAATACGAGGGACTATGGAGGGTTCGTCGAGCGCGCGGACAAACTGCTGAAGGAAAAACTTGTGTTTCCGGCAGGCTACACGATGAAATGGTCGGGCGAATACGAATTCGAGCTGCGGGCGCGGGAACGGCTAAAACTCATCCTGCCGATCGTGTTCTTCGCGATCTTCCTGTTGCTCTACATGGTGTTTCATTCCGTTGGTGAAGCACTGGTCTTGATCTTTCCAACCCTTTACGCGATGACCGGAGGTCTGCTGTTGCAGTGGTATTTAGGCTACAACTTCAGCGTCGCAGTATGGGTCGGCTATATCGCTTTATTTGGAATCGCCGTCGAAACCGGAGTGGTGATGGTCGTCTATTTGCACGAAGCACTTGATAGAAAGCTTGCCACCGGACAATCCCTGCAGCCCTCGGACATCCAACAGGCCGCGATTGAGGGCGCGGTGCATCGGCTCCGTCCCAAGTTAATGACTGTCGCGGCGGTTCTCGCCAGCTTGATTCCGATCTTGTGGGAGTCGGGCGTCGGTTCGGACGTCATGAAGCCGATAGCAGCCCCGATCGTTGGCGGCATGATCACCTCCACGATCCATGTATTGATCCTGGTTCCAGTGTTCTTCGTGATGATGAAGACCCGCGCCCTGCGTCGGGGCAGCCTGCGGAGCGCGGAAGAAGCTGATGTTAGAGAGTGAGGCGGAGCGCTGGATGATATCCAGAAAGCGAAAGCAATGTGAACGCAGGCGAGGTACTTATCGTCGATAACGACGCCGAAATCGTCGCGGCGCTTGCGGAGCTCGTGCGCCTGCCTATACGAATGCTGCCTCTTGTCCGATGCCGGTGGTACCGCCTCAGGAGGCCTTTACTTCGTCCCGGGGGAACGAGGAAACGTATCCTTGCTGTTTCATGCTCACCGGATCGGCCTCCAGGCCAAATTCGTTCAGCCAGACCTTCATACGACGCTCGCTTTCCTGGCGGGAAACCTCGGCAACGTCGGCCCGCGTCAGCAAATGCGCAGCAACCCGGCGAAGGAAACGCGGAGAATGCCAGGCGCATATGCCTAGGCAGACTTCTGAAACTAAGATCAACAACAGAACGGGATTGAGATATTCCATGGTGCGACCTCTTGTACTACTTGGCGTTTAGGAGCCGTGTTTACTGATTGATAGTCTACCCACTGGCGGTAGGGAAAGGAATGCTCCGGAAGTCCCGGGAGGGGAGACCGAAAGTCACGGTACGCCCACGCCTTCAGCCAAGCCGATTCGGAGCGTTCAACCTTTGTTTTCTCTAGTTTGCTCTATTTGTCCGGGTTGTTCCGGCCGATTACATACTCATGGAAGCCTTAGACTTGCGATCTCTTGGCCGAAACATTCTTCTGCTTGTGGCGATTCTCTCCGTCCTGGTGATAGCGGAAATGGTTCTCGCATCCGCCGAAGAACCGGCAGTATCCGTCCAGCAGCAAGCCGCTTACCAGGCACCTCGGCAAGAATAGCTGACCAGTCCCCAGCAACGGGAGTCCGGACCACGACGGCTGAGTTCATAGCTGTCCGGGTGGGGCCACCGGATCTAGTGAACCTTCGCTGTCCAGATTAGATCTGATATCGGGTCAAGCGATCCGCAGAATCTCGCGGCTTCCGGTGATCCACAGCTCCGTATATCCCGCCATCTTCTCGCGGTACTTGGGGCTGCCCATCGTTTCCTGCATGCGCTTTTCGATTTCCCCCAAATTCTCAGCCGTGAACTCCATGACGACCTGATTGAAGTCACCGGTGACGTCCGTGAGGACGCGCACATTGGGCATCTCGAATGCGGTGGCGGCTTCTTTCAACTGCGCGGCAAGTTTACCAGCACAACCCGGTTTCGCGACAAACCTATTTCGAACGAGGAACATCGTTTGGCCTCCTGTAGGGCATATTCTGACCCTTTGCCCAGGCATAATGCAAACTCGGCGGTGGGTAGTCGGTCGGTTTGGATCGTGTCCGGATACGTAATGTGGACATATGTCCTCTTTGACCTGCGCATTCTCCGACTCGCACCAGTGTCTCGTAGGCGGCGGTACCAGAGAATGGTCCTTCACGACACCTCGCGGGGTCGCCCGTCTTAATTTACCCGACGTTGGGCTGGCATGGCGGCGGTTTCTTCCCCTTCAACGCCGCGGTGCAACGCCAACGGCCCCGCCCTGCTGGAGGCCAATGGCCGGATTCATGCGGGATTTGGGAGCTTTTTGCGATTACGTCCCCGACCAGTCCCGCGGCTTGCTGCTGAGTTGGGACAAGACTTCGCTAGCGCTCCAGCCCGGCCCGGAGCTCACCAATCGCCAGCCGACTTCGAACACTGCCGACTGCACCTGGACCGGCAACCACCCCGGCTTCTTGTCCTCGATCTGGATGTCAGGCTATGGTGTGGCGACGGACACTAGCGGAAACGTCTACTTCACCACAGGCAACTCGGCCTCCGGCACCTACGATGGCACAGACAACATAGCGGAGATCACCGTGAAGATGTCGCGAAATCTCACGACTGCCAGCGTGTTCACACCATCGGATGTGAATACGCTCGACTCGCACGATACGGACTACGCCAACTATTCCGGTTGCACCACGATGGCTCTATCTGGCGCTACACCCGTACACCCTGCAGCGGCGCTTCCTGCCCAGGCTGGCAAATGCTCGACAACAATCCGCAAGGTGCAGCGATCACGGCATGCAGTGATAAGGAAAGGCCAGGGGTTAGGGCAGCCTCGAGTCTCGTGTCGTTGCTGTGACGAGCGGATTTCCTTACGCTACTTCATCCAAATCAGAGCATTGGTGGCGAAGGGGCACGGAATCTGGGTATCGCTGAAGCAAATCTGAAGGTTGTCCGGTGCGAACTCGGAAAAGGAGAGGTTGCCATCCCGTAGCCGGATATTGAGTGCGACGACCCCTTGAACCAAAGTGGGCGCATCGCCCACATACAACAGATCGAGCTGATAGGAAGGGGAGTGGGGGGTTGTGTTAGCCGCGCTGAGGAAGACTGTCGCGCGCAGGACAGGCGAGGTTGTCCCATTCCCTAAGGAGCCCGTCGCGGATGAGGGCTTCATCAACCCGGCGCCCGTCAGATAGACGGTGATGATGGAGTCGCGGGGCGCGCGATTGGAAGGTGTGTTCAACGTTCCGTCTTGATTGACGATGGTGTAACTGCCTCCGGGCAGCTGAAATACTGCCGGCACCGCTGCAACCACAGGCGTGCTGATTTGCGGTAACGCGGCACTGTTCTTCGTAACCGTCAGGGAGGCATTGAGCGCGCCCGCTAATTCGAATGGGACCACAGCGTTGATCTGGTTCTTTGAAACGTAAATGAGCGGCGCAGCAACGCCGTTGAAATACACACTCATACCGCCGAGCGAGGTGCCGACCTTGCCGGAAGCATCGAGTTGAAGCGAAACCGGATCGTCAGGACCGATGCCAGGGCCAAAGAGGGATATAAGTTCGCCCGGGGCCACCGGCCCGCTCAAAGACGACCCCGAGTTGGCTACGCAGTTAATTGCCGGCACTCCGTATCCGCGAATAGGTTGTCGATCCAAGAGCTTGTTTGGATCCTGGCTCACCGACCACACATAGGTTGCATCCACGGCGATAAGGTCCCGCACGTACGTTCCATAGACGCGCTCCGTTCCGTTGGCATTCAATTCGATTAAGAAGGGACGGTCAAGTTTATCTGTACACGGACTGAGCGAGTCGGGTGTTGTGGGAACTGGCGTTGTACCTTCTCCGAGCGCCAGAAGTTGGTCCCCTTGTATCAGCATCCTACGAAACGGGACGAATAGGTCTCCGCGGCCCGGTAGCCCGGTTGTATAAAGCAATTCACTGGCATCGGCGTTCAATTTCGCAGCGAAGCCAGCGCCCTGGGTCATGAAGGCGCCAGGCGAGAAAGACGTTCCGTCGCCGGTCGTCCCTGTCAGATATATAGCGCCAGAGCTATCCACGGCGATGTCGTAAACAGTCGCGAGTGTTCGACCGCCAAGGACCGTGGAAAAGATGAGCGTCGTACCGTCTGAACTTAACCGCGCAAGGAATCCTGAGGAGTTCGGCGGGTCTGAGACTGTTCCGGATGTCACGGGGAAACGACGGTCGCCGGCAAGAGAGGACATGGATGCCGTCCAGCCGCCTACGTATACGGTCCCATCCGCGCCGACCGTCAGTGCGTAAGCTATATCAGCCATTCCGCCTCCCAGCCGCGTGCTGTACCGCGACGAGTGAAGCGAGGCATCCAGCTTGAGAACAAATGCATCACCGCCGCCTTGCGGGCTGGTTTGAAACGCCCCGGATGTAGTGATAAACGCATCTCCAGCGTCCCCGCCCGCGACGTAGACATCGCCGGACGTATCGCAGGCGATTCGCCACGGCCGCGCGGATACATATGTCGCCCGCAATGAACTGCCATCAGCGCTCAACTGCGCGATGAATCCGGCGCCGGGCGTCTGCTGAAAGCCCGAACCGGAGGCCGGAAAATCGGTTGACGTGGTCGTCCCGCCCACGTAAGCGTTGCCAGATGGATCCACGGTGATTGCAAAGGCGTAGTCATCTCCTCCGCCGTCGATGTAGGTCCCGTATAACACTTGGCTCCCGTCGGCGGAGAGCTTTACAACAAAGGAGTGCGAACATATTCCGAGGTTGTTCGGGCAGTGGCTGGATTGAAACACCGGCTGAAATGCGTCCGGAGTAGTCGGAACGACATCGTCCAGGGTATAGCCGGTAATGTACACGTTGCCCGAAGGGTCGACTGCGGAGGCCGTGATACGTGCCCGCGAATCTGGTGAGAAGAGCTTCTTGCCTGGCGTTGATGAGACCTGCCCAAGGACCCAGGGCTGGGTAAGAATTATCCAGAAAACGAGACATAGACGGTCGGCTCGAGAAAACATTCGTATTGGAAACATATGAAGAAGCAACATCTTGAAAGGATTTCCTAGAAAAGATCGACGGCGGGTGTTCTGTAACTAGCACGAATGTGGCCACTCAGTCCTCCCAATCCGATAGAATCATTAAGTTGTCATGCGCCTTTCGCTTCCCCGAACTTTGCCGGCTACCTAAGGATCATTATTAATACGTCCAGCCGGCACGATTTCTTTCCCGAAACGCCATCATCGCTTTCTAGTCAGTGACGGCACACATCCCTGGGCGAAAGCACAAGAGACGTCTCGCACACCATGTCTCGCACACTATGGCCGCGGTGTCATGAGTGGCCTGCCGCGGTTTCGCCGGCCAGCCCCCGGGGCCAGCGTGACCACCCATTCGCGTCCGCTGCATCGCGCTTGCAGACGACCCGGAACGATTAGCAAATTCGAATGTGCCGAACTACAATTGGTCTTCAGCAACGTCCTGCCGAGCCGGGTTTGCCCAACGCCGGGCTCCGCTTCCCGTGTAGAGCAGGCGTAAAGACCGGAGTTGGTAACGATGGAGCCTTTAGGACATACTGATCCGCAGTCCGTTGAAGAACTCACGCACGCCGTACGGACCAGAGAGCAACTACTGACGACGTTTCTGCGGTACGTGCCGTCCGCAGTAGCTATGTTCGATCGGGAAATGCGTTACCTCCAGGCGAGCGATCGCTGGTGTGCGGATTATGGGTTGGACATCGCGCACATTTTGGGTCGCTCGCATTATGAGATCTTTCCCGAAATCCCGCAACGATGGAAAGAGATCCATAGCCGCTGCCTAGCAGGTGAGGTCCTGCGATCTGAAGACGATCGCTTTGAACGCGCCGACGGCCGTTGCGTTCATCTGCGATGGGAAGTTCGACCCTGGGGAGAGCTGGATGGACGCCCCGAAGGTATTCTGATTCTTTCTGAGGACATCACCGAGCGGAAGAAATTGGAGGATGCGTTACGGGAGGAGCGAGATCGGCTCGAAAAAATTCTGGCCACTATCCCCGGTGCCATTTGCGCCTTTCGATTACGATCGGATGGCTCGACTTCCATCCCGTACACGAGTCCTGGCTTCCAGAAAATGCTCCCTGAGCTTCCCGACTTGCGTCATGACGCTACGCCGCTGTTTGCGATGATGAATCCCCAAGACGCGGAAAGAGTACGCGCCAGTATCGCGGAATCCGCCCGGAGCATGACACCTTGGGAGGACAACTACAGGGTCCTCATTCCGGGCCGGGGCGTGATCTGGCTCGAGGGCCGCTCCGTGCCTGAGATGGAGCCCGACGGCAGCGTGTACTGGTACGGCTTTCTCACCGACATCACGGAGCGCAAGCAAATGGAAGACGCGGTGCGGGAAAGGGATGCAATCATCACCAGTGTCTTCGACTCGGCTTCCCAGGGGATCGTGGGGGTACATGCCGATGGCACGATCCAACTGATTAATCAGATGGCCGAAAAGATGTTCGGCTACAAACGGGATGAACTGCTTGGGCAGCCGCTCGAAATTCTGGTGCCGGAAAACGTCCGGGGACGTCACATCGGGCACCATCAGGTTTACTTTGAAAATGCGCAGAACCGGCCCATGGGTATCGGTCTGGATCTTGAGGGATGCCGCAAGGACGGAACAACCTTCCCGGTCGAAATCGGCCTGAGTTCCATCAAAGCGCCGACAGGCCGGCTGGGGGTAGCTTTCATCACCGACATCTCCGCGCGCAAGCAGGCGGAGGAGGCGCTGCGGGACAGCGAGGAGCGGCTACGGTTGGCCATCGAAAGCACCGGATTGGGCATGTTCGATAACGATATGCGTACCCCGCCGACAGTCTCCGACGTCGCCAAACGCCACTTCGGGCTGCCTCCGGATGCAAAACTCGACAGGGAGATTTTCTTCGATGTCCTGCATGAGGATGATCGCGAGCGGATGCGGCAGGTCCTCGAACGGGTCTACCGGCCGGAGAGCGGTGGGCATTACGCGGCGGAGTATCGCACTATCGGAATCCAGGACCGCAAGGAGCGCTGGATCGAAGCATGGGGTCAAGTCTTCTTCGACAGGGAGGGGCACCCGAAGCGCTTCATCGGCGTGACGCAAGACATCACCCAGCGCAAGCGGCTGGAGGAAACACTTCGCCAGCGCGAACAGGAAGTTAGCACGTTGGTTGATGACAATCCCGATGTAATCCTGCGTCTGGACCGGCAGTTCCGCTTCACCTACGTTAACGCGAAGACGGCCAGTGTCGCAGGCTTTCCCCGCGAAGCTTTCATCGGGAAAACGTCCGCGGAACTGGGGTTGCCACAAGACCTGATTGATATCTGGATGGAGCAGACCCGGCGGACGTTCGAGACGGGACAGCCCGGCACTCTCGAATTCTCCTATCCCTCCCCTGACGGGCCAACCGATTGGGAGGAGCGCTTTATTCCGGAATCCGGGCTGGACGGCTCCATTCAATCGGTCCTGGTGATCGGGCGTGACGTGACGGAACGAAAGCGCCTGGAACGGATCGCCGAAACGAACCGCCAGGAGATTCGTGCTCTATCCGCTAGTCTCCTCACGGCGCAGGAGGAGGAACGCCGAAGAGTGTCGCGCGAGTTGCACGACCAGATCTGCCAGCAACTCGCTTCCTTGGCCTTCGACATTGGCGGGTTGATAGCCGATCCTCCTCCTCCGGAAGATGCGGGAACTCGCCTTAAAGCTCTGCAAGCCCGCGTGGTCAAAGCATCCGCCGAGACTCGCCATATTGCGTATCAACTGCACCCATCTATCCTTGACGATCTGGGCATCGTCGCATCTTTGAGAAGCCTCTGCACGGAGTTCTCGCAACGGCTTTCGGACGTCGAGGTCAATTTCACGGGCGATGTCTTACCTGGCACTTCGGTATCCCGGGAGGTGACTTCCTGCATTTATAGAGTCGCCCAGGAGAGTTTGCAAAATATAACGAATCATGCCAATGCCAAGCACGTCTCGATCACGTTCAGCCTGCGGGGAAGAGCTATAGAGCTCACCATCACTGACGACGGTGCTGGTTTCGATATCGATTCCATCCGAGGCCGGGGAGGGTTGGGCCTGATCGGAATGGAGGAGCGCGCGCGACTCGTCGATGGGGAACTATCGATCGCCTCGAAACCGGGTCAGGGCACCCGGCTTGTGCTGCACGTTCCCCTGGACGTTAAAACAGTATGAAGCACACCCGAACTCTGCTGGCCGACGACCATCCACTTACGCTCGAAGGGCTGCGAGTGTTTCTTGAGCCGCATCTGGAAATTGTCGGGACAGCGACGGACGGCAGGGCTCTCGTGGAGGCGGCACTTCGCCTGAAGCCGGACCTGATTATCCTGGACATCACGATGCCGCTGCTAAACGGTATCGACGCCGCTCTTCAGATCAAGAAGAATCTCCCTGGAGTGAAACTCCTCTTTGTCACCATGCACGTTAATCCGGCGTACCTGGAGGCCGCGCTCAACGCCGGAGCAACTGGATATGTACTGAAATCCGCCGCTCGCGAAGAGCTTCTTGGCGCGATCCAAACCGTCCTGAACGGCCGTATCTATGTGACTCCAAGTCTTTCTGGCGACGCCCTTGAGAGGTTCCCGGATCCTTCAGAAGCCGCGGCCGCAGTTCGCCTCAGCGCTCGGGAGCGGGAAATCCTGCAACTAGTCGCCGAGGGAAGGGCTGCCAAGGAAATCGCCCACATCCTCAACATCTCCATTAGCACTGTCGCATTTCATCGGGATAACATCAAGAGAAAGCTAGGCTTACGGACTACCGCCGAATTGACGAAACACGCAATCGAACAGGGTTTGGTGTAAAGCACCAAGATCCCAAATCGCGAAAATTAAAGTTACCTAGTACTTTTTCCAGTTATCCCAAATCCCCAACGCTGATAATTTGGATTTTCGGAGGACAGAGATCTCTGGGCCCAAGAGATAAACGCTCCATAGAGAGCGATCCCTCGGGCCCGAATTCTCTGGATGGCGTTGCAGCACGAAAAAGATACGGCGGTCACGTCGCAGACGCGCCCTCGATTGATCGTAGGACTCGTGGACGGAGTATTGTGCGCCGGTGGACCCGGTTTGTATTGCGAGCATTGCCCAAGGTGGGGCCAGTGTTCGATCTGCGGATCGGACCACCCGCCGGGCACTTCTGAATACAAGCCGAATAATCAGCCTGTTCCCAGGGGCAGCGTTAAGCCAGATCGTTTGGAAAAGGAGGCAATCCAACGATGAATCAGAGCAATCAGTTGCGCGAATATCTGGCTAGTCAAATGCACGAGAAGCAGGGCTTTCCAAAGGACGTGGCGCGCAATATGGTCAGTCGCTGGCTGAAATCCGTCAAGAACGTGCGTACGTCGCCCGGCCGTGACACCAGGACCTCCCCCAACTCATACCGAACCCCCTCTCAGAGCAAACCGATCGCGGCGAAGGCGTAACCGAGAAAGGGATCAGTGAACCGCAATCTTATGGAAGGTCCAGCGGGGATGGATGCCGGGACGCACCAGTCCATCCGCTAAGTCCACGGGCGGGTCGCACTTTAGGACCCGTGAGTCCTGCCGCGGTGCGTTGGCCAGCAGGGAGGACTGCGATCGCCCACTGCTCCGCTTGTCATCGCTGGTGTGGCTAATCGCGATCCAGAAGTATCTCGGCGTGATCGTGGCCCAGGCCCTGACGGAGCATTGCAGCTTGGGCGCCCGCTAGAGCGGAGTTCAAATGCTAAGCCAAATAGAAGGTTATGAACGAGCGGCGCGCTGGCGAATCGAAACAGGGAGAAAAAATGAGCATGCATGATATCCAACAGCTTGCCGCCGAGTACGCCAACATCGGCTTTCACGAGTTCCATGCGGCTGGGAATCGACAGATTTGGACCCCCGAAATGGAACGGCTCTTCGGCTTGCCGCCTGGAACTTTCGAGGGAAGCTTTTCCGATTGGGTCAAGCGGATGCATCCTGAAGACCGCGATAGAATCCTGGCGGAAAGATCGCAGTGCATCGCCCGACGAGACTCTGAGTGGCGCTACGAGTACCGGGCATTGATGCCCAATGGCGGTATCCGCTGGATTGAGGGACGCAGCAGACTGATCTTCGACGACTCCGGTTCGCTGGACCGCATCATTGGTGCAAACATCGACGTCACGGAACACCGTGAGCGTGAACAGGCGCTCACGGACGAGTCTGAACAGTTGATGCGAATCAATGAGAGGTTCAAGCGATTTTCGTATACGGTCGCGCACGACCTGAAGGAGCCTCTTCGCGGAATCACGACCATGACCGAGCTGTACCTGCGCAGGGTAGACGGCACACCCGACGAAACCTCAGTTCAGCCGTTAAAAATGGTATTGGCGAGCGCTGAACGAATGAGCCGCTTAATCCATGACGTGCTGGAGCTCGCGGTAGGTAGCGGGACTGAATCCGAGGCGAATGTATCTGTCGACAGCGGCGCGGTTCTGCGGATAACGCTGCAGGACATTGGCGCGGCGATTCGTGAGAGCCGGGCAAAGGTCACCTTCAGTTCCCTCCCAGTAGTCCGTTGCGAAGAAGGCCATCTGCTCCGCGTGTTCTGCAATCTCATCAGTAATGCGATCAAGTACCGCGGCTCAGATCCGCCCGAGGTTCATATTTCCTCGACTCTCCGCGGACAGGAATGGGTTTTCTGCGTGAAGGACAACGGCATCGGCATTGATCCGAAGTTTCACAAACGCATCTTCACACCCTTCGGCCGCCTACATAGTTCGGCGCAGTACGAGGGCACGGGCTTGGGCCTTGCTATTTCTGAGCAGATTATTCAACGGCACAAGGGGCGTATGTGGGTCGAATCCGAAGCAGGCAAGGGTTGTTCCTTCTATTTCACTCTCCGGCCGGCGATGCTGGCGCCCCATGTTCAGCACCCAGGCGAAGTACCGCGCAAAACAAACCAATCTCACCCGGACAGTGATACTCAAAGTGCGTCCGCACGAAGTAGAGGTGTACTTCGCCTTGTTGCAAAGCAAACGGGGATCGAGGCAAATGGTGATCTCAAAGGGCGCTCACAATGCCGCCGGTTAAGCCGGAAGCCGGCTGAGTATCGTCGATCTGAGTGCCGTCACTCGTCGGCACAGCGTTGAGTCTGCACAGCACGTTTTACATCCAGCAGGAAAACGCTATCTACTGGGCCATCGGACGCATTCAACGCGGAAAGAAACAGATGGGGCCCATATGATTCGCCTTCGGCAGCGCGGGCAGGCGGCCGCCTGCGGGTCGCAGGGTTAGGCGTCCACGGCTTTTCGTAGGCGCTTGCATCCGCGGCATACCGAGCGATCCCCAGAATTCAACAGGCTTCAGGCTTGGCTAAAGCCCCAGCCAAGGGTGCGCAAGGCACTTTCTTACGCCAGATGTCGCGAACGACTTCCGCCGGATGGCAAACGAGGGGAAACCCTAGAGTAAGTGGCCTTTCTAGGCACGCACTCATTTAATATCCGGTGCGCCAGTGAACTCTCGTTTGAGCATTACGCCCGAAGTGTCGCTCCCTTTTCTGTCGTACGCGCAATGTGCATGGAGCCTCACGCCGACTACGCAACAATTTACAGGTCTACGGCTACCAGACGGGGGTTAATCAACTTGTTGAAACCCTTAAGGGGCCACTCGAATCCTGGCCAGGATGAACAAGATTCGAAACTGTCCGGCGCAAAACAAACGAGAAGAGCGCGTTGGTAAAGTTGCTGAACCTTGTTGGCACGTGACGTGCATTCTGGTCCGTACGTGTATCGCCACATGAAGCAGTTGATGTACACGATGCGCATGGGAACGGCCGCCACTGAAGACATAAATCCATAGCTGTAGATATGGACGATCCTTTAGCAAACTACCTGCACGACCATCTGGCCGGATCGAGTTTCGCGGTGGAGGTTCTGCAAAAGCTGGCCACCGAATTCTCCGGCACGCCGTCGGGTGACATCGCGGCCGAACTTTTGGAAGAAATCCAGGCCGATCGCTCCACGCTGGAAGAGCTCATCGCGAAAGTGGGGAAAGCGACGCCGGGTATTTATGACGCGCTCGGCTGGATCGCCGAACGCATGAGCCGTCTTAAGCTGAAGCACGACGATCCAACCGGTATTGGAGCTTTTGAGGCCTTTGAGACTATCAGTCTCGGCATTCTCGGTAAACGTGGGCTGTGGGAGGCTTTGCAGGTCCGCCAGATTACGGATGGCAGGGTTGCCGGGCCCGATTATCGCCATTTAATCGATCGCGCGGAGGAGCAGTTCCAGAAGGGAAATCGACATCGCCTGGAACTAGCGCGTTGCGCTCTGAGCAAGGTTGAGACAAAGTCATGAAGGTGAAGCTCTCGCTGTATTGTTGGCTTCTGTTTGCACTTTCCGCGGTAATCCAGGCCCAAAGCGCGAAGATCCAAGATCAGCCCGACGACGGGCAATGGACGATGGCGGCGAAAAACTTCGCGTCCACCCGCTTCAGCACGCTGACGGACATCAATACCCAGACGGTCAAGAATCTGAAGCTGGCGTGGACATTCTCCACTGGCTTGACGCGTGGACACGAAGCCGCTCCCCTCGTGGTGAACAATACGATGTACATCGTCACGCCGTGGCCGAACATTCTCTACGCGCTCGACCTGACCAAGCCTGGCGCCCCCGTCAAGTGGTCCTACAAGCCGAAGCCCTCGGCCAGTTCGCAAGGCGTCGCCTGCTGCGATGTCGTCAATCGGGGAGCGGCATACTTCAACGGGCGGATTTACTACAACACGCTCGATCTGCATACCGTTGCGATCGACGCCGTAACCGGCAAGGAAGCTTGGAACACGACGCTCGGCGATATCAATAAGGGCGAGTCAATGACCATGGCGCCGATCGTCGCCAAAGGGGTTGTCATCGTCGGCAATAGCGGCGGGGAGTTCGGGATTCGCGGCTGGCTGGCGGGACTTGACGCCAAAGACGGCAAGATTCTATGGCGCGCGTACACCATGGGACCGGACAAAGACGTCCTCATCGGGCCGAACTTTCACCCGTTTTATGCCGCCGACCGGTCCGCGGACTTGGGCGTGAAGACCTGGCCCGGCGATGCGTGGAAGATCGGCGGAGGCTCTGCCTGGAGCTGGATCTCATACGACCCCGAACTGGATCTCATCTATTACGGAACCTCCAATCCTGGGCCGTGGAACGCGGACCAACGTGCCGGTGACAACAAATGGACGTGCACCATATTTGCGCGGCGTCCGGCGACCGGAGAAGCCATCTGGGCATATCAAATCAATCCTCACGACGATCACGACTACGACGGGGTGAATGAGAACATCCTTCTCGATCTCACCATCAATGGAAGATTGCGCAAGGTCCTAGTTCATCCGGATCGCAACGCGCGGATGTATGTCATCGACCGGGAAACGGGTGAGGTGATCTCGGCCGAGACCTACGCATACCAGAACACGAGCGAAGGCGTCGACTTGAAGACGGGCCGGATTAAGGTGAATGCGGCCAAAGCTACCGGAACGAAGACCGTCAAAGATATCTGTCCGGCTCCTCCGGGTGGAAAGGATTGGCAGCCGTCCGCGTTCTCGCCTCGAACCGGCTGGCTCTATGTGCCTCATAACAACCTGTGCTACGAAGCCCAGAGTGTCCCCGCCAACTATATTGCGGGCACGCCGTACGTCGGGCAGAACGTGCGGATGTATGCGGGTCCTGGCGGCAATCGCGGCGAATTCAGCGCGTGGGATCCCGTGGCGGGGAAAGCAGTATGGACCGTCAAAGAAATGTTCCCGGCCTGGAGCGGCGCTGTGGTCACCGCCGGCGACGTGGTTTTTTACGGAACCATGGACGGGTGGTTCCGTGCGCTCGACGCAAAGACGGGCGCGAAGTTGTGGGAATTCAAGGCAGGATCGGGCATCGTCTCGCAACCCATCACCTACAAAGGACCGGACGGAAAACAATACGTCGCCGTTCTTTCCGGAGTCGGCGGATGGTCGGGGGCAATTGTCGCGGGAACACTGAATGCGGACGACGGCACTGGCGCTTTGGGCTTTCTGAACGCTATGGCGGATCTGCCGAACTACACGACAAAAGGAGGCATGCTGTACGTCTTCGCACTTCCATAGACCAGTCGTCGTGGGCTGGGCTGTTATCGGCTGCTGTGTTGTAATCCTGACCGCGTGCAATCGGGAACGCCGTGACGTGCGGCCTGCGCCGGCCGCATCGGGCGTCCTTGGCGATACGGCTTCTGAGAGCGCGCTACACCCCGGCAGCCAGGCCCAGCAGGACACGACGCATCTGAATGTCGTCAATCCTTATGAAGGGAATGCATACGCGATTGCAGAAGGCCGGCGCCTATTTGGCTGGTACAACTGCGCCGGCTGTCATGCCAATGGCGGTGGCGGCATCGGCCCGCCTCTAATCAAGAAGGACCAGCGAGACTGGATTTACGGCGGCGACCCCGTCAACATCTTCGACACGATAGTGAAAGGCCGGCCCAACGGCATGCCCACCTGGGGCGGAAAGATCCCGGAATATCAGGTTTGGCAGATCGTCACATTCGTTCGGTCGCTGAACCAGCTTGAGCCGAGAGCTGCGACGCCTGCACGTACGGACTCGCTCGAACAGAAGACGTCCACGATTCGTCCCGATAAGGATGCAGCAGCACATCCCGGAGCAGTCCAGCAATGAATCAGTCGATGTGGCATGCTTCGGGGTCGAATGCCGCTCACATTCGGGAACTCGCGATCGTCTTCGGTCTATTGCTGGGTGTCATTTTTCTCATTGTCATAGGTCTTGCGCTTCTGTCCCTTCGAAGACGTCATCGGGGCATTGGGCAGGAGCCGCTCGAGGGATCGCATCACCCTTCGACCACAACGGAGGCGAAGCTCCGAAGGGCGGTTAGCATCGCCACGGGAATTACCGTCCTGATCCTTCTCGGGTTGACCATCCTCAGCGTTTCGGTCGGCAAGACTGTATCGGCGTCGGTTGCGCCAGCCGGTAGTCTGGCGATTGACATAACTGGCACACAGTGGTGGTGGAAAGTGCATTATGCGAGCGACGATCCCAGCCGCATTCTGGAAACGGCTAACGAAATCCATATTCCGGTGGGCCGGCCAATCGCTATCCGGGGAAATTCCGAGGACGTCATTCACAGCTTCTGGGTCCCCAGTCTGCAGGGCAAACGCGACCTCATTCCGGGCCGACCGACTCTCGAATGGCTTCAGGCCGATCACCCGGGCGAGTATCGCGGCCAGTGTGCGGAGTTCTGCGGCATCCAACATGCACACATGGCCTTCTGGGTGATCGCGGAGCCGACGGATCAATTCAACTCGTGGATGGACCACCAGCTTCAACCCGCGGCTGAACCCGCGGACGACGAAGCAATACACGGCCAGGAAATCTTTCTAAAGAGTGCCTGCATTTTGTGTCACGCGATTCGCGGAACCATCGCGGCGGCGCAGGTGGGTCCGGATCTTACGCATTTCGGTAGCCGCAAGACGATCGCGGCAGGCACTCTTGCCAACACAAAAGGCAACCTTGCGGGATGGATCGCCGATCCGCAAAATATCAAGCCCGGAACGCACATGGCCACGGTCGCGCTGCAGCCGGCGGAAATGCAGCCCCTGATCGACTATCTGGAGAGCTTAAAGTGACGACGGCGCCTCCGGAAACGCAAGGCTATGCCGATCTCGCCGTTCTTCGGAAGACGTGGAGCTCGAAGCCACGATTCCTGGGTTGGCTGTCTTCGATCAATCACCAGGAAATTGGCAGGCGCTACGTTATCACGGCGTTTATCTTTCTTCTGATTGGCGGAGTGGAGGCGCTGCTGATGCGGTTGCAGCTCGCGAAGCCTGAAAACACCTTTCTCAGCGCCGGCCGCTATAACCAGATATTCACGCTCCACGGAACCACGATGATGTTCCTGTTCGCCGTTCCGGTAATGGAGGGGATGGGAATTTATCTCGTCCCATTAATGGTCGGAACGCGCAACGTCGCATTTCCGCGGCTCAACGCCTTCGGTTACTGGATGTATCTCGCGGGTGGAGTCTTCTTGTACGCGTGCGCCTTGTTCAACATGATTCCGGATGCGGGGTGGTTTGCGTATCCGCCCCTCTCCGGACCTCAATTCTCAACGGGCAAGGGCGTGGATGCCTGGGCTCAGATGATTACGTTCACCGAGATATCGGCCATGTGCGTGGCGGTCGAACTCATCGTCACGATTCTTAAGATGCGCGCGCCCGGCATGTCACTCAATCGCATGCCGATGTTCTGCTGGTCGATGCTGGTCCAGTCTTTCATGATCATCTTCGCGATGCCCGCGGTGATGATCGCAAGCACGGTGTTTCTTCTGAACGACCGCACGATCGGCACGCATTTCGTCAATCCCGCCGAGGGTGGCGATCCGCTACTTTACCAGCACGCGTTCTGGTTCTTCGGACATCCCGAGGTCTATATCATCTTCCTGCCGGCCCTGGGAATGGTGTCGTCGATCCTCGAGACACACACGCGCCGGCAAATCTTCGGATATCCGGCGCTGGTGTTGTCGCTGGTCGGAAACGGCTTCATTGCCTTCGGCCTGTGGGTGCACCATATGTTCGCCACCGGGCTCCCGCAAATCGGCGAAGCATACTTCACCGCGGCCAGTATGATGATCGCGATCACCAGTGGCGTTCAAATCTTCTGCTGGCTGGCGACATTGTGGAGCGGGCGGCTGAAGGCTACCGCAGCGGTGCACTTCGTCTTCGGATTCCTGTTCATCTTCGTGATGGGCGGGATGACGGGCGTCATGCTCGCATCCATTCCGCTCGATCTTCAGGCCCACGACACGTACTTTGTTGTGGCGCATTTTCACTACGTTCTGATCGGCGGCGCTCTCTTTCCGCTCTTTGGCGCGTTTCACTACTGGTTTCCCAAGTTCAGCGGCCGCTTAATGGATGAGCGGATGGCCAAGCTGTCGTTCTGGATTTTGTTCGTTGGCTTCAACCTGACATTCTTCCCCATGCACTGGCTGGGGATGATCGGCATGACGCGACGCGTTTACACCTACATCCCCGGCCTCGGTTGGGATCATGCCAATCTTGCTGCAACCATCGGCGCATGCGTCATCCTGATCGGAGGACTCATTTTCATCATCAACGCACTCCGCAGCATCGGCTCGGGAGCACGAGCGGGAAATGATCCTTGGGAGGCCAGCACCCTGGAATGGGAAGCAGATTCGCCCCCGGCGCCTTACAATTTCCCAAATCTTCCGGTCGTTACCAGCCGTACTCCGCTCTGGACGCCGCCGGCCGAGCGCCCCATTGTTGTCGGGCTCCGCGAGGATCGCCGCGAGATCCTCGTAACAGAAGTCCTCGACGCGCAGCCGCACCATCGCTCGGTGCAACCCCGGCCGACGCTATGGCCGATGCTGACGGCTTTGGGATTTGCGATCGGCTTGGCTGGTTCGATATTTTACTTCTCATCATATTACGTCGCGTCGGTGCTGGGCATGATCGGTTTGATCGGGTGGTTCTGGCCAGAACGGCCTCTGGAGGTAGAGGGGTGAGCGAGCGTCGCACACTGGACGTCTCGGGTCTGCCGCCGTACGACATCTCTAGCCACTCGCCGCTGTTTTGGGGACAGGCGCTCATGTGCGTGATCGAAGGCAGCCTGTTCTGCATGTTGATCGCGACTTACTTCTATCTCCGGCTCAGTGTAGACGTATGGCCGGGGCCCGGAATCCATCTTCCGAACCTCACATATTCGAGCTGGGCTCTGGTTCCCCTCATCGCGAGCTGCGGAGGTGCTTATCTGGCAGACGAGGCAGCCAAGAAAAACGATCGCGCCGGAATGCTGTTGGGTTCCGGTCTGAACCTCGGACTGGCGGCTATTTTCCTGGTGTTGCGGGCCATTGAATGGAATACTTTCACTTTCACCTGGGCGAGTGATACCTACGGCAGCATCGTCTGGGCGATTCTCTTTCTGCACTCTTACGACATAATCGCCGACCTGCTGGTGACGGCGGTCCTCATGGTGATCGTTGCGTCCGGCCGGTATGGGCCTCGCCAGCTACTTGGCGTCCATGTGGATAGCGTTCTGTGGTATTTCCTCGTGGGGATCTGGATTCTTCTCTACGGCGTGCTCTACTGGGCTCCCCGTCTGATCGGAGGACCTCGGTGAGGCAGGCTGTGCTTGGTGCGGGTCTGATTCTGGCGCCGATCGCGTGGTTCGGGAGCCTGGAAGCGAACTTTGCACTCGCCCGGCTGGCCTGCTCCGGACATGGAAAAGGCGTCCTCCTACTCGTGTCCGCCCTAGCGCTGAGCTTGGCGGTAATCGGCGGCCTCATGGCTTGGTCCCAGCGGAAGTATTACGTCCGGCTAGCGGTCCCGGGTGCAGTTATGAGCGCGCTCTTCACGATCGTCATCGTCGCGCAGTCCATTCCGAACCTGATACTCGGGGGCTGCGAATGAAGCGCCTGATCCTACTGGCGATGGCCGCCGCGCCGCTGGCGTGCGCTCACGACGGCGAGACACTGCAGCCGCACGACCTGTGGGGCGCGTGGAGCTTCGATCCCGGGATCGTCATTCCTCTCTTGTTCGCCGCTGCGCTCTATTGGCGCGGAGCCTCGCCAGCGCACGGGGTTTCTCAATTGCAGAGACTGTATTTCTGGGCGGGATGGGCTCTTCTCTGCATAGCTCTGCTGTCTCCGCTGCATCCTCTCGGCGAGGTCCTCTTTTCAGCCCACATGGCGCAGCACGAGCTTCTAATGGTCGTGGTGGCGCCTCTGCTCGTCCTCGCGCGGCCGCTAACAGCATTCCTGTGGGGCTTGCCTTTCGCATGGAGACGCGGGCTCGGGCAATGGTCGAAAGGGAAGACCGTGCAGGGCAGTTGGCGCTTCTTCACACATCCGATGACGGCATGGTGGGTCCATGCGGCAGCGCTGTGGTTGTGGCATATTCCCCGCTTCTTTCAAGCGACGCTCGACAATGACTGGATTCATTCGGCGCAGCACATCAGCTTTCTCGGATCGGCCTTGCTTTTCTGGTGGTCGCTCTTTTATGCCCACGATAAAGCGCGCTACGGCGCCGGCGTGCTGTATCTTTTTACGACGGCCGTACACACCAGCATTCTGGGCGCGCTACTGACCTTTGCGTCAACCGTCTGGTATCCGGATTATGTCGGCACCACCGTTGCTTGGGGTCTCACGCCGCTGGAGGACCAACAGGTCGGCGGGCTGATCATGTGGGTCCCCGCCGGCTTGGTCTATGTGATCGGAGGACTCGCCGTCTTCGCGTTATGGCTGCGCGAGAGCGACCGCGTCGCGGACGCGCGTTCCTTCACCAGAAAGGGCGAGTATGCGGCTTAGGATTTTCTTCCTTCCGCTTATGCTCGCATCGTGCAGCCTTCGTCCCGCCGCGACTCCCACGGGCGGAGATCCGACTGCCGGTGGACAGCATCTTTACCAGTTTGGCTGCGGTAGTTGCCACACTATTCCCGGCATTGTTGGCGCTCACGGCAAAGTGGGCCCCAGCCTGGAAGGCGTCGCGAGCCGGAATTATGTCGCGGGCCAGCTTCTCAACCAGCCGGCAAATCTGGAGCACTGGATCCAGCATCCACATTCGGTTCATCCCGACACCTTAATGCCGGAACTGGGTCTAACGGATGCACAGTCGCGGGACATCGCGGCCTATCTATATTCACTGAATTAGGAGTCACTATGATCACACTCGCAGATGCAAAACGCGTCCTGGCTGCGGCCGAACGCAAAGCAGAAGAAATCGGACAACCGATGAACATCGCCGTCGTGGACACGGGCGGAAATCTGGTCGCGCATGTCCGCATGGACAAGGCGTGGATCGGAAGTGTCGATATCTCTATCAAAAAGGCCTGGACCGCGCGAGCCTTCGACATTTCCACCAAGGAGCTTGCCGAGCTTTCACAGTCGGGCGATCAGTTCTTTGGAATCCATGCGTCCAATAACGGACGAGTTATGATCTTCGCGGGCGGCATCCCGCTGAAACGAGGCGACCTGGTGGTGGGCGCCGTAGGCGTCAGCGGCGGAATGGGCAAGCAGGATCAGGCGGTAGCCGAAGCCGGGGCGCAAGCCTTTTAATCTCGAAGACCCCAGCGAGATTCGCGAGCTTCGCAACCGAATGGTGATGGCTAAGAACGTGCTTAATAAGATGACGTGGCAGTTATGGTTATTCCGATTGATAGATTCAAAAAAACGCAGACTCATAAGCCGACTAAGCCTTCCAAGCGTGGTCCGGATGGCGATCCACCCCCCGCTTCGCAGGCGTTAGCCGCGTAGGCCGTCATTAATACATGCAGGATGTGCAGTGCGTGCATGAGCCCCGGTGCTGCTTTCTATCCGAACTGTCCCCTCACCGACTGATTCAAGGAGTATTTAAATGAAAGCCGTTACCTGGCAAGGAAAACATGACATCCGAGTAAAGGATGTTCCGGATCCCAAGATTCAAGATCCTCGCGACATCATTTTGCGTGTGACGACGACGGCAATCTGCGGCTCCGACCTTCATCTCTACGATGGTTTCATTCCGACGATGAAGGACGACGACATCCTCGGCCATGAATTCATGGGTGTGGTGGAAGAAGCCGGCCCAAACCATCCGCTGAAAAAGGGCGACCGCGTCCTGATTCCCTTCCAGATTGCTTGCGGCACCTGCCATTATTGCAGGCGGATGGAAACTGCCCTGTGCGATACCACCAATCCGGAAGGCGCGGAAAAGATGCAGGAGGCATACGGCCAAGCTGCCGCCGGGCTTTTCGGATATTCGCACCTCTACGGCGGCTACCCGGGCGGACAAGCGCAGTATGTACGTGTTCCGTGCGCCGATTTTGGCGCCTTCAAGGTTCCGGAAAATCTAACCGATGAACAGGTTCTCTTCCTGACGGATATTTTCCCGACCGGCTTCATGGCGGCCGAGAACTGCGGCATCGAAGCCGGGCAGACGATCGCCGTCTGGGGATGTGGGCCGGTGGGCCAGTTTGCCATTCGCAGCGCTTTTCTGCTGGGAGCAGGCCGCGTCATTGCTCTCGACAACGTCCCGGAACGGCTGGAAATGGCGCGCAAAGCCGGCGCAGAGACCCTGAATGACGAAGACAAAGACGTCCAGGAAAAACTGCGCGAGATGACGTCGGGCCGCGGGCCTGACCACTGTATCGACGCGGTCGGAATGGAAGCGCATGGCGCGACGCTCGATGCGCTCTATGACCGTGTAAAGACCGCCGTGATGCTGGAGACCGATCGTTCGCACGCATTGCGAGCGGCTATCTTCGCCTGTGCGAAGGGCGGCACTGTCTCCATACCCGGCGTTTATGGCGGTTTCCTCGACAAGTTTCCGCTGGGTGGCGCGTTCGCCAAGGGCTTGACTCTCAAGATGGGTCAGACAAATGTTCACCGCTATCTGCCCCGATTGCTGGAATACATCCAGAAGGGACAAATCGATCCCAGTTTTGTGATCACTCACATAATCGCGCTCGACAAGGCCGCCAGTGCCTACAAGACATTTCATGAAAAGAAGGACGAGTGCATCAAGGTGGTTATGAAACCGCACGGACTCGCCGCATGAGGCCGGATAAAGAGTCTGAGTCGATGGAAGACACCGCTAAGGAATTATTTGCGTTACGAGTCGGCTCAATCGAGGAGTTGAGGTAGAGTATGCCGGTTGAAACGAAACCACCGCAGGTCCAGAATGAACAGCCGGGCCACGAAGCCAAGATGCATCCGGAGCCAGATTTCGGGCTCCAGAGCTACCGTGGCTCGGACAAACTGAAGAATAAGGTGGCGCTCATTACGGGCGGCGATAGCGGGATTGGCCGGGCCGTGGCCATCGCGTTCGCACGCGAAGGGGCTGACGTCGTTTTCATCTACCTTGATGAACACGAAGACGCTGCCAAGACACGCAAATTTGCCGAAGAATCCGGCCGACGGTGTTTAGCGATCTCGGGTGATATCGGCGAAGAGGCCTTTTGCCAGTCGGCTGTGGAATCCGTGTTCAAGGAGTTTGGCCGTCTTGACATTCTCGTCAACAACGCCGCCGAACAGCATCCGCAAGAGGATTTTCTTCAACTGACGAGCGGACAGCTCGAGCGCACTTTCCGCACGAACCTGTTCTCAATGTTCTATCTCACAAAGGCGGCCCTTAAATACCTGCCCGAGGGCGCCGCCATTGTAAACACCACGTCCGTTACCGCCTACCGCGGCAGCCCCACGCTTATCGATTATTCCTCAACGAAGGGGGCCATCGTGGCATTCACCCGATCACTGTCGAAATACCTGGCCGAAAAACGGATACGAGTGAACGCTGTAGCGCCCGGACCCATCTGGACCCCGCTCATTCCCTCCACATTTCCTGCCGACCGTGTGAAGTCTTTCGGCGCGGACACACCCATGAAGCGTCCCGGGGAGCCTGCAGAGGTCGCCCCTTGTTTCGTGTTCCTGGCGTCGAACGATTCGTCGTACATGACCGGACAGGTGCTGCATCCTAACGGCGGCGAGATCATCAACGGCTGATGGGTACATCCCGACTGATGCGCTGATATCGCGTTCGGAGACTTCGCACCCCTCCGCCCGTGATATTCTGCACTCAGCAGCTGTCTGACGTGAGTACTTCTTCTCCCATCCCCCTTAAGGACGTTTCTTCTCCCGTGGAGACTTCTAATCCACGACCCGAATATCCGCGTCCGCAGTTCGTACGCGAAGCGTGGATGAACCTGAACGGTTGGTGGAAATTCAGGTTCGACGATCAGGATATCGGCCTTGAGCAGCGCTGGTTTGCCGGAACCGACTATGCCGCGGAAATCCTGGTTCCATTCTCTTTGGAATCAGCCATGAGCGGTATTGGAGATCGATCTTTCCACCCGTGCGTATGGTATGAGCGGACCTTCAATGTGCCCGCGGACTGGGCCGGCAAGAGAATACGGATCAACTTCGGCGCGGTGGATTACCGTGCTACGGTCTGGATCAACGGCATCGTCGTCGCGACACACGAGGGCGGTCACACGCCGTTTTCGAGCGATATCACGGGGGCTCTTCGGGCTGAAGGCAACATCGTGGTGGTACGAGCCGAGGATCCACCAACCGATCGTTACATTCCGCGCGGCAAGCAGCATTGGGAGGCCACTCCGGCCAGCATATTCTACGCGCGTACAACCGGAATCTGGCAAACCGTATGGCTGGAGCCCGTTTCGCCGACCCACCTGGAAAGCGTACGAATCACTTCCGCGATAGATGGCTCTGTTTCGTTTGCGGTAAAAGTTGCCTATCCGGGACAGTCGCAGTTCGTAACGATCGCGATTCAAGACCGTGGACGGACGTTGGCGTCCGCGATGAGCCTGGTAGATGGACCCTTCACCCAGTTATCCGCGCATATTTCGGACCCCAAACTGTGGTCGCCCGATCGGCCGCATCTTTACGATGTGCGGATAGAGCT
>Ga0070683_100000726_pt1 | contig 24102 bp, 35 predicted proteins | sample KBSC713LmetaG_FD_64662 | JGI IMG/M metagenome (GOLD analysis project Ga0070683, IMG submission 64662) | Corn rhizosphere microbial communities from Kellogg Biological Station, Michigan, USA - KBS C7.1-3L metaG | ecosystem: Host-associated > Plants > Roots > Rhizosphere ... | reverse complement strand
TCAATCTTCACCGCCGTCACCGCCGCGCCTTCGATCGACGACAGCAGGACGCGGCGAAGCGCGTTCCCAACCGTCGTGCCGAAGCCGCGCTCGAATGGCTGCGCGTAAAAACGTCCAAATCGATCCGTGAGCGTCTCCCGCTCGAACTCCAACCGCTTGGGACGCTGAAAACCTTTCCAGAGCATGTTCTTGGTACCTTTCAGAACAAGCGCCCGAACCTGGACGCCAGCCGGACCTGCCGTTTCGCTCCCCACCTCCCACCGCAGGTCCGGGAAGGCTGCGGGCGGAGAGCTACAGAGTCGCCAGTTTCCAGTTCCCAGTTCCCAGTGAGATTCGGCGTGACTGGAAACTGGAAACCGGAAACTGGAAACTTATTTCGAATACAACTCGACGATCAGCTGTTCCTGCACCGGCAGGTTGATCTGTTCGCGCGTCGGCAGCGACGCGACACGGCCGGTCATCTGCCCGACGTCGAACGACAGCCACTCGGGGATGCCGCGCCCCTTGACTTCTTCCATCGCGTGCTGGATTGCCGCATTCTGCGCGCTCGTGCCGCGCACGCTGACGACGTCGCCGGCCTTCAGCGAGTAGGAGGGCACATCCACCTTCTTGCCGTTGACGAGGAAGTGACCGTGGCGCACGAATTGGCGCGCCTGCGCCCGTGAGGTCGCGAGCCCAAGGCGATAGATGACGTTGTCGAACCGTCGCTCGAGCAGCTGCAGCAGCGTCTCGCCGGTGATCCCGCGCGTGCGGTCCGCCATTTCGAAGTAGCGGCGGAACTGGTTCTCGAGGACGCCATAGATGCGCTTGACCTTCTGCTTCTCGCGGAGCTGCAGGCCGTAGCCGACGAGCTTCGCCTTACGGAGCTTGCCGTGCTGACCCGGCGGCAGGTTCCGCTTCTCGATCGCGCACTTCTCCGTGTAGCAGCGCTCTCCCTTGAGAAAGAGCTTCATGCCTTCGCGCCGGCACAGCCGGCAAACGGGTCCGATATAACGTGCCATTCTTTTTTGATCCTTGTCGCTTCCAGTTTCCAGCTGCCAGCTGCCAGCTCTTGTTCACCGGGTTCCAGCGGGAAGCTGGAAGCGGGGAGCTGAAAGCCCGACGCCGGCGCTCCTCTTACACGCGCCGCTTTTTAGGCGGCCGACATCCGTTGTGCGGGATCGGCGTGACGTCGCGGATCGACTTCACGTCGATGCCGATCGTCTGCAGTGCGCGGATTGCCGATTCGCGGCCGGCGCCGGGTCCCTTGACACGGACCTCGACGCTGCGCATGCCGAACGCTTTCGCCGCGTTGCCGGCGGCAATCGCTGCCTGCGTCGCCGCAAAGGGCGTTCCCTTGCGCGATCCCTTGAAGCCGATGCCGCCGGCGCTCGACCACGCCACGACCGCTCCCTCGGGATCGGTGATCGTGATGATCGTGTTGTTGAACGAGGCCTGGATGTGCGCGAAGCCGTGGTGCACGATGCGCTTCTCGCCGCGCTTCTTGAACGCCTTCTTCTTCGCAGGGCGTCCGGCCTTTTTCTTGTCTCCACCTTCTGGTGGGGCTGATGCGTCGACGGGGTCGTTCTTTGCCATAAAAGTCAGTTTCCAGTTGCCAGTTGCCAGTCGCCAGTTTTTTCGTTCCCAACGCCCTTACTGGAAGCTGGGAACTGGAAACTGGAAACTACACAGTCTTTTTCTTCGCGACCGCTCCCTTGCGCGGTCCCTTGCGCGTGCGCGCGTTGGTCTTCGTCCGCTGTCCGCGCACCGGCAGGTTCCGGCGGTGACGCAGGCCGCGATAGCTGCCGATTTCCATCAGCCGCTTGATGTTCATCGAGATCTCTTTGCGAAGATCTCCTTCGACCCCGCCCTGTTCCTCGATCACGCGGCTGATCTTGCGCACGTCATCTTCGGACAGATCCTTGATGCGGATGTCGGGGCTGACCCCGGCGGCGCCCAGAATGTCATTCGAGCGCTTGCGGCCAATGCCGTAGATGTAGGTGAGCCCGATCTCGATGCGTTTCGCTCGGGGAAGATCGACGCCAGCAATGCGTGCCATTTCTCTGATCCTTATAGTTTCCAGTTGCCAGTTCCCAGTTGCCAGTCACTGGAGACTGGAAACTGGAGACTGGAAACTCATTATCCCTGCCGCTGCTTGTGCTTCTGATTCGAGCAGATCACGCGCACCACGCCACGGCGGCGCACGATCTTGCACTTGTCACAGATTCTCTTGACCGACGCTCTGACCTTCATAGCTGAGTCCCCGACATTATCTAATCACCGCGACTATCCGTCCCCGCCCCAGATCCTTCGGTGACAACTCCAGGCGGACCCGATCTCCAATCAGTACCCGCACGAAGTTGCGTCCGGGCCCGGTCGGCGTGTGCGCGATCACCTGGCGCGGTCCGTCGATTTCCACACGGTATTGCGCGTATGGAAGCGATTCCCGAACCACGCCCTCCACCGATATCGACTGCCGTTCGACCTCGCGTGGATCTTTCTCGAGCATCCCCGTTGCTCGCCTTTCCGCCGTCGCGTTGCTTCGGCGGTCCCGCCGAAGCTTTTAGCGGAGGCGGAAGCACCTCTGCTACGCCGCCGACGCTGGAACGCTCCGCCGTGTCAGCACCAGCGGACCGCTCTTGGTCACCGCCACCGTGTGCTCGAAGTGGGCCGAGAGGCTCCCGTCCTTCGTCACCGCCGTCCAGCCATCGGCCAGAACCCTCACTGCCGGTCTCCCGAGGTTCACCATCGGCTCGATTGCCAGGGTCATCCCCTCGGCCAGCCGCGGTCCGCGGCCTGGCTCACCGTAGTTGGCAATCTGCGGTTCCTCGTGGAGCGCCGCGCCGATGCCATGCCCGACGAACTCGCGCACGACGGAAAACCCGTGCGCCTCAACGTGCTGCTGGATCGCGTGGCCGATGTCCGACACGCGCCCTCCCAGCTTCACCTGGGCGATCCCCTTTTCCAGCGCCTCGCGCGTAATGCGCAGCAGCGTCGCCGCCTCGTCCGACACGTTGCCGACCGGCACCGTCACCGCAGAATCGCCGTAGAAGCCATTCAGCTTGACGCCCATGTCGAGCGAGATGATGTCCCCGTCGTTCAGCGGACGGTTCGAGGGAATCCCGTGTACGACCTGTTCGTTTACCGATGCGCACAAGGTCGATGGATAGCCGCGATAGCCCTTGAACGCCGGCTCGGCGCCGCCGGCTCGCACCAGCTTCTCCGCCGCCTCGTCGAGATCCTTCGTCGTCACGCCAGGCGCAACCATCGAGGTCAGCTCCGCCAGGACGTCCGCAACCAGCGCGTTAGCCGCGCGCATCCGCTCGAGCTCCGATGGCGATTTGCAGACAATCACGATGCGACCCCGCGTCCTGCGGCGCCAATTGCTGCGTCCAGTGCTGCACCGACCGCCGCCGTGACGGCATCTGGCGGCCGGTTTCCGTCGATCGAACTGAAGTTCGGCCGGCCGGAGTAGTACTCGACGAGCGGCTTGGTCTGCCGCTGATACACCTTCAATCGTTCCCGCACGATCTCGATCCCGTCGTCCACGCGCGTGACGAGCGCGCCGTCACACTTGCCGCACGCGGAGTTCCATTCCGGCTGCGCCGTCGATCCGCAGTTGCCGCAAATCCGGCGCGAGGCGAGGCGTCCGGCGAGCACGTCCTCAGGCACCACGATATCGAGCACGACCAGCGGCCCCCGGCTCGAGACCATCCGATCGAGCGCCGTGGCCTGGATGACGGTTCGCGGAAACCCGTCGAGCACGAAGCCGCACCGTGCGTCAGAACGGTTCAGGCGATCGTGCACGATCGCGATCATCATGTCGTCGCCAACGAGGTTCCCCGCTTCCATCGTTGCCTTCGCCGCCCGGCCCAGCTCCGTGTCGGCCTGAACGGACTCGCGGAGGATGTCACCGGTCGAGATCTTCGGCAGCTTGCGCGTTCGCGCGAGCCGCTCCGCCTGTGTACCTTTGCCGGCACCCGGGGGTCCGAGCATCACGACGTTGATGGCGCCGGGGCAATCCCCCTGGGGTGCCACCACTATTGTCCCCGCCGTCCCCTGATCCGCGTCTTCTTCATGAAGCCGTCGTAGTGGCGCATGATGAGCTGCGACTCGACCTGCTGTACGGTGTCCATCGCGACACCCACGATGATGAGGAGCGACGTGCCCCCGAAGTAGAACGAAACGTTCATGCCCTCGGTGATGAACCGCGGCAGGACTGCGTCGAGCTTTTCTCCGATGAGCGGAATCGGCGCGACCTTGAAGCCGCTGATCAAGAACTGCGGCAGAATCGCCACGATCGCGAGATAGATCGCGCCAACCAGCGTGATCCGCGTGAGGATCGTGTCAATGTACTCAGCCGTCCGCTTACCGGGGCGAATGCCCGGAATGAACCCGCCATACTTCCGCATGTTCTCCGCCACGTCATCCGGATTGAAGATAATCGCGGTATAGAAGTAGCAGAAGAAGATGATGCCAACGATATACAGCAGATCGTGCAGCGGCATGCCGGGCGCGATCTGCTCGATCGGCCGTCTCATGAAGCCGAAGCGGCCGCCTTCCTGGATGAGCGGTGCGAGCGTTGCCGGGAACGCAAGGATGGACGAGGCAAAGATGACCGGGATGACGCCGCCGGTGTTCACCTTGAGCGGAATGTGGGTGCTCGATCCGCCATACATCCGCCGGCCGACCACACGCTTCGCGTACTGAACCGTGACCCGACGGTGCCCTCGTTCGACGAACACGATCGCGGCAATCACGATCGCCATCAAGATGATCAGCGCCAGCAGACGGAGGAGCCCCATCTGTCCGGTTCGCAGCTGATCCACCGTCGTGATGACCGCGCGCGGCAGGTTGACGACGATGCCGGCGAAGATGATGAGCGACATGCCGTTGCCGATGCCGCGCTCGGTGATCTGCTCCCCCAGCCACATGATGAAACAGGTGCCGGTCGTGAGCGTGAGCACCGTCATCAACCGGAAGCCCCAGCCGGGGCTGTAAACGAGGGGTAAGCCGCCCGCGATCCCCGTGTTCTTCTCGAGGAAGTAGGCGATACCCAGCGCCTGCACGACGCTCAGGAGAATCGTGCCATACCGAGTGTATTGCGTGATCTTGCGTCGCCCCAGTTCGCCTTCCTTCGAGAGGCGCTCGAGGTACGGCCAGACAACCGTCAGCAGCTGAAGAATGATCGACGAGCTAATGTACGGCATGATGCCGAGCGCGAAGATCGTCATCTGCGACAGGTTCCTGCCGGAGAACATGTCGTACAGACCGAACATCGTGTTCTTCGCCTGTTCGACCAGCGCCGCCAGTGCCTCGGGATTGATTCCCGGGGTCGGGATGTGGCCGCCGACGCGATACACCGCGAGCAGCCCGAGCGTGAACAGCACACGCTTCCTGAGGTCTGCAACCGCGAAGATGTTCTTCAGGCTTTCCATAACGCCCCCTACGCGAGGACTTCGGCCTTACCACCGGCAGCGGCGATCTTCTCCGCCGCCTTGCCGCTGAACTTGTGCGCGCGGATCGTCAACGCTTTCGAGATGTCTCCGCGAGCAAGCACCTTGATCTTGCCATCACGACGAATCATCCCCTGCTCCCGGAGCAATTCCGGCGTCACTTCCGTGCCGGCGTCGAAACGCTCACCCAGCGCATCGAGATTGACGACCTCGAATTCCTGGCGGAACAGATTGTGGAACCCGCGCTTCGGCACACGCCGATGCAGCGGCATCTGGCCGCCTTCGAACCCGCGCTTGTGCTTGAAGCCCGAGCGGGACTTTGCGCCCTTATGACCACGTCCGGCCTGCACACCCTGCCCCGAGCCCTGCCCGCGGCCGATGCGCTTTTTCGAATGCGTCGCGCCCTTTGGCGGGCGGAGGTTACTAAGATCCATGTCTCGTGTCCTTGAAATGCTGAGTGCTGAGTGCTGAATGCTGAATGGGCTGCTGAACGCCTTCATTCAGCATTCAACATTCAGAATTCAGCATTTCACTCTACTTCCACCAAGTGTCGGACTTTGAGGATCATGCCGCGTGTCGCCGGCGTGTCCACCAGTTCCACCGTGTGCCCGAGGCGTCGAAGCCCCATGCCCTGGACCGTTCGCGCCTGAGTCTTGTCGAAACCAATCGGGCTGCGGACCAGCTTGATCCGCACCTTCGGTGCATCGCCGCTCTTTTTCGCAGTCTTCTTCGCCATGATCGATTATCGGGTCGCCGCGGCGAGATCGCCGGGCTGCTCTTCTTTTCCGCGCAGCTGCCGCACCGCGGCGGGATCCTTCAAACCCTTCAGCCCGGCGAACGTCGCCCGGACCACGTTGTGCGAGTTCGCCGATCCGATCGACTTGGTCAGGACGTTTTGAATCCCGCACGACTCGACGACGGCACGAACCGCTCCGCCGGCAATGATCCCGGTGCCATCCGGTGCCGGCTTCAACAACACCTGACCCGCGCCGAAGCGCCCCAGCACCGGATGCGGAACCGTCGTCCCGGCAAGCGGGACCCTGATGAGCGACTTCTTCGCCGCCTCGATGCCCTTCTTGATCGCCGACGGCACTTCCTTCGCCTTGCCGACGCCGAAGCCGACGATGCCGTGGCCATCGCCCACGACAACGAGCGCGCTGAAGCTCAGGTTCTTGCCGCCCTTGACGACCTTGGTGACGCGGCTGATGTTCACGACCGTGTCCTTGAGGTCCAGCTGCGACGCGTCGATCTTTTCTCGTGTTTCGATCATAAGTTTCCAGTTTCCAGTTCCCAGTTCCCAGTGTGTCTCTGTTCCCACGGACTGGAAACTGGAGACTGGCAACCGGCAACTCTCGCTAAAATTCCAGCCCCGCCTCTCGCGCCGCTTCCGCGACCGCTCGAATCCGACCGTGGTAGAGGAATCCGCCGCGGTCGAACACGACCCGCTTGATGCCCTTGTCGATGAGCCGCGCGGCAATCGTTTTGCCCAGTGCCTTGGCGCCAGCGACGTTGCCGCCCCTCGTCGCTCCCGAGAAGGTCCCCTTCAACGACGGTTCGGTGCTCGCCGCCGCCGCGAGCGTCTTCCCGGTCATGTCGTCGATGACCTGCGCGTAGATGTGCGACACGCTGCGGAACACTCGCAGTCGCGGCCGCTCCGGCGTACCGGCGATGCGCTTGCGCTGCCTCAGCGCAATTCGTGTCCGGCGATCCTTCGTAGTGTTGATCTTCATATCTCAGTTACCAGTTGCCAGTTGCCAGTTCCCCGTTCCCAGTCCGTTCTGGAAACTGGAGACTGGAAACTTACTTGGCCCCCGTCTTTCCGGCCTTCTTCTTCAGAACTTCACCGGTATACCGGACGCCCTTCTGCTTATACGGATCGGGCTTACGCAAGCGCCTGATATTTGCCGCAACCTGTCCGACCGCCTGGCGGTCGATGCCGGTCACCGTGATATGCGTCTGCTTGTCGATCGCAATATCGATCCCGGCCGGAATGTCGAACACGACCGGGTGCGAATAGCCAAGCGCGAAGACCACCTGCTTGCCCTTGACCTCCGCACGGTAGCCGACGCCGACAATGTCGAGGTCCTTGCGGAATCCCTCGGTCACGCCGCGGACAGCGTTGGCGACCAGGCTTCGCGCCAGGCCATGGAATTTACCGAGTTCTGGATCCTCACGCAGGGTTTTCGCGTGCAGCTGATCGCCGTCGACCTCGAAGCCGATGCCACCAGGCAGCGGCTGCCGCAGTTTGCCCTTCGGGCCCTGAATCTCGACCGCGCCCGGCTGGGTATCGACCTTGACGCCCTTGGGAATTGCGATTGGCTTTTTTCCGATCCGTGACATTGTCAGTTTCCAGTTTCCAGTTTCCAGTTCTCAGTTTCCAGTGAAGCTCCGTTTCCTTCGAATGGAAACTGGAGACTGGCAACTGGGAACTGGGAACTACCAAACATTACAGAGGACCTCTCCACCGACGCCTGCCTTGACGGCCTCGCGCCCGGTCATCACGCCGCGTGACGTCGTCAGGATGCTGGTGCCCAATCCGGCGAGCACGTCCGGCACTTCGTTCCGGCCGAAGTAGACGCGCCGGCCGGGCCGGCTCACGCGCTGGATGCCGCTGATCACGCGTTCGCCGCGGGGACCATATTTCATGAACATCCGGAGTTGAGCCTGCACCCGCTCGCCCGCGCTCGGCTCGAGTACCTTGAACCCCTGAATGTAGCCTTCGTTCTCGAGAATGCGGGCAATCTCCACCTTGAGACGGGACGACGGCATCTCCACCCGGGCGTGCCTGGCAATCGTCGCATTCCGGATCCGCGACAGCATGTCTGAAATTGGATCGGTCATAACTCTTGTTCTCTGTAGTTTCCAGTTGCCAGTTACCAGTTACCAGTCATCTCCCAATCTCCGACTGGAAACTGGGAACTGGTGACTGGCAACTTCACCATGAACTCTTCGTGACGCCGGCGATGTCCCCTTCGAGCGCCAGCTTGCGGAAGCAGAGCCGGCACAGCGCGAACTTGCGCATGTAGGCGCGGGGACGGCCGCACCGCTGACAGCGATGCCGCAGTCGAATTTTGAACTTCGGCGGTTTGACTTCTTTCGCAACCTTGGCAGTTGTGGCCATCTCTTGTGATCTCTTTTTTTACTTTTGCGCTGGGGCCCTACCCCCAGCGCCTGCCAGCCCTCGCCTTTGGCTCGGGCCGCTGATTCGCAGCCCTTTGCTGCGTGGACTAATTCGGCCGGAACGGCATCCCGAGCAGCTGAAGCAGCTTGCGCGACTCCTGATCCGACTTCGCGGTGGTGATCACCGAGATGTTCATGCCGCGCGCCTTGTCGACCTTCATGTAGTCGATCTCGGGGAACAGCAACTGGTCCTTCAGTCCGAGCGTATAGTTGCCGCGTCCGTCGAAGCCGCGCGGAGAGACGCCGCGGAAGTCGCGGACGCGCGGAAGCGCCACCGCAATCAGCCGGTCCAGGAACTCCCACATGCGCTCGCCGCGCAAGGTGACCATGGCGCCGATCGGCATCCCCTTGCGGACCTTGAACTGCGCGATCGATTTCTTCGCCCGCGTGACCACCGGCTTCTGCCCGGTGACGCGCGCGACTTCGTCGGCGCCGACGTCGACGATCTTCGCGTTCTGGGTCGCTTCGCCGAGCCCCATGTTGACGACGATCTTCTCGATCTTGGGAATCGCCATCACGTTGCGATAGCCGAACTCCTTCTTCAGGGCCGGCGCCACTTCCTTCTCGTAACGTTCTCTCAGGCGGCTCATTTGTCGACTACTCCATCGCACTTGCGGCAGATGCGAACCTTGCGGCCGTCGCCGAGCAGCCGCCGGCCCAGCCGGGTTGGCTTGCCGCATTCAGGGCACAGCAACTGCACGTTCGACGCGTGCAGTCCCGCTTCGCGCTCCACCAGGCCCCCCTTGATGTTGCGCTGCGGATTGGGCTTGGTGTGGCGCTTGATGATGTTCACGCCCTCGACGACCAGCCGGTTCTTCTCAGGCAGGACCTTGAGCACGCGTCCGCGCTTGCCACGGTCCTTGCCGGTCATCACCACGACGGTGTCGTTCTTCCGAATCGGGGTTGCTAATCTCGACATAAAGCAGAGTCCTTGAAATGCTGAGTGCTGAATTCCGAATGCTGAAGTTATCGTCGCTTGCTGTTCATTCAGCATTCAGCATTCAACAGTCAGCATTTCTCCGTCGCCCTCACAACACCTCGGGCGCTAACGAAATGATCTTCATGAACCGCCGCTCGCGCAGCTCGCGGGCCACGGGGCCGAACACGCGCGTGCCGATCGGTTCGTTCTGGTCGTTGATCAGCACCGCGGCATTCCGATCGAACCGGATGTAGCTGCCGTCCTTGCGGCGATGCTCCTTGACCGTGCGGACGATCACGGCCTTCACGACCTGTCCCTTCTTGATGTTGCCGTCGGGGGTCGCTTCTTTCACCGACGCGGTGATGATGTCCCCGAGCCGCGCGTACCGACCGGTCGATCCGCCAATCGGATTGATCGCCGCAATCTTGCGCGCGCCGGAGTTGTCGGCCACGTCGAGGATCGATCGCATCTGGATCATGGCTAGATCTCCTTGGCTTTCTCGATGACGCGGGTGACGACCCAGCGCTTCCGGCGGCTCATCGGCCGGGTTTCGACGATCGCAACCCGATCGCCAACCTTGACGTCGTTCGCCTCGTTATGCGCCAGGAACTTCGACGTGCGCTTCTGGGTCTTGCCGTAGAGCGCGTCGCGAATCTGCCGCTCGACGGCAACGACAACGCTCTTGTTCATCTTGTCACTGACGACAAGCCCGGTAATTTCCGCTTTCGTAGCCATTTTTTGATCCGTGGCGCGCCTAAAATTTGTTAGCCGGCCGTCTGGGCCGTTTCCTTTTCGCGCAGCACCGTCTTGACGCGCGCGAGATCGCGTCGCACCGCCTTGAGCTTGTGCGCCGCCTCCAGTTGCCCCATCGATTTCTGTATGCGCAGCCGGAACAGCTGGTCGTCCATCTCCTTCACCCGCTGCTGCAGCTCGTCAACCGCGAGGTCGCGGAATTCCGTCACCTTCATGACGCCTGCTCCTCCGCGAACCGCGTCGCGAACTTGGTCTTGATCGGAAGCTTGGCCGCGGCCAACCGCATGGCCTTCCGCGCATCCGTTTCGTTGACGCCTTCCATCTCGAACAGGATGCGACCGGGACGCACCACGCAGACCCATTCCTCCGGCGCGCCCTTGCCCTTTCCCATTCGAGTTTCCTGCGGCTTCTTGGTAATGGGTTTGTCAGGGAACACCCGAATCCAGATCTTGCCGCCGCGCTTGATGAAACGGGTCATCGCCACGCGCGCCGCTTCGATCTGTCGCGCCGTCATCCAGCAGGGCTCGAGCGCTTTGAGCCCGTAATCGCCAAACGACACGTCGGCTCCGCGCCACGCCTTTCCCGCCATCCGGCCGCGTTGCTGCTTCCGGTACTTGACCTTCTTCGGCATCAACATAGTGCTGAGTCCTTGAAATGCTGGATTTTGAATGCTGAATGAACACCATTCAGCACTCAGCATTCAGCATTCAGAATTTCTTCTATCCCCGCGGCCCTGCCGCGCGTCGTGGCGCGCGATAATCCTCTTCGCGGCCAATGCGCGGAACCAGCCGCTCACCTTTATAGAGCCACACCTTCACGCCAATCTGGCCGTAGGTCGTGCTCGCTTCGGCAAACCCGTAATCGATGTCCGCGCGCAGCGTCTGCAGCGGCAGCTGCCCGTGCAGGTACCACTCGGACCGGGCGATCTCCGCGCCATTCAACCGTCCCGACACGCGAACCTTGATCCCGCGCGCGCCGAAACGGAGCGCGGACTCGACCGCCTTCCGCATGGCCCGGCGGAACGCGACGCGCTTCTCGAGCTGCATCGCGACCGACTCCCCAATCAGCTGCGCGTCGAGCTCGGGCTTCTGGATCTCCTGAATATTGATGAACACTTCGCGGTTCGTCTTCTTCTGGATTTCCTGCTTCAGCTTGTCGACCTCGGTACCCTTCCGGCCGATGATGATGCCGGGACGGGACGTGTAGATGTCGATCTTCAGCTTGTTGGCCGCCCGCTCGATTTCAATCTTCGACACGCCGGCGTGCGCGAACCGCGTTTTGAGCGTGTCGCGCAGCTTCAGGTCCTCGTGGAGCAGCTTCGAGTAGTCCTTGTCGGCGAACCACCGCGAGCGCCACGTCTTGTTGAATCCGAGCCGGAACCCGTGCGGATGTACTTTCTGACCCATAACTCTCCGTTCGCTTCGGTGAACGCTGTCAGCTCTTCGCGGTTTTCTTCGCCCGCCCGCCCTTGGCCGCCGTCTTCTTTCTTGCGCCGCCGGTCTTCTTCTTCGCCGCAGCGCCCTTCGCGCCTCGCTTTGCGGCAGGCTTCGGCTTTGGCTTCGCCCCTCGCGGCCGCTTCGGGCCGCCTTCGCCCGTCGTCGGCTGCCCGGGCTTCGGCGCGCCAGGCTCTGCCGTCACCACTTCGGCGATGTGCGCCGGGCGCTCCGCCACGTGGACAGTCAGATGCGCTGTGCGCTTGATCACGCGAAACGCGCGCCCCATCGGAGCCGGCCGAATGCGCTTCTGCGACGGTCCCTGGTTCGCATAGCAGGCATCGACGAACAGCTGATCGACGTCGCCGCCGAACCCGTCCTTCTGCGATGCGTTCGCGATCGCCGAGCGCAACACCTTCTCGATGTCGCGCGCGACCCCCTTTCGGGCGAACCGAAGCGTCGCCAGCGCGTGATTCACGTCACGGCCGCGGATGAGATTCATCACGAGCCCGGCCTTCTGGGCCGAGGTGCGGACGTATTTCGCAGTTGCCTGCGCCTGGACCGGCATTACCCACCTGCCTTCGGCGCCGCCGCGCCCCCGGCCGGCGCGCCCGCAGCAGCCACGGCCGCCGCTTTGTCGCTCTTCGTCGTGTGTCCCTTGAACTGTCGCGTCGGCGCGAACTCCCCGAGCTTGTGGCCGACCATGTTCTCCGTCACATACACCGGGATGAACTTCCGGCCGTTATGGACGGCGATCGTGTGTCCCACCATCTCCGGAATCACCGTCGAGCGGCGCGACCAGGTCTTGATGACCTTCTTCTCGCCGCCGCGGTTCATGACTTCCACTTTCTCGAGCAGCGGAACGTCGACGAATGGGCCCTTCTTCAGTGATCTGGACATTCCTGAATCCTGTCAATCTGTGAATTCGTGAGTTGGTGAGTTGGTGAGCTGGTGATTACGCTTCGCACGCGCTACCGCGCGTGCTGTTAAAGCGCGGCGGTAGCCGCGCGATGCCAATTCACCAATCCACCGATCCACCAATTCACCAATTACTTCCGTCTCCGCTGAACAATGAATCGATCCGTTGCTTTCCGATTCCGCGTCTTGAATCCCTTGGTCGGCTGGCCCCACGGAGACACCGGATGGCGGCCGCCGGAGGTCTTGCCCTCACCGCCGCCGAGCGGGTGATCCACCGGATTCATCGCGACGCCGCGGACGTGCGGCCGCTTGCCCAGCCACCGGCTCCGCCCGGCCTTGCCGACCGACACGTTCTCGTGATCGACGTTGCCGACCTGGCCGATCGTGGCGAGGCACTCGATGTTGATCTTCCGGATTTCGCCCGACGGCATTTTCACCGAGGCATAGTCGCCTTCTTTGGCGACGAGCTGCACCGAGGATCCAGCGCTGCGGGCGATCTGTCCGCCCTTCCCTGGCTTCAACTCGACGTTGTGGATCTGCGTGCCCAGCGGGATGTTCTTCAGCGGCAAGGCATTTCCCGGCAGGATATCGACGTTGTCGCCCGAAACGATCGTGTCGCCGACCTTCAGGCCGAGCGGCTGAAGGATGTAACGCTTCTCGCCGTCCGCGTAGGTCAGGAGCGCAATCCGCGCCGATCGATTGGGGTCGTACTCGACGGTCGAGACCGTTGCCGGAATATCACGCTTGTCGCGCTTGAAGTCGATGATGCGGTAATTCCGCTTGTGACCGCCGCCGCGCCACCACGACGTCAACTCGCCGTGATTGTTCCGGCCGCCCGACTTGCGCAGCGGCTCGACCAGCGGCTTGTACGGCGTCGACGTGGTGACCTCGTCGAACACCTGCACCGTCTGAAAGCGCCGGCCCGGCGACGTCGGATTGTATTTTCTGATAGGCATCTTCGCTGATCCTTGCAATCGCTGAATTCGTGAATTGGCGAATCAGTGAATTGAGGCGCCGCTCGCGCAGCCTCGGCGCCAATTCACCAATTCACCAGCTTGCCAATTCACCAACGTCACTAGGCTCCCTCGAGGAACTCAGGGATCTTTTCGCCTTCCCTGAGCTTCACATACGCCTTCTTCCAGTCGGAACGCTGGCCGACGAATCGTCCCTGGCGTTTCATCTTGCCGTGCGAGATCGACGTGCGGACCGCCTCGACCTTGGACCCGAGCAGTTTCTCGACCGCCCGCTTGATATCCACTTTCGTCGCCGCCGGGGCGACCTGGAACACGAGCGTCCGGTTGCCTTCACGGATCAGCGTCGTCTTCTCGGTGACCAGAGGGCGTTTAATGACGTCTGTGAGTTTCATGTCAGTTTCCAGTTCCCAGTCTCCAGTTCCCAGCAGGCCTTCGTTTCCTTCGACTGGAAACCGGCAACTGGAAACGGCAACTAGCCGAGCGTCTCTTGCAACTTCTCAATCGCTTCGCGAGTCGCGATCACGTGAGTCGTGTCGATGATGTCGCGCGCGGTCACGCGTGAGGCAGTCACGAGGTGCAGTCCGTCGATGTTCCGCGCCGACAACGTGAACTTCTCGTCCGGCTTCACATCGATGACGACCGCCTTGCCCGACACGCCCAGCCGCCGGAACATCTCGGCCGTGCCCTTGGTCTTGCCGTCCGCCGTCTCGAGCTTATCGACGACGATGACCGCGCCGTCGCTCAGCTTCTGCGACAGCGCCGCGCGCACGGCGCCGAGCCGAACCTTCTTCGGCAAGTCGAACTCATAGCTGCGCGGCTGCGGTCCGAACACGGTGCCGCCCTTGCGCCACAGCGGTGTCCGGCTCGAGCCAACCTGCGGCCGGCCGGTGCCCTTCTGCTTGTAAGGCTTCTTGCCGCCGCCGCTCACCAGCGCTCGGTTTTTCGTCGCGTGGGTGCCGCGGCGTTCCGACGCGCTCTCCTGAACGACCGCCGCCCAGATCAGATCCGCCTTCACCCGACCGCCGAACACTTCATCGTTCAGATCGATCGTGTCGACGGTCTTGCCTTCGGAATTCTGGATATTGAGTTTCATGAAAGTTTCCAGTTTCCAGTTGCCAGTTCCCAGTCGCGCCTCCGTTTCCTCTTACTGGAAACTGGCTACTGGAAACTGGGAACTAGCCCCTATTTCTTTCCCTTCGCCGCCTTCGACGGCTTCTCCACCTGCGGCACCGCAATCTTCTTCGCCGCGATGGCCTTGCGGACGACGACGTACCCGCCCGGCGCACCCGGCACGGCGCCATGAATCACGAGCAGGTTGTTCTCGCCATCGACCTGGACGACCTTGAGGTTGCGAACGGTCACGCGGGCGCCGCCCATCCGTCCGCCGGCGCGCATGCCCTTGACGACGCGCGACGGGAACGACGACGCCCCGATCGATCCAGGCGCGCGATGAAACATCGAGCCGTGGGTGGCCGCGCCTCCACGGAAGTGGTGGCGGCGCACGACACCCTGGAATCCCTTGCCGCGGCTGATCCCGATCACGTCGACGCGATCGCCGCTATTGAAGACCCCGCCGACCAGCACCTGATCACCAGCCTTGAGCGCCTCGGCTCCGGCCGCGAGCTTGACTTCGCGACGCACTCGCGTCGGCGGCACGCCGGCCTTCTGATAGTGGCCGCTCAGCGGCTTGCGGACCCGCGCCGGCTTCTCTTCCACCAGGCCGAGCTGCACCGCCTCGTACCCGTCGGTCGCCGCCGCTTTCGCCTGCACGACGACGCAGGGCCCCGCCTTGATCACCGTCGCAGGCGAGACGGTCCCGTCCTGCGCGAAGACCTGGGTCATGCCGACTTTTCGTCCAATGATGCCTGTAACCATTTTTTACTGCTCGCGGGGCCCCACCCCCGCTCGCGCGCGCCCGGCGACTTTCGCGCCTCACGCGGGCCGCAGGCGCTGCTGACTGCACGCCTGGGCCGGATTCAACAAACCTCGCAGCACGACCGATTCCGCGCTGCTCCGTGTTCTCTGCGAATCGCGAGCCGCGAAACGCGAATCGCGGCTCTATTTATGCTCTTTCCCGAACGCCTTGATCTCGACGTCGACGCCGGCCGGCAGATCGAGCTTCATCAGCGCGTCCACCGTCTGGGGCGTCGGCTCGAAGATATCGATCAGCCGCTTGTGCGTGCGCAGCTCGAACTGCTCGCGCGACTTCTTGTCCACGTGCGGCGACCGCAGCACGGTCCACTTGTTCTTCTCGGTCGGAAGCGGAATCGGACCCGCCAGGCGCGCCCCGGTGCGCCGCGCCGTATCCACGATTTCCGTCGTCGACTGATCGAGCACCCGGTTGTCGTACGCCTTCAAACGGATGCGGATCTTGTCGCTGAATGCATTAGCCATCGTTGCTGCCCTCACCGACGCCCGTAGCGCGCAGCTTCAGCTGCGCGTCTCTGACGCGGGGCTAAAGCCCCGCGCTACGAGTGTCTTGCTATTTCCCCTGAACTCTCGCGACGACTTCTTCGCTCACATTGCTCGGCGCCGGCTCATATCGGTCGAAATGCATCGAGTAGGTCGCGCGCCCCTGTGTGCTCGAGCGAAGATCCGTCGCGTAGCCGAACATCTCCGACAGCGGCACGCGTGCGTTGATGATCTGCGTCCCGCCACGGTCTTCCTGGGACTGAATCTGTCCGCGCCGGCTCGAGAGATCGCCCATCACGTTGCCGAGATGCTCCTTCGGCACGACCACCTCGACCCGCATCATCGGTTCGAGGAGCACGGGCTTGGCTTTCTTCGCCGCATCCTGAAACGCCATCGACCCGGCAATCTTGAACGCCATTTCCGATGAGTCGACTTCGTGGAACGACCCGTCGTACAGCTCGATCCGGACATCGTCCACCGGGTAGCCAGCGAGCACGCCGCGCGTGAGGGCTTCTTTGATCCCTTCGTCCACCGGCTTGATGTATTCCCTCGGAATCGAACCGCCCGTGATCTTGTTTTCGAACACGTAGCCCGAGCCTGGTTCGCCCGGATACAAGTGGATCTTCGCGTGCCCGTACTGGCCGCGGCCGCCAGTCTGCTTCGCGTACTTCATTTCGCCATCGGCCGGGCGGGTCAGCGTTTCCTTGTAGGCCACCTGCGGACGGCCGACGCTGGCTTCCACGTTGAACTCGCGCTTCAACCGGTCGACGATGATCTCGAGGTGGAGTTCGCCCATGCCGGCGATGACGACTTCCCCTGTCGCCTGATCGGTCTTGACGCGGAACGTCGGATCCTCGGCCATCAGCTTGCCGAGGCCCTGTCCGAGCTTCTCCTGGTCGGCCTTGGTCTTCGGCTCAATCGCGAGCGAGATGACCGGCTCCGGAAAGTCCATCGACTCGAGCACAACCGGCTTCTTCTCATCGCAGATCGTGTCGCCGGTCGAGACGCTCTTCAGTCCGACCGCCGCGGCGATGTCACCGGCGTAGACTTCCTTGATCTCCTCGCGCTTGTTCGCGTGCATCTTCAGCAGGCGGCCAAGTCGTTCGGTCTTCTGCTTCGTCGAGTTGAAGACCGACGATCCGGCAGTCATGACGCCGGAGTAGACGCGGATGAAGGTGAGCTGACCCACGAACGGGTCGGTCATGATCTTGAACGCGAGTGCAGCAAACGGCGCTTTGTCCTCGGCCGGACGGTCGACGATCGTGTCCTCGCCCTTGTTCGGATCGAAGCCCTTGATCGGCGGCACGTCCACCGGCGACGGCAGGTAATCGACCACCGCGTCGAGCAGCGGCTGCACGCCCTTGTTCTTGAACGCGGATCCGCAGATCACCGGCACGAACGCCGGCTCCGCTTTCTCACCCGTCGTGTGAACCGACGTGTTCACGCGCTTGCGCAGCGCGGCCTTGATTTCGTCTTCGGAGATCTCTTCCCCGTGCAGATACTTCTCGAGGATCTTGTCGTCGGCCTCGCTGACCTTCTCGATCAGCTGCTCGCGGAAGTGCTTCGCGTCCTCGAGCATGTTGGCCGGGATGTCGCCGACGATGTAGTCGGCGCCCATGGTCTCGTCCTTGTAGGTGATCGACTTCATCCGGACCAGATCGACGACGCCGAGGAACTTGTCCTCGCTGCCGATTGGCAGCTGGATCGCGACCGGGTTTCCGCCAAGCTTCGTCGTGATCTGATCGAACGTGCGCTTGAAGTCCGCGCCAATGCGGTCCATCTTGTTCACGAAACAGATGCGCGGCACGCGGTACTTGTCGGCCTGGCGCCACACGGTTTCCGACTGGGGCTCGACGCCAGCAACCGCATCGAATACGGCGACCGCGCCGTCGAGCACGCGCAGCGAACGCTCGACTTCGGCGGTGAAGTCGACGTGCCCCGGCGTGTCGATGATGTTGACCCGGTGCTCGCGCCAGAAGCAGGTCGTCGCGGCAGACGTGATCGTGATCCCACGCTCCTGCTCCTGTTCCATCCAGTCCATGACGGCGGTGCCTTCGTGCACCTCGCCGATCTTGTACGTGATGCCCGTGTAGAACAGGATCCGTTCAGTCGTCGTGGTCTTGCCGGCATCGATGTGGGCCATGATGCCGATGTTCCGCGTCCGATTAAGTGGTGTTTCTCTTGGCATTACTGGTTCTTCCGCCTAAAAGCGGAAGCTACAAAAAATATTCTGTGGCTTCCGCCTTCAGGCGGAAGCTCCCTACCATCGATAGTGCGCAAACGCCTTGTTGGCTTCTGCCATCCGGTGGGTGTCTTCCCGCTTCTTCACCGCACCGCCGCGCAGGTTGGCCGCATCCAGCAGCTCGTTGGCCAGCTTCTCCTGCATCGTCTTGCCGTCGCCTCGCGCGCGCGCAAAGCCAACCAGCCAGCGGATGCTCAGCGACAGCCGGCGGTTCGGATTCACTTCGACCGGCACCTGGTAGTTCGAGCCACCGACGCGCCGTGACTTCACTTCGAGCGCGGGTTTCACGTTCTCGACCGCCTTCTTGAACACCTTCAACGGATCGTCGCCCGTCTTCTCCTGAATCGAGGAGAGCGAACCATACATGATCCGCTCGGCGGTGCTGCGCTTGCCGTCGCGCATCAGCGTGCTGATGAACTTGGTCACGAGCGCGCTGCTGTAGAGCGGATCCAGCGCGGCTTCACGTTTTGGAATTTCTCTGCGTCGTGGCATGTGTCAGTTTCCAGTTACCAGTTACCAGTTGCCAATTCTTCGAGTGGCCAGCCTCTCCCAATCCCGCTTCCTTCACTGGAAACTGGAAACTGGAAACTGGCAACTTCCCTAAGACTTCGGCCGCTTTGCGCCGTACTTCGATCGGCCCTGCTTACGCCCCTGCACGCCGACGGCGTCGAGCGTGCCGCGAACGACGTGATACCGCACGCCAGGGAGGTCCTTGACGCGGCCTCCACGGATGAGCACCAGCGAGTGCTCCTGCAGGTTGTGGCCGACGCCGGGAATGTAGGTCGTCACTTCGATCCCGTTGGTCAGGCGCACACGGGCAACCTTGCGCAGCGCGGAATTCGGCTTCTTCGGCGTCTGGGTGAAGACACGCACGCAGACGCCGCGCTTCTGCGGGCTGTCCTGCAGCGCGGGGCTCTTGGTCTTGGTGAGGACCTTGTTGCGGCCTTTGCGAACGAGCTGGCTGATCGTCGGCACGGTTCGAAGCACTCCACTCACGCACGGCGCCGAGCCAGTGCGCGAAAAAGATGAAAACGCCAACGCCGCGCGCACGATTCCTCATGACGCGCCATCGGTTGGTTGTTCCAGGCCTCAGGAACCGCAAGACGGTCCGGCACCTGGAACTGACTTACCCTATAAAGTTGTTGTTGCGGTGGGCCTCGAGACCCGCCTTCGATACGACCCGCTCTTGCCGAGCCGCTTCATGGTGTCAGGCTCCTAGATAGGGTGTCCTAGGGCCGACCAGAACCTTGCAAAGATAGCAGAAGTCTCCTGTTTGACGCAAGAGCGGACCAGACGGATTGGTGAATTGATGAGCTGGTGAATTGGTGAATTTCGCCTCGCGCGGCTACCGCCGCGCTTTAACAGCACGCGCGGTAGCGCGTGCGAAGCCCAATTCGCCAATCCTCCAAGTCACCAATTCACCAATTCATTGGAGTTTCCGCGCGAGCTGGTGCACGAACAGCCCGGTATCGGTCACAACCCCAATCGTCTGGGCGGACCCTCGATCAACCAGCTTCGTCACCACCGACGGATTGATGTCGACACACACGACCTTGGTCCAGGACGGGAGCATGTTGCCGACCCCAATCCCGTGCAACATCGTCGACAGCACCACGGCGATGCCGACGTCGCTCAGGGCTTCGGCGTACTGATCCTGCGCCTTGACGAGATCCATGATGGTGTCAGGCAGCGGACCGTCGTCCCGGATACTGCCGGCGAGCACATACGGAACCTGGTGCGTGACGCATTCGTACATGATGCCCGAGCCCAGAAGCCCGGACGCCACGGCTTGACGAATACCACCGGCGCGGCGAATCGCGTTGATCGCGCGCATGTGATGTCGATGTCCTCCCTCGACGGGCACTCCGGTTTTCAGGCTGATGCCAAGTGAGGTCCCGTAGAGGGCGCCCTCGATGTCGTGCACAGCCAGCGCGTTGCCGGCGAGCAGCACATCGACGTAGCCCCGCCTTATCAAATCGCAGAAATAGGCGGCCGCTCCGGTGTGAACCACCACCGGTCCAACCACGAACGCCGTCCGGCCACCCGACTGCTTGACCTCACCAATCATTTCCGCGATCCGCTCGACCGTCGTTTCGACGTGACGTTCCGACGAGATGCCGCCCGTCATGAAGGCGAAGCCATGTCGATCCCGTTCGCGGAATTCGGGAACGACGCGGATACCGTCGAGGAAACAGACGACCTGATCTCCGGCGCGCAGATCGCGAAGCTTGCGGCAACTCGCCCGGCCACCGTCAATGACGATGGCGGCGTCCATCCGCTGACGCTCGACTTCCAGCCACACGCCCTTGTAGCGAACCCATGTGTGATGGTTGCTGGTGGAATAGAAGTCATCAGGAGCGCACCCGTCGGTTGGGGCGGGCTGAAGCGCTGCGTCGCTCTCGGCAGACGTGCGGCACCCGAAGGTGAGCAACTCCTCGAGGAGATCCTGCAGCGCCGAAGGAGTCGCCGCCGTGACGCGCATCTGGAGGCGCGAGAAGTCGTCGTTCGTGCGGCCGATGGTGAAATCAAGGACCTCGAAGGCGCCGCCATGTTTCACAACAGAGTCGAAAATCTCCGTCATCAGGCGGGAATCGATCAGGTGGCCTTCGGTCTCGACAATTTCGCTGGCTGGATGGTCGACAGTCACAGGAAGTCCGCGCTAATAGCAAAAAAGGCAGGGCCAAAATCGACCCTGCCTCGCCATTCTATTCGTCACCTTGCCAGTCGGCTAGCGCTTGACCTTATCGGCTATGTCTTCCAGTGCATCTCCGAGCTTCCGGCGACCCCGGCCGAAGCCTTCTTGGACCTTTCCGGCCGCTTCGTCGGCAACCCCTTCATCATGGAGGTGCTCATCGTCGGTCAAGTCGCCGGTCGCCTGCTTGACCTTGCCCTTGATCTGGTCCGCCTTGCCGTTGAGTTCGTCTTTGTTCATTACGGGCCTCCGCTTCATTCCTTACAAGAAGCGGTGCGTCAGCAATAAGCTCCGCAGATAACAATGATTGCTGCGGCGGGCGCCAGTAGCTCTACAATGTTTCTTCAAGCCATGCGGAAGCCATCGCGGCGCCTCATTCCGCTTCTCGTCGTCGTCGTCCTCCTGGCGGGGTTCCTGCCGGGCGCGTCCGCGCTGTACGCCGCGATTGTCGATCCGCAGTGGGTACTCCTTCCGAACCTCGCGTCCGCTGGTTTTGCGGCGGCGCCGCCACTGCCGGACGAGCAGCCGGTCTCCCTTCTCGCTCTCCTTCCCTCCCGCGCACCGCCCGCACTCTCGCTCGCGTAAGCAGCCCCAAATCTGTTTCCAGAACTGCTTTCAACGCCTGTGGCTTCCGGCTGTAGCCGGAAGGATCTCGCCGTTGCTGACTTCCGCCTAAAGGCGGAAGCCACGGGAGGCGTTGAGCGAAGGAGAGAGTCATGGATGCATCTGTCCGTCCGGGAACCCGTGTGCGCAACACAATCGGATTTCGTCAGCGCCTCAGACGGTTGCAGGGTTCGCCCGTTCAGTTCGACTTGAGCGCGCTCGACAAGGACCTCGCCGCGATCGGCGAGCTCGAAGCCTCGATTGCTGCGCTGTCGAATGACGCGCTCCGCGAGCGCTGGCACGGCGTGCGCGAAAGGGCCCTCGCCGCTAGCCCGCCGGAAGCCGATCGAACGCTGGCGCTTGCGTTGATTCGCGAGGCGTCGGCACGAGCGCTCGGTCAACGGCCATTCGACGAACAGATTGTGGCCGGCCTCGCACTCGAAAACGGCGCGGTCGTAGAAATGCAAACCGGCGAAGGGAAGACGCTGACGGCCGTCATGCCGGCGGCGCGCATGGGCATGACGGGCCGCGGCGTGCACGTACTCACCTTCAACGACTATCTGGCCCGACGCGACGCGGAGTGGATGGGCCCCATCTATCGCATGCTCGGCCTCTCGGTCGCCCATGTCGATCACGGAATGACGCCAGCCGAACGACGCGCCAGCTACCGTGCGGACGTGACCTACGTCACCGCGAAAGAGGCGGGGTTCGATTACCTCCGAGATCTCCTCGTCCACGATCCGGCCGATCTCGTCCATCGGACCTTCCACGCCGCGATCGTCGACGAAGCTGACTCGCTGATGGTCGACGAAGCACGCGTCCCGCTCGTGATTGCCGGCAGCCTCGACCGCGGCCAATCGCATGCGTCTGCGCTCGCCCGTCTCGTCGCGGCGCTGACGCCGGGCACCCACTTCACCGTTGACGTGTACGGACGGGACGCCAACCTGACGGAGTCTGGCATCGAGCAAGTCGAGCGTACGCTCGGCTGCGGCAGCCTGCATGGTGACGACAATTACCGCTTGTTGACGGAGATCAACTGCGCGCTGCACGCCCATGCGCTCCTCCGCCGCGACGTCGACTACATCGTGCGCAATGGCCGCATCACGATCGTCGACGAATTCACCGGACGCGTCGTGGAAGATCGCCACTGGCCCGACGGGCTGCAGGCAGCGCTCGAAGCTAAAGAAGGACTTGAATCCAGGACGCATGGCCGCATCCTGGGATCGCTGACGCTGCAACACTTCTTCCGGCTCTATCCGCATCTCTGCGGCATGACCGGAACCGCGCAGGCCGCGGCCGACGAACTTCGTCAGTTTTACGACTCCGAGGTCATCGTCATTCCCACGCACCGCCCCATGATTCGGGTCGACCATCCGGATTTCGTGTTTGCCACCCGCGCAAGAAAGGAGCGCGCGCTCATCGAGGAGGTCGTTCGCATCCATCAGAGTCAACGACCGGTGCTGGTCGGAACGTCCACCGTCGAGGAGTCCGAACGCATCGCGGCGGCGATGCGTGACGCGGGCGTCGAGTGTCATGTCCTGAACGCAAAGAACGATGAAACCGAGGCAGGCGTCGTCACCGACGCGGGCGCTCCGGGGGCCGTCACGATCTCTACCAACATGGCAGGCCGTGGCACCGACATCCGGCTGGGCGGACGCGACGCCGCCGATCGCGACCCGGTCGTCGCGCTCGGCGGTCTCTACGTCATCGGCACAAATCGTCACGAGAGCCGCCGGGTCGATCAGCAACTCCGCGGTCGCGCTGGCCGGCAGGGAGACCCGGGCGAATCGCGGTTCTTCGTGAGCATGGAGGACGACCTCCTGGTTCGTTACGGAATCCGGAACCTGATTCCGTCACGGTTCCTCGCCGAGACACGCGACGGCACGATCGACGACGCCGTCGTGCGCCGCGAGATCGCCAGAGCCCAACGGATCATCGAGGGTCAGAACTTCGAGATACGCCGCACGATCTCGAAATACACCGCCGTTGTCGACGAACAGCACCGGCGCCTGATGGAAAGGCGACAGGATGTGCTGCACGATCGCGAGACTCCTGACGTGTGGCAGCGAGACGCGGCCCGCCGCCAGTTGTTGATTGATGCGGTTGGAGAGGAATCGGTGACGCGCGCCGAGAAGGCGGTCACGCTGTTCGAGATCGACAATGCCTGGCGCGAGCACCTCGGCCTCTGCGCGGATCTCCGCGAGGGAATCCATCTCGTCCGTCTGGGCGGCCAGGATCCGCTGACCGTGTTCACGGCTCAGGCGATCAAGGCGTTCTCGAATATCGACGAGCGGATCGACACGGCTATAGAAACCGCGATCGAGAACGCTCGTGTGCGAAACGGCCAGATCGACCTGGCGGCTCTCGGCATCAAAGCGCCGGGATCGACGTGGACTTATCTGATCAATGACGATCCGTTCCGCGATCGAATCGGCGCGTTGCTGACGGGTCCGGGCGGCGCGACCGTGGCTATCTTCTCGGCGGCGCTGATGATGCCTCTGCTCGTGATGTGGGGTCTCGTTGACAGGTATCTCAACAAGG
>Ga0070683_100000724_pt1 | contig 24114 bp, 20 predicted proteins | sample KBSC713LmetaG_FD_64662 | JGI IMG/M metagenome (GOLD analysis project Ga0070683, IMG submission 64662) | Corn rhizosphere microbial communities from Kellogg Biological Station, Michigan, USA - KBS C7.1-3L metaG | ecosystem: Host-associated > Plants > Roots > Rhizosphere ... | reverse complement strand
ATGCCACGCGCCAGCTTTCACATCAAAATCTTTTTCAAAACATTAGTCATCCGCTCTGCAAAAGCGTCGTCGGTAAATAACCGAAACGCAGCGGAATTCAGAAATTTTTCACCTGCCTCACGCATTGCCGCCCATTCCCGTTCCGGGCAAGATTGTAAATACCTAAGCAATTCGCGACGAGTGTGGAAGTTTCGTGCGTCAACGAACGCTTCTGGCGGCACAAACTCTGCAATCCGCTCTTCACCGAGATAAACTGGGACCGACCCGGCTTGCAATGCATCAAAGATTTTCTCGCTGATATATCCCCGCCGTCCACGAAAGTTCTCATAAGCCAGCACAAAACGATACTCGGCGGACAGTTCGTGCTTGGAGACTTTTGCATTTAATCGCCAGCAGCGATAAGGCCGATTGGGGTACAGCGGACACCACGAGATTTGTTCTCGATTCCAGCCGGGGCCAATAAGATCCAGAAATTCCGGCATGTATCTTTCCGCCTCGCGGGCGATGGCCCGACGTTCACCATACAGGTCGCCGCGTGAGAGTTCCCTCACCAGTGAGACAGGACATTCCCATCCGGCCAACATTCTTCCAAAGAAGGGCAACCCGGCCGTTCCCGGCTGCCGAATCGCCCAGAAACCACTCACGCGGTTGGAAAAGTGCATCAACAGGCCCTTGCGCTCAGAAAACGGAGGATTCTTGACTGGCCAACGAGTGGGCAGCGGCAAATGATAATGATAATTTTTCGATGTAGTCGGCGAGGTATCGAAAAATTCATAGGTCACTACAGCCGAAACTTGCTTTCGATTGGCGGGAATCAATCCAAAAGGTGCGATAGCCGGGCTTTCGAACACTTGGAGGACTATCGGCGTGCCCGGTCGAAGCTGGCAGCGAATTCGTTCGAATTCTTTTTTGCTCGGCGGAAGATCCAGCAACCATAATAAATCGGCGGTATGTAATAGTGCCTGATCCCAGGTATCTATCTGAATTTTCAAAGCGGTCGCCTTTTCTTTCCAAGCAGCAAACGCTGTGCGATAAAGGCCTTGCCAGCTCGTGCCTTGAGTGAACAACCGGTTGCCACACCAGTCTTGAAATGTGGGCCTGACCAATACCCGTTTCACTCGAACTTTCTAAAAGTCAATTGGTAAGCCGCTCGGTCACGGAGGGTCGCCTTCCATTAAGTCTTGAAACAAGGATCATAGTTTGACAAGAAGCTATCAGGAAAGGCATAGGCGGAATCTTCCCGCTCAACGGCTCTAGCAACAATAACAACTCTGATAGGTTCCTTTTTGCTTCGGATATATCAAGCGGCGCACAGCCTTCTTCAGAGGACTTCGGAGATCTGTTGGGGAGTGAACCCCTTGTTGAATCTCAAAGTAGGATGACTCACTCATTTTTCTTAAGGCCAAGGTTGTTGGGACCGACCAATTGCTTTTATCTTCTATGTTTGGTTCTTCCTCAACGGGTCTCCACAAATTCTCCCGTGCAAGGCCCGGTGTTATAATACCATCTCCAAGTTCAATTCGATCTTACCATCTCAACGAATCTAACTGGCGTTTGTCCTCTGGTGTCACAAGTCTATTCGTGTGAACTTGCGGAATTCGATAGATATCTCCGGTCAAAATCTTTGCCGACGAGAATGTCGCGATATAACTCTGAATAACGTTTTGCCATTAATGAATCATTAAACAATGATGTCGAACGTTGCCGCGCGGCCAAGCCCATGTCTTGGCGCTCGGTTGGATGTTGCAGCATCCAATCCAATTGATCGTACAGTCCCGCGACACTGCCGACGTTCGTTTCCAGCAAACCCGTTTCGCCATCCGCTACTACATCCACCAGCCCGCCGGCTCGGAATGCTACCACAGGCGTCCCGCAAGCCATCGCTTCCAACGCTGTTAATCCAAATGACTCAATCAGGCTCGGCACTGCGAAGACATCACATGCCGAATAGAACAGTGATTGGAATTGTGGCGAGTTGATGCTGCCGAGTTCAATAAGTTGGTACCTTCCGCCACTGTCCGGCAGCGTTCCCGTACCAAAAACCAGCAATATTATGTTCGCTTTGTCAGCCAAAGCATGCAGGGCCTTTACCAGCAGCGCGCCACCCTTGTTATCGCTGGAAAGATCTGCGCAGCCAAAACCAACCACGAAACGGTCGCTATCAATTGCCAGCGCCTGTCGAGCGCAGGATTTGTCGATCGGTTTGAATGACTGAATATCCAACCCTAGGGGAATTGTATGAAACGATCTGGCATGCCGTAGCAGTGCGCTACGGCGTGCTTGCGCACTCATCCAGTTACTGCTCGACACAACGTGCAGATTTTTCCCAGCATAACATCGCTTCTTAACTTCAAAAAATCGAAAAGCATCGTCCCGAGGGCTGGGACTTTTCAATTGCGGACAATCCTGGCAATGAATGGTGAATCGCTCGCAGTCACCCGCATGATGACAGCCGCCGGTAAAGGGATTCATGTCATGCAAAGAGCACACCACTGGGAAGTCTACCGGTAACGACGCGAAGATGCTGGGCTGATCGATCCAGCGAGAAATCCAATGCAAGTTCACCACATCGGGCCGCGGGCAAACCTCCTGCAGTCGGGTTCGGCGGATCCAGCGGGGGCTGGTGACAAGACAGCCGGGCGCATTGCGGCGATTGCGCCAGGCTTGCGCTAACGCAGCGGCGTTTCGCCAGAAAAATGAATTGATTTGAAACACTGGTTCACAATTTCGAACGAACGGCGTGCCTGTTTCATAATAAAGCCGGCTCTCCACATTTTGCCGCTGCAAAGCCTCATGCAACCGCTGCGCAGCCACGCCGGCGCCACCGGACAGTTCCGACGTTAAATGGGCAATTGTCATGATTATTCAACTCTTCGTTCAGTAGACCGTACTGAATTCAATTCCTAACGTTTCAAAATTTTCCTGATCATCCCCTTCATCCGAATCATACTGCGGATTCGAACCTGTCGACCTCGTTCGACGAGCGTCAGGAATGGCAAGCTGCGACTGTAAATGGATTCAGGCACAAGTTGTTGCTGTTGAATTTTGCGAATGGAATCAATCAAAGATTTCCAATAAGTGTGCGGCGCAAACCAGTCTTCATAGGCCTTCCGTGCTTGCTTTCCCCGCGCTAGCCACTCAGAATCATGATCCTTGACGATGTCGTAAAGGTTCCCAATATCCTTTTCGGCGACTAAAAGGGCAAACTCGCTCCAATTGGGGCCCAACGGCGGAACCCACACATCGGATATGATTACCGGAGCGATACCAGCCTCCATCATGTCGAACAACCGAATGCTGCTGGAGGTCCCCGCTCCACGTGGACAAAGGACATATTTCGAGCGCTGAGCCACCGGCCAGTACTGATCTTGCCACGGACTTCGCTCTTTGTTGGAGCCGGTCTGAAAATGATTGTAGGCCGAGGTGTCAATCATCACGACATCCTCCTTATCTTTGAGATAGCTCAGTCCAAGCAATCGCTTTCGAACTGGATGACTGGCTCTGCCCATGAAGGAAAACAGCAGGCTCTTGAAAGTTGCCCATGCCTTATTCGGCGGCGGACAAAGGTTCGGATACACTAACTGATGCATCCGCTGGCCGCATGACTGGAATCTTCCAAGACTTGTCCATGCCTGCGGAAGAGCGCTATAAAGGCCATGAAGAAAACGCGGAGGATTGTCCCCTTCGTAGATGCCGAAAGATTTTTCCGGATAGCGCCGCCACACTGGATTTCGCCGTAGATTCCCAAACACATCCGCCTCGTCCATGTCTACTACCAGGATCAAATCCGCATCTTCAGGGCGGTCCACAAAGAGCGATTGCAAGGACGTGCACAGTCCCGCCATGTGCTTTAATTCGCGTCCGTAAAATGACTCCCCGGTTCCGCAGGACGATATGAAGACCCTCACTCTTTGGCTAAGCCTGATATCATTATTTTCAGCGTGCCACAATCTTACTCAGCAACTCTACAAACTACGAGTGAGTCTGTCCGGTTTGAAACCTATCTGGGTGGCTTCAGGGAGAAAGAAAAAATTTTCATGAGAATACAGCGATTCCCTTGTGGAAAATTCAACGATCCTCACGTTCTGCATTCAGATAATTTCCAGTTCTGCCCACAGGGTTCATATTCTTTCCTCGAACGGGTTCGAACGAATTTTTTTTACCAACCGAATGCTCCAAAAGAACGCACCCCGAAGAACAAACAACGTGTTCACCACTGCCATCCGACATCGAAAGGGCAAACGTCTCGAAGCGGCAAAGCGCCTTAGATTCACGAACAACATGTCATTTGCAAAAGGCCAATTGGCGTTTACAACCCCGTAGCCCTCTGAACGCAAACGTTTGCACGTACAATCAACATCACGCCGGGTTATTGGGTGCGTGTCATCGTGAAACTCTACAGTCAGCTGGCCGCAGGCAGCCAGATCAGATGGGTGCGCTGTTTGTAACACTTCGACTTCGGCGGCCTCGATATCAAGCTTCGCCAAATCTACGTGTCCACCCAACCGTCGAAGCACCTCTGCAAAAACCACCGTTGGCACCTCAACCTGATTCGCCGACCGGTAAGCCTCGAGTCGCTCACTAAAAATACTCGACACCTGGGACTTGGTTGAGCATGTAAATACCACTGTTGTTCCTCTATTTTCTCCAACGAGAGCAGCGTGAAGGACATCCGCGTCATCGCCGAACGTCTGTTTCAGGGACTCTGCCAATGTAGGATCCGCCTCAACCAAAACTGCGCGTGAAATTAGGTATTCGGATTTCAAGGTATTAAAGAATTCGCCGCGGTGCGCACCAAAGTCGGCGACAACCGCTGGTCGCGCCAGAAGTGCCCCGAAAAAGGAATGCTCTCTGAAACGTCGGACTCCCAGCCAACCGAGGATCAAGTGAAATATGTGCTTGAACATGGATCGCACAGATATGTGAAACGCAGCCATTATTAGCAGTTCAAATCGCAAATGGTCTCAAACAAACGGCCCGCCAGATCGCCGGGTATGCATTCGTTAGCGCGCTCGAAAGCGGCTTCTCCCATTTCTGGCCATCTCTGGCGATTGCTCCAGGCTCGCTCCAATGTTTGACGGATGATCTGCGGATCGTTACCGAGGCTCACAAAGCCATCTTGATTATCTCGCAGCAACTCATGATTTCCGCCGGTTAGCGTGACCACAGCAGGCCGGCCGCAAAACATGGATTCTATTAGCGCGAGCGCCAAGCCTTCACCGCGAGAGATCAGGATGTGCAAATGATGATCCATCCATATCTTCGTGAACTCCCGTTCATAACCACAAAGCCTGACGTGATCTTCGAGTCCAAAGTACCCAATCGCGTCCTGTATGTATCGCGCGTCCGACCCGCTGCCGAAAAGATCGAGTCGCCAATTGCGCGTTTTCCACTCAGGTGCCGCTAGCGCCTCAAGGACACGATCCTGGCATTTACTAAATACCTCATACCGGCCAACTGTCGCAAATCGCGCTTGCTCTGAATCGTTAGGCCAGGGTAACGGGTGCTTTAACGGCGTCCTGATTGGATTCGGTAAAATCGTAACAGGCAAACTCGATGTGAGTTGTCTCTGCAATAGCTCTGCATTGTTCCGCGAGACGCAGATGATACAGCGCGCCGACCGATAAAGCGCTCGTAACGCGTCGCGTTCGGTTTGACCGCTGACAAACCAATCTGCATTACCTTGTATGATGAAAATTCGGGCACCAGTGTGGGCATTTAGCAGGCTGTAGATGTCGCGATCTCGATATGGGATGGCCGGATGCCCTGATATGCACACGATCTCAGGGCGCCACTGTTTCAACCGCCGAAACCTCGAGTACAAACCGCAGGAAACAGTTCGGGACGTGTAGCGATTTAGAGGATTGTATGTGAAAACCACCCCGCCAAGAGCACGAAATTCTGCGAGCTCTTCAGACTGCCCAATTGGGGTTTGTGGCGCCGCGGCGACGGAATGCCCACGGCGCAGTGCTTCTATGGCGAACAGTTTCCACATCTCCTCACTGCCCGCCCACGAGCAATCGCCGACGGTAGAAATTATGGCGATTCGCATTCTATCAGGTATTCTTTCACCGGAGTTGGAAACATGCTGCTAGCTCGGTACGCGTCGTCGTTTCCAGAACCTTCAGCGACGCTGCGTCCGTACTAATTTTTCGCACTCCCGGAGTAACACGGCATGGATTAGGTTCGGCTCGAATCGACTGTGGTACATTTGGCGCGCATTTGCGACAAGCTGTTTCTGACGTTCTGCGTTACGAGCTACATTCTCAAGAGTGGCTATACAACCTGCCGCATTGGGCGACGTGTAACATTCCGCCGCATCAAATTCGCGTGCAATACGAACAGCAGAACAATATTCCGGTCCCCAGATCACAATTGGTTTTTGAAACGTCAGATAATCAAGAAACTTTGTTTTAAAGCTTGTTCGTTCGGTTTGAGCACATCCGTCACCAAAGCCCATCGGTAACAACAACAAATCCGCTTCTTGCGCATGAGTCTTGAGCTGATCGAAGGATACTTGGCCTCTGTATACACCAGCTGTTTGCGCGAAGCTGTCAAAGTCTCGACTCCAACTGGCATGGACGTGGCTGCCAAAAATTTCGAAACGTAAGTGAGAGTCAGCGCTTGCCCCCACGAGCTGCTCCAGCATTGGTCCGTACCACGCTGAGAGCGAGCCCGCAAATAAGACTATGGCTGGCCTCCCATCAGGAGTGAATGGAATGAATGCCCGCTTGACCTCGGGCATGCGACTGCCGATTGGATACAACACATGCGCATTGGCATGTGGGCCCAACGCGTTTAGCATGCCTTCCGACGTACAGAAGGCGAGATCGCAATCGCGGTAAAACTGCCGAAATGCTCGTTCAAGCGAACCTCGGAAGTACTGATGCATCAGAACTCCGAAATCAAACCAATCATTGAAACTAGCGACTAGCGGCACATCCACGCAGCGTGCAACACGCTGCGCAAGGCGCGCTGTCCAGTTCCAGCTACCACCAATCGTGAATATAATGTCAGGCTTGAAAGTCCGTGCGGCCTGGCACACCTGCTGCGGAACAAAATACCCGGCTATCGATTGATTGTACTGCCAGAACCAACGATAGAACCTCGTGTGCTGCATTCTCTTGAGCCACTTCGGGACGTCGAACCGCAGAAATCGATAGGGCACGTCATACTGCTCCACCTCAGCACTGTCAGTAGCGACGAATATCTCAAAATCGTCTCGCTCGACAAAATGCCGATAGAAGGACATCGCCGTGCCCCAAGTTGGAACTGGTGCGTGATAGCTGAGATAAAAGACACGAATCCGTTTATCGCTTGGCGTAGTTAGACCCGGAACGTTGGCGATCAAATCTGCTGAATCAAGGTCCATCAGATGCACTCCAATTCGGCGGCGTGCCTATGAACCCAACCGCTGATATCCTGAACAATACGGCGCATGTCGCGTTTGGGTCTCCAATCTGTACGCTCAAATAAATGCGAGCAGTCGGCCACAAAAATGCGCAGGTCGTTCGGCCGGTTAACAGGTACGGATTCAATTTGAATTTTTCTTCCGGTGATTTCCTCGCACAACGCGGTGAGCTCACAAAGTGAAACGGTGTTGCTCGAACCGCCCGAAACATTGCCCAGCCAGCCGTCCCACCGGTCGAATTGATTGATTTGCTCGACAATCAAGTCGCACAAGTCCTCCACATGAAGAAAGTCACGGACTTGTTTGCCTATCCCGCCATAACCGATGTAACTCAATGGCCGGCCAAAATGATGCCCCATTACCCACAGCGAAGCGACGCCCTGATCCACTTTTCCAAACTGCCACGGCCCGGCGACTACGGCGCAGCGATTAATCACGCCTTTCAAGCCATAGGCGGCACGGTATTCCTCGATTAGTTTCTCCGCAGCGAACTTGGTGAAGCCGTAGAGTGACCGCGCACCGTTCATATCCACTTGCTCAGTCACGCCGCGCGAAGTGATGCCGTTCGTTCCGTCGTCTTTCCAAACAAAGCGCGTTTTCTCTTCACGCCACGGATGCGCTTCCAGTCGCGCGATGGGATAAACGCGGCTCGTCGAAAGGAAAACAACTTTACTACCCCCTATCCGCGCTTTCTCCAGGCAATTGTAAGCGCCAAGGAGATTGGTCTGAAACAGATAATCCGGTGAGCCATCACGCCCAGCGAGCACGGAGGGTTCGGCGGAGCATTCGATAAGGAAATCAAATGGCTCGGACGGAAAGCTGTTCGCGTCGCGAACATCACCGCGATGGAATTTTACGCCGACCTCTTCCAGTCGCGGGGGGTTTAGCTCCGAGCCGCGCCGGTAAAGATTGTCCATGCAAATGACTTCTGCGTCTGGAAATGTCCGGCGCACGAGCAGGGCAAGGTTGGACCCGATAAAGCCTGCGCCGCCGGTGATTAAAATTCGCATGAAGTCAGCTCAGAAGCTGAAACACAGAAAATCAAAAAACTGAAACCGGACTTATTTGCCATTCCGCTTCGTCTTGCTCGCCGCAGTGGCAAAATCGCAATTAGTTCATTTTTCATCCGAACGAAAACGAATTCCAGCTTAAAGCTGACCGCCAACGCAATGCCAAAGCGTCGCGGTAAAACAAATGCCGCATCCAGTTTACATAATGCCGGGAATAATATCCCTCCCTTCTCATATTTCGATGCCGGAATCTATCGATGTCATCGAACTCGACCAAGCTAATCTTGCTAGGCATCAGACCCGCTCCCATATGTACAGCCGAAGCAATAATGGTCTGTTCGAATGCGCCATCCTCAGGATCGGCAAGCGCCTCCTGCACCATCGCGCGTAAAATGTCCCCTGTCAGAAACTCTCCGTGCAAAGTCAATATGCCACCGTTAACAAATGGCGGCTCCAACACCTTAGGACAGAAGCGCAGAGCCATCTCGCAGTGCTGATGACAATTGCTTTCCCTTACACCGCGGGGTTTGGTCCAGGAATCGCTAGGGCCTAACAAATCAACCGGGTCTGCGAACCAAAGGATGTCTGCATCTACAAACAGCACCGGTTCCCGATGCGCTAAAAGGACAATGGACGCCACCTTTAACCCCCAACCACTCGCTCCGGCATACTGCGAAAGCTCGCGCTCTCCGGCAGCCTCCGCTTGTTCAATAATTTCCTCACGGGAAACGACATCGATTTTTGCTGGCCACCAGGAAAACACCGAGTAAAAATCCGGCGACGACCAGCTCCCATCCGAAACAACAGTGATGGTCGGCAGCTTTTCCCACGACCTATAAAGTGAAAACATACTTTCTCGCAGCATCAACCAGTGAATGCGACCGGCAAGAGTCACATAGCACATGCCAGATTCGGGTTTTGGGGGCAAAGGCTTGATGGGCCAACGAGACAGGATATTACAAGCGAGCTCGCCCAGGCGGACCGATACGTTCATTCTGCTGAAGGGATTCAGAAGACCTGCAGCAAACCTATGCTTGAAGGCTTCCCTTTGAGAATTCGATGTGTTCAACGCGGTTTCCACAAGCAGATCAGGGGACGCACGCCTCGCTGCATTATATCGTGGGCATCACATTTCCACCCGATACCGAGATATATTGGCCTGAGATAAACCCCGCGAGGTCCGAGGCAAGGAATGCGACCAAATCGGCCACGTCCTGGGCGGTGCCGCGCCGCTTGAGCGGCACCTGTTGGATGTACCATTCATCGTTGACGCCTGATGAAGCTGACTCGTTGATGATCCAACCCGGCGCAACCTGGTTAACCGTCACTTGGTGCTGACCGACTTCCCTGGCCAGCACACGCAGAACGCCATCCATACCGCGTTTGCCGGAAACATAAGCCGACTGGCTGGGGAGATTCTGCATAACGCACTCGGTGTTGATCGCGATGACCCGGCCCCAGTTTTTGGCAAGCATCGCCGGGACAAAAGCCTGCGCCATCAACACATTGTGCAGCACGCATGATCGGAACTGGCCTTCATAATCGGCCAGAGGCTGCTGGAGCACATTCGCCCAGGCATACTGGATCACGGCGTTGTTAACGATGATGTCCGGCACGCCGAGCGTCTTGTTAATCTCGGCCTTCATACTTTGCACATCCCGCTCCACGGTTAGATCAGCCTGTACAATCATGCCCGGCACGCCGGCTGCCTGGACCTCGCTCAGCAGTTGACGCGCCATCGCAACGTTCCCGCGATAATGGATCACTACACCGGCTCCGCAGGCAGCCATAGTGCGCACGATTGCCCGCCCTAGTTGGCCCGAACCACCGGTGACCACGGCCAGGTGGCCAGACAAGTTAATTGCTAACATTAATATGGCCCCTTCTGCCGTCTGCGGATTATGAGCCTACCGAAGGTTAAATCGAAGTTTAAGAGCATCACGATAAATCAACTGACGAGCCGGGGTCACATAGTGTCTGGAGTAATAGCCCTCCTGCTTCGCGTTGCGAATAAAAAAACCGTGGATATCATCGATCTCTACGAGACTCAGTTTGTCCGGGAAAAGCTCGCCACCCAGCTTTACTGCAGTGGCAATGATGGTCTGCTCACACGAACTATCTTGCGGACTGCGCAATGCTTCCTGGACCATGCTACGCAAAAGTGCTGGAGGCATTAGCTCACCATGCAGGGCCACGATTCCTGCGTTAACAAATGGCGGCTCCAACACCTGTGCGAAATATCGCAGCGCTATGTCTCGCCGTTGATAGCAATAATTATCCCGCAATGCGCGCGGTTTCCCCCACGACGAAGGGCCACCCAAAAGAAGCTCCGGATCTTTGAACCAAAGGACGTCGGCATCCACGAATAACATCGGTTGTCGCAATGCCTGGGTAACCTTCGCAGCGAGGCAAAGACCGTATATGCTTTGTTGCGCATATTCTGCCAGTTCCGGAAATCCGGCGCGCGAAGATGCCAGGCAAACGTCTTGCCGTGTCAAAACTGTTATCGGAGTTGGCCACCAGCCAAAAACGCGTGCAAATTCATCCGGCTCCCAACTGCCGTCAGACACAACAAAAGTTTCCGGCAACGAATTCCATGACCGGTACACGGAGAAAAGACTTTCCCGCAGCATCAACCAGTGAGTCCGATCGCATGCTGCGACGTAACGGAATTTAGAAATTGGTTTTGCTGGCTGCGGTGGAATTGGCCAGCACGAAAGGGCAGCCTGAGCGATCTCACCGATCCGTGTAGGCAAAGTTAAACCGGTGAATGGCCGCAGAAGGCCAGGAGAAAACCTTCGCGCGAACGCCTTTTGTTGTGCACTCCTACTTACATCAGGAACTGTTCTCATTCTGCAGCCACTTGTAGCGAGGTAGCATTCGCCGACGGAGTGCACGCACTGCAGCTACCGCACCGGGCCCGAATATCCGGTACAGAAGTACTTTCGCTTGCAATGTTAATCGGCGCCAACGGGCCCCGCCGTGGTTCCACAACGTTCTAGCAGCGCGCAATTGGTTGGTGCAGGCGACGATATCCCCCTCAGAAAAAAAACGCTGAGCGAGCATAAGGGATCCAAGTGTAAAGTAAGTACGGGCCTGCTGTTCCAGCTGTCCCCTGGAATTTACCGGCAGATAATTTTTCCAGATGCTGATTGCTTTGGCCATGTCTCGCGTGTTTTCACCCGTCCGTTCCAGAGGGACATGTGCGTTCTTGCCGTGCCGGCGGAAACCAACCAAAATCTGCGGTTCATGGTAAACGGGCGCATCAGCTGCAATCCTGACCCACATTTCAATATCGAGGAAACATTTAAGTTCTGGGGTGAACCCGCCAAGTCGCTCGTACGTGGCCCGCTTAACAACAACCGCAGGACATTCTAGATGATAGCCTGTGGCGACACGCTCCAACCACTTGTCTAATACGCCCGCGGTCTTGCTCTCAAGCGGGCCGAGTCCGACCCAGTGCCCATCCGCATCGAGAACCGCAAATCGCGAAAACGCCATGCCTACATCAGGATTGCAGATGATACCGTCGTAAAGGCGCTCATAAAAACCTGGGAACACGACATCATCGTGGTGCAGGATATGTACCCATTCTCCGCGGGCTCGCTCAATGCACCGGTTCCAAATGCCAGCCAAACCATTGTTTTTTAACTCGCGATGAACTGTCACTCGATCGCCGGCGATCTCGCGAACCAGTTGGACAGGAGCGCCGTTTGGCGAACAGTCATCCACCAACTCAATCTGCATCTGATCCGGGCCGGGATCTTGCTGCAGAACGCTCTTCAACGTCTCCTTTAAGTACTCTGCTCGCGCTTTGTACGTCGGAATCATCACCGACCAGAAAGGTCGAGCACCAGAAAGCGCTGTATCTGGAATCCGAGGAGAGGATAAAATCATCCGATCAACTTGATCCACGTACCCGGTAAAGGCCGATCCCATAGCCGGGGTCGCCGCTGACAACGCGCTCCTCCGTCTCGTACTCAGCAGTGAATTCTCCCCAAAAACGCGCAACGCCCTGCGTGCATTCTGCTGGAATAGGAGAGATATCGTGGAACGCAATTAGTCCACCAGGATTCACGAAAGACGAGTACATATGGAAGTCCTGCCATACCCCGTTTCGAGAGTGATCGCCATCAATGAAGAGAAAATCAATCGGTCGACCGTCTAACAAAGTCGCGACCCGCTCGCGTGTCGTCTCGCTATGTGAATCGCTGTCCATCACTAAGCTCACCCGCTGCGAGCCGACGGCGAAAGCTCGGCGCACGACGGAAAATGGCGACCAGTCCCCAAAACGACCGACTGGTCTCGCGTCGATCGCAATCAGGTGCGCGTCGCGAGTAGCGGCACGCGACCATAGAAAGAATGTACCGCCGAAATCAAGTCCGATCTCAAGGACGACGCGCGGTTGTGCCGCGCGAACGAGTTCAAACAGCCACTGGATCTCCTCACGTTTTTGCGCGATTCCGAGGTCCGCTTTGGCGAAGGTGTATGCCTCATCGAAGCTGGCGTTCTGTGCAACCGTGCGCACCCGATGCAGCTGACCTAAGGCTATGGCGTAGCGACGCAGGTAGAAGGCGATGGCCTGACTCACGTTGGCCATATTCACTTTGTGGTCAGCGCAACCGCGGAAGTTTCACTAGCGAGGTCAACTATTTGATCGCAGTTGGCGACGGCGCTGAGGCGGTGAGCAGCCACGACCATGGTTAGTTTGCCTTCCAGACCACGCAATGCTTCGAGCAGTCTTGCTTCAGTCGCCACATCTAGTGCGCTGGTTGCTTCGTCTAAAATCAACAGCGACGGGCGATGGTAAAGTGCGCGCGCAAGACCAATCCGCTGCCGTTGGCCGCCAGACAGGCGGACACCACGTTCACCCACGTATGTATCAAAGCCACCGCGCGTTTCGGTTTCAATGAAATCGAGTATCTGCGCCATCGCGCAAACGTCGCGCAAGCGCACACGATCGATCTCATTTTCCGACAGACCAAACGCGATGTTGCGGGCGATTGTATCGTCAACGAGAAAAATCTCCTGCGGCACGTAACCGATCGTAGCTTGCCACGCTTGCACAAGCGCTGGTACCAACGGCCGGCCGTCGATCAGGATCTCGCCCGCTGTTGGCTCGTACAGGCCAAGCAATAGGTCCACCAGAGTCGATTTTCCCGAGCCAGTTGGACCGATCACACCGAGCGAGGTGTTTTTTGGGATGGTTAGCGACAGGCAATCGAGCGCCGGCAGCAATATGCCCGGGTAACGAAAGCTGATGTTGCGCAACGTGATTGTGTTATTCCAAGTCAACGGCTTCGCTCGCTCGACCGGCTCGCTACTTGTCGCCGGCGCAATCGAGTTGTCAGTCTCAGCGGCAACAAATTCGTCGTACACCTCGTCCACCGCGTGGCGCATCGAGCTGACCTGAGTGAGCTGGCTGTAAAGCAACTGGAGCGAAGGCATTAGCCGGTACCCTGCAACGGCCATCACTCCCAAATTCGGGAGGATGTCAGAGAAATCCCGCCCTTTGGCCACCAGCAGCAACACCGCCACCACGAGACCGCCGAAAGCGAGCGGTTCTACGAGATAACGAGCGCTGTTGGCGAACACTGGAAGCCGAGCATTCATCCGCGCTACAACCGCGGAGTGATGCCCGAACCGACTGAGAAAATGTTCTTCGGCGCGGTGGACTTTTACCGGTTTGATCCCGCCGAGCATCTCATGCGCCTCGCGGTACGAACCGCCGATAGACGTCCTTAAATTCTGATCTACCTCTCGGCGTTTGCGCGTGAGAAGGCTAAAAATTCCTAAGTAAAAGCCACCCAGCACGATTGCCGCCGATAGAGCAATTGCCGGTTGGACCAAAAACACGGTAGCCAATAGAAGCACTGCCGTCAGTGCCCGCGCGACGCTGTCCAGCAAAGGAAGGAGCACCCCGGCTGTGTAATTCGCCACGTCGCCCATCACTTTTTTCAGCAGATCAGCGGAGTTGCGTTGAAGAAAATACGTGTATGACTGTGAAGCCATTCGGCGCAGAAGCCGTACCCGCAACCAGTGAGCAAAATTCTGGGCATAACGAGTGCGAGCGTACTCGGCCACCAAATTGACTGCGTTGGACGCGAGCAGACCAGCAATCGCAACTATTCCGGCGAGCAGCAGCAGTTGCCGGTTTTCCATCGGCGGAAACAACTCGAGGAAACGCGTGCCGAAATGTGAGCGACGAATGCGCTCGGGATCGGCGGCAATCGCCAAAAATGGAAAGATCGACGTGATCCCGATCACTTGGAACAAAGCCTGCGCCAGCGAGAGCGAAAAAACCGCGGCGAGCTTTGCTCTACCGTACGGCCGGGCAAGAAAGAGAACGCGACGGACGAGATCGGAAACGTTTTGACTAAACTGAGGCAAGGAGTTTCCGAGTTAGATGTTTATGACAAGAGGACGCATCAGCTCTCGCAAGGGAGCGATTTTTGCCAATTATCTACGGAAAAACTCAAGTGTCAAAAAATGGCCGACTTGGTAGAACTATGCAGATGTTGTGGTCGCAACCCTCCGAGGGATTGACTTCGTGAATATTGGCTGGTTTTGCGGCGCACATCGCCGTGGCTTGTTTCAAAGATCCGATACATCCGGGACGTTGCGCCGCCAATGACATTTACTTCACGCTGGACAACTCTGGAACGGTAGACAAAAAATGCAGCATCCGATCTCCAGCGCGTGTGCACGCCGCGGACCAAAGTTCTGATTCCAGTCGCAAGCGACGCACGCGCTCGTCGTTATGGCGTTCCAGATAATAAGTGATGTTGTTGGCCAATTCGAATATCGTGCGGTCCACTTGGGCAGTCGCATTTGCTTCCGGCAACCAAACCCGATCTTCACTGGTCGGCGAAGGCCAGCCCAGAAAAAGATGGAAATGCCCGTCTTTCGCGCCGAAACAGTCGAACCTGAGAATCTGAAAATCGAAAGCATAAAGCGAAACCGCCGGGCCTTTTCCAATCGCCAAAATTTTCCAGTACACTTTCAAATCGACGTCAGGTTGTACAGGTATCCATTCCACGTCACTTCGCATCTCCCCCGCGGCCCACTCCAGCTCATCTGGAATACGCCTGAGGCTTGCATCGTGAGTCCAACGCCGCAGCAACCGTCGCTTAATCTTCGCGCGAAGAGGTGGAAGCATAGCTGGCAGTTTCATCAACCAAAGCAGGGTACGTGCTCTTCGCTGATGGCGAGTTTCTCACCCAGGCAATGACCACGATAGAGAGCTTCGTCGGAATTGATGTAAGCCCATTCGCCGAAGCGTCCAACTGTATAAATGTTGTGTTCGCCAAGCCAATGTTGCGCCAGTGCTACTATGTTACTGCGCGAATGCGTTTGCACCGGATAGCCAAACGGAATCCGAACAACCTCAGCACGGCAAACATCATCGGCAGAACGGATCATGCCCATTCGTAGCAGACCGGCAACAACGCTATTCACCACCTCTCTGGTGTTAGTACTCGTGCTGGTGAAAGAGCTGAAGTCTGATATTTCAACCTGGATACCATGCCGCGGCAGCGATCGGAGCCAGCGCGATGAGTTGTGATTGAGGACTATTTTATGCCCCCTGATGTTCTCGTCCGGACAGTAAATTCGTTGGCGAACTGCCTCGTGTTGTCCTTTTAAAACGAGCATTACTAAAGTTATGGGCAAAGCTTCCAGTGCAGACACTGCAGCCCGTATTGAATCAGGGACGTTTGAGATTAGCCGGAGTAACGCTGGCAAAGGAAGTGTTGAAATTAAGCGGCTCCAGGACGCTGTCTCGCCGCTTGCAATTCGCAGTGTTGATGTTTGTGGGTCGATACTTGTGACGCACTTACCAAACCGGAGATCGGGAACCTTTTGTGCAAGCGCTTGGAAGATCTCGCCGTATCCGCCTTTAGCTGGATAGGCGATAATGGATTCTTTTTGAAGAGGTGACCGGCGGCCATTCTCCGACGACATACAGTTTTCCGCACTGCCAAAAGGCTCAGCAACGCGTTCAGTGACCCAGTCAGTATCAAGACGGGTCAGATCCGCACCCCAGAGCTTTCGGTTGTATGGCCGCATGAACAACTCGGTGATGCCCCGTCCGAAGCGACGATCAAGGTACTGATCGAAATTTGTCGCGGCTTCCCAGCCGCTGGCTGCCTCGAGGCCAATTTGACATGCATGACGAAAATCAGAATCGGCGAGTTCTGAAAAATGTTGTTGAAACGGGTAGCGCACCCACTCTCCGTTTAGCCAGCACCATGCGTCACGTTTCTGCTCCTCCATTTCCAGGCTATCGAATACAAGACGGCGGATGGCGGAGTGCGGCGTGGTAAACGAATGCCCTCCGAAATCGAAGATCGCTCCATCTATGTCTAAGGAGCGGCAAAATCCACCGGCGGTTTCGCGACTCTCGAGGACAATCGCGGAGTCGCCTAGTGCAAGTGCTGCACCCAAACCGGCTGGCCCAGCGCCAATCACGATCGTGTTGGGGTTTAGCCGCGATGGGTTGTGCGGATTATTCATGCGGCGCACTATTTACTGTGACGATCAAAAGGAGTTAGGATTGCTTGCAGGTGGAATCGGTGTGTCACGATTAAATTGAACGACTGAAATCCGATTATCGAAAAGCAGCGTTCGGTTTCAACACCAAACCTTCCAACACGAATGAAAATCGACCTTTATGCGCGTTGCTGGAACGAGGGCGACCTGCTGCCGTTCTTTTTTCTGCATTATGACAAACTCGTTCAGCGCTACATCATCTACGATGATGCATCAACCGACAATTCGCAGGAAATTTTGCGTCTTAATCCCAAGGTCGAACTGCGGCCGATGCCTCCATATAGTGATTCCGAATCGCGGATTAGTTCCGCGCTCGCACTCCAGCAGACCTGCTGGAGAGAGAGTCGTGGCAGTGCGGACTGGGTAATTGTGACAGATATCGACGAGCACCTGTATCACCCAAATATGCATCGGTATTTGGCGCAATGTCTTAGGAAAGGTGTAACGATCATTCCTGCCTTGGGGTACCAAATGCTCTGCGAACACTTTCCAGAGCGCGAAAAGTTGCTTTGCCGATCAGTCACGAAAGGCGCCTGCTATGCATTTTACAGCAAATTGAATATCTTTTCTCCCAACGAAATCGACACTGTCAATTATTCGCCGGGGCGTCACACCGCCGCACCAACGGGTCACGTAGTTTTGCCAGCCCGGGATGAGCTGCTATTGCTTCACTACCATTATCTGGGCTTCGAGCGCGTGCGAAAACGTTATGCTGAAATGCTCGCTAGACAGCGAAAGACCGATATCGCGATGGAATGGGGTCGACAATATTCATGGTCTTCGGAACAACTCCGCGAGGACTGGAACGGTATAGCGAGTCGACTGGTCGATGTTGCGCGGCCAAGTCTAAAACCTTGGAAGACTCACCAAGGGCTACGGTGGTGGAGGGAACCGGGCGATAGCGACCTGAGCCTGCTAAAGCGATGGCGAATGCAGGTTCGGCAGATAGCCCGCAAGTTAATTAACCGGGCGCGGTTGGGATTCGCCTTGCGGGATCCATCATAAACACGATCCTAGCATCGCGTGAGCACCTGAAATAGTTGCGTCCTCGATTTCATTTCCGGTTGCACGCGGTTGATCGTACCATTCGACCGAATAGCAGCATGCGCTGATTTCGATGAACGATAAAGTTGCTATCGTCATTTCTTGTTATCGCGATGCTTCCTCGTAAATCTTTTTGATTTTGTCGTCCTCATTGCCTCGATACCAGCCGTTGAAAAGCAGGATGTCGCCATTCCGAACGGCATTTACCATCGCGGCGTGATCCTCAGGTCGATCCCCATCAGCCGCCATCAGAACGCTGAATGCTTTCGGGTAAACCAATCGCGCACCAACCGGGGTCGAGGTAATCTTGTGATGCTGATAAGAATTGAGTGGAGCAGAATACGCAAAGTAACGCATCGATTCATTTTCCGGGATCAACAAGATATCGGGATGCGCGTCCGCCAGCGCTTTGAAGACGTGCGGATTGACCGCCCCGCTTATGGTCGCAGTTGAATCCACGTAGAAAAGGGTGCAACCCCACCGCTTCTTGGCATAAGCGATCCTGTCCCGAAGAATTTGAAACGCGGTCTCGTCTTCCGCAGCCTTGTGCACGGGCTTGCCATCTATCATCGTGATTTGTTGTGGCCGAACGCAGACACCCACCTTCAGTCCGGCAGTGCGAAATTTTGCGAAATATTCGTCAATCACGCTTTGCGCACCGCCATTTTTGAACTCCATCTCCGGCGCGAGAGTGGCAACAAGGCGCGGATCACCGTAATAGCAGTCACCAATGAACTCCTCGCCTTCCGGGTCCCAGGTGATCATTCCCTGGGCACCAGTATCCTTCAAAACTTGAATGCTCCTGTCGGCCAGATCAAGGAGCGCAGCTCGAAAGGCTGCTTTCCCTTTATCGTCGCTAACGTCGAGCTCGCCAGAGTTCACAGTCCATCGCCGTGGATTGCCTGGCACGTTGATTTGCGGCCCTGCCAAAAAGATCGCGCCGATGGGCCGATGATCTTTCCAGTTCACTTGGAATGGATACTTCTTCGCGTAAGTCTCCAAAGCGTCGGCCGACAAACCTTCCACTTGTGCGCCTTCTCCGCCGAAGCGCAATGAAACGTTGAATATCTTGCTAACGCTCGGCTTGATGTCGCGGAACGTGATTACAAATGGATAACTGGTTCTGGCCGGGAAATTCGTCGAATACGGCACGCTCACAGCGCAGTCCGCATCGTCGCTGCAAAAATTTAGCGTACCGGTTCCGTAATCCACTACGACAATCGGCACGACGTACCGCGGATCGGCAACCAGAGGAACCGAAGGGGGACACTGGTCCAGAAGCCACTCGGGGCCTTTGAAACCAAATCCGAACATGCCTGCCTCCAGAGGGCCGCCCTTTGGAACTCGCGGAAAAGTTAGTTCCATTAAACGAACCGAAAATTCGTTGACCGGCTTGGGACTGGTATTAGAAACCTCAATCTTCATCGTGAGTCTATCGTCTTGTTTGCCGTACTCGCAGGAGACGCGCCCCCAGGGATAACTCAGGTCGATTGTGTTGGACTTCTTGTTCCGCGTAGCGACTCCCGTTGAAGAATGAGGAAGAACTGCATCGAACACGGCTTGAAAAGCAGACTTTTGCTGCTGCAATTCGCCGTTTCGCGGCGAAACAAGAAGCGATTCTCCGTTGAACGTAAGCAAATCGAGGCCACGAACGCCCACGACAAAGTTCAAATGTTGTTTTGGCGCTGACGATTGAAAAAGGGTTGGGGTCGCAGTTCGATCCGGCTGTGACTGCGCCTTCACTGCGCTCGGAATCGCAAAAGCGGTCGTAGCAACGAGCGCCAAAAAAAAACCAATCAACGATCTGTCAGGCGTGATGTGCGGCAACGGAGATCGAAGGAGACGAGTTGAAAACTTCAGTAATCGATTCGCCTCGGACGTGTCCCATTTCCAATCTCGCTTGATAGGTTCGGCAGTCTTCACCGGGTTCTCTGCAACTCTCCGATATCGATTAATTCCTGTGTGCAGCAAAATGCCCGATCCAAAACCACCTTTGACGGCTAAACCAAAATAACAACTCAAATAAACACTGGTTGATGAAGAAATCCGCACTCAATCGGTCCTGAGCTTTTCTAAGATCACCGCTGACTGGTAAGCGTACGCTTCAGTAGTACGTGAGATCCATCGGAAAATGGGAGGAGTAATAAATTGGAAGTATTGAGAATTATAGAACACCTGCGACAAGACCCCCCTTCCGACAACGATCATATTGAAAGCATTCTTATTGGTGCAGTAGGTCGGCTGCACCTGCATCTCCTTAGCTAGTAGGTGATCTCGGCATTTGTCTAGTACGGTCACGGTGTGCTCATCGTGAATTGTAACATATAGTTTGCCAGATGGGCGCAGGACGCGTCCCAACTCAAGGAGCCAGGACTCCTGGAGATCTTCTATATGTGTAAATACAGAACCACAGAAGATGAGGTCAAAATATCGATCCTCAAATGGAAGATGAGGTACCCTTGTCGTGGTAGCAAAGTGAATTGCCGGTGTAAGGTTTTCGATGCACCAGCGTATGCTTTCTGCGTTTTGGTCTACCCCCCATAACTCCGCGTCAGGGGCGATTTCGGGCAGGTGCCGTATCATTCTACCGGCAGCGCAACCAAATTCTAAAATTCTCTTTGCACCTCCGATACAAAACCCGCTTTGCTCAAGTAGTCCTATCATTTCTGTCACATGACACTTCCCCGTAGAAATATAGCCCTGAGCATCAGACGCGTACCCGACCCACATTTCTTTGGGTGGAACCGGGAACCTTCCTGCTTCGGGAAGCTTCGCTGTGGAATCATTTGGTTTTATACAGTAGGCATTTTCGCCAGGATAACTTTGAACATATAACTCATGTCCACCGCCAGCTATCGTTCGTATACGGGTTTTGATCGCTCGCTTGAAGAATCCAGGAACCAATTTAGATAACATAATTACACGCGAAGACCTTTCTTCTGGTTGCCAGTGTCATTGTGAGCATAACAAGGAAGTACAGCACTCTCAAAACTGGTGAAAAGTCCGGATGTCTACATCACTCAATGCACGCAGAATTGTTCGGACATCATCTGGCTTCACGCGGGATTATCAAATTCAATCCACAGAAGCCCTGCCTCCCGACCCACGCCTTAGTGGCAGCAAATTCTCGCCGTATTTCCAAATCAGCCACGGTAATTCAAACCCGCGAATCAGGCGGGGAACAAAGCGGCGCGGCTGCGCGAGCAACCGAAAAAGCCAGCCAAGGAAGAAGCGGTCGGCCCAATCGGGAATTGCGATCTGATCGCCAGTGAGGAAACCCAGCGCCGCGCCGATGCAATGGATAGCCGGCCGATACGACAAATTTTCGCGCAAGTAATGACCAAGTTTTTCTTGTGCACCGCTGCCAATGGCGATGATCACTTGTGCAGGGCGGCGGCGCTCAATCAGGGCAATAAGACTGGTATCCTCAACTTCGAATCCATAACGCGGCGCGACATAACAATTGTCGTCCTTAATTGGAAAAGATTCCCGTCGCGACCATTCAATTAGCCTTAGCCTGGCTTCTTCGGTGGGGAGAACCCAGAACACGTTTGCGTTCTCCTCTACTTTCAATTTTCCAAGCAAATACTTCACATATTTCAGGCCCGAAATGCGTTGGAGCCTCTCGCGGCGAAACACTCGCCATAGCACAACCATCAACCCGCTGTCAGCGATCGCGAGATCAGCCACGAGCACTGCACGCCGATATCGCTCGTCCTCGCGCAATCGGGCGAAACAAGTTCCTGAAGGCGCGATCAAATACCCGCCGCGCTGTATCATTAACTGCACCGCTTCATCGGCATCGCCATTGAAGAATTGAATGCCGAGAATTTGGCAGGTCGGGGTCATAAATGAACATCGACATCCAACATCGAAGAGTGATCCGTGTCACGTGATTGTAGGGGCGTTCGCCGCGACGGACGCCAAATTTCTACGCATGCCATCTCGAGAAATGCGCGGGGGCGATGCAGCCTGATGCCTTTAGGCTTTAGCATTCGAAAACATTCCCGGTTCGCTTTGCGGACAAATTTGGTAAGCTGTCGGCCGGTGCAAAACGTGGCAACTCCACACAAATTTACCGAGGCTGCGCCGCTGTCTCGCGAGAGATTTCCGCTCGCGTTTGTGCTAAGCGTTTTGTTCCTAGGCGCTTTGTGGTTTGGACTTTGCAGAGAACTCAATGGCGAATGGTCGGTCAACGAACAGTACAACTTTGGTTGGTTCGTACCATTCTTTGCGCTCTGCCTTTTCTTGCTGCGCTGGCAGGACCGGCCGGAGCAGGAAGTAGGAAGTAAGAAGTCAGAAGTCAGAAGTCAGAGAGTTGCCGCCGTTTTGATTGCAATTCCGGCGCTTTTTGCATTGCTGCCGGTACGTCTATTTGAAATTGCGAACCCGGAGTGGCGGCTGCTCGCCTGGATCCACGCTTCGGCAATCGTTACGTTAACGCTTTTGCTCCTCTGGTGGGAAGGAGGGAAAGCTTGGCTCCGCCATTTTGCATTTCCCGTCGCGTTCATTTTCATTGCGGTTCCGTGGCCGACAGCTCTGGAAACTCCAGTGATCCAGGGGTTGATGCGCGTTGTCGCGCGCGTCGCAGCTGAAACGGCGATGCTGCTTGGAACTCCCGCGCAAGTAGAAGGCAATCTTATTCGCGTGAGCAACGGCCTTGTAGGCGTAAACGAAGCGTGTAGCGGTATCCGTTCCTTGCAAACAGCACTAATGATCGGACTGCTCTTCGGCGAACTGAAACGACTTTCGGTCTTGCGCCGCGTGGCAGTCGTTGCAGGCGCTGTTGCAATCGCGCTTCTCGCCAATTTTTTCCGCGCAGTTTTTCTCGTCCAAGTGGCAGCGACAAAAAGTATTTCCGAGGTCGGTCACTGGCATGACATTGCCGGCTACACCATCATCGGAGTCGTTTTCGTGGCCACCCTGGCCCTCGCATCTTTGTTTGGAAAATCCGACGTCCCTCATCCGACACTCGAGATCGAACGTCAGCATCGGCAATCGGCAATCGGCAATCGGCAATTGTCAATTCCCGTGCCCTACATCGCCGCGGCCCTCTGTTGGCTGCTGCTCGTTGAGATTGGAACCGCGAGCTGGTATCGCGTTCACGAACGCAATCTTGTCAGCGCGGCAACTTGGAGTGTGCGTTGGCCCGAACAGTCGCCGAAATTCCGCAAACTCAAGATCGACTCAGAAATTCGGGGTGTCCTCCGGTTCGACGAGGGCGAGGCGGCGGCATGGACGTTAACGTCGCCCGCCGCTTCCGAAAATGCTAGTGAGCCGAAAGGGTCCGGCACACAAGTGAATGGGGCGCGGGAAAACAGCATCTCCTGCTTGCTGTACGTTTTTCGATGGAAACCCGGCCGAAACAGCGCGCTTCTGGCGAACTTGCATCGGCCAGATGTTTGCCTCCCGGCCAGCGGCTGGACTCAGGTAGCCGACGACGGCGTGCACCATTATCCCGTAAGCGGTTCGTTTGAGTTGCCCTTTCGGCATTTCGAATTTCAGCGCGCATTCGGCGATTCCCCGCCGCAGACAGCGCACGCATTTTATTGCTTATCCGAAGATCGCGCTGCGGGACCTTCTTCCGCACTTGCCCGCCGTAGCCTCGGCAAAGGCGGGTCTCAGGGCGAGAATTCGACCGGGATGTCAGGAAGCCGCTCCGAATGGACGCGCTCCGAACGTATTCGCGAAGTTTTGGAAGGGCGCCGTCACTTGGGACAGCAGGTCATCGAAGCAATATTCATCAGCAGCGAGCCGTTCTCCGCAGCGGATGCGGAATCGCATCTGCGCGAGTTAATTCGTGATGCCGTCGTATTACGCGAAGGCGAAAACAGGTAGGGGCGGTTTACCCGCCTTCGCCGTGCTACGGCATGGCAGGCCGAACCGCCCAAGGCGATTGAGGTCAATCGCCCCTACCTCTCTGTACCGAGACGCGTGCCCTCCCCGAGTCAAACTCCGCAATGGCGCGGTCGGATGTGCGAGATCAACCTTGTGAAAACACCAGGTAAGACTCAACAGCCATCGCCGAACAAAGCGATGCTTGCGATCGCGGTCGCTTCCTTCGTCGTTGGTGCGGTCGTGCGTGTGCTTGCCGCGCAA
>Ga0070683_100000723_pt1 | contig 24116 bp, 20 predicted proteins | sample KBSC713LmetaG_FD_64662 | JGI IMG/M metagenome (GOLD analysis project Ga0070683, IMG submission 64662) | Corn rhizosphere microbial communities from Kellogg Biological Station, Michigan, USA - KBS C7.1-3L metaG | ecosystem: Host-associated > Plants > Roots > Rhizosphere ... | reverse complement strand
CGCTTCGTCGCTCATGCCGCCCGACAAGTAGCGCAGACGGAGGCCGAGCCCCGTGTGATCCAAGTCACTCGCAACAGCGCGCGTCATGACAGACTCGAGTTGTCGCACGTCGGCGAACTGGCGACGCTCGTAACCGAAGTACTCCCACGCGGCGTGACCCGGGCTGATGGCGCGCGAAACGTGAATCGCGAGGCCTTCATTGATCAGCAGCTCGCGGAGCGTTGCCTGGCGGCCGGTGTCCCAGTACGAGTAATGACCCCCGGCGCGTGCGATGATGCTGCGCAACTCGCTGCGGCTGGATGGCGACGTGTAGCGGACGACGTGCGCGATCTCATGCGCCAACCAAAGCGGGATGAGCTCGGGATCCAAGCCAAGCCCGTCGGTCTGCGCGTTTGTCGTACCGGTGAAATGCTCCAGGCACACGAACGCGATGCCGCGGCCGCCGACGACGAGCTCACCAGCATTTGCGGCACCGACGCCGACCATGAGCACGACATCGACATCGCAATCCATGGCGAGCATCTCGCGACACCGCTGCTCCGTCTCTCGGGCAAGCGACATGACGTCGGTGCGCTGGAGCATCGCGGTGAGATCCGTCCTCGCGGCGCTGACCGTCGCTCGAGCGATGTCCACGAAGTGCGGACTATCGGGATCGATGACGTAGTTGTGCCAGTACGGCTCGAGAATGTTGCGGTGGGCGTCGAAGTAACGCTGATATGCGGCGAGGCGGTCGGTGCTATCCAGAATGGAAAAAAAATCGGGCAGCAGGTTGATCAGCATTCGACCGGACGCGGGGAGGGCGACGCGACTCGTACTTCGGACGCGGAATGATAGTGATCACACGAAACGCGAACAAGAGCAAACCGCGAGCAACTCGTCACGAGGCGCGCGAATTCACAGGTGGCGATGAACGACCGCAGCGTTGCGCGGAGTGCACGAACGAGCACACGCGAAAAGGGGCGTGCATCTCTGCGCATGGCACAGTTTTTCCCTTAGCCTCATTCCGAAGGCGGAGAAGCACGGCGGGAGAGGCACCGATGACCACGCTACAGCAGATCGAACTGCAATGCCCTATTTGCGAGACGCGATTCCGCTCACAATCCGTGGTGTCGACGAACTCGTTTGGCGGCAAGCGAACTGATTTTCACGAGCGTGCGGCGGGAACGCAGCCGCTGCCCTATCTGATCCACACGTGCAACCGTTGTGGATTCTCAGGTGCCGACCGGGACTTCACGGAAGACGCAGACGTGTCGCCGGTGCTCAAGGAGCGCGTGTGGAATGAGCTCGCGCCGGCGATCACATGCGGAACGCTGAGCGGATCCGAAAAATACGAAGCCGCGGCCAAGGTGGCCGAGTGGCAAGGAATGGAAGCGCGTCACGTCGCTGACCTGCTGCTGCGCGCTGCATGGTGTTGTGTCGACGAAGGAGACTCGGAGGCAGAGCGGTTCTTTCGCCGCAAGGCAGCCTGGAAATTCGAAGAGGCACTCGAGAGCTTCGACGGGGTGGCGCGAGAAGAGCGAGCGGTGCTGACCTACCTGGTCGGCGAGCTGTGGAGACGGGTTGGGGAGATGAAGCTCGCGGTGGCCTGGCTCAACCGAGTGGCTTCGGAGATCGCAGACGCGCAGACGCAGCAGTGGGTCATCGATGCGGCGCGGCAGCAGCGTGACTGCCCGCGCGAGTGGTTCGGCTAACGGGCGGCGACTGACGCCAGGGGATCTACCGGCGGGTCACCGCGTTCCGAACAACCGATCGCCTGCATCGCCGAGGCCGGGCAAGATATAGCCCTGCTCATTCAATTCGCGGTCGAGTGCGGCGCAGTACACGATGACGTCGGGGTGCGCGGCGGCGAGCCGCTTGACGCCCGCCGGCGCGGCCACGAGGCACATGAAGCGAATGCGCGTGGCGCCCGCTCGTTTGAGCGAGGAGACCGCAGCGGCCGCGCTTCCACCCGTCGCCAGCATCGGATCGAGCAGAAAAAAGTCGCGCTCGGGAGCGTCGCCGGGGACCTTGAAGTAGTAATCCACCGGCTCGAGCGTGTCGTGATCGCGATAGAGCCCAACGTGACCGACTCGCGCTCCGGGGACGAGTCGATAGATCCCTTCGACCATTCCCAGTCCGGCGCGAAGAATGGGCACGAGCGTCAGCTTCTTTCCACTCACGCGGCGGCCGACGGTGCGTTCGAGCGGCGTCTCCACGATCGCGTCCTCGAGCCCCAAATCGCTCGTCGCCTCGTACGCCATCAGCATCGCGATCTCATCGACCAGCTCTTTGAAGATCTTGGTTGGCGTCTCCCGATCCCGGAGAATCGCCAGCTTGTGCTGCACCAATGGATGCGAGACGATCCGTAGCGTCGGAAAGACGGGGGTGGTGTCCATGGCGCGCAAACTACTAATTTCGCGCCCATGAAAGAATACCGGGTACGCGACCGCTAGACGTCGCTCATGCTTACGCGACGTCGGGTCAACTGGTGGCGGCTCGGTTGGCTGCTAGGCTTCTTAATGTTTGGCGCCTGGGTCGTCTCACTGGGCGCCGTGTGGTATTGGAGCCGGCGCGACGACGCTCGTCGCGCGGCGGCCATCGTCGTACTCGGCGCGGCGCAATACGATGGAAAGCCGTCGCCCGTGCTTCGGGCGCGCGTCGATCACGCCATCGATCTCTTTGGTCGCGGCCTCGCCGAACGAATCATCTTCACCGGTGGCGTGGGTGACCGAGACACGACGAGCGAAGCGGCGGTCGCGCAGCGCTATGCGATCGAGCGCGGAGTGCCCGCGCGCGCCATTCTGATGGAAACCGTCGGACGGTCGACGTCGGAATCGCTCGAGCAGGTCGCGACGTTGATGGATGCCGCGCCGACCCGCGACGTGATCTTGGTAAGTGACCCGTTTCACATGCTGCGCCTCGCGATTCTCACTCGCCGCTACGGCATGAACCCATTGACCTCGCCGACGCGAACAAGTCCCATCGCGCTCAGCTGGCGAGAGACTTGGAAGTACATTCTCAACGAGTCGATCAAGGCGCCGATCGCACTTCTGCTGCAGCGCCGGGACTAGCGCGGACAGGCTCTCGACGAACCGCGCGCGTCAACCACGACCAATACGCGGCTCCTCCGACCTCGGCCACGTCGTTGTGGCCGGCCCCGCTCACCATGAGCAGCTCGCCGCGGTTCGCCGCCGCCGCAAAAACCTCGCGGCCCATTCGCGCCGGCACCACGAGATCACGGTCACCGTGCGCGACCCACACCGGCGCCGCAAGCTCGGCAACTCGGGCGACCGTGTCGAAATGCACGCGAGAGATCACCTGAAAGAGCACGCGCAGTCCGGGCACGATCATGCGTGCGGCCATCGCGCGCGCCGAAGAGAACGGGGCGAGCAAGATCAACGCGCGGGGCTGAGCCACCGCGGCAAGCTCGGCCGCGACTGCACTTCCCAGGGAGTGCCCGAACAACACTACGTTCGCCGGGGCGACGTTTAAGGAATTGTGAATGTAGTCGAGGGCAGCGCGGGCGTCTCGGGCGGACGCCGCGTAGGTCGGGGCGCCGGCCAAACCATCGTACCCCCGATATTCGGCAAGCACGACACACGCAGCCGCCTCGCGCGCCAATCGCGACGCCCATGGCACAAGCCATCGGGACACCTCGGCGTTGCCATGAAAAGCCAGCACGACGGGCCCCTCGCCCGTGCAATCGCCAACGACGAACGCGAAGAGCTCCGCTCCGTCACTCGCTCGATAATGGACCTGCCGCGCGGCGACGGGCGAGGCGGCTGCTCCGACCGGCGGCTGAAACAAGATCCGCTCCTGAAACCGCCATAACAGCAACAGCAGCCCGCCGTAAACGACGAGCAGGCCGGTGGCGATGTAGGCGATCAGTTGAGTCATGCGAGTCGGAGCAAAGGCGCCGCGTCAGGGTTCCAGTAGCCCAGACGACAGTGCAATTTAGATCGATGCGCATTCCGATCGTAACGTTTCGATTGCCAAACGGATTGTTTGTCACGCTGTCGGAAGACCACACCGCGCCAATCGTCGCGGTCAATCTCTGGTATCACGTCGGGTCGGCGAACGAGCGACCTGGACGAACCGGTTTCGCCCATCTGTTCGAGCACATGCTCTTTCAGGGCTCGGCGGACGTGGAAGCGAACGAGCACTTCGAGCTCGTGCAGCGCGCCGGCGGCACGCTCAACGGATCCACGTGGTTGGAGCGCACCAACTATTTCGAGACGCTGCCATCCAACCAACTGGAGTTGGCTCTGTGGCTCGAAGCGAATCGAATGGGTAAGCTGCTTCCGGCCATGACGCAGCAGAAGCTCGACACGCAGCGCGACGTGGTCATGAACGAACGCCGCTGGTCGATGGACAACCAGCCGTACGGCACGTGGATGGAAAAGCTGCCGGCGCTGTGTTTTCCCGAGACCCATCCATTTCATCATTCGCTCATTGGATCGATGGAGGATTTGGCGGCAGCGAGCTTGGATGACATCGCGCGGTTCTTCGCGACCTACTACACACCGGACAACGCCGTGCTCACCATCGCCGGCGATTTCGAGCCGGGCGAAGCCAAGCGAATGATCGAAACGCATTTCGGCTCGATCCCGCGCGGCAAGGGCAAGCCGCCCCTTCCCGACATGACGCTGCCGCCGGTTTTCGGCCAGTGGAAGCGCGAGGTCGTTGCCGACGACATCATGCTGCCGCGGTTGTTCCTCGCGTTTCGCTCTCCCGTCTTCGGCAGTGACGAGTATTACGCCGCCAGTGTCTGCGGCGCGGCGCTCGGCCTCCGGAACGGCAGCCGGCTGCGGCGACGACTCGTCCGCGAGCGCCAGATCGCGGCGGACGCATCGGCATTCACGTACGATCTCGCCAAAGGCGCTGACCTGTTGGTCGTGGACGTCACCGCGCGTCCCGGCGTCGCGGTCGAGCAGCTCGAACAGGAAGTCGCCTACGAAATCGATCAAGTCGTGCGCGACGGACTCGAGCTCTCGGAGATCGAGCGCGCGATTGCCGTCATCCAGACGATGTTCGTGTCCTCAATGCAGGAAGCGGGTGAACGAGCGGACCGGCTGTCGCTCTTCGCGACGTATTTCGGGAGTCCGGAGCGTCTCAACGAGGAGGTCGACCGGTACGACGCAGTGACGATCGATCAGGTGAACGCGTTCATTCGCGAGCGGCTTGGCGAAAATAACCGCGCCAGCCTCGTGTATGTCCCGCGAGATGAAGCGCCGGGAGAGCTAGTCGGCGCTGGGGTCGCGGCGGCCACACAATGACGGCGCCTACTATCCGCAAGGCCGAGCGGCCCCGCCCAAGCGGCCCGCGCGAATATCAATTCCCCCGGTTCGAGCGACGGACGCTCGACAACGGCGTCGAATTGGTCGTCGCCCCTGTCACGAAGCTCCCGCTCGTAACCGTGGCGGTGTTGGTCGATGCCGGGGCGATCTGCGACGCGCCGGGCCGCGAAGGCACCGCACAGCTCGTGGCCAAACTGCTCCTGGAAGGGACGGCGACCAGCGACGGCGCCGAGCTGACGGAGCGTTTTGAGCGACTCGGCGCATCCGTAGACGCGCACGCCGATTGGGACGCGGCCGCCGTCACGCTGACGGCGCTGTCGGAGCATCTGCCCGCCGCATTCGATTTGCTCGGCGAAGTAATTCGCACTCCAGCCTTTCGGCCTCGCGAAGTGGAGCGACTCAAGGCCGAGCGTCTCGCCGAGCTCCTTCAACTTCGGGCCGAGCCGCGCGGTCTGGCCGACGAGCTGTTCTCCCGATTCTTGTACACGCCCTCGTCTCGCTACGCGCGGCCAGAAGGCGGCGACGAGCGCAGCACTGAAAGTGTCGACCGTGACCAGCTCGTGTCGTTCTACGAGTCGCGCTATCTGCCCGGTGGAACGACGGTCATCGTCGCCGGTGACATCAGCGCCAATCGCGCTGAAGAGCTGACACGGCACGCCCTTGGTGCATGGACGGGTGGAACGGCCAAGCGAATTACGGCCGATGACCTTCCGGCTCGTCGAGGCCGAGGCATTCACATCATTGCAAAACCCGACGCGCCGCAATCGGAGCTTCGCATCGGACACGTCGGAATACCGCGGAATCACCCGGACTTTTTTCCGGTGAACGTGATGAATGCCGTGCTGGGAGGATTGTTCAACTCGCGGATCAACCTGAATTTGCGGGAGGTGCACGGATACACCTACGGTGCGTTCTCGGCGTTCGAGTGGCGGAGACAGGCGGGTCCGTTCGTCGTATCGACGGCGGTACGCTCCGACATCACCGATGCGGCGGCGCGTGAAGTGTTGTTGGAGATCGATCGAATTCGGTCGGAAGCGATCTCCGCGGATGAGCTCTCGCTGGCAACGAGCTATCTCGACGGGGTGTTTCCGATTCGCTTCGAGACGACCGCCGCGATCGCCGCCGCGCTTTCGGTTCTCGTGCTGCACGGTCTTCCGGAGGACTACTACGATCGGTACCGCGCCCGCGTTCGCGCGATCTCGACGGAGCAGATCTTGGATGCCGCGCGGCGACACTTGCATCCTGAATCGCTGCAGATGGTCGTCGTCGGCGATCCGGCGACGATCAGGGCGCCGCTCGAGGCGATGGACTTCGGTTCGGTAACTCTCTACGACGCCCAGGGTCAGCCGAGCGTATGACGCCGGCCGACGCGGCGGGCGACGGACCACAGGGCGACGTCCGACCAGGGAAGGTCAGCAGTCGACGGATTCACACCGGGAAGATCATCTCGCTCGACAGCGACACGGTTCGCTTTCCAGATGGTTCGATCGGCGAGATGGACATGATTCGCCACCCAGGCGCGAGCGCAATCGTGCCATTCGTGAGCGAAGCGACGGGCACCGATCCGCAACTGCTTCTGATTCGCCAGTATCGGTATGCCGCGGATCAGTATCTGTACGAGATCCCGGCAGGCCGGCTCGATCCAGGCGAGGAGCCGGCGGACTGCGCGCGACGAGAGCTGCGCGAAGAGACGGGCTGCACGGCGCGCGCGATTGATTTTCTGTTCACGATGTACACGACGCCGGGTTTTACGGACGAGCGAATTCACCTCTTCATGGCGACCGGGCTGGAGCGTGGCGAGACCGCGCACGAGGCCGACGAGTTCATGACCATCGAGACGGTGACGCTGTCGCGAGCGCTCCAGTTGATCCAGACAGGCGAGATCAAGGACGCCAAGACGGCGCTCGGAATCCTCTTCGCCGCCGGATTTCGATCGGGACTCTGAGCAACCAGTGTCGCGGTCGCTGTGTCAAAAGTAAGACACAGTCCGGGCCTAGTCTCGTCCCTTCGTACCGATTTGAGGACAGCGCGTCAGGCGGCTGACTCAGACAGAATGAGCGTAAGATATTTTCTACCAATGTCTTAACGCTAAGTTCCGCCAGGCGTCCAACAGGCATGCGGTCTGCCTTTCCCATTGGTGCACGTCGAAAGTTCCGGAGGGTCAAGATCGAATCAGTTCTGTCTGTTGGGTCGTACCCTTCCAGCAGTGCCAAGGGGGCACGGACGATTATGGCTGAGGTCGCAATCAAACGAGCGCAATTGCCGGGTGCGGCGATACGCGAAAAGCTCCGCGGAGAGGATGACGCGACGGTCGTTTCGGCCTTCCTCGGTGGTGAGGAGCGCGCGTTCCAGGAGCTCGTCGAACGATATCAAACGCGGTTGTTGAATTTCATCTACCGCACGATTGGTGATCGCGAAAAGGCGGAGGACCTGGTCCAAGAGGTCTTCATCCGGGTGTACCGGCACATTCACCGGTTCGATCGGACGAAGAAGTTTTCGACCTGGGTGTACACGATCGCCTCGAACCTGGCCAAGAACGAGCTCCGAAACCGGTCGCGAAATCCCCTCGTGCTCTTTCAGACGATCAAGGGGAACTGGGACGACGAGGATCGGCCGCTGCAGTTCGAGGATACCACGGCGCGACCCGACGACATGTATCGCAAGCGACACCTCCGAGAGCTGGTCGAGGAAACGGTGGCGCGGCTTCCGGAGCATCATCGGCAGGTGTTCGTGTTGCGCGAGCTCGAAGGAAAGTCGTATGAGGAGATCGCCGACATCACGGACTGCAACTTGGGTACGGTCAAATCACGGTTGAACCGGGCGCGCAACGCGTTCGCGTCGATCATCGAGCCGAAAATCGATTAGCCGTTGGCAACTCGAACACGGCCGCCCCGCAATCGGGCGGTCTGGCACACGCGGGCTCTGAAGCGATATTGTTTTCGCTCGAGAGCCCGCGTTCGTCTATTGGCTGGGCCTGCCGGCGAGGCCAGTTCCGGCGCCAACGCAGAGGTCGCAGCGTTAGGAACTCGCCGTAGCACCCAGGGTACCGACAGGCGAACGCAGTCGTCCAGCACCCAGAGTTGCCTGATGGATTGTCGCGAGTTTCGGAACAAGCACGTGGCGTTTGTCGATGATTTGCTGTCCGCGGTCGAAATGGACGCGATGCAGCAACACGCCGCGATTTGTTCCCGATGTTCTCGGCAAGACACCGCGGTGCGGCGCGGTCTAATGCTCGTGCGGAGTCTTCCCACGATCGAGCCATCGTCAGATTTCGTGGCGCGGCTCAACGCCCGGCTCGAGGAACTGGGTCCGGTGTCGCGAGTCGATCTCGTCGCGCCTCGCCCGTATCTGCCGTCGGTGGGCGCGTTCGCGGCGGTTGCCGCCGGAATTGTTGCCGTGGCCTACATGGCGATCGAAACGACGAGATACTTCACGCCGCCGCAAGATCTGCGTGTCGTTCCCGCGGTCGCGAGTGCGTTCGAGCCGGTACCCATTGCGAATGCCGCCTTCGTGGCGTCGGTGCCGACGGGAATGCCCGTGTGGCCGGCGGTCTTGATGGTGGGCGAAGCGCCGATGCATTTCGCCAACATGGAGTTCAAAGAGGCCTCGCTGACGCGATAGAGCCCTGAGCGCGGTCGAGGGCGACATCTCGTATATTGGACGACATGTCACCGGTCGCCGACGCCAAAGTCCTTCGCTCCGCTATCAAGGATCGCAGCTTCGCGCCGGTCTATTACTTCCACGGGGCGAACGACTACCTCAAAGACGAAGAAGTGCGTCGCATGATCGATGCGGCCGCTGATCCGGCGACGCGCGACTTCAACGTCGAAGTGGTTCGTGGCGGCGACGTCGATGCCGAAACCCTCGGATCGACGCTCAGTACGCCGCCCATGATGGCGGAGCGGCGCATCGTCGTCGTGCGCGACGTGAGTGCGCTCAAGAAAGACGCGCGCGCGATGCTCGACGCGTATCTCAAGCGTCCGGCGGCCGACCTCTTGCTCATGCTCGTCGCACCCGCCGGGGCCAAGGCGGATCAGCGCCTCGTCAATGCCACCACGTCCGTCGAATTCGACACGCTCAGCGGCGCGCGGATTCCAAAATGGATTGCGTACTACGTGGAGCACGATCTGTCGTCGACGATCACTGACGGGGCGATCACGCTGCTGCAGGAAGCGGCGGGAACCGACCTGTCGCAGCTCAAAGTCGAGTTGGACAAGCTCGCGAGCTACACGGGCGGTGGGGCGATCAATGAAGCCGCTGTCTCGGCGGTAGTCGGCGTGCGGCCGGGCGAGACCATGGGTGATTTCCTCGACGCCGTCGCGCGACGCGATGCGACGGCGGCGCTCGCGATGCTTCCGGTCGTGATGGAACAACCGAAGTCGAGCGCGGTCACGACCGTGATGGCGCTGACGGCGCAGACGCTCGTGATTGGATGGGCGCAAGCCGCGCGCGATCGTGGAACGCATCCATCGCGACTCAGCAGCGACCTGTTCGCGCTCCTCAAGGAGTCGGGCTCCGTCTACACCGGGCGGTCGTGGGGCGAGTTCGTGGCCACGTGCGCGCGCGCGTCCGACCTGTGGTCGCCGCGCGCAATCGACGACGCACTCGCGGCGCTCCTCGACGCGGACACGGCGCTCAAGGGCACACGACTTTCCTCCGACGAACAACTGCTTTCCAACCTCGTCCTCACACTGTGCGGCACGTCGACACGTCGACGTGCCGCCTGATTCACGAAGTTTCCATGCTCCGCACAATCTTCAGATCGCTCATCGTTCTTTCGCTGACCGCCGGCGCATCGCATGCCGCCGATGCGCAGAAAGCGGACTCGGTGTTCGCCCGTGCGCGACAGCTGGTGGCGAGCGGGAACGGTGCGGCGGGGCGCGTGCTCGTCGACTCCATGATCGCGGCAACGACGCCCGACACGCCGGAGTACGGCGAAGCGCTCTATTGGCGCGCGTCGCTTGCCGCCACGAGCGCCGACGCCGAGCGTGACTATCGGCGCGTCGTCGTTGAATACCCGCTGTCGCCGCACAGCGGCGATGCATTGCTGCAACTTGCGCAGCTCGAAGTGGCGCGCGGCGACCGGGGACCGGCGTCGGCGCATCTGGATCGGTTCCTTCTGGAAAATCCGCAGCACCCGGAGCGCGCGCGCGCCGGACTGCTGCTCGTGCGGCTGCTCTTCGAGCAAAGCGACCTGCCGCGCGGCTGCAGCGTCTTGCGCCGCACGCTGAGCGAGGTTCCCGACTCATCGGTCGAGACGCGCAATCAGCTGCAGTACTATTCGCCGCGCTGCGTAGCCGCTGACGCCAACCCGGCGTCTCAATTGCCGATTGCCCCGTCGGCCGACACGTCGCACGCGCGGCGCGACACGACGACCGTGGCGCACAAGGCCGGTCGATACACGCTGCAGGTCGCCGCCTTCAACACGCGCAGCGACGCGGACGCGCTGGCCAAGAAACTCACGGCGAAAGGAATCGACGTCCGTGTCGTTGGCGCGTCGAAGCCGTTCCGCGTCCGCGTGGGCCGCTATGAGACGCGCGCGGCCGCAACGACGGCACAACGACAGCTCAAAGCCAAGAAGATCACGGCATTCGTCACCGACATTGGCGCGGACGATAAGTGACGGCGACCACGCAGACGCCATTGATGCAGCAGTATCGTGAGATCAAGGGTCGCCATCAGAACGCGATCCTCTTTTTCCGGATGGGCGAGTTCTACGAGATGTTTTACGACGACGCCGAAACGGCGTCGCGCGTGCTCGGGCTCACGCTCACGTCGCGCAACAACGGAGGAGCCGCGGACGTTCCGCTCGCCGGTATTCCAGTGAAGGCGGCCGCCGACTATGTCCGGCGGCTCGTGCAGCAGGGATTCCGTGTGGCGATCTGCGAGCAAGTCGAAGATCCGCGCGTGGCCAAGGGCGTCGTTCGCCGCGAGGTGATCGAGACGATCACACCCGGCGTCGCCTTCTCCGACGACCTCCTCGACGGATCACGCAACAACTTCATCTGCGCGATCTGCGGCAGTCGCGATCCTACCCAGGACACGATTGGCGTGGCGGCCGCCGACGTGTCGACCGGCGAGATCCGCCTGATCGTCACGACGCTCGTCGAGCTCGATCCGTTGCTCGCACGCCTGGCACCGCGCGAGATTCTGCTGTCGACCGCGTCGCGCGTCATGCTTCCCGCATCTCGTAGTGAAGCGCTCATTACCGAACGCGAATCATGGGAATTCGACGAGCCGCTGGCGCGCGAGGATCTTGCACGTCAGTTCGGCCTGTTGTCGCTCGAAGGGTTAGGCGTCGGTCCGGAGGACGGACTCATCGTCGGCGCGGCCGGCGCCCTGCTCCGCTATTTGCGTGAGCTGCAGCCGAGCGGCCTGCCGCAACTAGCGCGACCGATCATCGAACGGCCGGGCCGCGCGATGGCGCTCGACGAAATGACGCGACGCAATCTGGAGCTCGTGGAATCGCTTCGCGGCGCCGGGAGCGACGGCACGCTGTTGTCGGTGCTCGACCGAACAGGCACGCCGATGGGCGCCCGCCTGCTCCGTCAATGGATTCTCGCTCCGCTCATCGATCGAGGTGGCGTCGACGCGCGACTCGAGGCGGTGGCGGCGTTGACCGGCGATGCCGTGTCGCGCGAAGCCCTGCGCGATGCCGTCGACGATGTACGCGACGTCGAACGTCTGGCGGCCAAAGCCGCATCCGGTCGCAGCACACCGCGCGAGCTCCGCGCACTCGGCGATTCGCTCTCGGCGCTGCCCGCGGTCGCCGACGCTCTTCGTCGCGTTGCGACCGCGGGTCGCCTCAACGAGATGCTCACGAGTTGGGACGACGCATCCGAACTGGCGTCAGCCATCTGTTCCACGTTGGTGGAGCGTCCGCCGACGATGGTCGGAGAGGATGCCACGATTGCCACCGCGATCGATACGGACTTGGATGAATTGCGACGCCTTCGCGACGGCGGCAAGGACGCGATCGCGCAAATCCAATCCGACGAGCGCGCCCGAACGGGGATTGCGTCCCTCAAGGTCGGATTCAACAAGGTGTTCGGATACTACATCGAGGTGACGAACTCCAACCTCCGGCTCGTGCCGCCCGATTATCAGCGGCGGCAAACCATCACGTCGGGCGAGCGCTTCGTGACGCCGGCGCTCAAGGAGTACGAGGAGCGCGTGCTGAGCGCGGCCGAGCGAATCGAACAGCGCGAGCGCGAATTGTTCGAAACGCTGCGGGCGACGGCAGGTCGCGAGATCGCGCGTCTGCAGCAGATCGGGCGGACGATCGCCGAACTGGATGTGCTGAGCACCCTGGCCGAAGTGGCAGCGCGCGAGGGGTACGTTCGTCCGATCATGACCGAGGAATTCGATCTCGACATCACGGCGGGCCGGCATCCGGTGGTCGAGCGGATGATGCCCCGCGACAAGTTCATTCCGAACGACCTGCGGCTGACGAACGACGCGCGAATGATCATCCTGACCGGACCGAACATGGCTGGCAAGTCGACCGTGCTCAGACAAATCGGTCTCATCGTCTTGATGGCGCAGATCGGCAGCTTCGTGCCGGCGACCGCGGCGCGGATCGGGATCGTGGATCGCATCTTCACGCGCGTTGGCGCAAGCGACAACCTGGTTCGCGGACAGTCGACGTTCATGGTGGAGATGAGCGAGACGAGCGCCATTCTGCATACCGCGACCGCTCGCAGCCTCGTGCTGTTGGACGAGATCGGCCGCGGCACGGCGACGTATGACGGCGTCTCGATCGCGTGGGCGGTGACCGAGCACGTTCACGAGCACATCGGCTGCAAGACGGTGTTCGCCACGCACTATCACGAGCTCACACAGCTCGCCGACGAGCTCCCGGCGGTCCGCAACTACAACGTCGCGGTCCGCGAAGTCGGCGAACAGATCTTGTTCATTCACCGTCTCCAGCCCGGCGGCGCCGACCGATCGTACGGGATCGAGGTCGGGCGCCTGGCGGGACTGCCGCGTTCGGTGATCGATCGAGCGCGGCAGATGTTGGCGCTGCTCGAGGCCGAGCAACTCGTTCGCGGTGCAACGGGCGGCTTGGAGACTTCGGCCGCCCCGCGCACGCGCGGCCCGAATTCGGTCCAACCACCGCGCGACCAGCTCGGCTTGTTCGCCCAACCCAATCCCATCGTCGAGCGGCTGGCGGCTTTGGACGTCAACTCGATGACGCCAGTGGAAGCGTTGAGCCGTCTCGCCGCGCTCGTCGACGACGCGAAGCGATCGTAAGCGGATCGCGTCCATCGCGGTGCTACACGCCGCGCCTTACATTTCCGCTCCCGGCATGTGGATGCGCATCGTGCGCACAACCGCCCGGCCCGGCGCGAGCACGCGCGAGAGCAAGAGAGCTTCTCCATCATGAGCGACCTAGTTCGCAACCCGAAACCTTACGACGACGTGCTCGAGCTGATCGGGTGGACGCCGCTCATCCGTCTCAACAAGGTCACGCGCGGCATCCGGACGCCCGTGTACGCCAAAGCAGAGTTCTTCAATCCTGGTGGTTCGATCAAGGATCGAATCGGCGGGCCGATCATCGAGCAAGCAGAACGTGAAGGCCGGCTCAAGCCCGGCGGAACGATCGTCGAGGGAACGAGCGGAAACACGGGGATCGGGCTCGCGCTGGCGGCGGCCCGCAAGGGCTACAAGTGCATCTTCACGATGCCGGACAAAATGTCGCAGGAGAAAGTGCGGCTCCTCAAGGCATTCGGCGCCGAGGTGATCGTGACACCGACGGCGGTGCCGCCGGACCATCCGGACAATTACGTGATGATGGCGAAGCGCATCGCGCACGAGACGCCGAACGCGATTCTCGCGAATCAGTTTTACAACGACGCGAACCCGCAGGCGCACTACGATACGACCGGTCCCGAGATCTGGGAGCAAACCGGCGGTCGCGTCACACACTTCGTGTATGCCGCAGGAACGGGCGGCACCATCACCGGCGTCGGACGTTACCTGAAGGAAAGGAACCCCAAGATCCAAGTGATCGCCGGCGATCCGGTCGGATCCGTTCTCGCTGAGATGTGGCGAACGAACGGCGAGGGAAAGGTCGAGGGCGTGCCCTACAAGGTCGAAGGGATCGGCCAGGATAAGGTGCCTGGGGCTCTCGACATGAGCTTGATCGACGACTTCATGACCGTGAGCGACAAGGAGTCGTTCGCGATGGCGCGACGGCTCACGCGCGAAGAAGGTCTGTTCGTTGGTGGATCGAGCGGATTGATCGTGCATGCCGCGCTGCACGTGGCGCGTCGCCTCGACGATCCCAACGCGCTGATCGTTGCGCCGCTGCCGGATACGGGCGAGCGCTATTTGTCGAAGCTCTACAATGACGAGTGGATGCGAGAGAACCAGCTCTTGGACGCCGACCGGACCACGCTGGCTTTCGTGCTCGAGGCAAAGGGCCGCGAAACGCCCGTGGTCGTGAGCGTGACGCCGGGAGCGACGGTGCGCCAAGCGCTGCGTCTCATGTCCCTGCACGACGTATCGCAGCTGCCGGTCATGGATGGGCCCAATTGCGTCGGCTCGGTGAGCGATTGGTCGCTGTCCGCCAAGAGCCTGGACGACACCAAGTTGCTCGATGCGACCGTGGGACAAGTGATGGACGGGCCGTTCCCGGTCGTCGACATCGAGCAAACCGTGGATGGCGTCGCGAAGCTCTTGTCGAAGTCGAATCCCGCCGTGCTGGTCCGCTCGAACGGTCACGTGCAGGCGATCGTCACGCGATCGGATATGTTGAACTACTTGATGGCTCGATAACCCGGGGTCGTCGGGCGGAGGAGGGGGGACATGGGGCTGAAGATCGCGCTGCTGATGGGCGGAACGTCGTCGGAGCGAGACGTTTCGCTGGCCTCGGGAATACGTATCGCGGAGGCACTGCGCACCTGCGGGCACGAGGTACTCGCGATCGATCCTGCGCGCGGTCCGATCAGCGATGCTGAACAACGAGCGCTTGCCGCCGGGAAGGTTGTGCAGACGGCGCCGCCGTCCCAGGAAGCGCTGCGACGCATGGCGCGCGAGTCCCTCCCCAGCTTCGCCAGCACCCTGCCTCGGCAAGGTGACGTCGACGTCGTGTTCCTTGGTTTACACGGGGGCTCGGGCGAGGACGGGACGATCCAGGCGCTGCTCGACCTGACCGGCGTGCCGTACACGGGGAGCGGCCATCTCGCCAGCGCGCTGGCGATGGACAAGGATCTGTCGAAACAGCTCTTCCGCCGCGCGGACGTGACCACGGCCGACTGGCTCATGGCGCCGGCGACCGCCGACGAGGTCAAAACGACGCTCGGGTTTCCAGTCATCGTCAAGCCGTCGAAACAAGGATCGACCGTGGGCCTCTCGATCGTACGAAGCGAGGCCGAGCTGCCCGCCGCGATCGACGAGGCGTTCAACTTCGACGACGAAGTGATGGTCGAGGGATTCATCGCTGGACGGGAGCTAACCGTAGGTATCTTGGGAGACGTCGCGCTTCCGGTTGGCGAAATCATCCCGAAGCACGAGATTTACGACTACGAGTGCAAGTACACCGCCGGTATGGCGGACGAACGCTTTCCCGCCGAGCTCACGCAGCGAGAAGCGGCGCGAGTGCAGGATGAAGCATTGCGTGCGTTTCGCGCGCTCAAGTTGAGAGGATGCGCGCGGATTGATTTTCGCATGACGCAGGACGGCACTTTCTTTTGTCTCGAGGCCAACACGCTCCCCGGCATGACGCAAACCAGTCTCATTCCGCAGGCGGCCGCCGCGGCGGGAATTCCGTTTCCCGAGCTGTGCGACCGCATCGTCCGACTCGCGCTTGTACCGCGCGAGGGGCGGGGACGCGTCTGATGTCACCGATGACGATTCCGACCGCGGCGCTGGCGGGTATTCCCGCCGGACTGCAAGCGCAGGGTGTCTGGGCCGGGCGACGACAAATCTTCGTCCGGTTCGCCGCCGAGGGTGAGACCGCGACGATGTATACGGCCGACGCGCTGGCGAGCGAGATTCGCCGCGGCACCTCGCGGTCGGCGTTTCATTCGATCTCGATCTCCGGGCGGGATCCGCTGTCGAACGTCGACTACATTTGCGCCGCATTCGACAAGCTGACCACGATGATTCCGGTCATGCTCGATTGCGACGGTCAGCGGCCTGCCGAGATCGAGCAGCTCAAACGTTTCGTCACGTTGACGCAGGTTACACTCGACGGTCCCACGCTCGAGGCGCAGAGCGACCGGGCGTTCGAGTCGTTGCGGGTCGCGGCCGACACCGGAATGCAGCATGCGCTGGTTCTGATGGTCGACGAGCGAACGACGGACGCCAACGTGTTGCGCGCGGTCGAACGGGCCCACGCGACGAGTGAAGCCACGGTGATCGTCATTCACCCGGGCCTGGCCACTCCGGTCGATCGGGATCGTCGGTGGATGACCTTATTCGAGCGCGCGGCCGCGCTGCACGGTGACATTCGTCTCGCGTTGCGGCTGCCGCCTCCGACGGGCATGCGTTGAGCCCGTTTACCGTGACCGGAACCATCGTTTCCAAGTCGTTTTATTAGTAGTGTAGACGTGTAGGCGCACTCAACTCCAGAGGTCTCGCAGGGCGTATGGCGTCGTACCCGGCCGGCAACGAACAGGAGCTCCAACCTCAGCCTCAGCGGCTCACGACCGCGGTGCAGGCGTTCATCGCGATCAACGTCGCGGTGGCGTTTCTTCAGGCGGTCGTTGGCGTGCCCCCGTACGCCGATCTCGCCGCGTGGTTCGGGTTCGATCTTGGATCGCTGCCGACGCGCTGGTGGACTCCGGTCACGTACATGTTCGTGCACGTCGGTGTGTGGCACGTCGTCGTGAACATGTATGCGCTGTATCTGTTCGGCCCGCGGTTGGAACAATCGTGGGGCTCGAAGAAGTTCGCCTGGTTCTATTTGTTCTGCGGACTTGGCGGCGTCGTGTTTCAAATGCTGTTCATTCGAACCGGCAATCTGGTCGGCGCGTCGGCCGCGGTGTTCGGCGTGATGACGGCGTACGCGATGCAGTGGCCGGATGATGAGATGTATCTGTTGTTCGTCGTACCGATGCGCGTGCGCACGCTCGTCGTCGGCCTGTTCATGTTCACCCTCGTGATGGGGATCGCCGCCACGGGTGACGGCGGCGGGACGAACATCGCGTACTTCGCGCACGTGGGCGGATTGATCGCGGCGTACGCGTATTTGCGCGTGGCGGCGTCGACCGGGATCGATCAAGTGCGCCAGCGGGTGGCAAATCTTCCCGACGCGGACGAACCTCCGCGCGCGATTCCGCGCAACATGCCGCGCCGCGAGCGCGGCGACGAAGTCGACGACATCGTGGCGAAGAGCAAGGCCATCGCGGCGAAGCGATCGGTGACGATCGCGCCGGCTTCGCGTCGCCGCGAAGCCAAGGCGGACGAGCTCGATCGCGTGCTCGACAAGATCTCCGAGGCGGGCATCGAGAGTCTCACGGGTGACGAGCGGAAGATTCTCGAAGAGATGTCGCGGCGGCTGCGCGGAAACTGAGCTAGTTGCTAGTTGCTAGTTGCTGGTTGCTAGTTGCTGGCAACTGCAAACTGCGGCAACGGCGGGCCGCCGATGCCCCAGCAACCAGCAACTAGCAACCAGCAACCAGCAACCAGCAACCAAAAAAAGAGCCCCCCGGACGATGCCGGGGGGCAATGCCGCCACGCCGTTCTCGCGGCGGCGATGACCAGCGCATAGCGCCGGCCCACGTTCAATATGCAACGCGGTACAACACACCGCCAGCAAGACGTTGCATCGCCACACGCGATAACGTCCGCAACAATTGCGTTCGGCATCCGGCCCCCTCCATTCTTGGGGATGCCCAAGCCTGAACTTCTCGAGACCTTTCCGAATCCCTACCCGGGTCGCGATTACGAGATCGCCATGGAGTGCCCGGAGTTCACCGCCCTCTGCCCACTCGGCGGGATTGAAAGCGACGCCGACGAGCTCCGCGCGCTGCGCGGCGGCGCTCCCGATTTCGGGACGATCCTCATCACCTATGTCCCCGGCGACGTGTGCGTCGAGCTCAAGAGTCTCAAGCTCTATCTCTGGAGCTTTCGCGACGACGGGATCTTTTACGAGCGCGCGGTCAATCGCATTCTCGATGATCTCTCGAACCTCTCCAAGCCGCGATGGATGGAAGTCGTTGGTGACTTCAACATTCGCGGGGGGATCAAGTCGGTGATCCGCGCTCGCGTCGGCGCTCGGTCCGCTGGGTGATCGTGTGGCGTCGGCAACAAAAAGCGGGGGCGCCGAAGCGCCCCCGCTTTGTTTTGTGCCCCGGAATCAGAAAGCGTACTTGAGCTGCAACTGCAGGGCGTAATTCGACGCCGCGTTCTGCGTGTTGAACTGATTGGTCGACACATAGTTGAAGACGCCTTGCGCCTGGTCGGCCATCTTGCTGGTGTGGCCCGGCGCGGCGACGAACGACCGGCGCTGTAAGATCTGCGGGCTGTTCGTGCTGCCGAAATCTCGCGAGCCCCAATTCTTGTTGACGAGGTTCAAGAAATTGAACACGTCGAGCTGGAGAATGAAATTCTGTCCGTGGAGCGTCGGCAACGATTGACGAGCCGACAGGTTCACGACCTTGTCCCACGGAGCGCGGCAAGAGTTGCGCTTCATGATGGTGCCGCGCTGCGAGCTCAGACACGAATGGCCATTGATGAAGTTCTCGAGCGAATCCGCCTGCTGAGCCGGAGTCAGCGAGCCGTTCTGTGAGAACCGAATTTCCGTCGTGTCATGGGCGTTCTTCGGCACGTACACCAGATCGTTTGCCGTCGAGTTGTCGCCGTTCATGTCGCCGTTATAGACGTACTCGAACGGCACGCCCGACTCGCCGATCCACGTGAGCGAGACGCCGGTCTTCGTGCGGAACGTGTACGATGCGCCAGCCGCAAAGCGATGAGGCGTGTCCCACTTGGACGGATAGAGATCTTGCGCGTCCTGGCGGCCGGCGTACGAGCGGCCGAAGGACCAGTTGGAGAACGCGACCGACGAGGTGAGGTCCCACACGTCGTACGAGCGTCCGTACGTGTACGAGAACTGCCCCTCGAAGCTGTTCGTGAATCGCTTCACGAGCTGCGCCGTGTAATTGTACGAGTAGTCGTGCGTCTTGGTGTTCGAGATGTTGATGACGTCACCGAGGGTCGACGTGGTTCCGGGAATCGTCTTGCGGACCGGCGCCGGGTTGCTGGTCAGCGTGGCGATGTCGCCGTACAAGGCGCGACCGTTGCGATCCGTGCCGATCGGGTTGTCCTGGAGACCGATGTTCTGATAGTAGAAATTGTAGATGGAGCGCGTGTACATCGCTTCGAGCGTCGCGATCACGTTCCAAGGCAGCCGGCGGTCATAGCCGATCGAGCTGCGCCAGACTTCGGGGAACTTGAGGTTGGGGTCGACCGTGTTGACGGTGACTGCCGGCGCAGCGGTGCTGTTGCGGCAGTTTCCGGCCGGCAGGGTTCCCGCGCTCGGCATCAAGGGCGCCGCGTTCCCGTTGCAAACGAGATTGCCGTATCCGTTGACGCCGGAGTTTCCATAGAGGTTGCTCAGCCAGACATAGGCCGGTGCCCCCGTAAAAGCGCCTGTCCCGCCGCGGAGCTGGTTGACCTGATCGCCCGTCACGTCCCAATTGAACCCAATGCGCGGCGCCAGCTGCATCACGTTGTGGGGCACCTCGGTCGTGTTGATGTTGAGCGTTTTCTGAATGTTCGGGTTGATGCTGGGGCTGTCGGTCAACCCGGGCACGTCGAGACGCAGACCCGCGATGATGTTCAAATTATCTCTCGCCTGCCATTCGTCCTCCGCGTACACGCCGAGGGTTCGGGCGTGGAAGCGCGCCGCACCGTCGGTGTTGTCGAGCTTGATGCCCAGCGTAGCCGTGCTCGGCGTATTGTTGATGAGCGAGTCCAGCGTGCCGAACGTGAAGTTCCCGAGCGAATTCTGCGAGAAGAGATTTCGGACTTTGTACCAGGTGTTCTTCGTGCCGATGGTGAATCGGTGAGATGCGACCGGAATGGTCACGTTGTCAGAGAGCTCGAATACGTCTTGATCGAGCTCGTTACCCTGCGACGAGTTCTCGGTGCCGGCGGAGACTTGGCCCGTGCCGCCGGACGGATTGGTGACGCGCGAAACGACGACGAAGGGCGCGTTGATCGGCGTGATTCGCTTGTCGCGGATCGTCGTGTATCCGGTCAAGAGCTCGTTGGAGATGCCGTGCCCGAAGTCCGAGAATAACTGGGCCAGGCCGCTATTCGTGACCGAGCGGAAATTGTAGCCATTGTTCGACAAGTTCAGTCGCGTGTTGCTGCGGCTGAACACGTCCTGCTGCGCATCGACGTAATTGTAGCGCGTCACCAGGCGGCTGCTGTGCGGCAGGTTCACGAGGTCGAACCGCGCGAACATGTTGGCGAGCGGGTTCTCGTTCTTGATCAAGCCTGTGGTGCCGGGATTGGCGAAGCCGTACTTGGACGTGAGAATGTTGACGAAACTGTCCACGGCGGCTTGCGTTGCCGGCGGCTTGGGCGTCTGCGCGGCGGGCTGGCCGATGTAGGGTCCGCCCGCGGGCTCGTTCCGTTGCTGGAATTCCGGAGCCACGGAGAAGAACAGTTTGTCGCGGACGATCGGTCCGCCCACCCAGAATCCTTCTTGCGTCTGCGTGAATGGCGCCGCTCGCAGATACGACACGTTGCGCTCGAGCTTCTCGTTGCGCGTGGCATACGTGCCCGAGCCGTGGAAGTCGTTCGAGCCGCTCTTCGTCACGGCATTCACCAGGAAGCCGGTGAAGCTGCCCTGTCGCACGTCGTACGGCGAGAGCAGGACCTGATATTCCTTGACCGCCTCGAGCGAGATCTGTTTGGCCGATGCCTGGCCGCCCGGCTGAAGCGTCGAGCTGAGGCCGAACAAGTCGTTGGCGACCGAGCCGTCGATCTGAATCGCGTTGAATCGATTGTTCTGACCGCCGCCCGAATTGCCGGGGCCCTTGGTCGAGATCTGGGGAACGAGCGCGAGGAAATCGGTGAAGTTGCGATTCAACGTCGGCGCACGCGCGATCGTGGAATCGGTGATCGTCGTCGCGATGCCTTTGTGCGACGATGAGATCACGGCGCCCGTGGTGGTTCCGGTGATCTCGACGCCCGTGAGCCGAACCGCCTGCTGACGCAGCGAGAAGTCGACGCGGAGATTCTCGCCGAGTGAGACGAAGAGATTGTTTGAGTCGCGCGGCGCGAAGCCGATGCGACGGATGGTGACCGTGTATGGGCCACCGCTCTCGAGCGACGGGATGTAATAGCGGCCGTCGGCGTGCGTCAGCGTTCCGGCGCGCGCACCATTGGTGCGATTGACGGCCTGCACCTGCACGCCCTGCATGCCGTTGCCTTGTTCATCTGTCACTGTGCCGCTGATGGCGCCGGTGGTGACGCCCTGCGCGGCGAGACTCGTCGCTCCGAACAGCAAGGTCGCGAGGCCCGCGACGGCACCGAGCGTCGAACGTGAAATCTTCATACGGTGGGTGTTCCCTCGTGGAGTTGACGCCGTGGTCCGGCATCTCTCGTTCTCCCACGCGACTTCGGAAGTGAATCGCGTGGGCAGTCCTGAATGTTTGTGGCGGGATTACGCGCCGGTCGCACGGCTTGGTAACGACTCAGTCACCGAGACGTCCGGCGATAGCACATGCGAAAACAGAGGGTCGGATGAGCGAGGACAATGTATGGTGGAACGGCGACCTTCGCGAGATTCTTAATTCGCAGCGTTGCCGTCACCCTTGGAACACCGTGAGCGCGCGTTCGCGTCACGTCGCGCGCGTGCTGCGTCTGGCGTGCTCAGACGAGCCGAGCCGATTGACTTAGCGCAACTAACTCGAATAAATTGAAAGGCTTGCGGCTAGGTAGCTCAGTTGGTAGAGCAGCGGACTGAAAATCCGCGTGTCGGCAGTTCGATTCTGCCCCTAGCCATTGCTGGGAAGTCGTTAGAAACGATTCCCTCCAAACTGAACGGCCGCCTTCGCAGGCGGCCGTTGCTGTAAGGACGGCCACCGAGAGACGTCGCGCCGGCGAGTCCTGCGTCTCGTGCGGTCGCGTTCAGAGGGAATTGAATTCCAAACGCACGCGGACGCGATCGCCGTGACCCTTGGAGCCGCGAACCTTCTTCGGCACCGCCAGCAGCGTGCGCCCGTCCTTGCCTCGCCAGACGCTCGTTTTCCACGTGGTTCCGTCGACGGTCGCTATCACCGGCGTGCGACCCCAGGCGTGCGTGACCGGCGGGGCGTACTTATCGGGAACGCGAGCAAACACCCAGCCTCCGTGTCCCGGATACTGCCAGAGTGTGGAAGCGAAATCAGGGCGGTAGCGCGCAGTCATGCCGGGTGCGGATCCAGAGGATCGATATGACCGGCGAATGGCGCGTCAGCCGCGCCGAGGTTGATCGGGTCACGCTCGACTTGGGCGCGCAGTCCCCACACGATGATAGCCACGACGACCGCCGCGATCGCCAACGCGAATCCGAACTCGTCGATCACCCACTTCGTCTTCCCCGTATCGATCGTCAACGGAGTCAGAATGGCTTGAATGAACAAATTATGACTGGCGTGCAGAAAGGCGCCCGTCCACAGGCTGCCTGACTTGAGCCGCATCCACGCGAACACGAAGCTGATTCCCATCACCATCACGGCGAAACACGTCAGCCCGTACCACACCGGCGTTCCGCTGTTGTAATCGGCGAAGACGAGAATCGGGACGTGCCACGCGGTCCAAATCGCGCCGCTGATGAGCGCCGTCTTCGTGAAGGACGTGGTCTTCGCCAGCTCCGGCACCAGGAATCCGCGCCAGCCAATTTCCTCGCCGAGCGCGCTCACCGTGGATGAGATCATGCCGAGCGTCCCGGTGGCCAACACGAAAACGATCAGCGCTCTTGTCGTCGAAACGTGCGTGTGGCCGATCTTGGAGAACGAATCGAGCACGGCGGGATTCGGAAAGCCGCCGAGTCCCGTCGCCCAAACCACACCGTATGCCGCGCCGGCATACAGGATCGGAATGAGATAGGCGGCCGCCTGATAGCGCCACTTCCACTTCCATCCGAGCGACGCGAGCGGGCGTCGCCTGATGAGACACGTGAGAATCGCGGCCGTGCCGGGACACCACATCAATCCGAGAACATAGAGCCCGTGGCCGGCGGCGAGATGTCCCGCCCGAATGATCAGCGTGTAGAAGATGGAGCTGAGCGCGAACGTGCACGCGAGGTACGTGAGAATTCCGGCGCGAATCTCCCGACGTGAGCTCTCCATCCACTGCCTCCGATCGTCTGTGTGAGCCGGCTGCTCCATCCTACGGCTGAGCTGCGCCGCGAGCAACCGTTGCGGCCATCGTAGTTTTCGTCATGAACATTCGACCGAACGAATCCGAGCGACACGAATACGCCGCGAGCGTCGTCTGGACCGGGGCCCGCGACGGACCGACGAGCTCATATCAATCGTACTCTCGCGAGCACGAGTACCAGTGCGGCGACAAGCCGCGCATTCGCCTCTCGGCCGATCCGCACTTTCGTGGCGACGCGACGATCTATAATCCCGAAGAGCTGTTGGTCGTCGCGCTCTCGTCGTGCCACTTGCTGAGCTACCTCGCCGAATGTGCGCGCGCGGGTGTGCACGTCGTCTCGTACGAGGACAAGGCGACCGGTGTCATGACGATGCGCGATGGGCGGCTTCGCTTTACGGAAGTCAGGTTGCGTCCGCACGTCACCATCGCGCGCGGAGCGAACCTCGAGCGTGCGCGCGAGCTCCATGAGCCGGCGCACGCTGATTGCTACATCGCAAACTCGGTCAACTTTCC
>Ga0070683_100000722_pt1 | contig 24121 bp, 13 predicted proteins | sample KBSC713LmetaG_FD_64662 | JGI IMG/M metagenome (GOLD analysis project Ga0070683, IMG submission 64662) | Corn rhizosphere microbial communities from Kellogg Biological Station, Michigan, USA - KBS C7.1-3L metaG | ecosystem: Host-associated > Plants > Roots > Rhizosphere ... | reverse complement strand
GGTGGTGGCGCCGCGGGAAGCGGCCCGGGGAACGGCGGCGGCGGCGCGGCAGGAGTGCCCGGCCCGTCGGTGCCGCCCGAAATCGACGCGCAGCTCGCGATCAATGAGCTCATGGCAGCAAACGTGCTGACGGCGAAAGACGACACCGGCACCGCGCGTTCCTGGATCGAGATCCTCAACCCGACTGACACGGATGTGCCATTGCGCGGGTACGCGATCACCGACGACTTCGCGAATCCGCGGAAGGCCGTCCTCGGCGATGGCGCGGCCGTGCCAGCGCATGGCTACCTGGTGCTGTGGCTGGATGGCGGCGCCGCAGCCGGCCCGACGCATGCCGCGATCGTGCTCTCGAAGGTCGGCGGCAACCTCGGGCTGGCGCGACCCGACGGGTCGTTCATCGATCGCCTGACCTATGGGGCCCAGGAGACCGACCTGTCCGCGGCTCGTGAGCCAGACGGCGCGTCCACGTGGGCGATCGAATGGCACGTCTCGCCCGGCGCCGCGAATCCCGCTGGTGTCGGCCAGCCGGGCTCAGCCGCGTCGGATCCGGAGGCGGTGCCGACGGCCGGCGACCCGAGCGACCGAATCCTGGGCTACGACCAGATCCCGCAGTTCGCGCTGACGATCGGCGCGGCCGAGTGGCAATCGTTGCTGACCGCGCCCGACACGTATGTGCCGGTGACGCTCACCTACGAGGGCCGCGACTATGGGCCGGTCGGCGTGCACCTGAAGGGCATGCAGTCGTGGGAGCCGATCGACAAGAAGCCGTCACTGCACGTGAACGTCGACAAGTTCGTGCCGGGCGCGGCGTTCTTCGGTCTCAAGGATCTGACCTGGAACAACATGCACAGCGACTTCTCGATGATGCACGAGCGGATTGCGTACTGGGTCGCGCGCAAGGCGGGCGTGCCGGCGTCGCGCGCAAACCACGCGCTCGTGACCGTCAACGGTCAGCCCTATGGCCTTTACGCGAATGTCGAGACGGTCAAGAAGCACATCCTGACGCGCGCGTTCGGCAACAACACCGGCTCGCTGTTCAGCGCGACCGATGTCGACTTCACGCCTTCCTACGTCCCGATGTTCGAGCTGGTCACGGGTCCCGACGACCGGACGCTCTTGATGGGGCTCGCCTCCGCGCTCGCGGCGGGCAACCCCGACGACGCAATGGCGGCGGCAGGCCTGTACGCGGACGTCGATCAGTTCACCCGGTTCTGGGCGATGTGCGCCGTCGTGGGTCAGCTCGATTCGTTCCCTTACAGCGACCCGGGCGACGATTACTTCACGTACGCCAATCCTGCGACCGGACGGCTCGCGTTCATGCCTTGGGGCATCGACGAGAGCTTCTACGCCGGCGACGTCGACATCAGCCTGATCCATTCGGTGTTCGCGGTGCAGTGCAAGGCGTCGCCGTCCTGCTACCGCAAGTTCGTCGACAACGTTTGGGACATCCTGGCGCTGACCGACAGCCTCGACTGGAAAGCCGAGCACGACCGGGTGGCGGCTCAGATCGCGCCGCACGTCGCTCAGGACGGACGCAAGTGGTACACGAACGAGCAAGTCGCCATGTATCAGATGGACATGTGGTACTTCATGTCCGACCGGCGACAGCAGATCGCCGCATGGATTCCGGCCGCGAGCGGCGCGCCACCCTCGGGCATCACGCGTCAGCCTTGACACCCACCCTAGGGGTCTCACGTTCCCCTAGGTCGATGGCGCAACGGGAGCGATCGCGACGATTTCCGGTGGGCGCGGAGGTGATTTCGAACGGGCAGACCCACGTGCGTGTCTGGGCGCCAGCGCGCAAGCGGGTCGCGGTCGCGTACGGGCCGACGTTGCGCGAGCGGGCGCCGCTCGAGCCGGAAGCGGGCGGCCCGGGATATTTCTCCGGACGAGTCGACGGTCTCGGAGCCGGCGGTCGCTACGGCTTCATGCTCGACGATGACGCGCGGCCCTATCCCGATCCGGCGTCACGCTTCCAGCCCGAGGGGCCGCACGGTCCGTCCGAAGTGATCGACGCGACCCCGTTCTCCTGGAGCGATGACGAGTGGGGCGGGGTGGGCGCGCGCGCTCAGGTGATCTACGAGATGCACGTCGGAACGTTCACGCCCGAGGGGACGTACGCGGCGGCCGCGGAACGCCTCGAGCGGCTCGCCGACGTGGGTATCACGGTCGTCGAGCTCATGCCTCTCGCTGAGTTCAGCGGACGCTTTGGCTGGGGCTACGACGGCGTCGATCTATGGGCGCCGAGCCACCTCTACGGCCGCCCCGACGACCTGCGACGTTTCATCGACACCGCCCATGCCTGCAAGCTGGGCGTCATCCTCGACGTCGTCTACAACCACCTCGGGCCCGACGGAAACCACCTGGGGCAGTTTTCGCCTGGGTACTTCACCAAACGTTACGAAAACGAGTGGGGCCCGGCGATCAACTTCGACGGGCCCGACGCGGGGCCCGTCCGCGAGTTCGTCGTCGAGAACGCGGCCTACTGGGTCAGCGAGTTTCATTTCGACGGCCTGCGCCTGGACGCGACCCAGATGATCTACGACGCGTCCTCCGAGCACGTGATCGCCGCTATCGCGCGCCGCACGCGGCAGGCGGCGGGCGCGCGCGCCGCCTACGTGGTGGCTGAGAACGAGCCGCAAGAGGCGCGCCTCGTCCGCAGCGCCGCCGAGCAAGGCTACGGCGTCGACGCGATGTGGAATGACGATTTTCACCACGCAGCGGTCGTCGCGCTGACCGGGCGAAACGAGGCCTACTACAGCGACTACCACGGGACCGCGCAAGAGCTGGCGTCGGCCATTCGCTGGGGGTTTCTTTTCCAGGGACAGCGCTATGCCTGGCAGAAAAAGGGCAGGGGAGCGCCCGCGCTGGATCTGCCGGCCGAGCGCTTCGTGACGTACATCGAGAACCACGATCAGGTCGCGAACACGGCACGCGGCGCGCGGCTGGCGACGGGCGTCGATCCGGGCCGGCTTCGGGCGATGACGGCGCTGCTGCTGCTGGGTCCGAGCACGCCGATGCTGTTCCAGGGACAGGAGTGGGGCTCGACCCGCCCCTTCCTCTACTTCGCCGATCACGAGACCGAGCTGGCCACCCAGGTCGCGGAGGGGCGGCTCGGCTTCTTGTCGCAGTTTCCCTCGCTGACGTCGGAGGCGGTCCGCGCCACGCTGCCCGCTCCCGGTGCGGACGAAACGTTCGCGGCGTGCAAGCTGGATTGGTCCGAGCGCGAGCAGCATGCGCCCACGGTTGCGCTGCACCGCGATCTGCTTCGCCTGCGACGTGAGGATCCGGCGTTTGCCGCCGGGCGGAAGGAATCGGTTCATGCGGCGGTGCTGGCAGAGCAAGCGTTCGTGTTGCGGTTCTTCTCGCCGCGCGGCGATCGGCTGCTGATCGTCAACCTGGGCCGCGATCTTTGCCTCGCGTCCGTGGCCGAGCCGCTGGTTGCGCCGCCGAGCGCGCAGCGCTGGGGGACGCTGTGGTCCAGCGAGGATCCGCGCTACGGCGGCGGCGGCACGGCGCCGGTCGATACTGACGAAGGGCTACGGCTTCCCGGTCACGCCGCGATCGTGCTCGCTCCTCAGGGTGAGACGTGAGTGACGCCGCAGCGTCGCCCCGCAGGATCGGCTGGCGACGGAGCGAGCCCGTTGAAGCGCTGGTCGCGCGCGAATGGCTGCTGACGAATGGGCTCGGTGGCTACGCGTCAGGGACGGTAGGTGGCGTGCCGACGCGCCGCTTTCACGGCTTGCTGGTGGCGGCGCTGCCCGCGCCCTTGGGTCGCACGCTGATGCTGAACCATGTGTCCGAGACGCTGCTGCCTGGGGAGAGCGCGCCGATCGCCCTCGGCGGTCTCGAAGGTCCGGACGGAATTGCGCTACCCGACGCGCTCGCTGAGATGACGCTGGAGAACGGGCGTCCCGTCTGGAGATTTGAAAGCGCGGGTGGCCGGCTCGTGCTCGAGAAGCGCATCGTGATGACCCACCGGCAGAACACGGTGCGCGTCGGCTACCGGCTCGTCGCCGCCGATCGCCCCGCTCGACTCGTGCTGACGCCGGCGGTGTCGATCCGCCCGCACGAGGGGCGTGTCGACCTGGCTCCCGAGCCGTTCCGCATCGAGCGAAGTGGTGACGGCGTCGAGTTGATCTGCGAAGAGCGACTGCCCCGGCTGCGGCTGCTCGCGCAGGCGGCGGCGCCTGCCCGCTGGCGTCCCGACGATGCGTCCATCGCCGTGGCGTATCGGACCGAGCGCGCGCGCGGCTACGATTGGCTGGGATCGCTGCGGCGCTTCGCCGCGATCGAGCTCGACCTCGCGCTCGGCTTCGAGGCGGTGTTCACCGCGTCGACCGAAGAGTGGGGGGGGTTGCGTGAGATCGACATGGGCCAGGCGATTCGGCTCGAGGACGAGCGGCGGCAGCGCCTGATATCACAGGCCGATCCTGCCCTGCGGAGCGGCCTTGGGCCGGAGCTGGTGCTTGCCGCTGACCAGTTCATCATCGCGCCGCGCGTCCGTCCCGCCGACGAGGTGCGCCTCGCCGCCCAGGGGGACGAGGCGGGCACCGTCATCGCCGGTTATCCATGGTTCACCGACTGGGGACGCGACACGATGATCAGCCTCGAAGGACTCACGTTGGTCACCGGCCGACACGGCGAGGCGCGCAGCATCCTTCACACTTTCGCCCGGCACGTCCGCGACGGCCTCATTCCCAACCTCTTCCCCGAAGGCGAGACCGAGGGGCTCTATCACACGGCGGACGCGACACTCTGGTTTTTTCACGCGCTGGATCGCTACGAACAGCGGACGGGCGACCGGGAGACACGACGGTTTCTGCTCCCGAAGCTGTGCGACATCGTCGAACGGCATCTCGCGGGCACGCGGTTCGGCATCGGCGTCGATCCCCAAGACGGGCTGCTGCGACAGGGCGCGGACGGCTACCAGCTGACCTGGATGGACGCCAAGGTCGGCGACTGGGTCGTGACGCCGCGTCGAGGGAAGGCGGTCGAGATCAACGCGCTCTTCTACAACGCGCTCATGTTGCTCGCGGGCTGGCTCGACGAAGCGCCGCCCGGTGACGAACCAGCCGTGCCGCCGGCGCCCGGGCTGCGCGCCGAGGTGGTGCGTGCGCACGCTGAACGGCTGCGCGCGTCCTTCAATGAGCGCTTCTGGAACGAAGCGACCGGTTGCCTCTTCGACGTCGTCGACGGCGAAGGCGTCGCGCGTGACGACGCCAGCGTTCGTCCCAACCAACTGCTCGCGATCGCGCTGCCGCATCCGGTGCTCGATCCGGCGCGCTGGCCCGACGTCATGCGCATCGTCCGCGAGCAGCTCGCGACGCCGTTCGGGCTGCGCTCGCTCGCGCCCGGCCATCCCGACTTCAAGCCCCGCTACGACGGCGATCTGCGCGCGCGCGACGCCGCGTACCACCAGGGGACGATCTGGGGCTGGCTGCTCGGCCCGTTCGTCGACGCCTGGCTGAAGACCTTTCCGTCCGATCGCCCCGGTGCGCGGCGCGTGCTCGACGGGCTCGAGCAGCAGCTTTCCGCCGCCTGCGTCGGGACGATCAGCGAAATCTACGACGCCGAGCCGCCGTTCCACGCGCGCGGCTGCGTCGCGCAAGCCTGGAGCGTCGCCGAGGTGCTCCGCTCCCTCTGCGCGACTGCCTGATCCTGGTCGGCGCGGTCCCGTCGGTTGGATCTCGCCTGTTGCAAGGCCGACAAGCAGCAAGCGCGATGACCCGACACGGCGCCTAGAGCAGGGCGACCGCGCCCAGGCAGACGCGGCAGGTCGCGCCGTGTAGCTCGTCCGGAGGCACGCGGCGCGGGTTCGTTCCGCGGCCCTCCGGGGTCTCTAGGAGTTGTCCGGGCCTCATCGCCACGGTCGCGTGCCTTGCGCACATCGCGACGCGCGCGTGGGCCACATCGGTCGGTCCGGCGTGGATGTCGTAGTCGAACAGTTCGACGGCGATCATGTGCCGCCTTTTATTCACCGTTCTTTTTTCGTCTACCCTGGCCTCGTCGCTCGGACGTGGGTGCCCGCCCTCGACGGTTTGGTCTATTCTGTACAGCTCGCCATGGATCTCCCCGCCATCCTTGAGGCTTTGCCCGTCGCTGTCTGGGTGGGCCGGGTCCCGGATGGGACCACCGTCTACGCCAATCGGGCGTGCGCGCAGATCGCCGGGCAGCCCGTCGGAGATCTCCCGATCGGCGACCATCCAGCGTTCTACGATCTCCTGACGCGCGACGGACAGCCTTACCCGGCCGAGCGGCTTCCGTTCTCGCAGGTGGTCGCGACGGGCGCGCCCGTCGTGGTCGACGATCTCGTCGTTCGCCGCCGCGACGGCGTCGTCCACGTCCGAGCCGTCGGCTCGCCGGTCTTCGATGCGGGCGGCCGCATGACCCAGGTGATCGTGGTGTTCTTCGACATCTCGAAGGAGATCGCCGCGCAGCTCGAACGCCAGCGCGTCGAGGAGCAGCTGCGTTTCGTGAGCGACCACGCCCCGATCGCGGTCTGGACGGCCGACGCGGCGGGGGTGATCACGATGTCCGAGGGCGCCGGGCTCGCGGCCCTGGGCGTCAAGTCGGGCCAGCTCGTCGGCGTGAAGCTGTTGGACCTGTACGGCGACCACCCGACGATCCCGGGGCAGATTCGCCGGGCCTATGCGGGCGAGTCGTTCTGGTACACGACCATCGTCGGCCAGGCCGTGTACCACACCTGGTTGGCGCCGCTGCGCGGGCCCACGGGCGAAGTGGTCGGGCTGGCAGGCCTGTCGCACGACATCAGCGAGCTTCACCACCTGCAGCGGACGATGATTCAGAACGATCGGGTGATGGCGCTCGGGACGCTGGCCGCCAGCGTGGCGCACGAGATCAACAACCCGCTCACCTACGTCCTGTCGCACGGCGAAGCGGTGGAGCGGGAGGTGGACATGCTCGAGAAGCTGCTCGGCCGCCTCGAGGGGCCCGCGCTCGCGGACGCGAAGGCGTCGCTGGCGCGCCTGCGCGAGGGGCTGGCGCCGATCCGCTCGGGCACGGCGCGCATCGGCGCGATCACGCGCGATCTCCGGACATTCAGCCGCCCCGAGGAGAGCAGCCTCGAGCCGGTCGACCTGCGTGCGGTCGCGCTGTCCGTGTTGAAGCTGGTGGCCAAGGAGGTCGAGGCGCGCGCGCGTCTGATCCTCGACTTGCAGGAGACGCTGCCCGTGAACGCCAGCGAGGGACGCCTGGTCCAGGTGGTGCTGAACCTGGTGATGAACGCGATGCAGGCGCTGCCAGCCGACAGCCCGGCGAAGCACGAGATCGTCGTGCGCACCGGCGGCGCCGACGGGCAGGCGTTCGTGGAGGTGTCCGACTCGGGGCCGGGCGTTCCCGTGGCGGACCGCGAGCGGATCTTCGAACCCTTCTTCTCCACCAAGCCGATCGGTGTCGGGACCGGGCTGGGGCTGTTTGTCTGCCGCAACGTCGTGCGGGGTCTGTCCGGTGACGTGACCGTGTCCGATCGTCCGACGGGCGGTGCGGTCTTCCGGGTGACGCTTCCCGCGAGCGCCAGCCCCGCCGTGCCGAGGCGCGCGCCGGTCGCGCCGCCGGCGGTGACACCGGGCGGCCGCCACATCGTCCTGGTCGAGGACGACGCGATGGTCGCGCGGGCGCTCGGGGCGCAGCTCAAGGCCGCGGGCTACCGGGTGACGGCGATCCCCGACGGCGAAGCCGCGCGCGCGCGCCTCGCTTCCCTCGCCGACGTGGATCTCATCTACTGCGATCTGATGATGACCGGGATGACCGGGATGGACGTGGCGGAGGCGCTGGCCACGGAGGCGCCGGAGATTGCCCGCAAGATCGTCTTCATGACGGGCGGCGCGTTCTCGCCGCGCGCGCAGGAGTTCGTCGCGCGCCACGCCGACCGCACCGTCGACAAGCCGTTCGACATCATCGCCGAGACGATCCGCCGCCTCCAACGCTGATTGGTCCGATCTTTGCCTGAGCCGGACGGTCGATGAGCGGCTTTGCGACCGTGGTGGCGACCTGGCTGGCGACGGCGCCGGCGACCGCGACCGCCCCTCAGACTTCCGTGGCCTCACCGACGCCGGTGGCGCCGCTGGTCGGCGAGCCACCCGCCAGCGCCGCCGCACCGTCCGCCGCCGCGCCGCGCGTCCTGGTCGCCCTCCCGAAGGGCAGCGCCGCGCTCGAGCCGCAGGTCGAGCGCGCGTTCTCGTGGTCGTCCCTGGTGACGATCAGCCCGGACAGCGTCGGGCGCCGTTTTCCGCCGTCGGATGTCAGCCGCGCGACGGCTGCCGACGAGCGCCGCCTCGACGATCTGGTCCGCGCCGCCGAGGCCGACTTCCTGGCGCTGAAGTTCGCGGACGCGACGGGCCGCCTCGACGAATGCGCGAAGATCATCGACGGGCTGCCGCCGTCGGTGCGCCACGAAGCCGCGTACGTTCGCGTGCAGCTGCTGCAAGGGCGCATCGCGCAGGCGCGTGGCGACGCGCGCGCCGCCGACGCCTTCACGCGCGCCGCCGAGGCCGCCGTCGACGTCGAGCTGGACGAGGCGGAGTATCCGCCCGCCGTCCGCAAGGCGTACAAGGCGGCGCGGGCCGCCGTGCGCGCGCGCCCGCGGCGCACCGTCGATCTGACCAGCGAGCCGGCCGGCGCCGAGGTCGAGGTCAACGGCCAGCTCGCGGGCCGGACGCCGGCGCGGTTGACGCTGCCGCCCGGGCGCTGCTTCCTGTCTCTCACGCGCGCCGGCTTCAAGCCGCACCTGGCCGCCTGTCCCGCCGACGCGACGGCGGTGACGCTGGCACCGGCGGGCAAGGACGGCCTGCGCGACCAGCTGCGCGAGCGCATCGCGACGGATCCGGCGTGGTTCCTCGAGCCGCTGCTGCTCGACACGCTCGCCGCCGAGGAGAAGGCGAGCTGGATCGTCGTGCTGGATCGCGATCGCGGCGGGCGCGCGCTGAAGGCGCTGGTGTTCTCGGCCGGCGAGCACGCGCTGAAGCCCGTCGAGCCGTCGCGCCTGCTGGACGCCGAGCTGGACAAGCTGTCGCTCGCTGTCCGCGGCCTCGTCCAGCGCACGCAGCGCCTGGAGGCGCAGGCGATCGAGACGCCGCTGGGCCTGCCGGCGCTGGAGGCGCGCGCCGGCGACCCGACGCTGGGCAGCGCGATCGCGTTCGTGCGGCGCAAGGGCAGCGGCGATTTCCTGCGCCTCGGCCTGGAGGCGCGCGGGGCGGGGCGGTTCTCGGGCACGCTGCCGTCGCTGCTCGCCAGCGACGGTGAATGGGACGTCGAATATTACGTCGAGGGCCGCGACGCCACGGGCGCGGTCGCCTGTCGTGCGGGCGACGCGACCGCGCCGTTGCGCTTCAGGCGCGCGGGCAGCGGGCCGGTCGCTGCGCGGACGAGCGCGTCGCGCTGGTATCTGTGGACGGCGCTGGCCGTCGTCGCGGCGGGCGCGGCGGCGACCGGCGTCTACTTCGCGACGCGGCCCAACGACGTGTCGGTCAAGCTGGTGCCGCCGTGAAGCGCCTCGCCGCGGCGCTGTTGATCGCCCTCGCGTGCGGCTGCAAGCAGCCGGAGGCGCAGCTGCGCCTGCAGTTTCCCGTCGACGTCGACGCGGGCGCCGACGCAGGCACGTGTCGCCAGCAGACCAGCCTCAGGTGCGTCAACTACCTGCAGTTCACCGCGGGCCGGGACGAGTCCAGCAGCCACTGCACGCGGGTCGAGGTCCGGCTCGACGATCTCTGCGACCTCGCGAACGTCGCGAAGGGTCAGGAGGTGTTCAAGCTATCGCCCGACACGCCGCTGCCGATCACGATCGAAGGCCTGCGCGTCTACCCGGCGATCGGCTGCAACTCGACGAGCGAATGTCGCCCGCGCCGGATCTTCTCGGGGACGACGGCGATGGAAGGGACGATCGGCGACTACAAGGGCGGCGTCATCGACTTGCCGGTGACGGTCCTCGAGCCGTGCGGTTTGCCCGAGCAGTTCTTCTTCCTGCCCGATGGGGGCACGTGCGCCGAGGTGTGCGGCACGTCGCCGGTCGTGTGCGATCACGTTCAGGGCGGGTGCCTCTGCAAGGGATCACCGGGAACGTTCGACGGCGGCGCCAGCGGCGCCGGCGGTGTGGACGGCGGACAAGGTGGTATTGACTCCAGTCCATAGGCGCGGCGCCGCGGCGGGGCGCGTCGCGGCCGGGTTTCCGGCCCCTGGGCGCTGGCGCGGGCCTTGCTGTTTGGGAGGACCGTAGCTTGTCCCTTCCTCTACCTGACACACAGGAGCCGAGATGAAAACGCGATACCTGTTGACTGTCTTTCTCTCCGCGACGGGCGTGGTCCTCGCCGTCGGCGGCTGCTCGTCTGGCGGGGGGACCCTGGATCCCGACGTCCAGGCGCGCCTCCGCAACAACCTTCCCGCCGCCTGCACGGCCGAGCAGATCAAGGCCTGCCCGGCCCTCAGCGTGACTCAGTGCCCGAACGGGCAAGAGCCGGTCATCGACTATTCGTCCGACTGCTGCCCGCACTTCACCTGCCAGCCGCTGTGCACCTCGGCGCAGGGGAAATGTCCGATGACGCCGGCGCCCGCGTGTCCGTCGGGAACGAAGCTGTGGATTGGCACAGCGGTCGAGGACTGCTGTCCCGCCTACCGCTGCGAGCCCGACGGGATGACCTGCGATCCGACCCGCCACGACACGGTCGCGTGCACGCTGGCGCTGCCGTATTGCGGTCCGAACGTTCAGCCGGTGATCGTCGGCGAGACGACCGACTGCTGCCCCGTGTACCAGTGTCCGTGTCCGGTCACGAACGATCCGGCCGCGACGACGGCGGCCGACGGGACCAGCCTGCGCTGCGGCTGCACGACGCCGAACTGCAAGGCCGGTGAAGAGGTCGTGTGCGACAAGAAGGACGTCTGCGGTGGGCCGTGCACGTGCCAGCCGGCGCACGGCGTCTGCAAGACCGACACGGATTGCACCGCCGATGCGCGCTGCGATCTTTCGACTTGTCGGTTGCCTCCGGCGGGCGCGCCGGCGACCGCGCCGACCTGCGATACGGCGAAGTGCGGTCCGCAGCTCGGGTTGCCGACGCTTATGTGCGCTGACGGTTCGGTCGGCGGCTCGACGGGGCGCTGCCTGTTGAACGCGGACGGGAGCTGCGGCTGGGAGGTCCGGCCGTGTCCGTCTGATTGCTACGGCGTCTGCGTCCCGAACATCCAGAAGGGCTGCAAGGCCGACACGGATTGCCCGACCGGGCAGGAGTGCTCGGTGACGTGCGCGGGCTGGGGTTGCAGCACGGGCGCGACCACCGGCGGCGGGACCACGGGCGGCACGCCCGGCGCGTCCACGGATCCTGCGACGGGGACCAGCGTTCCGCCGGTGCCGCCTTCGACGTGTGCTTGCCCGGCGGGCGACCCGTCGTGCGTGTGCGACGCGAACGGCAACTGCAAGGGGCAGACGTGCGAGGGACAGTGCGTGCCGGCGAAGCCGACGTGCGATCCGAACAAGCCCGTCGCGTGCCCGACGTTCGCGCCGGTCTGCCCGGACGGCGCCACGCCGATCCCCAGCGGCGTGGACCCGAACACCTGCTGCCAGACGTACACCTGCCCGACGTGCAAGGCCTCGACGCCCGCCTCGACGACCGCCGGCACCGGCACCGCCTGCCCGGCGATCCGCTGCGCCTGCGCGAAGCAGGTCGGCACCGACCCGGCCAGCTGCTGCCCGAAGTACGAGTGCGGGGCGGTGAACGCGGACGGAAGCTGCGCGTAGCGGAGACCCCTCACCCTAACCCTCTCCCCGCAAGCGGGGAGAGGGGACCAGAGCGACTTACTCGCGGGGCTTGCGGAGACCGTAGCGGCCCATCAGCCGGAGCAGGTACACGCGGTCAATCCCGGCGCGGCGGGCCGCCTCGGAGATGTTGCCGCCGGTCGCTTCGAGCATGGCGGTCAGGTAGCGGCGCTCGAAGCGGTCGGTGAGGGCGTTCTTTGATTCCTTGAACGGCACGCGGATGTCGATCGGCTGGCCGTCGCTGTCGGCGGACTCGGGCGCGGTGGGGGTCGCGAACGGGATGTCGTCCAGCACGGCCAGCCGCTCGACCGCGTTGCGCAGCTCGCGCACGTTGCCCGGCCACGGGTGCGCGACGAAGTTTCGCAGCGTCTCCTCCGAGAACGGCGCGGCGGCGTCGCCCGGCTTGGCGATTGACCGGAAGTGCTCGACCAGCACCGGGATGTCGTCGGGGCGCTCGCGCAGCGGCGGCACGCGCAGCCGCATCACCTCCAGGCGGAAGTAGAGGTCCTGGCGGAAGCTGCCGCGGTTCACCTCCTCGCGCAGATCGCGGTTCGTGGCCGCGACGACGCGCACGTTGATCTTGCGCGGCTGCGCCGAGCCGATACGCCGCACCTCGCGCGCTTCCAGCACGCGCAGCAGCTTCGGCTGCAGGGGCAGGGGCAGCTCGCCGATCTCGTCGAGGAACAGCGTGCCGCCGTCCGCCTCCTCGAACGCGCCGGCGCGCGCGCGATCGGCGCCCGTGAACGCGCCGCGGTCGTGGCCGAACAGCTCGGACTCGAACAGGTTGGGCGGGATGGCGCCGCAGTCGACGACGATCAGCGGCCCGGCCGTGCGCGGGCTGGCCTGGTGAATCGCCTCGGCGAGCGCGTCCTTCCCCGTTCCGGTCTCGCCCTCGATCAGCACGGTGACGTCGGACGCTGCAACGCGGCCCGCGAGCGCGAACAGCCGGCGCATCGCCGTCGATCGGCCCCACAGGCGACCGAAGCGTTCGGAGTCGGCGAGCGGGAGCTCGACCGATTCGTCCAGCGGCTCGAAGCGGACCTGCGTGTGTCCGAGATCGAGCGTCGCGCCGCGCGGAACGTACGCCTCGCGCACCTCGACGCCGTCGATGCGGCTGCCGTTGGTCGACGCGAGATCGCGCAGCAGCGGCCCCTTCGCGGTCATCCGGATGACGCAGTGGTTGCGCGACACCGTTGCGTCGGTGAGGCGGAGGTGCGCGCTGTCCGCGCCGCCGATCAGGATCTCGTCCTCGACCAGCGTCACGGTCACTCCCTTGTCCGGTCCCTTCAGCACCTTGAGGCGGACCTTCGGGAACGCGAGCGTGCGGGGGCCGGCGAGCGTCCGGGTCGCGGCGTCGGGCGGTCGTTTCGCGTCGCTGCTCAACGCGGGTCACCCGCGGCGCGCAGGTCGACGATCAGCGGCGTGTCCTTCTTTGGTTCGATCTTCACGTCGACCTGCTTTCGCCCCAGCTTCGGGTTCTCGATTGTCACCGACGCGCGGCCGGCGCGCACCGGGAAACGCAAGATGGGCGTCGTGCCGGCGAGCTTGCCGTTGATGTGGACGGTGGCCCAAGGGCTGGCGTTGACGGAGAGGGAGCCCATCGAGATGGGGCGGGCGGCGGGCGGGACGACGGGGCGCGCGGGCGCGTCTGATTCCGTCGCCGCGCTCGTGTTCGTGCTCGTGTTCGTGTTGGTGGGCGTGGGCGTGGGCGTGAAGGCAGCGAGCGGAGGCGATGGGGGCAGCGGCACCGCGCGCGGGCGGAGCAACGCGATTCCAGCGGCAACTGCGATCGCCGCAGCGCCGATCGCGGCGATGCGGCCGCCACGGTGGCGTATGGGCGGCGGCGCGGCGACCAGTGTCTGGCGTCGGGGGGCGTCGGCCGCGGGTGCGGCGGCGACCACGCGCGAAAGCACCGTTCCCTCGCGCGGGCTCGCGGCGCGCGTGACGGTGAGGCCCTCGCGCTGCTTGGCGGGCTCGAAGAGCGCGTTCAGCCGCTCGCGCTCGCGTGGAAACGCCGCGCGCAGCCGATCGCGCAGCGCGCCGGCGCCGCCGCGCCAGCCCTGCGCGAACATCAGCTCGTCGATGGCGTCGGCGAACGCGCCCGCGCTGGCAAAACGATCGTTGGGGTTCAGCGCCAAGGCGCGCTTCAAGAGCGGCTCGAAGCGTTCGTGGCCCTCTACCGCCGCGGGCGGGCGGTAGAGGCACCGTTGGATCTCCGCCAGGGTGTCGCCCGTGTCCTCCTCCCCGAAGGGACACGCGCCCGCGAGCAGCGTGTACAGCAGGACGCCCGCCGAGAAGACATCCGATCGGAGATCGACCGGCTCGCCGCGCGTCTGCTCGGGCGACATGAACGGGATCGTCCCGCTGATGCCGACGGTCGGGCGGCGCACGTCGCGCGAGCGGGCGACGCCGAAGTCGGTCAGCTTCACCTCGCCCTCGAACGACACCAGCACGTTCGCCGGCTTCACGTCCAGGTGAACGATACCCAGCGGGCGGTCGTCGCTGTCCGTGCGCCGGTGCGCGTAGTCGAGGCCGCGCAGCATCTGCGCGACCAGGTGCAGCGCCTCGGTGGGAGGCAGCCGCCCGCCGTCCGGCAGGCGACGCAGGCGCTGGACGTCGACGCCCTCGACGAACTCCATCGCCAGGAAGAAGGCGTTGTCCTCGGTGCGGCCGAAGTCGAACACCTGGACGATGTTCGCGTGCGACAGCTGCATGACCAGCCGGACTTCGTCGAAGAAGCGCGCCACGAACTGCGGGTCGCTGCTGGACGCGGTCCGGATTCGCTTCAGCGCGACGCGCTTCGAGACGCCCGCCTCCGTCATCGCGCTGGCGGCGACGATCTCCGCCATCCCGCCCTCGGCGATGAGCCCGCCGATGTCGTAGCGCCGGACCAGCTGCGTCACTGACGACAACTATACTCCGGCCCCTCACCCCGACCGTCGCTCCACACCGCCGCTTCGCGGGGAGAGGGAGAAAGACCTAGTGGCAGAAATGCAGGGACAGGGACGTCGCCGGCGTCGCGCCGCACGCGACCGAGACGGTGTCGTTGTGGCAGCGCTCGCCGGTCGCGCAGTCGCCGTCGACGTTGCAGTATTTCCGGCAGGCGGTCCCCGCGGTCGGGAGGCCGAGGCACGCCGTACCGGCCGCACACGTCGTCAGGTTCGTGCAGGCCGCACCCACGCCGCCGTCGCCGGCGGGCCAGCAGGCGACGACCGCCGTCGTGCCCTGGCAGCCGAAGTCGCACTTCATCGCGGCCCCGCAATTCTGCGCGACCGGATCGCAGGCCCGGCCGCCGGTGTCGACAGCGCCGGTGTCCGAGGCGCTGTCGCTACCGGGGCCCGCGTCGGGCTTCGCCGCACCGCCGCCACACGCCGCCGCCAGGACGACCGCCGCCGCGAGCGCCGCAATCTCGATGCCCCTCACCGCACCACTATATCCCCGGATGGTACGATTGCGCGCGATGCGCAGGAGGGTCGCCGAGTTGCTGGGAGTGGTCGTTGCGCTCGGCGCGCTCGGATGCGGGAAGGGCGCGCAGAAGAACCCGGACGGCGGCGACGGCTCGCTGAATCCGGACGCCCCGGCGACCGCCTGGCGATCGTTCGACGTCGTCGCGGTGCTCGCCGCCGACGGATCGACCGCCATCCCGCCGACGAACCGGTTCACGCTGGTGCAGGACCTCACGGCTCTTCGGGTGATCGCAGGAGGCAACGGACGCGCGACGGTCGTTCCGGTCACCACCGGCGACGGGCGGACGTTTCGCTCCGCCGGCTCGTTCACCGTCGGCGACATGACGATGGACGCGTGCAGTGGTCCCCAGGAAGTGCGCTACGACAGCTTTCAGGTGACCGTCACGGGCGAGTCGCTGACCGGAACAGCGACGGGCGCGGCGAGCATCTCCTGCGGCGACTGCAGCTTCTTCGTGCCCGTCACCGCAACGCTGACGGGCACCGCTGACAAGACGGTGCCGACGCTGCGCGCGGCCGGCGCGCGCGCCGCGACGCCGTTCGATCCCATCTGGCTCTCGGCGTCCGAGCCGTTGCCGGCCGGTGTCACGGCGAAGCTGCTCGCGGACGATGGCGCGTCCATCGACCTCGTCCCGCAGATCCTGGACGGCGACCTGCCGGTGGTCGTCGCGTTCTACAAGCCCGACATCATCCTTCGCGCGGGCCAGGGCTATGTCGTCGCGTTCGACGGCCTGGTCGACTTCGCCGGGCTGTCCGATGCCGACACCCCGTTGCGGGTCACGTCGTTCGCGGCCGCGCCGACGGTGGCGGAGGACGGCTTCGAATCCGCGACGGGCACCTCGCTCGGTGGCGCGATGGTCGTGACGGCCGCGCAGTTGCCGCCAATCGCCGGCAACACCAGCCTGTACGTCGGTCCCGCGGGAGCACCGGGCATCCTCTCGACGAATGGCGCGTCGTTGGCCGTGCGGCTGGCGCGGCAACCCGGCGACACGCGGCTTCGCTTCTCGTATCGCGTGATCGCGGCGGCGTCGCAGGGGTCGTTCTTCGGGACGTTGTACGTCGGCTCCGAGGGGGCATCGACTGGCCAGACCGCTTCCGGGTTCGGTGGCTTGGCGCCATCGGCGCAAGAGATGGTGACCGTCGTTGGCCAGACCGCGTACGCAAGCGCGATCACCGCGCTGGACCAGGCGCTGCCCGCGGACACAACGGATTCGGTGCTCGTCCTGATCACACCGGCAAGCAACGTCTGCCGTGCGGGGCCCCTGCTCAACGCTGGGTTGCTGATCGACGATCTGCGGCTCGAATGATCCGTCGCAAAAATTGAAGCGCGGGCGCGCTGCGGACATACACGGGCGATGGTCTTCTCACGGTGGTTCCAGGGTGCGCTTGCGGTGCTCGCGCTGGCGGCGATCGCCGGCTGCGGCAGTGGCTCGGAGGGTGGCGGGACGGGCGGTGCTTCGGGCACCGGCGGCGGTAGCGGGCAGGGCGGCGTGATGTCGTCCGCGGGGACGGGTGGTTCCGGCGGCACGGACGCCGGGGGCGCAGCGGGTGGCGCGACGGCGGGGACCGGCGCGAGCGGGACCGCGGGCACGGGCGGCGGCGCAGCGGGTTCGACGACGACGGGGACCGGCGGCGCGGCTGGATCGGGTGGAGCGACCGGCGGCGCGACCGGATCTGGGGGCGCGGCAGGGTCGTCCGGTTCGGGCGGAGCGGCAGGCGCAGGAGGTTCGGCCGGAAGCGGCGGCGCCGCGGGCGTCGCCGGACGCGGCGGATCGGGCGGCGCCGGAACCGGCGGCGGCGCGGGCGCTGGTGGCGGAGGGCGGGGCGGCGCATCGGGTGGAGGGCGGGGCGGCGGAGGCGGCACGGCCGGCGCCAGCGGCGCATCCGGAACCGGCGGCGTGTCGGGTCTGCCCGCGCGCGCGACCGTGATCGATCTGCTTCGCCGCGCGAACACGTACTTCGTCAACAAGTGGCCCGACCCGGGCACGCGCATCGACTCGTCGCACGAGAGCCACATCTGGACGCGCGCCGTGTACTACGAGGGGCTGATGGCGCTGAACGGCGTCGACCCGCAGGCGAGCTACGTCGACTACGCGGTTCGCTGGGGCACCAGCCACAGCTGGGGCCTGGTCGGCGGCACCACAACGCGCAGCGCGGACAACCAGTGCGCGGGCCAGACGTACATCGATCTCTACAACCTGGACGCGCAGGCGACGCGCATCCGCGACATCAAGACGGACATCGACATGGTCGTCTCCGGCAGCGCGGTCAACGACTGGACCTGGATCGACGCGATCCAGATGGCGATGCCGGTGTACGCGAAGCTGGGGAAGATGAGCTCGGGCGCCACCGCGACGGGCTACTACGACAAGGCGTACGCGCAGTACGCCAACACGAAGAACGTCCAGGGCGGGAACGGCCTCTACAGCAAGACCGATCACCTGTGGTGGCGCGACCAGGACTTCGATCCGCCCTACACCGAGCCGAACGGCAAGAGCTGCTACTGGTCGCGCGGCAACGGCTGGGTGTTCGCGGCGCTCGCGCGCGTTCTCGACACGATCCCGGCGAACGAAGCGCATCGCGCCGAGTACCTTGCCGACTTCCAGGCGATGGCCGAGGCGCTGCGCGCCGTTCAGCGCAGCGACGGCTTCTGGAACGTCAGCCTGTTGGATCCGACCCACTACGGCGGGCCCGAGCTGACCGGCACGTCCCTGTTCATCTACGGAATGGCGTGGGGCGTGCGCACCGGCGTCCTGTCATCCGCGACGTACACGCCGGTGATCACGCGCGGCTGGACCGCCATGGCGTCGACCGTTCACACGAACGGCTTTCTCGGCTACGTGCAGGGCACCGGCAAGCAGCCGTCGGACGGGCAGCCGGTGACTCTGGACAGCGTTCCGAACTTCGAAGACTTCGGCCTGGGTTGCTTCCTGCTCGGTGGCAGCGAGGTTGCCAGGCTGGCTGTGCCGTAGCGGAGCGGACCCCTTACCCCGACCCTCTCCCACGTTGCCGCTGCGCGGGGCGAGGGGGACGGAGCCGGATTCGCGGGGCGAGGGGGAAAGATCTCCGAGAGCCGCTAGGCGGGTGCGGTGACGATGCCGATGATGCGGCCGGGTTTGTAGATGAACTTTTTGATGGCGCGGCCTTCCAGGTGCTTGGCGACGTTGGCGATGGCGAGCGCGGCCGTGCGGGCGTCGTCCTCGCTGGCGGTCGGTGAGATGTCGACGCTGCCGCGGACCTTGCCGTCGACCTGAACGCCGATCGAGACGGTCGCGTCGACGGTCAGCGCGTTGTCGAACGCCGGCCACGCCTGTTCCAGCATGAAGCCCTTGCCGCCCAGGTGCGCCCACGCCTCGTCGGCCAGGTGCGGCGCGTACGGCGCGACGAGGCGGACCATCGCGTCGAGGTCGGCGCGCGTGGCGCGGTTGGTCCCGCCCTCCGCGAGCACGTTCAGGTACTCCATCATCGCGGCGATCGCCGTGTTGAACTGCATGCGCTCGAGATCCGCGGTCACGCGCTTGATCGTCTTGTGCCGCAGGCGCAGGTGCGGATCGTCCGCCGGCGCCTTCGCCGCGTCCCACTCCTCGACCAGGCGCCAGACGCGCTTCACGAAGCGGTTCACGCCCTCGATCGCCCGCGGGTCCCAGGGCTTCGGCAGCTCGAACTCGCCCATGAACATCTCGTACAGGCGCAGCACGTCGGCGCCGTAGTCGCGGATGACGTCGTCGGGGTTCACGCCGTTCATCTTCGACTTCGCCATCTTCTCGACGGTGGTCTTCAGCTTCTCGCCCGTCGCCTTCAAGAACGCTTCGTCGCCGCGCAGCTCGACCTCGGCCAGCTCGTGGTAGCGGCCCATCGCGTCCTCGTACGAGTACGCCAGCACCGTGCCCTGGTGGCGCAGCTTTTGAAACGGCTCCTTCGTGCTGACCACGCCGATGTCGTGCAGCACCTTGTGCCAGAAGCGCGCGTACAGCAGGTGCAGCACGCCGTGCTCGGCGCCGCCCACGTACAGATCCACCGCCATCCACTGCTTCTCGATCGCGGGATCGAAGGCGCGCGCCTCGTTCTTCGGGTCCAGGTAGCGCAGGTAGTACCAGCACGAGCCCGCCCACTGCGGCATCGTGTTGGTCTCACGCTTGGCCGGCCCGCCGCACTTCGGGCAGGTCGTGTTCACGAAGCTGCCGATCGCTGCCAGCGGTGACTCGCCGGTGCCGGTTGGCTCGTAGCGCTCGACGTCGGGCAGCCGCACGGGCAGCTGCGCCTCCGGCACGGGCACGACGCCGTCCTTCGGGCAGTGCACGAGCGGGATCGGCTCGCCCCAGTAACGCTGGCGCGAGAACACCCAGTCGCGCAGGCGGTAGCTGACCGCGCCCTTGCCGACGCCGCGCGCCTCGAGCTCGCCGGTGATCTTCTTCTTCGCCTGCGGTGTGGGCAGGCCGTCGAGCGATCCCGAATTGACGCTGACGCCTTCATCGGTGAACGGCTGCTCCGGGTCGACCGCCGCGCCGTCCGCGGGCTTCACCACCTGAATGATCGGAATGCCGAACTTCTTCGCGAAGGCAAAGTCGCGGTCGTCGTGCGCCGGCACGGCCATGATCGCGCCGGTGCCGTAGCTCGCCAGGACATAGTCGGCGATCCAGATCGGGATCTCCTTCCCGTTCACTGGATTCGTCGCCATCGCGCCCGTGAAGACGCCCGTCTTCTCCTTCGCGAGATCGGTCCGCTCGAGATCGCTCTTGCGCCGCGCCTCCTCCTGATACGCCGTGACCGCCGCGCGCTGCGCGGGCGTGGTCAGCTCGTCGACCAGGGCGTGCTCGGGCGACAGCACCATGTACGTCGCGCCGTAGAGGGTGTCCGGTCGGGTCGTGAACACGCGCAGCTCGCGCCCGGCGACCGGCGTCGCGGTCGTGAACACGACCTCGGCGCCCTCGCTGCGGCCGATCCAGTTGCGCTGCATCGCGACGGTCGACGCGGGCCAGTCCAGCTCGTCGAGGTCGGTCAGCAGCCGATCCGCGTAGCGGGTGATGCGCAGCATCCACTGGCGCATGTCCTTGCGCACGACGACGCTGCCGCAGCGCTCGCAGCGGCCCTGGCTGACCTCTTCGTTCGCGAGGCCCGTCTTGCACGACGGACACCAGTTGATCGGCACGACGGCCTCGTAGGCGAGGTCGCGCTCGAACAGCTTCAGGAAGATCCACTGCGTCCAGCGCACGTACGCCGGATCGGTGGTGTCGATCTCGCGATCCCAGTCGTAGGCGAAGCCGACCGCGTCGATCTGGCGGCGGAAGTTCGCGATCGCGGCGGCGGTCGTTTCGCGCGGGTGGACGCCGTGCTTGATCGCGTAGTTCTCGGCGGGCAGGCCGAACGCGTCCCAGCCCATCGGGTGCAGCACGCGGAACCCCTGCATGCGCTTCCAGCGCGTGATGACGTCGGTCGCGGTGTAGCCCTCGCAGTGGCCGACGTGGAGGCCCGACCCCGAAGGGTAGGGGAACATGTCCAGCGCGTAGAACTTCGGCTTCGCGGGATCGGACGGGGTCTTGTGCAGCCCGGCCTCGCGCCAGCGCGCTTGCCATTTGGGCTCGACGTTTCGGTGCTCGTAGGCCATGAGCGGCGCAATATACCTCGCCCTTGCCGACGCGATGGCTCGGCCGTCAAGTGTTCTGTTTCTGATCGACCTTGAGTCGCTGCGCGATGGCGGAGGTCTGACGCTGCCGTCGCGTTTTTGATCGCGTTCGCGTTCGATACGCACGCGCTCAACTCTCCGACGGAGGGGCCGATCACATGTTCATGCGGTCCCTCTCACTCCACACATCTATCTTCTGTTCGTTGACGCTGACAGCCGTCGGTTGCGGCGGCGGCTCGACGCTGCAGCCCGGCGGCGGCACGCCGACCATGATGAAGGTCGGGCCGTCCGGCGGTGCGGTCAGCTCGTCCGACGGCAAGCTGGCCGTTGCCATCCCGGCGGGCGCGCTGCCCGCGGACGTCACGATCACGACGGAGCCCGCCGCCGCGCCCGCGGCGGGCGCGGTCAGCACCGTGTACGAGATCGGTCCGACCGGCACGCAGTTCGCCATGCCCGTGACGCTGACCCTGCACTACGACGCGACGGCCCTCGCTGGCGCATCCGAATCGTCGCTGCGCGTGGCGACCTTCGCGGGCGGCTCGTGGCAACTGCTTCCCGGCGCCGTGGTCGACACGCAGGCGAGGACGGTGTCGGGCGTGACCACCCACCTGTCGCCTTACGCGATCGTGACGGAGGCGGCGGGGAAGACGTGCGCGACGGTGCAGACGGCGTTCGGGTGCGCCGACGCCGGCAAGCCGAGCGGCGGCAGCGGCACGTCGAGCGGCGGCACCGCGCCGCCGAACACCGGCGCGGGCGCCTCGGGTGGCACGTCCACGTGCGAGGCGCCGACCTGCGCCGCGGCGACGAACGTGTGCGCGCAGTATCCAGGCGCGGCGATGGACAGCTGCACGGACGGGCCGACGGGTTACTCGGCGTCGTGCTGCTTCGCGCCGAACGCGCCGATCTGCTTCGCGCTCACGGGCGCCGGCGCTCCATGCGCGAGCACGGGCGGCGCGGGGAGTTGCCCGCCGCCGCCGAACTGCGCGTCCGACACGGCCGCGATGGCCTGCGCCGGATATCCGGGCGCGACGCTGCAGAACTGCACCGACACCGCCAACGGATTCACGGGCGCGTGCTGCTTCGCGCCGCAGGCGCCGGTCTGCGTGAAGACGGCGTCGGCGCGTGGGTGCGCTGGCAGCACCAGCGGCGGCACCAGCTGCACGCCGGCGCCCCGCTGCGCCGACGGCAACCCGTGCGCGCGCTTCGTGGGCGCGAAGGCCTCCTCGTGCCTGGACGCGGCCGACGGCTTCGAGGCGACGTGCTGCTTCCCCGAGGGGACGCTTCCGATCGCGGGCGGGTCGGGCTCGACCATGTCGGGCGGCGTCGACGGCGGTGTGCCGCCTCCTGACGGCGGCGGCACCGGCGCGACGACCGGCACCGGCGGCGCGGGCGGCATGACCGGCGCCGGAGGAACGTGCGCGCCGGGCGCGACGTGCACGGCCGGCTATCGCTGCGGCAACGCGAGCCCGAGCGGCGCGTGCATGGACTGCATGTGCGGCGCGGACGGGAAGCTGACGTGCATCCCGTGCGACAAGCCCGACGGCGGCGGCGCGGGCGCGACGACGGGGACGGGCGGCGTGGGCGGCATGACCGGCGGCGGAACCTGCGCGCCGGGCGAAGCTTGCAGCGCTGGCTATCGCTGCGGCATGCCCGGACCGGCGGGACAGTGCATGGAGTGCATGTGCGGCGCCGACGGAAAGCTGGCGTGCGGGCCCTGCGGCGGCGACAAGCCGGACGGCGGCGGCGCGGGCGCGACGACAGGGACGGGCGGCGTCGGGGGCATGACCGGCGGCGGAACGTGCGCGCCGGGCGAAGTCTGCAGCGCGGGCTATCGCTGCGGCATGCCCGCACCGGCGGGGCAGTGCATCGATTGCATGTGCGGCGCCGACGGAACGCTGGCGTGCGGGCCCTGCGGCGGCGACAAGCCGGACGGCGGCGGCGCAGGCGCGACGACGGGGACGGGCGGCGTCGGCGGCATGACGGGCGGCGGAACGTGCGCGCCGGGCGAAGTCTGCAGCGCGGGTTATCGCTGCGGCATGCCCGCACCAGCCGGGCAGTGCATCGATTGCATGTGCGGCGCCGACGGAACGCTGGCGTGCGGCCCCTGCGGCGGCGACAAGCCGGACGGCGGCGGCGCGGGCGCGACGACGGGCGCCGGCGGGGCAGGCGGCACCGGCGGCGGCGGGACAGCGACCGGGCCGTGTCAGGTCAACGCGATGCCGTCGACGGACGTCGGGCTGCCTTGCGGGGTCATGGAATTCTGCCCCGATGGCACCGACTACCGCGTGCGGTGTGACGGGACGACCGGCGCGTGCACGTGCTTCCTGAAGGGCGTCCCGACCGCCGCGACGCCGACGCTCGCGTGCAGCAGCTTCAATGCGTCCGCGGCGCTGGCCGCCTGCGGTTTCCCGGACGGGAAGATCTAGTCGGACCCCTCACCCTGACCCTCTCCCCGCTGCGCGGGACGAGGGCAAACAGATGCGTGGACGCGGGTGTAGCCGACCAAGCGGCGTGATCCGGTTCGGACGCGACTACCGGTTCACGTCGACGCCGAGGCCTACGGGTTCACGTCGACGCACAGGACGTACAGCCGGTTGCTGGCGGCGGCGCGGAAGCAGGTGCTGATCGTGCGGCACAGGTTGCCGCTCGCCAGCGAGACGTAGGGCTCGGTCGTGTACTTCTGCAGCTCGACGTCGGTGAGGACGTAGTAGTACTCCTTCAGCGAGTGGTCGGTGCCCTTGCGGGCGGGCCGGAAGATCGCGGCGCCGGCCCGCTGCGCGACGGTGGCGTTGCAGATCGTCTCCGTCACCTGGATGCCGGCGTCGTCCAGCACGTACACGCACTCGACCTTCGGGAAGTCGTCGATCAGGTGCTCGAGGATCTCGTCGAACTCGGTCGACGCCGCGTTGGTCAGGTCGCACAGGATGCCGTTCTGGATCACGTTGAATCGTCGGTGCTGCTGCTTGCGCTCGTGGATCGCGGTCACCATGTGGTTCTTGAAGCGGTGGGCGAGACGCTCGATGCCGCGCGCCACGCGCACGCCGTCGTCGAACGCCGTCGCGGGTTGGGGCCGGCTCAGGAAGTATCCCTGCAGCAGATCCGCGCCCAGCTCCAGCGCCACGATCGCCTCCGACTCCGTCTCGATGCCCTCCGCGACCACGAGCGCGCCGATGCGGCGGCTCAGGCTGACGAGGCTCTTCAGCGTCTCCTGCTTGTAGAAGTCGTCGCCGACGCCGCTGATCAGGCTGCGATCGATCTTGATCACGTCGG
>Ga0070683_100000716_pt1 | contig 24179 bp, 19 predicted proteins | sample KBSC713LmetaG_FD_64662 | JGI IMG/M metagenome (GOLD analysis project Ga0070683, IMG submission 64662) | Corn rhizosphere microbial communities from Kellogg Biological Station, Michigan, USA - KBS C7.1-3L metaG | ecosystem: Host-associated > Plants > Roots > Rhizosphere ... | reverse complement strand
GCCTCGAGAGAAATCCGCGCCTGCCGGCCATGCGCTGATTTAGACTGGGCGCCTATGCTGGCGCGTCTTCTCGCCTGCGCCGTCCTGGCGCTGCAGCTGACGCCGTACGCGCCACAGCCGATCGTCACCGGCGGGGTGGTGATTCCGCTCTACCCGCCCGACTCGCCGTTCCTGAAGAAGGAGCGGATCGCCGAGGCCGAGGTCCTCAACATGCAGGCCTCGGTGCCCGGGCGGATTCAGAGCATCGTCAACATCCACAACCCGTCGGTCGAGATCCATCCGGTCGACAAGGGGATCAACACCGGCGCGCTGGTGATCCTCGTGCCCGGCGGCGGGCACAACACGCTGAACGTGGGGACGGAAGGCGCGGACTTCGTCCACTTCTTCTACAACTACGGCGTCAACACGGCGATCCTGCGCAACCGCCTGCGCAAGGACGGCTACGTGGCGGAAGTGGACGCCGTCCGCGACGCGGAGCAGGCGGTCCGCGTCGTCCGCGCGCACGCGGCCGAGTTCGGTCTCGATACCCACAAGATCGGCATCGTCGGGTTCTCCGCCGGCGCCGAGCTCGCCGCTCCGGCGGCGATCGCGTATGACTCGCCCGAGGCGCGCCCGGACTTCGCCGCGCTCGTCTATCCCGGGCCGACGCCGTTCACACGCGATCCGAAAACGGCGATTCCCGCCGACGCGCCGCCGGTGTTCATCGTCTGCGCCGGATCGGGCGACGCGCAGCATGCGATGTGGGCGGACGACTTCTTCCGGGCGTTCCTCAACGCCCGCGTGCCCAACCTCGAAATGCACATCTACGGCAACGGCGTGCACGCCAACGGCATGAAGGACCGCAGCGGCGAGCCGTTCGGCACCTGGCACGAGCGGTTCGTCGACTGGTTCCGCGATCTCGGGTTCCTCCAGAAGCCCGGCGTCGAGACGAAGGCGGCCCGGGACGCCGCCGCCTACGCGGCGCAGCGCCGCGGCGGGTCGAAGTCATGAGGGTGCCGGCCGCGACCGCTCTCGCGCTGCTCCTCGGGGTGCTGGCGGCGAGACCGGCCGGACAGCAGGCGCCGCCCGCCCCGGCGTTCGACCGCGACGTGCGTCCGATCCTCGACGAGGTCTGCACCCGCTGCCACAACGAGCGCAAGGCGAACGCCGGCCTGAACTTCAACACGTTCATGGATCCGGCGACGCTGGAGACCAGGCGCGACACCTGGGAGCTGGTCGTCGACAAGGTCAAATCCGGCGACATGCCTCCGGTCGACGAGGATCCACTGTCGGTCCAGGAGCGCGCCGCGATGGTCGCGTATCTCGAGGGGGCGTTCGCGCGCGCCGACCGCGAGATGAAGCCGGACCCCGGGCACGTTCCCGTCCATCGCCTCACGCGCGTCGAGTACGCCAACACCATCCGGGACCTGCTCGGCGTGGACTTCCGCGCCACCGACGAGTTCCCGCCCGACGATTCCGGCTACGGCTTCGACAACATCGGCGACGTGCTCACGGTGTCGCCGGCGCTGATGCAGCGGTACCTGTCGGCGGCCGAGAGAATCGCCGCGCGCGCGATCGGCGGCGGCCCGCTGCCGTCGCCGGGCGTGTTTACGCGCCGCAGCCGCGTGCGCAAGATCGCCGACGGCGCGATCGAGCTGAAGGACGTCCTCGAGTACGACGCCGACTATACGGTCCGCGTCGGGGTCACCGGCCATCGCGGCCCCGACGATCCGCCGGTGACGATGGCGATCAGCGTGGACGGGCAGGCGATCGAGACCGTGACGGTGCCGGTCCAGCTCAGCGCGGTGAACAAGCAGGGGGGCGCGACGCAGCGCGCGCTCTACGAGGCGCGCGTCTTCCTGCCCGGCAACGAGCACACCTTCCGCGCCGCCTTCGTCGACGACACGACCCTGGCGTCCATCCCGGTGAAGTCGCGCGGCGACGTCGGCCAGAACATCTTCCCGGAGTTCATCGAGGTGGCGGGCCCGTTCAAGCCGGCGCAGCCGCACGTGGTCCGGAAGGCGGCGCTCATCTGCGATCCCGCCAGCGGCACGCTGTGCGCGCATCGCATTCTGGCGTCGCTGGCGCGGCGCGCCTACCGCCGTCCCGTCACCCCGGCCGACCTGGCGCCGCTCAACCGCGTCTATGCCAAGGCCGCCGCGAAAGGCTATCGACCCCTGGAGCGGCTGCAGTTCGCGGTCGCCGCGCTGCTCGTGTCGCCGAACTTCCTGTTCCGCGTCGAGAAGAACCCGCTGCCCGGCACCATCGCCCGCGTCACCGACGTCGAGCTGGCGTCGCGCCTCAGCTACTTCCTGTGGAGCTCGATGCCGGACGAGGAGCTGCTGCGGCTGGCGGAGGCAAACCGCCTGCACCAGCCGGGCGTGCTCTCGGCGCAGGTGACGCGAATGCTCGCGGACCCGAAGTCGCTGGCGCTCGCCGACAACTTCGCCTCGCAGTGGCTCGGCACGCGCACCCTCGACGGCGTCACGCGCGACCAGACGAAATTCCCCGAGTGGAACGCGGATCTGCGCGAGGCGATGAAGACCGAGACGCGCCTGTTCTTCGACGCCGTCGTACGCGGGAACCGCCCGATCTCGGATTTCATCGACGGCAACTACACGTTCCTGAACGCGCGGCTGGCGCGCCACTACGGCATTGCCGGCATCGACGGGCCCGATTTCCGGCGCGTCGAGCTGAAGACGGACGAGCGCAGCGGCGTCTTCACGCAGGCGAGCGTACTGACGGTGTCGAGTTACCCGACGCGGACCTCCGTGGTCCTGCGCGGCAAGTATCTCCTGGAGACCGTCCTCAACGCGCCGCCGCCGCCGCCGCCCGCCGACGTCCCGCCGCTCGACGAAAAGGGCATCGGCGTCGCCGTGTCGCACCGCGCGCAGCTGGAGCAGCATCGCGCCGACGCCTTGTGCGCGAGCTGCCACAACAAGCTGGATCCGCTCGGCTTCGGGCTCGAGAACTACGACGCGGTCGGCCGGTGGCGGACCAAGGACGGCCCGTTCGCCATCGACGCCACCGGGACGTTCCCGGGCGGCAGGACGTTCTCGACCCCGGCCGAGCTGAAGGCCCTGCTGCGCAGCCACATGCCGCAGTTCACGCGCGCCCTCGCCGAGCGTATGCTGACCTACGCTCTGGGGCGCGGCGTCGAGCCGTTCGACCGGCCGGTGGTCAAGGACCTCGTCGCCCGGACCACGGCCGACGGCTACCGCATTCAGGCCATGATCCAGGGGATCGTCGCCAGCGTTCCGTTCCAGGACCGCCGCGGCGAGCGCAAATCCGCGGTGCAGGAGACAAAACGCCAATGATCGTCACCGGAAAGTCGCTCTCGCGGCGGATGGTCCTCAAGGGCATCGGCACGACGATCGCACTGCCCTTCCTCGACGCGATGACGCCGGCTTTCGCCCGCGCCGCCGACGCGCCTGTGCGGCTCGCCTGGTTCTACGTGCCGAACGGCATCGACATGCGGCACTGGACGCCGGCGGCCGAAGGCCCGCTCGACACCCTCACCGGCATCCTGGCCCCGATGAATCCGGTCAAGGACGAGATCCTGGTCCTGTCGAACCTGACCACGCACTGGGGACGTCCGCTGCAGGACGGACCCGGCGATCACGGCCGCGCCCTCGGGTCGTACATGACCGGCGCGCAGGTCTACAAGACCGCGGGCGCCGACCTCAAGCTCGGAATCTCCGCCGATCAGATCGCGGCCGACGTCCTCGGAAAGGACACGCGGCTGCCGTCGCTCGAGGTCGGGCTGGAGGAAGCGCGCCAGGCAGGCAACTGCGACAGCGGCTACTCGTGCGCCTACACCTACAACCTCTCGTGGCGCACCGAGACGCAGCCGCTGCCGCCGATCTCCGAACCGCGCGCGCTCTTCGAGCGCCTGTTCGGCGCCGACGCCGACGAGCCGCCGGCGGCACGCGCGCGCCGCCTCGAGATGCGGCGCAGCATCCTCGACGAAGTGCTGGGCACGACCAGCCGTCTCCAGGCGGCGCTCGGCGGCAGCGACCGCCGCAAGCTCGACGAGTACCTCACCTCGGTGCGCGAGATCGAGCGTCAGGTGCAGCGCGCCGAAACCGACGGCGTCGTGGTCGAGCCGGGCATGGAGAAGCCGTTCGGCATCCCGGTCGAGTTCCCCGACTACTTCCGGCTGATGACCGACATGATGGTGCTCGCCTTCAAGGCGGACATCACCCGCATCTCGACGATGATCGTCGGACGCGAGGGATCGGTGCGCGCCTACCCCGAGATCGGAGTCAACGACGGGCACCATCCGCTGACGCACCATCAGGGCAACATGGACATGCTGGCCAAGGTGCGGCAGATCAACGAGCTGCACGCGACGCTCTTTGCCGAATTCCTGATCAAGCTGAAGAACACGCGCGAAGGAGACTCGACGCTCCTCGATCAATCGCTGATCGTCTACGGCAGCGGGCTGTCCGACGGCAACGTGCACACCCACGATCAGCTGCCGACCGTGCTGGCCGGCCGCGGCGGCGGCTTCGTCGCGCCGGGGCGCCACATCATCTACCAGCGCGAGACGCCGGTCACGAACCTGTTCCTGACGATGCTGCACCGCGTGGGGGTGCGTCCGGATCACGTCGGCGATTCCACGGGGGAGCTGCGCGGGGTGTCGCTGAGTTGACCCGCCTGCGCCGCGAATGACCCAGGATCCCAAACAGACGCCCTCGCCGATCGGCGTCGTCTACAACACGTCGATGGCGAGAGCGGATGCGGCGCTCGCACTCGCGGCGCTGTACGTCGCGGCCAGCCGCCGCCAGGCGCGCGTCAACGGCGTGGCGGTGAACGGGTCCGGCCTTGGCGCGGCCATCTTCTGCGACGTCGTCGCGCGCTTCTACACCGGCACGGCGCGGACGCCGAGCAGCAACGCCGTCCTGCCGATCGGATTCGACAGCGACGCGACAGCGGCCGATCCGCCGATGGTCGGTCGCGCGCTCGCCAGGACGCGCCCCAACGGACAGCCGCAGTACGTGCGCAGCATTCAGCGCGTCAGCGATACCGCGGCGCCGGATGCGCTGTTGAGAAACGCCGTCACGCTCACCCCGGAAACGATCGTCGTGCTCAGCGCGCCGGCGACGTGGCTGGCGCAGTCGATCGCGCTCGCCGGCGTGGAAGGGCAGTACGAACGGCGCGTGAAGCGGGTGGTGATCGTGGAGGCGGGTGACACCGGGCGCGACGCGGCGGCGTTGAAGCGGGTGGCCGCGCTGCCCGTCCCGGTCGTCTTCTGCGGCAGCGAGGTGGGCGAATCGCTGCGGGTCACGGCGAGCCGTTTCGACGGCGCCTTCGCGTGGGCGCCGGCCCATCCCGTCGCGGACGCCGTGGCGGCGGGCGCAGCGAGTGATCTGCCGCTGCACGATTTGGCGGCGATGTATTTCGCGCTGAGTCCCGAGTCGCCCTTTTTCACCGTTACGGATCGCCGGTTGTCGCTCGCCGCCGGCGCGGCCCCGGCCTGCCTCACCGAATTGCTCAGCCTGGCGACCTCCAGGCCGGCGCCGCCTCCCGCCAGAACGGCCTGATTCCGGGGCGATTGCTAAATTTCCCGCAGAGTGCTATTTTCTCAGCACCTTTTCGGCCGGTCCTCCGTCTAACGAAACGTATGCACAACGCCCAACACCGGGATCTGAGCCGCCGCGAGCGCCAGATCCTCGACATCCTTTACGAGCGCGGGCAGGCCAGCGCGGCTGACGTCCAGGCCGGCCTTCCCGAGCCGCCGAGCTATTCGGCGGTGCGCGCCCTGCTGCGGATCCTCGAAGAGAAGGGGCACGTCAGGCACCAGCAGGACGGACCCCGCTACGTCTACGTCCCCACCGTGGCCCGCGACAACGCCAAGCGCTCGGCGCTGCGCCACGTGTTGAAGACCTTCTTCGACGGCTCGGCCGAACAGGCGATCTCGGCGCTGCTCGACGAAAACTCGACCACGCTGTCGGGCGAAGAACTCGATCGACTCGCGCGCCTCATCGACGGCGCGCGCAAGAGCGGAGTGTAGCCATGGTCTCGATGATGTCGCTGCAAACGTTTCTGCAGGCCGCCGCGCGGGCCACGGTGATCCTGGCCGCGACCGGCATGGTCGCGACCGCCTTGCGCCGCTCGTCGGCGTCGGCGCGCCACATCGTGTGGGTGCTCGGCCTCGTCGGCGCGCTGCTGGTCCCGGCATTCTCGCTGGCGCTCCCGAAGTGGGAGGTGCCGATTGTGCAGATTCCGTCCAGCCGCGGTCCGGCCGTCGGGAATCTGCCGTCTGAAGCCGGTGGCTTCTTGCGTGTGCAAGGGGACGCCGCGGCCATCCCGAGCGCCGGACGTCATTCACCTGACGCCGGACGCGAGTCACTCGGAGCTTCCGGCTTCAGCCGGGAGGATCGGGGCGGCACGACACAACTGTCCGCAACCGGCGTCCTCTTGGCGATCTGGGCGCTGGGCGCGGCGTTCGTGCTCGGCCGGATGCTGCTCGGCCTCGCGGCCGTCCAGCTGATGACGCGCCGCACCGAAACCGCGGCGGACGCGGCGTGGGTTCCGGCCGCGCGCGACCTGGCCGATCGCCTCGGGCTGCGGGATGTCCGCTTCCTGCAGAGCCCGTCGGCGTCGATGCCGATGGCGTGGGGCGTCCTGCGCGGGTCGGTGCTGATGCCGGCGGATGCCGGCAGCTGGCCGGCGCATCGCCTGCGCGTGGTGCTCCTGCACGAGCTCGCGCACGTGAAGCGGCGCGACTGCCTGACTCACCTCGTCGCGCAGGTCGTCTGCGCCGCCTACTGGTTCAACCCGCTCACCTGGATCGCCGTGCGCCGCCTGCGCAGCGAGCGCGAGCGCGCCTGCGACGATCTCGTGCTGCAGACGGGCACGCGCGGATCCGACTACGCCGACGAGCTCCTCGACATCGCCCGCGTCATGCAGCGGCAGCGCTTCCCCGCCGTGCTCGCGGGAGCGACGCTGGCGATGGCGCACCGGTCGCAGCTCGAGGGACGCCTGATTGCGATTCTCGACCCGAGCGTTCCCCGCCGCGGCCTCTCCCGCGCCCGTCTTGCGGCCGCCGCCACGGTGTTCGCCGTGCTCATCGTGTCGGTTGCGTCCGTTCAACCGTGGACCGTGGAGGCGGCGTCCGTCTCCACTCCCGTCACCAGCGCGCGGCTGCCACAGGCCGCCCCGGACTCCGCACAGGGCCGCGGATCGGCGGTCACTCGACAGGAGATCAAGGTCGAGACGCACGTGCAGACCGGCACGGCCGACAAGTCCCGCGCCATCGCGCGCGACGCCGCGGACGGTGTCGCGGAGGAAGTTGGCGCGGTCGTTGGCGGAGTCGTCGGCGGCGTCGTCGAGGGGGTCGTGGGTGGCGTCACCGGGGGCGTGACGGCAGGCATCGTCGGCGGCGTCCCGGCCGGCGTCGAGCACGCCGTCGAGCACGCGGTCCAGGGCAATCCGAATCCGAACCCGAATCCCAACCCCTCGGGCGAGCAGAAGCGCCAGATGGATCCGCGCGCCGCGGCGGCCCTGATGGAGGCGCTGAAGGACAGCGACAAGGAAGTCCGCGAGACGGCGATGCAGGCGCTGGTGCAGCTGCGCGACCCGCGCATGTTCGATCCGCTCGTCGCCGCGCTCAAGGACGCCAGCCCCGACGTGCGCGAGCAGGCCGTCTTCGGCCTCGGACAGCTGCGCGATCCGCGCGCGATCGAGCCGCTGATGAGCGTGCTGCACGATGCCAACCCCGAGGTGCGCCAGCAGGCGATCTTCGCGCTCGGGCAGTTCCGCGACAAGCGCGCTCTCGAGCCGATGATCTCCGCGCTCAAGGACGACAACGGCGACGTGCGCGAGCAGGCGGCGTTCGGGCTGAGCCAGCTGCGCGATGCGCGCGCGGTCGAGGCGCTGGTGATCGCGCTCAAAGACGCCAAGGCCGACGTGCGCGGCCAGGCGGCCTTCGCGCTCGGGCAGATTCGCGATCCGCGCGCCGTCGACGGGCTGACCGTCGCCCTCAAGGACAGCAACGCCGACGTCCGCAAGCAGGCGGCCTTCGCGCTCGGACAAATCCGCTACTAGCCGGCATCGATGACGCGGCGATCGCCCGAGCGATCGCCGCGCCGCAGGTTCGACCCGAAGTGCTGTTTTTCTAGCAGATCACGGGAGACATCATGAGTCCACTCGCCGTCTTCGTTCGCACGCTGCTCAAGTCGAGCGCGATCTTCATCGGCGCCGCCGCCGTCTTCCTGCACCCGTCGCTCGAGTGGCGGTCGCCGGCGCAGGCCTCCGGTACGCTCGTCGGCGCGCAGCAGTCCGGCTCGGAAGCCGCCGTCGACGGGCTGATCGCGGCCCTCAAGGACACCGACGCGAGCGTCCGCCGCGAGGCCGCGCGCGCGCTCGCGCAGCTCGACAACCGCCGCGCCGTCCCCGCGCTGGCCGCGTCCTTCAAGGGTGCCGACGACGACATGCGAGCGGTGATCGTGTCGGCGCTGGGCGAGCTCGGCGACGCCTCGGTCGTCGACACCCTCGTCGGCGCGCTCACGGACAAGACGGTCAACGTGCGCCGTCGCGCCGCCGCGGCGCTCGGGGAAATCGGCGACGTCAAGGCGCTCGACGCGCTGACGCGCGCGCTCAAGGACGAGGACGCCGGCGTCCGCCGGAGCGCCGCCGCGGCGATTGCCGAAATCGGCGGCGAACGCGGTCCGCATCCGCACCCACATCCGCATCCGCACCCGATGCCCGTCCACGTGGTGGTGCGCTGATGAAGGCGACGCTCATCGCGCTGTCGCTCGTCGCGCTCGCGGCGCAGCACGACGCCAACGCGGCGGCGGCAGGACTCTCCTCCGCCGATCCGGCGCTGCGCGCCAAGGCGGCATGCGAGCTGCGCGAGCTCGGCGTCCAGGCGGCGCCGATGACGTCGAAGCTGCTGGCGATGCTCGACGATGCGTCGCCGGTCGATCCCGCGGTGTGCGGCGAACGCACGTGGCGGTTCCGCGGCAACCAGGAGCTCACGTCTCCCGGAGAGCAGGCCGCGTCGGCGCTCGTCGCGATCGGCGACAGCACCAAACCGGCGCTGCGCAGGACGCTTACCGCACCGGTCTGGGTGGCGCGCCGTCACGCCGCCTGGGCGCTGGGCGCTCTGAAGGACTCCGAAGCGGTCCCCGCGCTGATCGACGCGCTCAAGGACACCGACGCCGGAGTACGCGAGCAGGTGGCGTGGGCACTCGGCGCCATCGGCGATCGCCGCGCCGTCGACGGGCTCGTCAACGCGCTCAGCGACAGCGCGCCGGGCGTCAGGAAGCAGGCGGCGTGGGCGCTCGGCGCCATCGGCGATCGCCGCGCCGTGGCCAGCCTGACCAAGGCGTTGAAGGACGGGGACGCGGGGGTACGAAAGCAGGCGGCGTGGGCGCTGGGCGCGATCGGCGGGTAGGCAGATGGCCGCCGTCATCCAGGATTTCAAGTTCGCCGCTCGCCTGCTCCTGCGCTCGCCCGGGTTCGCCGTCGTCGCGGTTGTCGCACTCGCGCTCGGCATCGGCGCCAACACCGCCATCTTCAGCGTCGTCGACACGCTGATCCTGCGCCCGCTGCCGTATCGCGACGCCGGCCGGGTGGCCATCGTGCGGGAGTACAACGTTCCGCGCCATCAGTTGAATCCATCGGTATCACCGGGCAATTTCATCCACTGGCGCGAGATGAGCCGCTCCTTCCAGGAGATGTCGGCGTTCTCGAACACCTTCCGGACGACGCTGACGGGGCAGGGAGAACCGGTCGAACTGCCGGTGCAGTACACGTCGTGGTCCCTCTTCCACACGCTTGGCGTGGCGCCCCAGCTCGGGCGCGACTTCGTCGAGGCGGAAGACGCGCCCAACGTGCACGTCGTGATCATCAGCGACCGCGTGTGGCGGCAGCGCTTCGGCGCCGATCCGGGGATCGTCAACCGCACCATCCGGCTCGACGGCGTGGCGCAGACGGTGGTCGGCGTGATGCCGCGCGGGTTCTCGATCCTCGACAAGACGGTCGACGTGTGGTCGACGATCGGCCTGCCGCCGGAAGCGCGCACCCCGCGCGGCCGCTGGATCTGGGTGGCGGCACGTCTGAAGGATGACGTGTCGTTCGCGCAGGCGCAGGACGACATGACGCGCGTCTCCTCGGAGCTGACGAAGCTGTACCCCGCGTTCGACACGGGATGGACCTCGCGCGTCATTCCGCTTCGCGAAGAGCTCACCGGCGACGTGCGACCGGCGCTGATGGTCATGCTCGGCGCGGTCTGCTTCGTGCTGCTGATCGCGTGCGCCAACGTCGGCAACCTGGTGCTGGCGCGGGCGACGGGCCGGCAGCGCGAGCTCGCGGTGAGAGCGGCGCTCGGCGCCGGCCGCGGCCGGCTGGTGCGGCAGATGCTCAGCGAAAGCGTCCTGCTGTCGTTCGTCGGCGGCGCCGCCGGGCTGCTGCTGGCGTGGTGGGCCGTCGTCGCGCTGCGAACGACCGTGGCGGAGCGCCTGCCGATTGCGCGGCTCGAGGCGGTGGCAATCGACGGCCGCGTGCTGCTCTTCACGCTCGCGGCCGCACTGGCCAGCGCGGCGCTGTTCGGCACGCTGCCGGCGATGTCGGCGGCGGGGGCGCGGCTGACCGACAGTCTGAAGGACGGCGGCCGGGGCGGCTCGGCCTCGCGCGGCGCGCGCGTGCGCAGCGCGTTCGTGGTCGTCGAAGTGGCGCTGGCGCTGGTCCTGCTCGTCGGCGCCGGGCTGCTGGTGCGCAGCTTCCTCGCGCTGCTGCACGTCGATCCCGGGTTCGATCCCTCGCACACGCTGACGGTCAAGGTCTCGCTGCCGCAGTCGAAATACTCGCGCCGCGCGCAGGTGAAGGACTTCTTCGATCAGTTCTTCGCGCGCGTCGACGGGCTGCCCGGCGTCAAGGCGGCGGGCGGTACCAGCTTCCTGCCGATGAACGGGCTCGGGGCGGCGACCGGATTCTCGGTCGTCGGGCAGCCGAAGCCACGGCCGGGCGACGAGCCGGTGTGCGACGTGCGCGTCATCACCGGCAACTACTTCCAGGCGATGAGCGTGCCGCTGCTGCGCGGGCGCCTGTTCGATTCGCGCGATCGCGGCGACAACGTGCGGCGGGTGATCGTCAACGATTCGCTGGCGCGCAAGTACTTCCCCAACGAGGATCCGATCGGCAAGAGCATCGTCGTCGAATGGAACGACGAGGGGCCCGACGAGATCGTGGGCGTCGTCGGCGACGTGCGCGGACGCGATCTCGAAACGGAGCCGAGGGCGACGATTTACTGGCCGCCGTCGCGGTTCGTCTACCCGTTCATGACCGTGGCGGTCAGGACCAGCACCGATCCGGCGGCGGCGGCGGCGAGCGTCGTGTCCGTCCTGCACCAGCTCGACAAGGACGTTCCCGCCGCGGACGTGCGCACGATGGACGCGGTCGTCGACATCTCGCTCGCGGAACGGCGGCTGACGATGCTGCTGCTGACGATCTTCGCGGGCCTGGCGCTCGTGCTCGCCGCGGTGGGGATCTACGGCGTAATCAGTTACTCGGTCACGCAGCGCACGCAGGAGATCGGCATCCGCATGGCGCTCGGCGCTCCGCGCGCCCGGGTGATGCGCATGGTCGTGGGCCAGGCCATGACGCTGACGCTGGCCGGCGTCGCCGCCGGCGCCGCGGGCGCGTTCCTCGTCACGGGCCTGATGCAGAAGCTGCTGTTCGAGGTGCGGCCGTCCGACCCCGCCACGTTCATCGCGGTGTCCGCGCTCCTCGCGGTCGTGGCCGCCGCCGCCGCGTCCGTCCCCGGACTGCGGGCGACTCGCGTGGACCCGGTGGTGGCCCTGCGCGCCGAGTAGGAATCGAGTACGATGCCCGCGGCATGACGATTGCCGCGGGCATCATCCTGCTGCTGATAGCGCTCACCGGATTCTATGTCGCGGCCGAGTTCGGCGCGGTGGGCGTGCGGCGCAGCCGGCTGCGGCGGCTGTGCGAAGACGGCGACGCGACGGCCGCCCGCCTCCTCCCCATCGTCGAGAACCCGATCCGGCTCAACCGTTACATCGCCGGCTCGCAGGTCGGCATTACGCTCTCGGGACTGATCCTCGGCGCCTACGCCCAGGCGGCCATTTCTCCGCGCGTCGCGCCGCTGCTCGTCGCCTGGACGTCGCTCGACCCCGATCGCGCGGACACGCTGGCCGGGGCGGGCGTGCTCGTGGCGCTGACGATGCTGTCGGTCGTGCTCGGCGAGATGGTCCCGAAAACGGTCGCGCTGCGCTATCCAACCGAAACGGCGCTGGTCACGACGGTTCCGATGCTCTGGTCGGGCCGCGCCTACGCGTGGTTCATCGTCATCCTCGATCGCAGCGCGTCGGTGCTGCGGACCGTGCTGCGCATGCCGAGCGCGACGCACCGCCACGTGCACTCGCCTGAGGAGATCGACCTGCTGATCGCCGAGAGCCGCGACGGCGGCCTCCTCGAGCCGCAGGAGCAGGTCCGGCTGCACCGGGCGCTGCGTCTCGGCCTGCGCGACGCGCGCCAGCTCATGGTGCCGCGGGCGCGCCTCGCGGCCATCGAGATTTCCACGCCCATCCGCGACGTCCTCCGCGTCGCGGCGACCAGCCCGTACAGCCGGCTCCCCGTCTATCGCGAGACGACCAGCGACATCGTCGGGATTCTCCACACCAAGGACGTCGTCACGCATTTCCTGCAGCGCGGCCGCACCGGCACGCTCTACAGCCTCATCCGTCCGGTCGTGCGCGTGGCGGACACGATGCCGGCCGATCGCCTCCTCGGCTTCCTGCGCGAGCGGCGCAGCCATCAGGCCCTCGTCGTCGACGCGACCGGCACCGTGGCGGGCATGATTACGCTCGAGGACGTGTTGGGCGAGCTCGTCGGCGGAGTGCCCGACGAGTTCAAGGTACCGCGGCTGCTGCCGCTGCGCCTGACGAACGGGCGCGTGCGGCTGCCGGGCGCGCTGCCGCTCGATCAGGCGCGCGTGTGGGTGGAAGGCGCCTGGCCGGTGGACGCGGAGTCGGTCGACGCGCTGATCCGCCGCGAGGCGGGACGGCTGCCGGAGCCGGGCGAAGAGCTGGAGATCGCCGGCCTGCAGGTCGACATCGAGAGCGTGGAGAACGGCCGCGTCGCCTCCGCCATCGTCACGCCGCCGCATCTCGAAGACGAGAGGACGGACGAGGGACGAGAGGACGGCAGCGCATGATCGCCGTCCTCGTCATCGCCGCGCTGCTGCTGATGAACGCCTTCTTCGTCGCGGCGGAGTTCGCCATCGTCGGCGCGCCGAAGACGGCGATCGACGCGAGGGCGTCGCGCGGCGATCGCCTCGCGCGGCTCGTGCTGCGCGTGCTCGAAGACAGCCACCGGCGCGATCTCTACGTGGCGACGGCGCAGATCGGCATCACCATCGCCTCGCTCGGCCTGGGCATGTACGGGGAGCACGTGCTGGCGCGCTGGACGCTCGGCCTGATGGGTGGCGGCGCGTGGGCGACGTGGCTGGCGGCGCACGGCTTTGCCAGCATCGTCGCGGTGGCCGTGCTCACCTACTTCCACATCGTGCTCGGCGAGATGCTGCCGAAATCGCTGGCGCTGCAGACGGCCGAACGCCTCGCGCTGTGGCTGACGCCGGTGATGCTGTGGGTGCAGACGCTGCTCTATCCGTTCGTCGTCGCGCTCGACGCGGTCGGCAACTTCGTCCTGAAGCCCTTCGGGATTCCGCCGCAGGCGCACGGCAGCGATCAGTACTACACCCCCGAAGAGCTGCAGCTCATCGTCGAGGAGTCGGAGGAACAGGGCGCGCTGCGCAGCGAGTCGGGACAGGTGCTGCAGGAGCTCTTCGAGTTCGGCGAGCTCACCGCGGGCGAGGTGATGGTGCCGCGCGTCCGCATCTCGGGGATTCCGGTGGGCTCCACGCCCGAGGATCTGCGACGCATTCTCGGGACGACGCCGCACACCCGCTACCCCGTCTACGAAGGCGATCTGGACCACATCGTCGGGACCTATCACATCAAGGATCTGCTGCGGCTGCTGCTCAACGGGCAGCCCGTCACCGCCGCGGGCGCGCGGCACTCCCCCGTCGTCCCCGAGACCTCGCCGCTCGACGCCGTCATGGCGACGATGCGGCGTGAGCGGGCGCAGCTGGCGCTCGTCATCGACGAGCACGGCGGCACGTCCGGCATCGTCACGCTCGAAGACCTGTTCGAGGAAGTGGTCGGTGAGATCGAAGAGGGGCCGGGCCACACGGGGCCGCGGCGCGACGCCGCGGGCCGCCTGCGGGTGCCGGGGACGATGCGGCTCGACGAACTGGGGCAGCTCTTCGATCTGGAGCTCGCGCACGAGGACGTGGACAGCGTCAGCGGTCTCGTCCTGACGCTGCTCGGGCGGACACCGCGCGTCGGCGACTCGGTCCGCTACGATCGCCTCCAGCTCGACGTGACCGCCGTGAAGGGGCGCGGCGTGGACGAGGCGGCCGTCACCCTACGTGAATTCGAGGACGGCGCATCGGGTTAGGCTCGGCCTGGCGCAGCACTTCGCGCGTGACCGGCGCCGTGTCGCCTTCGCCGAACGCCAGGTACTTCAGCAGGTAGACGATCGGGTTGCCTTCCGTCCAGCCGAAGTAGGCGTGCGGAATCTGGCCCGTCTTGTCGCGGATGTGGAGCAGCAGCGCGGCAATGGCGTTGGGGATGGCCGGGCTGCTGGCGCGCAGCACGTGATAGCCGGCGACGTCGGCGCCGCGTATCTCCAGCGTGTCGGTGAAATCCGACGCGTCGCCGGGACGAATCTCCAGGAAGAGCACCCCTTCGCGCCCGTCGGGGAGATGGTGCGACTCGCGCGCTTCGCGCATCTTCGCCTCGTAGGCTTCGCGGCGGCCGTCGCCGGGGCGGATGGCGAGAATGCGCACCGGACCACCCCCCGCGTCGCGCAGAAAGCTGGCGGCCAGCGCGTCGGGACGCACGTCGTGGACGCGCAGCTCGGTCGATCGCAGGACGCGCGAGATCATCGACGTGACGATGATGGTGGCGATGAACCACGACGCGATCTTGATGCCTTCCGGGCGCTCGTAGATGTTGAGGACAGTCGTGTAGACGAACACCAGCGTGATGGCGGCGAACAACGCGCGCAGGCCGCGTTTGGCGTGCAGCGTGACGGCAACGGCGGCCGACGTCATCAGCACGAGGACGCCGGTGGCGTAGGCGCCGCCCTGCGCGTCGACGTCGGCGTTGAACAGGATCGTGATCAGGATCGTGATTCCGGCAAAGAGCACCACGAGCGGCCGCGTCGCCTTGGCCCACTCGGGCGCCATCCCGTAGCGCGGGAGATAGCGTGGCACCAGGTTCAGCAGCCCGGCCATGGCCGACGCGCCGGCGAACCACAGGATCGAGATCGTGCTGATGTCGTAGATCGTGCCGAACATCTCGCCCAGGTAGCGGTGCGCCAGGTAGGCAAGGGCGCGTCCCGAGGCGGCGCCTCCCGCCTTGAACTGGTCCGGCGGGATGAGCAGCGTCGTGACGACGCTGCTGCCCATCAGGGCGACGGTCATGATCAGCGCCGCCGTGCGCAGCAGCTTCTTGGTGTTGCGGATGCGCCCGTGCGGATGCTCGCGCGTATCGTCGGCGTCCCCCTCCACGAGCGGCATGACCGCCACGCCGGTCTCGAAGCCCGACAGACCCAGGGCCAGCTTGGGAAAGAGCAGCAGCGCGACGCCGAGCATGGCCAGCCCGTTGCCGTGCTGGGTGACGAGCGCGTCCCGCCAGGCAGGAAACACTTCGGGCCGTTGCAGCACGTGCCCCATCGCGACGCCGATCACGATCACGTTCAGCAGCAGATAGACCGCGACGATGATCACCGCCAGGCCGATCGCTTCCTTGAACCCTTTCAGGAAGATCGCGCACAGCAGCGCCAGCAGGATGAGCGTGAACAGGACCGGATGATCGAACTGCCTGGGAACGAACGGGTTGCCGATGATGTGCGCGGTCGCGTCCGCCGCCGACAGCGTAATCGTGATGATGAAGTCGGTCGCGGCGAAGCCGAGCAGGCACAGGACGAACGCCTTGCCCTTCCACCTCGGCAGGAGCTCCTCCAGCATGGCGATGCTGCCCTGGCCGTTGGGGCTGGCCATCGCGACGTGGTTGTAGATGGGCAGCGCGCCGAACAACGTCAGCAGGATGAGGACGAAGGTGGCGAGCGGCGACAGGAAGCCGGCGGCGAGAAAGGCAATGCCCGGCTGGTAGCCGAGGGTCGAAAAGTAATCGACGCCCGTCAGGCACATGACCTGCCACCACGGATAGTGGTGGTGGGTGCGGACCGCGGCCGCGTCACGCAGTCCTTCGTAGAACCACAGCTTCAGGCGGCGCTGCTGGCGGTTCGACAGACCTAGCGACATGCGGTCAGATTTCGCCCCGGACCGCCGCGGTCTGAAGCTCCTTGTCCGTGGCTTCCCGGAACACGCCCTCCCATCGTGCCACAACCACCGATGCAAGGCAGTTTCCAATGACGTTGGTCATCGTCCGGCCCATGTCCATGAGCGTGTCGACGCCGAGGATGAGCGTCACCCCCTCGAGCGGTAGATTGTAGCGGGCCAGCGTTGCCGCCAGGATGACGAGCGACGCCCGCGGCACCCCCGCTACCCCCTTGCTCGTCAGCATCAGGGTCAGCAGCATCGTGATCTGCTGCCCCATCGACAGATGGATGTTCGCCGCCTGCGCGACGAAGATCGCCGCCAGCGACAGGTAGAGCGTCGAGCCGTCGAGGTTGAAGCTGTAGCCGAGCGGCAGGATGAAGGCCACGACGCTGCGCGGCACGCCGAGGCGTTCCATCGACTCCATCGCCCGCGGCAGCGCCGCCTCGCTCGACGTCGTCGAGAAGGCGATGACCGCCGGCTCGCGCACCGCCTTGAAGAACTTGGCGATCGAGATCCGGAACAGCACCATCACCGGCACGAGCACCAGCAGGTAGAACGCCGCCAGAGCGATATAGAGCGTGCCGACGAGCCACGCCAGGTTGTAGAGGACGCCGAAGCCGCCCTTGCCGATGGTGTAGGCCATCGCCGCCATGACGCCGATCGGCGCGTAGTGCATGACGATGTTGGTGAACTTGAACATCGCCTCGGCGAGCGACTCGCACCACTCGATCATCGGCCGCGCCTTCTCGCCGATCATCGTCAGCGAGATGGCGAAGAGGATGGACCAGACGACGATCTGCAGCACGTCGCCCTCGGCCATCGCCTGCAGCACCGACGTCGGAAACGTGTGCAGGACGATCTGGTCCCACGTCTGCGCCGCTCCGGCGAGCGCCGGCGCGCCTGACGGCGGCGGCAGGACGAGGCCGACGCCCGGCTTGATCAGGTTGACCGCGGCCAGGCCGATGACGAGCGCGATCGTCGTGACGATCTCGAAGTAGATCATCGCGCGCAGCCCCATGCGGCCGACCGCTTTCACGTGGCCCGCGCCGGCGATCCCGGCGACGAGCGTGCCGAAGATGAGCGGCGCGATGATCATCTTGATCAGGCGCAGGAAGAGCTGGCTGAACGGATTGAAGATCTGCGCCCACGCGGGGTTGGTGTGCGACACCCACGCCCCCGCGGCGACGCCGATGATCAACCCGAGGATGATTTGCTGTGTCAGCGTCGGTCCGCGCATGCCGGCCATCGCGGAGGATTCTACTCTGCGGCCGGGCTGGCCGGTTGACCGTGATGGCACCGGCGGGAGACGATAGAAGGTGGAGTGACACCGCAAGAACCGAACGACTCGATCCACACCGCCACCAATGCTTCCACGACTGAAGGGCTGCCGGTCGCGCCGGCGATGGGGCCCGCCCTCGACGTCGTTGCCGCGCCCGTCGAGCCCGCGCTCGTCGACGGCCGCACCGCCGCCATCTGCGGCGCCGCGATGCTCGTCGCCGCCGCCGCCGGGTTCGTGGCCAAGGGGCTGACCGCGATCATCGCGTTCGTGACCAACGTCTCGTTCTACGGCCGCTTCAGCTTCGCCGCTGTCTCGCCCGCCGGGAACCACCTCGGGCCGTGGCTGATCGTCGTGCCGGTCGTCGGCGGCCTGATCGTCGGCGTCATGGCACGTTGGGGATCGGCGGCCATCCGCGGCCACGGCATCCCCGAGGCCATGGAGCAGGTGCTCTTCAACCAGAGCAAGATTCCCGCTCGCATCACCTTCCTGAAGCCGCTGTCGGCGGCGTTCGCGATTGGCACCGGCGGCCCGTTCGGCGCGGAAGGACCGATCATCGCCACCGGCGGCGCGCTCGGCTCCGTGCTCGGACAGTTCATCCCGGTGACGGCGCACGAGCGCAAGACCCTGCTCGCCGCCGGCGCGGCGGCCGGCATGGCGGCCACGTTCGGCACGCCCGTCTCGGCGGTGCTGCTGGCGATCGAGCTGCTGCTCTTCGAGTACCGCGCCCGCTCGGTCGTTCCCGTGGCGCTGGCCAGCGCGACGGCCACCGCCGTGCGCATGGCGTTCGGCGACGGCGGCGCCGTGTTCCCGATGCCGGCGCTGGCCCCGCCGAGCGGCGAGGCGATGACGTTCTACATCGTTCTCGGGGCGGTCATGGGGCTGCTCGCCACGGGCGTGACCCGCGCCGTCTACTGGATCGAGGACGCCTTCGAGCATCTCCCGGTCCATTGGATGTGGTGGCCGGCGATCGGCGGCGTGGCCGTCGGCCTCGTCGGCCTGGTGGCGCCGCGGACGCTCGGCGTCGGCTACGACAACATCACGGCGACGCTCGACGGGCAGATCGTCGGCACGACGCTGCTCGTGCTCGGGGTGATGAAGTTCATCTCGTGGTCGATCGCGCTCGGCAGCGGAACGTCGGGCGGCACGCTGGCGCCGCTCTTGACCATCGGCGGCGCCATCGGCGGCAGTGTCGCGCCCGTCTTCGCGCGGATGATGCCGTTCGCCCACATCGACGCGCGCATCTCGGCGCTGGTCGGCATGGGGGCGCTGTTCGCCGGCGCGTCACGCGCGCTGCTGGCATCGGTCGTCTTCGCCTTCGAGGCGACGCGCCAGCCGGTCGGCCTGCTGCCGCTGCTCGGCGGCTGCACGGCGTCGTTCTTCATTTCGGCGCTGCTGATGCGCCACTCGATCATGACCGAGAAGATCGCGCGCCGCGGCCAGCGCGTCCTCGGCGAGTACTCGGTCGATTTCCTGGACACGCTGCTCGTGCGCGATCAGTGCGCGCGGCCGGCGATCGTGCTCGACGCCGCCCGCCGCGTCGCCGACGTGCGCGCCTGGATCGCGGCGCGCGGCAACGGCTCGTCGCACCAGGGATTCCCCGTCGTCGACGCCAGCGGGCTGCTGGCGGGCGTCGTCACCCGCCGCGACCTGCTCGACGAGGAGGCCGCCGGCGAACGCACCGTGGGCCAGCTGGTCAAGCGGCCGGTGGCGGTGATCTTCGACACGAGCTCGCTGCGCGAGGCGGCCGACCACATGGTCCGCGCCGACGTCGGCCGGCTGCCCGTCGTCACCCGCGAGGAACCGCGACGGGTCATCGGGATCATCACGCGCAGCGATCTCCTGCGCGCGCACCAACGCCGCCTCATCGAGCAGAATCGCGTGTCGCGCGCGCGCAGCGTGCTCGACCTCGGACGTTCCAGCGCGACGGCCTGACGTTCACGCCGATACGGCAGCCGGGCGCGGCGACGGCACGATGTCGGCGCGGCGCGGCGCCGGCGGCGCTATGCGCACGGTGTTGCGTCCCGCCGCCTTGGCGGCGTACAGCGCGCGGTCCGCGCGCTCGAGCAGCGCGTCGAGCGTTTCGCCCTTCGCCCACGTCGCGACGCCGATGCTGGCCGTGGCCCTGGCCCGGGCGCCGCGGCGCGGCACCTCGATCTGCTCGATCTCGCCGCGCACCCACTCCGCGACCCGCGCCGCGCCGGCCGCCGCCGTCTCCGGCAGGACGACGAGGAACTCGTCGCCGCCGTAGCGGCAGCGCAGATCGCTTCTCCGCAGCACCTGGCGCAGGCGCTGGCCGACGGCCGCGAGCAGCTCATCGCCGCACAGGTGCCCGTGCGCGTCGTTGATGCGCTTGAAATGATCGATGTCGAACATCAGCACCGACAGCGACGCGTCGGTGCGGCGCCCTCGGGCCAGCTCCCCCTCGAGCGATTCGAGACCATGCGACCGGTTGAAGCAGCCGGTGAGCGCGTCGCGCAGCCCGTGGTCGCGGACCTCGGTAAAGAGCTGCACGTTGCGCAGCGCGATGCCGAGCAGCGTCGCGGCGGTGCCGAGCGTGCGCCGCTCGGCGGCGGTGAGAGCCGCGGCCGATACGCCGATGACGCCGGCGACATGGTCGCCCGAGACGATCGGGAAACACGCGAAGGCCTGATACTCCACGCCGTCTGGGCGCGCCAGCGTCTCGGCCGGCGCCTGCACGACCGCGTCGGCAAACGCTTCCAGCTCGCCGTCGCGCCAGCGCATCTGGGCGCGATCGGTGACGCGCTCCCACCCGTCGCCGCGGCGCACGACCATCCACAGATCGGCCCCGTTGGCGATGGCGGGCAGGTGGCGCCAGACCGCCTCGTGAATGGTGTCGAGCGCGAGCGCGCGGCTGAGCGCCTGCCCGAACGCCATCAGCTGCTCGAGCTCCCGCGTCCTGGCCCGCGCGAGGTCCGCTTCCTTCGCCGCCGCGGTCGCCTCGGCGCGCATCTCGCGGCGGTTCGAGTTGAGATGGAAGACGAACATCACGCTGAGGATCAGGAGCGCCGGGATCAGCGCCACGCCGTAGGTGTGCTCGATGTCCGAGGCCACGCTGAACAAGTACTGGATGGAGCGCTGAAAGACGACGAGCAGCGCAAACGTCAAGCCGGCGAGCAGAATGGAATCGTGCCGTCCGGCGACTCGGAGTCTCATGACCCTGAGCTGAGCAGCATTCGTGCCGCCGTGTACTGCTTACCCGGGATGCACTTAGCGCCATCGTCGTGTGCGTTATGCGTCAGATGCGCACACGGATGCGCCGTTAGAAGCGCGCCAGGGTCCGGGCCGTCAGCTCGCGCGGGTCGAGGCCGGCGCCGCGCGCGATCTCGCGCACCAGCGGCGGCAGCGTGGCGGCGAACCGCCATTCCTGCTCCGTCACGCCCGCGGCTTCGAGACGAGAGGCCCACGCCGGCCACCAGCTGCGGTCTCGGCGGGCAATCGGCTCGACGATGAGAAGCGGGCCGGTCCCCGCGGCGATCGTGTCGAGCAGCTGCGAGCGGCGGGCGTCCGGCAGCTCGTTCACGGCGTAGGCGAGCACGACGGCGCTTCGGCCACCGCGGGGAAAGTCGAGCACCAGGTCGCCGGTCCGGGCGCGCCCGCGGATACCGAGCTGACGATAGTTCCAGTTCGCTTCGCCGGCGGCCCAGGCGCTGCGATCCACGCCTTCGACGCGCGCGCCTTCACCGGCCGCGAGCGCCCAGGCTGCGCCGCCCACGCCGGTGCCGCAGCCGAGATCGTGAATCAGGGGCACGGCGCGCTCGTGCCACCCGAGACCGCGCAGAATCTCCCCGATGGTGATGAAGTGCAGCGGCCCGTAGAACAGCGCGAAGGCCGCGCGTTTGCCGGCCCCCTCGAGCGCCGCCCCCTCGCCCAGCCTGCCGCGGCGCTCGACGTAGCACGACGACAGCGCGCGCAGGGCGCGGGTGAGCTCGGGGCGCGTCAGGTTGGCGAGGTGCCGCGCCGCGAGCGCGTCGATCCACGCGTCAAGGCGCGGGTTCATGGCCGCTACTATCCCACGCCTCGCGCGACGTCAGCAGCCAGAGCACGGCCACCAGCGGCAGCGCGTACTTGTCCCAGGCGAGGTGTGCCTTGAGCATGACCAGCGCGTTGGCAATCGCCATCGACAATGCCAGCGGCCTGTTCAGCAGCGACAGCACCGCCGCTGTCGCGAAGGCGCCGAGCACGGCCGCGCGCGCCGCCGACGGCAGATGCAGCGCGTGCAGCGTGCGATCGAACAGCCCCATCGTGACCGTGTCCACGCCCCGGTTGCCGGTCGGCGGAAACAACACGAAGAGGACCACGACCGACACGATCGCCACGGCCGCGCGAGGCCGCAGGAGCGGCCGGCGGATGCCTCGATCGATCGCGAGCAGGCACGGCAGCGTGAAGTACAGGCCGGCACAGGCGAGGAGGTAGAGCGCGTTTTCCGGAATCACGATCGCGAGCGGCGCGGTCGGCACCGACTGCGACATCAGGGCCTCTGGCGGCGCGATGGCGCCGAAAAACCACATCCAGCCGAAGAGCGACGCGATCGGGACCGCGGCGGCGAGGAGCGCGCCCCGCGAGCGCCCCTGGCCGCCTGTTGCCTCGCAGGCGGCGATGGCGATCGGAAACGCGACGGCGTATTGACGCGTGGCGATGGCGAGGACGAACAGCGCCGCCGACCAGACGTGGCGGCGCGCGAGATACGCCCGGACGCCCAGCACTGCGCAGAAGATCGCCGGCATATCGGTGTAGATGCGCGCGCTGACGAACAGGTAGTAGGGGCAGAGGAGCAGGCAGGCGCAGGCCGCGGCCGAACGGCGCGTCAGTCCGCGCGCCGGCACCGCGATCAGCACGGCGAGCGTGAACGAGAGCGTCAGGTTGAGGAGGCGTGGGAGCCACAGGCCCTGCCGCAGCCAGTACTCGAGCGCGCCCCAGACGACGAAGGCCAGCGGCGTGTTGAGCTCGTTGTACGACCGCAGCGCGGCGAGCGACGGCCACGGCGTGCGGCCGAAAAACTCCACCGCGTTGTACCAGAAGTGCGTTTCGTCGCCGGTCAGCGGAAACGCGAGCCCGCCGAGTGCCGCGATGTAGGCGGCATAGACAATCAGGAGGGCGGCGAGTGCGAGGGCGCGCTTACCGATAGCGTCCGCCTTCGCTCGCTGAATCGGGTCGAGCTACGGCAAGACAGACTTCGCGTGATGTTCGCTCGCTCAGACGACGGTCGCACGAAGGGCGAGCGAAGTCTGGCGGAGAGAGAGGGATTCGAACCCCCGGTACCCTTCCGGGTACAGCGGTTTTCAAGACCGCCGCCTTAAACCACTCGGCCATCTCTCCGTCCGAGGAATTCTCGCATATCCTCAACGCATGCGCGGGCACGGGCGGCTGCGCGTGACGCAGGGCGACCACGTGGTGGCCCGGGCGCTGGCGCGTCTGCTGCGCCTGCCGCAGCCGGGCGAGGCCGTCGAGACACACCTCGTCGTCACGCCGTGCGCCGGCGGCGAGCGGTGGGCGCGCACGTTCGGGGGGCAGCCGTTCAACAGCCGCCAATACCGCACCGCCGACGGCGTCGCGGAGCGGTTCGGGCTCGTGGAGCTGAGGTTCCGCTGTGACAGCAACGGCAACGTCACGCAGTTCCGGCAGACGGGTGCGGCCCTGATCGTCGGACCGTTGCGCGTGCCGCTGCCCCGCTCGTGCGCGCCAGCCGTGACCGCGCGCGAGGATCGGCCGACGCCGCATACGCGGCACATCGACGCGCGCATCACGCTGCCGATCGTCGGCTTGCTGCTCGCCTACAGCGGCGCGATCGAAACAGACGACGGGCATGACCGCGGGGAAAGGGTGACGGCATGACGATCGCGCTGTGGCTATTGGCCATCCAGGGGGTGATCGGCGCCTTCGACACGCTCTACTACCACGAATGGCGCGCGCAGCTTCCGGCGCGCGGCCGGCTCGCCGCGCCCGAGCTGAAGCTGCACGCGGCGCGTGACTTCTTCTACGGCGTGCTCTTCGCGACGCTGCCGTGGTTCGCCTGGCGCGGCGGGTGGGTGCTCCTGCTCACCGCCGCGATCGTCGCGGAGATTGTGCTCACGCTGACCGACTTCATCGTCGAGATCACCGTGCGCAGGCAGCTCGGCGACGTCTACGCGGGCGAGCGCGTCACGCACGCGATCATGGGGATTCTCTACGGCGCCATGGCGGCCAACCTGATCCCCGTCCTGCTGCGCTGGTGGACGCTGCCGACCGCGTTCGTCTACGACCCGCCCGCCGTACCGGCGGCGCTGGCGTGGAGTCTGACGATCATGGCGGGCGGCGTGTGCCTGTCGGGTCTTCGCGATCTCTACGCGGCACTGGAACTGCCGCACGGCGGATGGCCGTGGACGATCGGTTCAGGTCTGCCTACGCGGTGATCGTCTCGAGCCCACCCATGAATGGCCGCAGCGCGGCGGGGATGGTGATCGATCCGTCGCGCTCCTGGTAGTTCTCGAGGATGGCGATGAGCGTGCGGCCGACCGCGAGGCCGGAGCCGTTCAGCGTGTGCAC
>Ga0070683_100000714_pt1 | contig 24219 bp, 14 predicted proteins | sample KBSC713LmetaG_FD_64662 | JGI IMG/M metagenome (GOLD analysis project Ga0070683, IMG submission 64662) | Corn rhizosphere microbial communities from Kellogg Biological Station, Michigan, USA - KBS C7.1-3L metaG | ecosystem: Host-associated > Plants > Roots > Rhizosphere ... | reverse complement strand
GACCCTGGACCGCCGCGTGCGCTTCGCCGCCGCGATCGCTCGGCGGCCCCTGCACGGTACACGCGAATCATGCGCCCCTCAGGCGAATGACCACACGGACGAGCCGGCTGCCGTCGAGCCGGCGCCTTGACGCGATCGGATTCACGGTGACGCTGCCGCTGGCTCCGGGTCGTGTTACCGCAGAGCCGCCGCACTGGCAGGCGGACGACCGGCCGTCACGCGCGCCGCTCGAAGTTCGCTTTCATCGCCGCCAGGCCGTTCTCCTGCATCGCCGCGACGGGGCCTGCCATCTCGTCTGGCAGGAGGTCGGTGGTCCAGACGACGCGCGCGCCAGAACCGTCGGCAAACACCTCCAAGACCGCGTTGTAATGCGTCGTGCGCCCGCCAATCGCCGTCCAGGCCAGTCGCCGGCGCTCGTCGTCGACCGAGATGATCGGTTCACGGACCACCATCCCGTTGCCGAACGTGACGGTGCGGACGTTGCCATCGAGCTGGGTATCCACGACGAACCCCGGAACCAGCCGCGTGTGCAAGGCGCCGACGTCGCGCGCCGCGTCCCAGATCGCCTCGGCGCGCGCTTCGATATGGATCTCTTTGCGTAGGGTGGCCATGACGTGCTCACGCCGAACTTAGGCATCCGCCTTCAACCACACCATCCGGCCAACGCGAGATTCTGTGCGCGCGTGACCGGCGAGCACATCCCCTGCGCGCAGGATCCCATGCATTGCGCGGAGTCGGTGCAGGCGGTCCCGTCCGCGCGCTTCGATGTGCAGATGAGGCTGGCCGGATCGCAGGTGCTTGCGTCGTCGCATGCGGCCGGCATGCACGCGTGTCCCGAGGACACGATCCCGCTGCACGTGCCGTCGCTCCGACAGACACGAGATGCGCACGCGTCCGCGAACGTGCAGGGCGTCGATTCCGAAAGCAACGGCGTGCACACGCGCGTCGCCGGATCGCAATAGAGGCCCTTCGCCCGTTCGCAGAGGACGCCGTGGTTCAGCGGCGTGTCGGAGCCATCGAGAACCACCCCGTACTCGATCGTCACACCCTCCGGGAATATGGTTCCCACGCAGGGCTGATCGCCGGCTTTGCCGACGACACGCACGACGCAGATCGGAGGCGCATTCAGGTTCGTCGGTGTCGGCGCCACGATACAGACCGTGCTGGTGCCGGCGCTGCCGGCGCAATCAGCGTTGTGCGCGCACGGCTGTCCCGCAGCTTGTGGTCCGCTGGGTTCGTTGAACGTCCGCACGCAGGGATCGGCGCGATTGGCGACCTCCGGAACACAATCGCTCTCGCCCGCGAGCTGCTGGACCTCCGCGAGACAGGCTGCGCGCAGCGATGGATCGGCGCTGACGCCGGATCGCAGCAGCGTCGACTGGCAGGTCGTCCCAGCATCCGCCGGGGCGCCGGCCTGCGCGCAGCACGGACCTATCGCGTCGCAATACTGAGCGATGAACGCCTGCTGATCCGACGTCGGCTGCCACGCGCCGGCGTCGCCGTTTTGCGTCGTCGGTCCTCCTCCGCAACCGAGGCCAACCACGCAGCCGAGGACGCCCGCGACCCGAATGAGGCTTTGGGCGCTCAATGCGGAGCGGCCTTCGGCCCGCACCCAGGGTGGCTCAGGTAGATGTCCAGCTCGTGTCGTGCCGCACCCTGCAAGGGCTGTATCAGGATGTTGAACAAGCTCGGGTCGTACTCCAGATACTGCTTGCGATTTCGGCGGACCCAATCGCAGCTGCCGTTGACGCCGACCAGGTCGCTTCCGTGGCCCGAGGTGACCCGCGCGACGACGCGAAGATCGGGCGAGACGTCGACACCCTTTTCCGGCTGCTTGATGGTTTTTGCGGGCGCGTGCTCCAGCCAGCCTCTGACGGCGTCGGCGTAGCTGCATGTCTCCACGCGTTCGTGCACCTCGGGGTGGTCGATCGCCTCCTGTTCGTCATTCACGCCCGCGTCGTCCGCATTCCAGGAGATGATCCAGAGGTCGACCGCGCAGCCGCCGCTCGATGGAGCGGCGGGCGGCGTAGAAGCACAACCGAAGCCGGCGCACGCCAGCAGGGCGATCGTGAGGCCCGCGTGCGCCGCGCCGTTCATTTCTCGTCAGCTTTCGGCGGCTTCGCGTTCTTGTCCGCCGGCTCCGACTCGTCCGCGTGCTCGACCGTGTAGTTCTCGCTCCAGTGCGACTTCCGCGCGCCCTCTCCGGTCTTCTTCGCCAGCTCCTTCTCGTAGCCTTCAATCACGCGCTTCTCCTCGGCGTTCTTCCAGACTGGCCTGTTGTCCGTCTTGTCTTCCTTGCGCTTCAGATAGTTCTCGTGATCTGTCAGGTCCGCCATCGCGTGATCGGCTTCGTGACTCAGCTTGTTGGCCGGGCTGCGCTTGCCCCCCTTGCTGGTGGCCCAGGCGCCGGAGTGCGGATTCCAATCGATGCTCCTCTTATCGCTGTGGTAAACGGCGTTTCCGCCGCTGATCTCCACCAAGGTGATCTCTTCGGGACGGCTCTGGAGGTCGTCGATCATCTTGGACGCCCCGTGGTTCTTCAGGTAGGTCACGGCGCGCTGGAACTCCGCCTTGAACTCGGGGCTGGCGTTCTTCGCAAAGACGATCTTGCGCCCATCCGGGTCGCGGATGACCAGCGGGTTGTTCCATGAGTAGGAATAGAGGCCCAGATTCCGCGGCAGCGTGATGCCGCCTGTCTTGACGTAGCTCGCGAGCATCGGATCGGTGCTCTGCCAGTTCTGGATCTGCGGGTCGTAGTAGCGGGCCCCGAAGTAGTAGAAGCCCGTCTTGGTGTCGAGCTCCTTGCCGCTGAACTGGTACGCCGGGCGGACGGGCTCGAGCGCGTCCGTGCTCTCCTCCTTCCAGGTCTCGCCGCTCGCGAAGTACTCGATGTGCTGCACCAGCGTCTGGTCGGCGACCGATACGAACTGCGTGCTCTGCAAGTGGTCCGGGTGGTACCAGAGCGTGCTGGGGTTGTTCAGCGAATCGGCGTTGACCTTGCTCGCGATGCGTTCGTCGCCGGCGTAGATGTGCTGTGTGAAGAACATCCCGTTCTTGATGGAAAGAAACTGGGACGGATGGATGGTCTCGTCGCCGTCGGCGAAGCTGTGCGTGCGCGTGCCATCGGCGTTGTAGAGGTAGTTCCCGATGACATGCCCCTGGTCCTTGACCTGGCGCAGGCGATCTTCCTCGTTCCAGGTCTCCACGCGCTGCGTTCCGTTCCGGAACGTCCAGCCGACCTGATTGCCGTCGAGATCGTGGGACACGTCTCGCGGCGTCGTCAGATTCCCCTGCCGCGCCTCATCGATGTGGCTGACCGTGTGTGGCCCCGTCCCCGCGTACTGATAGCCGAGCAGGTACGTCGTCTGCGGCCGCGCCGGCCCTGGCTGGAACGAGCCGCCCGAACCACCGGTGTCCTGGAAGTCCTGCTGGTTCTTGCTGACGATGTTGCCGATGCCGTCGTAGGCGAGGTCCACGCTGTGCCGGAGCCGCGTCGCCAGGTGGTCCTGATACGTCCCGTCGGCGCGCGTGAGCTGGTAGAGCCGATCGTAGTCGAACGAAAAGCTCGTCGGACCGACCACGACGGCGCCGTCGTTGCTCTGCGACGGCACCGCGTTCGCGAGCGTCCGGATGTTGCCGACCATGTCGTACGCGTACCGGAGCCTCTGCATCGGTAGGGGGCCGATGCCCTGCGCCACCTGCACGTGATCGCGATAGTCGGTGTTGACCTGCGACAGCCGCCGCGTGTCGGCCTCGTACGCGTAGGTGGTCGGGATGCCGTTCCCGGCCACGTGCCGCGTTCGCTGCTCGAACTCGTCGTATCCCATGTGTTGCAGGTACACCGTCTCGAGCGGCGGCTTGTTGGCTTTGCTGACCGTGTTGAGACCACGCACGCTGGTCACCTCACCGCCGGCGTCGTATCCGTAGCGCACGATCTCCGCGCCCGGCCCCGGGAACTGCATCTCCAGCATGCGGCCGAAGCTGTCGTGGCTGTACGTCATCGTGTTGACGGTGGGACCTTTGTTCGGCTGGCGTAGATTGACCAGCAGGGTCGTTTCCTGCACGACGTCGCCCAGCCCGTCGTACCGGAAATCGATCTCTCCCGATTCGTCGACGCGCCTCTTCACGCGACCTGCGACGAATCCATTCGCGGGGCCGGTTTCCGTCGCACTGCCGTACGTGTACACGACGGGCGTGCTCGTCGGGTACGTGATCTGCTCCAGCCGGTCCGCGTTGTAGACGTATCTGATGAGCTGCCCCGCGGCGCGCAGGTTCGCCGTCTCCTTCACCGCCTGGTTGCCGGCGCGATCGTGGCGCCACTCGGTCCGCCCCGCGTCGGGGCTGGCGAGCGCCACCATCTTCCCGACCGTGTCATAGGCAGCCGTCGTCACGTTCTCTTTCGCGTCCGTCACCGTCACCAGCTGGCTCAGCGGATCGTAGGCGTACCGCGTGACGAGGTGGACGTTGTCCACGCCGCCGATCTTGTTCACCTCGTCGACGGCGACCACCTCGTCGCGCACCGACCGGTACGTGCTGAGGACCTCGCCGCGCGGGTCTTGCACCAGCTTGAGCAGGAGCAGCTTTCCGTCGAGAGTTCCCAGCTGATACGACGTCGTCTTCACCGCCTGGTTTCCGTGCGCCGCCGCGTCAACCGAGGACGCATCCGGCCGGGTCATCTGTCGCTCGCGTGAGAGCACGTCGTACGCGAACGTCGTCGGGTTCAGCATCGGCACGTCGCCGACGAAGTCCGTGCTCGCGGCCCGGAACACCGGCTGCCCCTGCTGGTAAATCCGGCCCCGCGAATCGAAGATCACCACGCCGCTGACGCTCATTCCATCGGCCGTGGTGCCGGACCCGTCGTCGTGCGTGATGTCCTTCTTCGTCTGGAGGATCCGCTGCAGCCCGTCCACGAACGTGATGGTCCGGATCGGCGCTCGCGTCGGGATCGGATCGCCCGGCCGGCTCATCTCCGGCGGCGCGACGTTCTTGTGCCCCGTGATCGCCGACGCGGGCAACACCTCCACGAAACCGGCGGCCGCGTGAGGCTGCTCGGAGTAGTTGAACGTGAGGCTCGGCGTCGTCCGGACCCCATTCGCATCGAAGTCTTTCGGCCCGAACACCTGGGTCACGCGCCCGAAGTCGTCGTAGACCTCGTCTTCACGCGCGCCGTCGACGTCGGTGATCGCCTTGGCCAGGCCGAACCGCTTGTCGTAATCCGCCACCGACGCGTACTGAAGCGAGTCGTCCTTGCTGAACGTCCGGTACGTCTGCGTCTCGGCGTCGTAGGCGTACTCGAAGGCATGCCCTTCGGGACCGATCGCGGTCGCGACGTTCGCGAAACCGTCGTAAGTGAAGGTCCAGGTCGCGAAGGCCGGCGCTGACTCGGTGCGGGGCGCGCCCGTCGCCGGATCCTTGCCGCCCGCGATGGTGTCGGTGATCGTTCTCGGCTTGCCGGTCGGGAAATACGCGGCGATCCGCTGACGCAGCAGCGCGCCGGTCTGGTTCTGGCCGGTCCGGGTGGTGATCGTCCCGGGCTTCGTGATCAGCCCCGCCGGGTCCGGATGGACGTAGTCGATGTGGTGGTTGAAGTCGTCGGTCGGATCGCCGAAGCCGACGTCTCCGACGTCGACGACGTCGGTCAGGTTCCCGGTGGCGTCATAGGTCTCGGTCTGACGGTGAACCTTCGACCGCCCGCCCGGATCCGCCTCCAGCCAGACCGTGTCGGTGTCGCGCGGCGCCGGGAACAGCGTGCCGGTATGCGCGGGCTGCGCCGCCGGGTCGTTGCCGCTCGGATCCGCGTAGCCATACACCTCGCGCTTGAGCGTCTGCACGACGCCCCCCGCGTCGAACTGATTCCAGGCCGCGGAGGACGGCAGGCCCTTCCGGTAGTAGTCCTGATTGAGGTACTCGCGCGCGACCGACGTCCCTTCCTGCGGGAAGCTCGTCTTCACGTTCGCGTAGCCGAAGTTCTCGCGCTCGACGCGATCGTAGAAGCCGACGATCGAATCCGGCGCGCCGTTCGCTGAGAAGTCGATCGTCTGCACCAGCCCGGGTGCCGGCTGGCTCGCCGGCTGTCCGCTGTCGAACTGCACGCTCGCGATCGCCCACTGGTTCGACGGCATGTCGACCGTCGGGCTCGCCGTATGATCGACACGATTCCCGACCCGCTGATAGTCCAGCGTGATCGTGCCGCCGAGTGGGCGATGCACCGCCTTGAGCAGATTCGTCTTCCCGGTCTGGTTCAATTTCACGTACACGTTCGGGTCGTCGACGATCTTCAGCACCTGATCGGGCTTGCCGTCGCCGTCCACGTCCTCGAACGTCATGTTCGAGCCGCCGTTGTCGCGCGAGTAGAACGCCGACCCGCCGACGCAGACGACGAAGCAGAACTGGAAGTGAACGCTGGCGGCCCAGCCCGCCAGCGTCGAGTAACCGACCCCGTCCGGGTTCGCCAGCAGATCTTCGGCGGGCAGGCTGTTGTCCACGGTCCAATCGGGGATCGACCACTGCGTCTCGGGGCCGAAGTGGTCGCCCCTGTTCAGCTTCACGCGGAAGATCCGCTTGTCCTCGTCGGGCGCGCGCATCACCTGGTCGGGCAACCCGTCGCCGTTCAGGTCGATGAGATCGACGATCTGCCGGGTGAGGCTGGCGTTCGGTCCCCCGCCCGCACCGAAGGTTTGGCCGGGCGTGCCGACGCTGAGGTTGTTCGTCTGGCTGTCCTGGAACCGCACCGCGTTGGTCGACGTCGGATTACCGGGGACGACGCCGAGCGCGCCCGAAATCGCGTCCGAGGCGATGTTGCCCGAGCTGAACGTCAGGAACGACGCCGGAATCTCGCCGCGCTGCCAGGCCGGGCCCGACCACAGGATCTCCTTGCTGAACCCGTATCCGAGATTCAGCCGCACCCGCAAGCCCGGATCGTCGGGATGCCGGGCGACGTGATCGAGCAACCCGTCGCCGTTCACGTCGGCGAAATCAACGCGCGTCGAGCTCACGCCGTAATCGGTCGACGCGCTCGCGACCGACGTCGACACGTGCTTCGCCGTCTTCGAACGGCTGTTCGCCAGATTGATGAGCTGTCCGATGACCCCCAGATCGATCCCGAATCTCAAGGACGCGTTCGTGGTCGAACGGACATCGTCGAATCCCATGTCGATCGGCGCGCGCCCCGTGAACGCCCCCACGCCGTCGTTGAACTGGACACCGCCGGAGGTGACGGAGTCCGGAAACCGATCGCCGTTGAGGTCGAGCAGGTCGATATCCGTCGTCGAGTCGCCGGCGTTGATGCCCGCGTTCAGGCCGACCACGGTGGCCTGCAAGTCGACGTTCCAGGTGTCCGACACGCGCAGCGCGTTCACGCCGGCGCCTTTGCCCGAAGCGGCCCCCGACGCGGAGAACGCGGGGTTGATCCGGCCCGCCGCCAGGAACTCGCCGCTTCCACGGCCGATCCACATCGGTATCGGGCCGAGATCGGACAGCCGGGCCGGGAGCCCGAACGGCGCCGGCGTCACGTACAGAAACGTGTCCGTGCTCTTCGGATTCGAGCTCAACGTGATCCTGGACTCGTCGAAGGTCCGCGACCCGTTCCAGTCCCCGTAGAACCAGCGGTGGTAGCCGCCGGACATCGGATCGCGCGCCGCAAGAAGCCCGCCACCGTTGTTGTCCAGCTGCGGATCCGGGAAGCGAACGTTTACGAGCGCCGTCGAGGCGCCGACCGTCGGTGTCCCGATGGAGACTGTCGCGGGATTGGCCGGCTGCCCGTCCGGGAAGAACGCCGTGAAGAACAGTTGCTCACCACTGGCGACGCTCGGGCTCACATCGATATGGGCGCTCGGCGCGCCGCTTCCCAGCACCGCCTTCGCGATCAGCCGATTGACACCTTGCACGTAGACGATGATGCGCGGACCGGACGTCGAGACGTTCCATTTGATTTCGGGCGTGCCGCTGCTCGTCGCGACGAACGTGCGCGTCGCGGCCGGCGCCGCCGCTGTCCACTGGAACGCCGGGTAGAAAACGTCGGCAGGCGCGCGAATGAACCCTTCGGGAAGGGGAAAGCCCCGCAGCGGATCGACCGACCCGATCGTGCAGAACCCGGCCGCGCAAACCGGGGGCGCACAGACCGGCGATCGCGTTCTCGGATCGAGGCGACAATAGTTCTGGTAGTCGACGCTGGCGGGCCAGAAGACGGTCGCGGGATCGATCTGCGAATCCGACATCACCTGGAACGCCAGCGTGTCGTCGGCCAGAACGTGAATCGTCGACTGAAGCCCGGACAGGCAGAACGAGCCCGTGTCGCCCGCATCCTTGGACAGCTCGAACGTCTCCACCACGGCGTTGCCGCGCTTGTGAACGACGGATGCGGTGATGTTGTCCGCGCTGGAGATCTTCGTGAAGCACGGCGTCGCCTGCACGTCGCCCTCCGCCGTCGCCGTCCATGGCATCGACGGCAAGCCCGCCAGGCGGAAGTCCTCCGCCTGGTTGAAACGGTAGATGGGCGCGCCGTACGGTTCGACCTGCGACGCGACCGAGCTGTCGACCTGGTAGGCGACGGTGAGCGAAGCGGTGAGCTCGTCGAACGACGGATCGCCCAGTGAGTCGACCTTCGTGTACAGCCGATCACCCGCCGCAACGGTCACGGTCAGGCTGTTCGTGCAGGGCCCGAGGTCGCCGGCGCTGAACGAACAGGTCCACCGGGGCGCGGTCTCGTTGTTGAAGAACAGCTCCGCGCGAACACCGTCGCCGCCGCTCTTCACCTTCGTGAGAGTCGTATCGACGTTTATCGTGCCGCCGAACGGAGCGGTCCAGCGGATCAAGGGATCGGCGGGGAAGAACGCGCCGGCCTGCCCGGCCTGGTTCCAGCGGTCCTGCCGGCTGAACGTCACGCCTCCGAGAGAGAAGGCGTTCCACGGCGTCGGTGCCGCGAACTGCTGGACGCCGGTGTTCAGGCGAACGTTCACGACCCCCGAATCCAGCGTGACGAGGTCAGGAAAGCCATCGCCGTTCATGTCGCTGATGAGCTGATCGTCCTCGGCCGTGTGCTGGGAATAGCTGGCGCCGACGCCGAACAAACCTTCCAGGGCGCTCAGGCTTCCACCGACGGTCCACCCGGATCGGTTGGTGTGACCGACCGTTCCGAGCCCCGGGAAGGAGATCTCGCCAAAATGCGCGGTCGGCGCGGTCGCGAGCAAGGTGTTGAGGCTGGCCGCGCCCGCGTTGTCCATCTGATCGGGCAGGCCGTCTCCGTTCGCGTCGATGAAGGCGAGATTTGGCGTCGTGTCGCCGGTATCGCCACCCGCGCTCACGGTCGCGGACAAGAAGTCGAACAGACCGATGCCCACGGACCCGCTGGCGCCGAACAGCTGGTCGGTGGCGTGATTCAGGCCGTCGTCCGAGCGCAGCGAGCCGTCCGGTTGCTGGAACTGGCCCCAGATCGTCTGCGGGGCGAACATCCCGTCGGTCGCCGGCGCCTTGAAATAGTCGAAGGTGTGCCGATAGAGCTCGGTCGCAGGATTGGCCCCGTCCGAGCGCAGCGACACGGCCGCGAGGACGCTCTTGTTGAAGGTGTCGTCGAGGTTCGGGTTGTATTCGAACTCGTACGCGCGCACCGGCGTCGCGGGCGACTGCGCGGTCGGCCCGAACGTCTCGCGGATCTCGGCCAGCCGGCGGCGCGTCGCCACCGGGAACCCCGCGCGGCCCGTGATGACCACGTCGGGCCGCGTGCCGCCGTCGTCGAGCACGAAGTCGACGTGGTAGGCGGCGATCTGCGATCCGTTCGACGTGTAGTCGATCCGCAGCGGATAGATCTGATCGAACTGGTCCCCGTTCGTGAACGGATCGTGCACGTAGCTGACCGTCATCGTGTTGCCGAACGTGTCCCGCATGCTCTCGAGGCACCAGCGGAAGATGTTGCCAGGCGAGGTGCGCGGGTCGGCGAGCCGCCCGCCGGCGGCGCCGAAGGTGGACACCGTCCCCGATTTATCGGTCACCACCCAGTGGTAGTCGGTCGGGCCGGTCCCGACGCGCTCGATGCGATCGAACCGCCCTTCGATGCGGCGACGGAACGTGCCGTCCGGGTTCTGCACGAGCAGCGCGCCGTCGAACAGGTAGGTCTCGCTGCCGTCGTACCTCGGCACGCCGAAGCGCGTGTCGATCTCGATGCTCGCCCAAGACAGATCCCAGCCGAGGCCCAGCCAGCCGTCGACGCCGTTGCGCTCGCTGTCGTAGTTGAGCGCCAGCTCGGGCTGGACGCCGTTACGCCCCGCCGGCGTCTCGATCGGGTAATGGAGGCGCGCGCTCCCCGACGCGTCGGCTTGCGGCGGCTCGATGAGCGTGATGCCGGCGCCCGGAGCGCCGAGCTTCATGCCTTTGATCGTGGTCGGGTCGAAGCGTTGCGCGTCGGGGTGATCCGGGACGGCCAGGGTCGCGTTGATGAAGTCCGTGAAGTGGCCCGTCATCGCCAGCACGCGCTCGCGACTCGCCCATTTACGTCCGAGGCTGACCCAGCGCCCGTGCGCCTCGTCGTAGTAATAGGTTTGCACATCGCGCGGCGACATCCCTTCGGGGATGAGCGCGGGATCGACCGGCAACGTCAGCTTGACCGGCTTCTTGAAGACGGTCCCGTGCGGACCGAAGCGATAGACACCACCGCCGGGCGTCACGTTCGTCATGAGCCGTCCGAGCGGCGCAAGCTTTTCGTTGCCAAGGGGGCGCACGGTGACACGCACGTTGCGATCGACGGCGCCGGCCGGAACCTCCAGCGTGGCGCCCGCGAAGGACAGCGTCCGCGCCCGCCTTGGTGAGATGACCCCGCCGTAAGGGGCCCCCGCATCGTCGACGGGAGCAGATTCGCCCGCGACCGACGAGGAGGCGTCGACGCAGGCATCGATGGGCACGGCCCGCGTGCGGCGGGTCCCGTCGGGCGCCGTCACGTCGATGGTGACCGACCACGGTTTGCCACGCGCCGCGGAAGGCTCATGGACGATTGCCGCGAAGCTGCCGTCGCCGTCCAGCACGCCCGTGCGCCGCGCGCGATTCACGTCAATCGAGACGTTGCGCCAATCGGTGTCGCCCCGAACGAAGCCGCGCACGTACGCTTCGTGGTCCACACACTCGCCGTGCAGCGGATACGCGACGGCCAGCTCATCGCCTGACAGTGCCGGTTGCGAGATGACGCGCGCCTCCGCAACCCGCGCGCTGCCTTCGCGAACGCCTCGCAACACGACGTCGACACCGCCGGCGGGGGGCAGCGCGCCCGACAGAGCCACCGTGTGCCAGCCGACGGTCTTGTCGCCGAGCTCTATCCTGAGCTCGCCGCGCTCGCGCGTGCGGCGGTTCCATGCGGAAAGAGAGAGCGCGCCCGACCCCGCGCGATCGACGTAGTACGTGAAGTACGCCGGCTGCGCATCGCTCGACGAAGCCAGCCTGAGACGACGCAGCTCCGACCCGCTGACAGCCGTTTCGTTGTTGCCATCCTCGAGGACCGTTCGGGTCGCCTCCGGCGCGGCCGGATCGGCGAGGCGGGGCATGCCGATGATTCGTACATGCCGGACGCGGTAGCTGAGCCCGCCGTCCCGCGCAGCGGGCTTGAAGCTGATCGCGTTATCGCCCCGGCGGAGCCAGGCCGGCGAAATCTCCTCGACCTGCAGGCCGCCCACCCCTCGAGCCCCGGCGCGATACCCACCGCGGAGCGCGCGCCCATTGATCGCGCGCTGGGCGCCGGTCCAATGCGCGAGGTGATCGAGCTCGTAAACGAGGAACGCGCGCCCGAGGAGGACCGGATCGCGATCGACGCTCACGGTGAACTGCGTCGCGCGCGGCGCGTTCGCCGCTTCCGTCCCCACCACCGCCTCGTCCGGGGTGGAGGCGGCCTCGACGGCGTTCGCCGGCACACCCAGCGCGAGCCGGTCGGCGAACGGGCTCTGATCGGTTGCGTCCCGTGCTGGGCCCAGTGCCCAGATCGCGAGCTCGGAGAGGTCGGCCGGGGCGTTACCCGTCTCGAGCTCCACGATCAGCGCTCTTGCGCGAACGGGCGACGTCGCGGCGGCCTGCGCCCAGCGTGGCGCCACCAACGACAGCGCCGTCGCCCCGAGCCCGGCCACCCCGTGCCGCCCCGAAGAATCCTCGACGAGCGCCGTCGCTGAGAGCGCTCCGACGCCTGCGAAGGACAGGCCGACCAAAGCGCGCGTTCCGCCGAGGTCGATTCGGATCGACCTCTTTCCGTGAGCATTTATGTGGAGGGCCGTTCGCGAATCACCGTCGAACAGAAGCCGCGCGGCTCTCGGGTCCGGGGCATCGACGAGCGCCACCTCCCGCGGGAGCCACAGCGCGGGTATCTCGTCGGCTTCCGTGGCGCGACGGGCAGGTGCCGCCGAAGCAGAAACGGGGGCTGCCGTCCGCGTGTCTGGGACGGCGGGCCTGTTCGATATCGGCGCCGCCGCCGCCTGCGCCGCCAGCGCTGACGGCGCGAGCGCGGCCGATAGCATCAGGCCGACACCCGCACACGCCGTCAGCCGAAGGGAGAACGATCCCCGTCCACATCCGAACGCTTCCATGATCCACCTCGCAGATTCTGGAAGGCCGGAGCCGCTTCCCCCGTCACGGTCCGCCCTTATTTCGAGAGCCGATTAGAACGCTTCCGCGCGGGCGATTTCAACAGCGAAGCACGATTGGCGCTCGGCTAAAAATCGCCCTTAACAAGGGCGGAACTCGGCAACGACGAGTATCCGGCGGGCGGCGAGACGCTCACGCCGTCGCCGTCAGCCGTCGGATCGGGGCGCCGCGCCGCGCTCAACCGCGGGCGCAATCGGGAGCGTGAAGTAGAAAGTACTGCCACGCCCGGGCGCGGTGTCGACCCACAGCCGGCCGCCGTGAGCCTCGACGATCCCCTTCGCGATCGGAAGGCCGAGGCCAGCGCCCCGCCGGTCCCCTTGCCGCGCCTGCCAGAAGCGATCGAAGAGGTGCGGGAGCTGCTCGGGGAGAATGCCCGGGCCCGTGTCCGCGACTTGGAAGCACACCTCGCCGTCGCGGATCGATGCCGCGACGCGGATCGTCCCGCCCGCCGGGGTGAACTTGATGGCGTTGCCGACGATGTTGGAGAACACCTGGCGCATTCGGTTCGGGTCGGCCAGGACCTCGGGAAGATGCGCCGGCGCGTCGATCGTCAGCCGCAGTGAGGCTACCGAGGCCATCGGGGTGAAGGTTTCGGCCGTGTCGCCGATCAGGTCCCGCGCCGTGACGCGGGCTCGTTCGACGGCGAGCGAGCCGGCTTCGATTCGCGCGACGTCGAGAAGATCCTGGATGAGGCCGTCGGCGCGGTCGATGGATCGGTCGATTCTTTCGGCGCTCCGCCGGACGGACGCAGCGTCGTCAGACCGTCGGTTGATGGCGGCGGCGGCCATCTTGGCGGCGGTCAGTGGATTGCGGAGATCGTGGGCGACGATGCTCAGCAAATCATCTCTGGCTTGGACGGCCTGCTGCGCTGCCCGATAAAGCTCGGCGGTCTCGATGGCGAGCGAGGTGCGGTATGCCAGCTCTTCTCCCAGTTTGAAATCCCGAGCATCGTATCGGCGACTGCGATCCGACGAGAGCAGAGAAAGCGCTCCCAGAAGCCGACCGTGCGCGATCAGCGGAAGGCCAATGTAGGAAACCGGGACGAGCTCACTCAGCAGCTCGAGGTGCGCCGCAAAGATCTCGGGAATCTTCGGAACAACGGGGGGAACATCCGAGAGCAGGACCGCCCGCCTGTCATCGTCCGGTTGCGCGCGCCGCCGCGACCGAGATCCTTCGACGAGAATCCGCTCGACCGCCTCCGCGGTGCTTGTCCTGGAGGGATCGGCGTGTCGCACCCTGACCACCGAGGGCCTGTTCTCTCCCGCAAATAGCTCCACTACGCAGCAGTCTGCAAGCGTACCGGTGATCGTTTCGGCGGCTCCTGTGACTGTCTCTTCGATGTCGAGCGTACCCGCGAATAACCCGCCCAGCTTGGCGAGAAGCTTCTCCTCGCTTTCGGCGCGCCTCCGGTCGGTCACATCGCGGCCGATGCCATGCACCGCGACGATGTTCCCCTGGTGGTCGCGAAGCGGTGTGTCTCGGTGCTCGATGCACACGACGACTCCGTCCTTGCGCACCCAGCGCAGCTCCACTGGCTGCCCCTCGGTGCCCTTCCCGACCAGCGCTTGGAGGCGCTCACGATCCGCCGGATGAATGATCCTGAAGATGATGTCGGGTTCCGCATAGTGCTCCTCGGGTGTGTAACCCAACACCTTCGTGGCCGCCGGGCTCACATATTCGAAGCCCGGAGCCGGTTGCAGGCGAAAGCGGTAGACCATGTCGGTCAAGCTCTCGGCCAGCAGACGAAGGCGCTCCTCGCTGATCCTCAGTGCCTCCTCGGCCTGCTTCCGCTCCGAGAGATCACGGATGAAGCCGGTAAAGCGAGGCTTGCCGGCCGCGCCCACCCGGACGACCGTCAGCTCCGCCGGGAACTCGCGCCCGTTCGCACGCCGCGCCGGCATCTCGATCCGCCGGCCGAGGATGTGAGCCTCACCGGTACGAAGGTATCGAGCAAGACCGTCGCGGTGCTTTTGCCGGAGCGCTTCGGGAACGATGAGGTCGGCCATCTGCCGCCCGACAGCCTGTGCGCGCGTGTACTCGAAGGTTCGCTCGGCGGCGGCGTTCCATTCAACGACGTTGCCGTCCGCGTCCAGGACGATGACCGCGTCGAGCGCCGAGTCGAGCATCGCCTGGGCGTTCGCCTCGACGACCCGGGCCCGCTCGAGCAGTTGCCGGATGGCCGGTCCATCACCCGCTTCAGGGCTCGCCCGCCGATGCGCGCGCCAGACAACGTATCGCTCCCGAAGGCGTCCGTACCACCGCAGCATCGGGTTCCCCGCTTCTGATCGTGGCCGATCACCCGCGTGACGTCGAACGCGTGACGTCGAGCTTGGTGCTCGTGCCTCGGCGGCTCATCCGCCGACTGATCGGAAGCGCGGACGGGCGGCGGTTTGTGACTTCAGGCCGTGGAGCACTGCCGCCGCCAGACGTGCCTCGCGCGTCAGTTCTCGACTGTCACTTGGGCACGATGCCGAGTGGCGGCGGCGACGCCTCGATCACCTGGAGCTTGTCCTCGACCTGCTTCACGCCGTCGGAGCGCCGTGCGACGTCGATCGCGCGCCGCCGCTCGTCTTCGGACTGCACGTTGCCGTCCAGGGTCACCACGCCGTTCGTTGTCGTCACGCCAATATCAGTGTGCCTGAGCGTGTCGTCCCGCTGGTACTTGGCGTAAACGTCCGCAGTGACGGCGCCGTCGGACAGCGCACCCTTTGCGGTCTTGCTCGCCACCTTCAGCTGATTGTCGACGCGCGCTATGCCTTCGGCGCGCGTGATGCGGACCGCCTTGGCGCGTTCGGCGCTGGTGTCCACGGTTCCCGTCAGCGTCGCGGTGCCATGACTGATCCAGACGTCGATGGTGTTGTCTTTGAGGTCGGGGTCCTTTTGTAGCTCGGCTTGGACCTGTTTCTCCGCCTTCAGGTCTGCCGTGCTCGAGGACTGTTCGCCCCATGCCAATCCGCCCGCCATCGCGAGCGGTACCGCGATACCCAGCCGCAATCCGACCTGGTTGAGTCGCATCGCCCACCTCCGCTCAAGAGCCTTCGCGCCGCGCTCGTTTCACGCCTGCGCCTGAGTTCTGCAAGCTCGTCCCGATTATTTCTCTACCGTCGAAGATAGAAACGGACGCGGTCAGTGCAATTACTGACTAGCGCTGCGCAACCGAGATTTTGCGCCATCGTGACCGCGGACGAGGTGCGACGAGGGGATGTCTCAAGCGAAGGGCGTAGGTTCCGATGACGACTGATCGATCGTGCACAACAGATTCGATGAGGCGGAGGCGTCAGGAACCGGACTCGCGTCGGCGAGCCCAGAGAAGGTCAATGTGGTGAAGGTCTTCTCGGCCACGAAGGCGAGGGACCGGGAGCTGCTGGGCGAAGCTGTCACGGCCTGGCTCGCCGGCAACCCGAGCGTTCGAGTGCTGAAGACCTTCGTAATGCTCAGCTCCGACAGCGAGTTCCACTGCCTGTCCATCGTGTTGCTCGGCGCTCGCGCGTCTCACGCTCCCTAGCCGTCGCGAGATCGGCCTGGCGCGCTCGCTGTTTCCTGCCGGAAGGTCGCGTGGTTGCACTTACACCGTCAGCGATCCCAGGATCTCAAGAGATGTCATGGATGGTGCGACTATCCTCGTCGTTGAGGATGACGACGATATCCGGAATACGATCTCGGAGGTGCTGGAGACCGAGGGCTACAACGTCGTGCCCGCCGCCAACGGCCGAGAAGCGGTCGACTATGTCCAAGGGTCCAGCCGAATCCCCGCGGTGATCCTGCTCGACCTCATGATGCCCCTCATGAACGGGTGGGACTGTCTGCGCGTGATTCGCAGCAGCGCGCGCTGTTCTACCGTTCCGGTCGTGGTGGTGACGGCCTTGACGCGCGACCGTCCGGCAGGCGTGGACGCGCTCTTGAGAAAGCCGTTTGGAATGACGGAGCTGCGCGAGTTAGTGGGTCGCTTCGCGAAGCCCGCCTCTGCGTGAGTGCATCGGCTCCCTCTGGGCGGAATCGTCGAGCCGGCCTGCAGGCGTGCGCCGCGCCGATGAACTTCGCGTCAGGGCCTTGATTCGTTGCGGCGTCGTTACCAAAGTTTGTACAACCTCGATCATGCACAGCAGACGCGCGGCAGTTTGATGACCGGACCCAGGACACCTCGGGCAACGGTTGAGCTTCCGCCTGCGGACGCGGCAGCGAAGATCCTGCTGGTCGACGACGACTTCGCGATAATCGACGGCGTCTCGGACTTTCTCGAGAGCGAGGGGTTTTCTGTCGCTCCGGCGAGCAATGGCCTCGACGCGCTAAACCAACTGCGCTGTGGCCTCCAAGTCGATGTGATCGTGCTCGATGTGATGATGCCGGTCATGGACGGCTGGGACTTTCGCGCGGAACAGCTCGCAGATCGTTCCCTCCGCGACATCCCGGTCGTCGTCATCAGCGCGAGCGGTTTCAGCCGGGATACCCTGCAGCGACAGTTCTACGCGTACGACGTCTTGCCGAAGCCGCTCGATCTCGACGGTTTTCTCCAGGCGCTGAAAGCCGTCTGCGGCGGCCCCGATACGGGATCGACGTCGTCGCCGGCGCAGACGCAGTAGCACTGAATGTCAGCGCAAGTGTTGTTCGTGCAAGGCGGCGGCAAAGACACGCACGACGCTTGGGACCAAAGGCTCGTGACGAGCCTGAAGAAGGAGCTCGGCCGTGGCTACGAAGTCCACTATCCGCGGATGCCCGACGAGGCCAATCCTGGCGCGGTGGCGTGGAAGCGAGCGATTGCTCACGAGCTCAGAAAACTGAGCGGCGCGGTCATCCTCGTCGGCCACTCCATCGGCGCCGCGATTCTCATCGACCATCTTGCGGACGTCAGCGAGGGAACGCGGACGGCTGCCGTCTTTCTGATCGCGAGCCCTTTCATCGGGGACAAAGGTTGGCCGAGCGAGGAGCTGCGGCCGACCGAGGACGGGGTCGCCGGCCTTCCCGAGGGCGTTCCCCTGTACGCCTATCACGGCACGGCCGACGAGACCGTGCCGGTGTCCCATCTTGGGATGTTGGCGAGGGCACTTCCAGGCGCGATTGTTCGTCGCCTCGAGGGTCGCGACCATCAACTCAACGACGACCTCTCGGAGCTTGCGCAGGACATCAAGCGCTTGGAACGAGAGTTCGGACGACACAGTCACGCGTAGAGCTGAGCGGAATGGCTTGGTCGCGGTGGATCTGCGTTGGACGTCCTTCGCGCCGGCGCTCAGCGGGGCTTCCGCGCGTTCGCGGGGCACCGCTCCTTCACGAAAGCGACGAGGGCCTCGATGTCGAAAGGCTTACCGAACACTCGAACGCCCGCAGGCGCGCGCTCCGGCGAGGCGGATATGATCGCGACCGGAATGGAGGCGAGGCGTTTTTCGGCGCGCATGTACGCGACCAGCTCCTCCCCGGCAATACCTGGCATGGTCAGGTCGATCAGCATCGCGCAGGGCATCTCGGTGTGCCGCAGACCGTTGATCGCTTCTGCGCCGTTGCCCGCGACCGTCACCTCAAGGCCTTCGTCTTGAAGGAATTCGCAGAGTGCGGTGCGGGTATCGGCATCGTCCTCGACCACCAGAACCGTCGGCGGTGCGTGACCCACGTCGATGTCCCCCTCCTTCCCGCTCAAAGGCAAAACTAATACCCGCAAACAACGAGCACAATCGGGCAAACAACCTGGGACGCGAATAGGAGCTGATTACGTTGAACTGCGGGGCAGCTCACGATGGAACTAGACGAGGACGATCGCGCCAAAATGCTCGGCGCAAATGCGGACGAACTCTCGATGGCCGCCTTCGTGAGGCGGGTCCTCGTCCCGACGGATTTCTCCGATGGTGCCAACCGAGCGCTGACCCTTGCGATCAAGTTCGCAAAGCTCCTTCGTGCAGCGATCGACGTACTGCACGTCCAGGCGATGCCCTCGTACACTCCCGTTCCGACCATTCCTGGCGCGTCGCCACTACCGCCCCCGGTCCCGGAAGCCGCCCAAGGCGTCCACGAGAACCTCGCGGCCCTCGCTGCGAGCGTGCGCGAGTCGGGTCTCGAGTGCCAAACCGCGCATCTCGAGGGAAACCCGGGTGACGAGATCGTCGACTACGCCACGAAGATTGGGGCTGACCTCATCGTGATGGGCACGCACGGCCGTGGCGGCCTGCGCCGGTTGCTTCTCGGCAGTGTCGCCGAGAAGGTCTTGCGGGCTGCATGCTGCCCCGTGCTCGTCGTGCCAGTACGCGATCAGACACTCGTCCGTGAATCGTAAGGGTTCGCGGTTACGCGTCCGACGCCGTGCATGATTGACGCAACCCGGCGGTTGCTGGCAACTGCGCCGCGCAAAGGAGGTGGTCCCGGATGTCTCCATCGCGCTGCCCGCGGCGCTGGCGTCCCGCGTTCGGCGTCAGCTGAATAATTGGCGACTGACAATTGCAGACGTCGAATCCTCGGCCAGGTACCGACGATCCCGCGATCGCGGGGGCCTTGGCGACGCCCGCATCACTGCGCCTTGACGATGAATCCGGGCGCTCGCAGCGTGAACGTGATGATCGAGTAGGGTCGGCTGCTCGTCGGCCCGAGGGCGGCGATCATCTGGACCTCGTAGGTCCGGCTCCAGAGCGTGCAGCATCGTTCGGAATGAGAATCGACCTGACAGGTATCTGATCCGGTCGACAGAGTCGCCGAGACCAAGCTCATGTCCGCGTCGGGAACGCGACAAATGATGTCGCTCGACGTCGTGACGCCGAGGCCGGCGAGCAGGTCGCCGAGGTCGCCAGCGAACTGGTCGAGCCGCACGTTGGCCAGGTACGCGTAAAGGACGGCGCCGTTCTGGTCGTAAATGACATAGGCACCCACTTGATCGGAGTCCGACCGGACGACCGTGCGTTGCGCAACGAAAAGCAGCGTGCCCGGTGCGAGGGATACCTGCTCAGCGACCGAATTCAACGACACCGACGCGCCGCAAACTGGATTCGCGTCGAGGTTTGCCCCGTAGATGACGGAGTCGAAAACCTTGGTCTGTTGCCCCGCGCTGTCGACGACGTGACTTCCGAGCTTCACCTGTTCGACGCGAAACCTGTACCTGAACCCGCCGTCGTACGGCGATTGACTCGAGCATTTTGGCAGAGGGCCGTTGTAGCTGTCGGAATAGATTCCTAGAAAGAAAAGTACGTTGTTGTTCGGAGAATATGTCGCCAGCTCCGATACCACAGGACAGCTTCCGTCCGCATTGATTGCCGAAAACCGACCAGAAAGGGAACAGATCCGGCTGACGCCGTTCCCCGCGTCCGTGCTTCCAGCCGCGCCGAGCGCCATCGAGGCGCCGGCGCCGCCGTTTCCGCCGGAAGCGACGCCGCCTCCCGCACCACCCTTCCCGGCGACGCCCGCGGGGTTGCCGTGCATGCGCGAGCAACCTCCGATGACCAGCGACAAGGCCATGAGAGCCGAAACCGGCGTCCCCGTGGGCATCCTAAGGACCGTAGCACGCAGGATTCAGGACCATGAGGCCGCGCTCGATCGCCTTGAAGACGGCGCGCCCGGATGGACAGGACGGGACTGGGCCGGACAGCGATGGACATGGCGCGGAGAACCGCGGCCTTCGGGGGGGGGGCCGAACGGACCAGAACAGACTGGAGTGGACTCGGAGTGTCAGCGTGTAAGTGAAGCGTTGGCGCCGAACCGGCGGGGCACCGAGCTGACGTTGGTGATGGTCGAGCGCGAACGACGAGATGACGCCTGAAGAGCGCGCGGATCTCGAAGCCGAGCTCGAGCGGGGCCGGGAGGCGATCGCTGCCGGACGCGGAATCTCCGGCCACGAGTTGCTGGCGTGCGTCCGCGAGACGTACTTCGACTTGATCACGCCGCGCCGACTCAGCGCGTGGCGCTCGCAACTTGTTCTTCTTCTACCTCACGGCGCAAAATGGGTTTCGCGTCCAGATGGGGTCACAAAAGCAGGAAAGGGCTGTTGTCCGGGGGACGGGACTGGGCCGGCCGACAAGCGGATGTGTGCTCGGCGCGATACTCGCCGCCGTCGTGGGCTGCGGTACGTCAGGCACGCGTCGTGACGCAATGGAGTCGGACGGCACGTCCGATCGCGGGACCGACGCCACCGCCGGCGCTGCCGGCGGAGGTGGAACGGGAGCGGTCGCTGGCACGGAAGGTGGCGCAGGCGCGAGCGGAGCGGGTGGTGACGCTGTCGCCGGAACCGGAGGCGCCGCCGGTATCGGCGGAGGCAGCGCGGGCGGCGGCGCGTCCGGCAGCGCCGGCGTTCCGAGCGGCGGTCAAAGCGGGAGCGGTGCTGGCGGGTCAGCGGTCGCCGGGACGATCGGCACCGCCGGCCGTGGAGGTGCGAGCGCCGCCGGAGGTGCTGGTCAGGGCGGGACCGCTGGCGCGGGCGGAAACGGTCCAGGTGGAGTTGCCGGCGGATTGGGCGGAAGCGGCGGTACCGGTGCGGCCGCTGGCATCGGCGGCGGCGCGGGAAACGCGGGCGGAGCGGGTCAGGGCGGCGCGAGTGGAAGCGGCGGTGGCGGCGGCGCGTTTGTCGATCCCTGCATCCCGGCGGACGCATCGTCGATCAACGCCATCAGCGCCGGCAGCTCCCACACCTGCGTGCTGACGAACGCCGGCTCGGTTCGGTGCTGGGGGGCGAACGGTTTCGGCGAGCTCGGCGACGGCACGACCGTGTTGCGCTCGACGTTTGCAACCCCCGACGTGCTCGCGGGCGTCCAGCAGATCGCCCTCGGCGGCCCCGTGTCCTGCGCGCTGACGACGGCGGGTGATGTTCGCTGTTGGGGGGCCAACAGCTACGGCACGCTCGGCGACGGATCGAAGATGAACCAGCCCGTGCCGACGACCGTGCTCTCGGGCGTCAAGGCCATCGCGACGGGCGGCTTTCACACGTGCGCGCTGATGTTGAGCGGCGGCGTGCGCTGCTGGGGCTACAACGTGTTCGGGCAGCTGGGCGACGGCACGACGACGGATCGCGCGACGCCACCCACCGTCGACGTCGCGACGAACATGAAGGCGATCGCGGTAGGCGCCGACTTCAGCTGCGGCCTGACCCAGGCAGGGGGCGTCCGATGTTGGGGACGCAACTACTACGGCCAGCTTGGTACGGGCGACAGGACTGACCTCAAGTTGCCCCCCGCCAAGGATGTGCTGACGAACGTCCAGGCCGTCGTGGCCGGCAGCAATCACGCGTGCGCTCTGACGACGACGGGTGGCGTGAATTGCTGGGGGAACAACGACAGCGGCCAGCTCGGTGCCGGGTTCGTCACCGTACCGCAAACGACCGGCATCGTGCTGAGCGGCGTGCAGGCCGTCACCGCCGGATCGCAACATACCTGTGCGTTGATGACGAGCGGCGGCGTGCGCTGCTGGGGAGGCGCGCAGTATGGCCAGCTCGGCGACGGTACGCTGACCCCGCAAGGCCTGGCACCGACGACCGACGTGCTGACCGGCGTCCGCGCGATCGCGGCCGGGCCTGGTGGCTTCCACACCTGTGCGTTGCTCACGTCCGGCGAGATCCGCTGCTGGGGCGCCAACAGCGCCGGCCAGATCGGCGACGGCACAGCGGACGCCCGGCGCGACTTCATCTTCGGGATGAAGGCGGTCGACGCGGCCAACGGCAAGACGTGCGCGATCACGCAAGCGGGCGGACTGCGGTGCTGGAGCGCGGCGACCGAGCCGCCCACCACCGATTTGATGTCCGGGGTGGAACAGGTGAGCGTGGGTCACGGGCAATTCACGTGCGTGGTCACGACCACGGGCGGCGTGCGGTGCTGGGGCGACAACTTCTACGGCCAGCTGGGCGACGGGACGACGAGCGCCACCAGCGAGCCTCCGGCGACCGACGTGCTCACCGGCGCCAAGGCCGTCGCGGCGGGATCGAAGCACGCCTGCGCGCTGACGACCACGGGCGGCGTGCGCTGCTGGGGCGCCAACGATGGCGGCCAGCTGGGCGATGGCACGAAGGTCAATCGCCCGAGCCCGCCGAGCGCAGACGTGCTCACGGGCGTCCAGGCGATCGCCGCCGGGGGATCGAGCACGTGCGCGCTGATGAACACGGGCGGCGTGCGCTGCTGGGGCTTCGGCCTGGATGGGACGGCCACCGTGGTCGCGACGCCCCCGGCGGTCGACGCGATCCAGGGTGTCCGTTCCATCACGGCCGGCTCGAACTTCAGGTGCGCGCTGATGAACACGGGCGGCGTGCGCTGCTGGGGGCTCGACGTCTACGGTCAGCTCGGCGACGGGGGCAACATGACGCAGCCCTCACCGCCGGGGACCGATATTCTCACCAACGTTGCCGGGGTCGCGGCCGGCGAGGAGCACGCCTGCGCCGTCACCCAGACGGGCGGCATCCGCTGCTGGGGCCTGAACCAGTACGGGCAGGTGGACCGCACCACCACGGCCTGGCTCCGATCACCGCCGTCTACGGACTTGTTCACGGGAATGAAGGCCGTCACGGCCGCCAGCAGTCACTCTTGCGCGCTGTCGAATCTGGGCGGGGTGCGTTGCTGGGGCACTCCCACCGGCGTGGGTTACCGACGCTCGCCGACGACGGTCCTCGTGTGTCCTTGATGAGCTGCGGGGAGCGCTAAATGCGAGGCGTATTTGAGAAGGTGCACTGGGGGATTCTCGGGGCGCTTCTGGCGTCTGCTGCCTGCTCGGGGGGAGGCGGGAATCACACGGGGACCGCTGGAGCGGCAGGGTCGAGGACCGGCGGAACGAGCGGCGGAATGGCGGGCGGCGCCGCCGCCGTAGGGGGCGCGAGCGGAGGAAGCGGAAGCGGCGGCGCGAGCGTAGGGGGCGCGAGCGGAAGCGGCGAAGGTGGAATCGGTGGGCGCGGCGGCGGCGGAAGCGGCGCTGGCGGAATCGGTGGGGGCGGCCTCGGCGGAGGCGGCGCTGCATCTTGCCAAGGTGGGCTCGTGGACGCGGGCGCCACCGACGCGGGCGCGGTGGACGGCGGCGACCCATTCGTTCTCGACCGGAATCAGTGTGCGCGCAACTGGCAGATCGCCTTCACGGCGCCCGCCACGGTCTCGACCGCGCCGTCGCGCGACTTCCTGCGTGCCGGCGGCGGTCGGATCTTCTTGGGCAACTACGTTTCAAACGGGAAATCCACGATCGCGTCGCTCACTCCCGGCGGAACGCCGAACGTTGTTCACGAGGGCGCTCAAACCGGAATCTGGCTCGACGGCGGGAGCCTCGTCTACTCGGAGGACGCCGCGCTCTTCACGATCCCTCAGAGCGGCGGCCCGCCCGATCCCGGCGTGGTGTACGCCAAGAATATCTACCAGCCGAGCGTCTTCGATCGGGCGCTCGACGCTCACTTCGTCTACTGGTTCCAGCACGAACCGGTCGCGATCGGCGCACCGTACGAGCTCTGGCGGTTGGCCCGCAACGGTGGCGTGGAGGAGCTGATGTTCTCTTTCACCGAGGCCGAAGTACGCCAGAAGCCGATGAGCGGGATTCAGGTGCTGGGCGATTACGTGCTCGTCTACGGAAAGGACACGACCAACACCCCCTTCGCCTGGTCGGTCTCGACGACGACGAACCAGCGCAACGCTCTGCCGGTCTTGCTGCCGAACCCGGGCGATCCCACCCCCACCTCGGGGTACA
>Ga0070683_100000713_pt1 | contig 24220 bp, 19 predicted proteins | sample KBSC713LmetaG_FD_64662 | JGI IMG/M metagenome (GOLD analysis project Ga0070683, IMG submission 64662) | Corn rhizosphere microbial communities from Kellogg Biological Station, Michigan, USA - KBS C7.1-3L metaG | ecosystem: Host-associated > Plants > Roots > Rhizosphere ... | reverse complement strand
CCGGAGCGATCTCGGGGTAGGCAGACCGGACCGCCCGAGCGGTCCGATCTCCTCAGATCTCTCGTCCTTAGCAGCACCAGGACCCATCGGCGCGCACCACGTGGTGCGCGTCCGCGCCCTGGTGACCGTTCGCGACGCAGGTGACCCCCAGGGCCAACACGGCAGCGACACAGACCCGCAGCAGAACCGTCATCGGACTTCCCTTCTGTTTCGTCACGCGGGGCCGCGTGATCTGACAGAGAGGAGTAACATTTTGGCGTGTCAAAGGTGTGTAGGTGTCTGATGACTTGTCATGAATCGGCAACAAGAGTGGGAGTGTTCGGCTACCGTCGGGCCACGTGGGAGGGGCGATCACCCGGGGTTCGCCCAGCGAAGCCGGATCGGCCTGACCGGCGCGAAGCGGAAGTTGACAGGATCGGACAGGTCGTGATGCAGTGTGTTCGAACATATGATCGAAGAGTGGACACCTTCGTCCGCTCGGACCGGCTGCGGACGGGCACCGGCAGGACGTGCAACGAGGCCGCTCGCACGAGGCGTGACTGACGAGTCCGCGAGCACGACACGTACGACGTATCCGGGGGTGGCGCCCCACTGTTTGGGAGGAGAAGCATGGCTACCACCGTCACATTCGCCGGGCGGGTCGTGGCCGGGCCAGACCTGCTGTACACCCGTGACGGCACGCCGTTCGTGACGTGCCGTGTGCTGGTGAACTCCTGCCCGCCGGATGCGCCGGGAGCGTGGGTCGACGAGCTGGTGGCCCACCACGTCCGCATCTACGGGTCGGCGGCGACCCAGGTGCACGAGTCCCTGGGCGTGGGAGACCCGATCATCGTGCACGGCCTGCAGCGCACCGAGACCTGGCTCGACCAGGACAGCGGCGAGCGGCGCACCAAGAGCGTCGTCGAGATCGACAACCGGTTCGGCGAGGTGGGTGTCTCGCTCAGATAGGAATCCGCCGGCCGACTGCTGGGACTACGGGTCCCTTGGTTCGCAGATGCCTGGAGGGAGCTCGGTCTCGACCAGCCGCCACGAGTCGGGGCGCTGGGAGCACATCACGAAGACGTCGAACTGGTTGCGGTGGGGCCGGATCTGAACCAGGGCGCTGACCGCCACGGTCTCACCGGGTGCCTCACCTTGCCGCTGCACAACCACCACGGCCGCCGCTCATGCGCATCGCCTTCACCCTTCATCCGGTAGGTCGGTGCCGATCATCGGCGACCGGTGTTGGCCCCACGTTGACGTCGACGTGGGGTCATCGAGAGCGAGCTGGGACGCAGGGACCCTTTCGACCGGGAGGAGGACCGCGCCCGGAACCGGGCGCCCTCGGGCGGCACACACGAGCGAGGGCCGCCCAGGATGCCCCCATCGGACGGCCCTCCAGGCTGGACCGGTGCGTGGCCGGAGATGCAGCCTGTTGGCCGGTGGGTACCCGGCTTCGTGCCCGGCCAAACCGCACCTGCGGGTGAGGACACCCCTCGATGGCAGGCGCACCCTGAAGAGTTCGACCGCTGCCGGACACCCCGCGGTGAGGCAGCCGATCAGCCTGGGAGGCGTGGCGCACCGCCCGGTGCGGACAGTCGCTGGAAAAGGCCCCGGGGAGCGGCTGAGACGGCCCTAGTCGGAGTCGCGGTCCTCTGCCCGGGCCGCCTCGTGGAACAACGCGAACGCCTGCGCCACGGCCTCGACCGACGGCCGCGGCAGCCGGTCCAGGACTCGGACGATCTCGCGTCGCCGAGCCTCGCGCACGGCCCGGACATGGGTCCGCCCGCGAGGAGTGAGCCGCACCTCGACGGCGCGGCCGTCGTGACTGGCCCGGCTTCGACAGGCGAGTCCGAGCCGGACCAGGCGTGAACAGTGCCGGCTCGCGTTGGACTGGTCCACCCCGAGACCTCCGGCGACGGCCGTGACCGACAGTGCGCCGTGCTCCTCGAGCAGCACCAGGACCCGGTGCTGGGCCACCGTCACCCCGGTGGCGCTGGCGGCCACCGATCGAACGGCGATCGCGACCAGATCCGCGACGGCATCGACCACCACGTCGGCGGCCGCACGCTCGCGATCGAGCTGAGAGGTCGTCACCGCGCCGAGACTACATGCGGGTGCGCATACATCGCATCACCCACGGGTACGCCTCCTTCGTTCGGGTACTGATCCTCCGAAGGAGACACGTGACCATGGCACCGATCGCCCTGCGGGACGACGCGCTGCTCGATGTCGTCTCGCATCTGCGCGAACGCGTGGACGGTGAGGTGCGTTTCGACGAGGGCTCGCGCGCGGCGTACTCCACCGACGCGTCGAACTTCCGGCAGGTGCCGATCGGAGTCGTCGTCCCGCGAACCATCGACGCGGCGGTCGAAGCCGTGGCGGTGTGCCGCGAACACGATCTGCCGATCGTCAACCGCGGCGGCGGAACCAGCCTGGCCGGACAGTGCACCAACGAGGCGGTGGTCCTCGACTTCACCAAGTACTGCGACAGGGTCGTCTCGGTCGACGTCGACGGACGGCGCTGCGTCGTCGAGCCCGGCATCGTCCTCGACGTCCTGAACCGGCAGCTCGCGCCGACCGGTCTGCGCTTCGGACCCGAACCCGCCACGCACCAGAACTGCACGATCGGCGGAATGATCGGCAACAACTCGTGTGGGGCCACCGCACAGCGGACCGGGAAGGTCGTCGACAACGTCGTCTCCCTGGACGTGCTCCTGTACGACGGGACGCGCTTCACCGCACGGCGTACCGACGACCACGCCTACCAGGTCATCGAGCGGCTGGGAGATCGTCGCGCGCACATCCACCGTGCCTTGCGCCGCCTCCGCGACCAGCACGCCGACCTGATCCGCAAGCGGTATCCCGAGATCCCGCGCCGGGTGTCGGGCTACAACCTCGACTCCCTGCTCCCGGAGCACGGGTTCGACCTGGCCGGCTTCCTGGTCGGGAGCGAGTCGACCCTCGTCACGGTGCTGGGCGCCGAGCTCGAGCTGGTCCCGGTCGTCAAGGCGCGCACCCTGGTCGTGCTCGGTTTCGAGAACATCGCCGCGGCGGCCGACGCCGTACCGAAGATCGTCGAGCACCAGCCGATCGCGCTGGAGGGCGTCGACCACTATCTGGTCCGGGACGAGCAGATCAAGGGCATGAACTCCCAGGCGCTCGAGGAGCTGCCGAAGGGAACCGGGTTCCTGATGGTCCAGTTCGGCGGGGACAGCACCGACGAGTCGGACCGTCGCGCGCACGAGATGCTCGACGCGCTCGGGGGGAGCGAGCACGATCCCGACGTCGCGTTCTACGACGACCCCGACCGCGAGGACGAGCTGTGGCAGGTGCGCGAGGCCGGGCTCGGCGCGACCGCTCACCTCCCGGGCCGACCCGACACCTGGGAGGGCTGGGAGGACTCCGCGGTGCCGGTCGACCGTCTCGGCGACTACCTGCGCGACCTGCGCAGGCTCTACGAGGAGTTCGGGTACGCCTCGGACGTGGGGCCCAGCCTCTACGGCCACTTCGGCCAGGGCTGCGTGCACACCCGGATCCCGTTCGACCTGTACAGCACGGAGGGCGTGGCCACCTACCGCCGCTTCATGGAGAGGGCAGCCGAGCTCGTCTCGTCGTACGGCGGCTCGCTGTCCGGTGAGCACGGCGACGGGCAGAGCCGCGGGGAGCTCCTGGCGCGGATGTTCGGAGACGAGGTGGTCGAGCTGTTCGAGGAGGTCAAGGCGCTCTTCGATCCGCAGGACCGGATGAACCCGGGCAAGGTCGTCCATCCCGCGCCGCTCGACCGGCACCTCCGGATCGGCGGCCACTGGGCACCGCGCGAGACGAAGCCGTTGTTCTTCGCCTACCCCGACGACGGCGGATCGTTCCGGCAGGCCGCCAACCGCTGCGTCGGGGTGGGCAAGTGCCGCAAGCAGGAGAACGACGGAGGCACGGTGATGTGCCCGTCGTACCAGGTCACCCGCGAGGAGGAGCATTCCACGCGCGGCCGCGCCCGGCTGCTGTTCGAGATGCTCGACGGTCACGGCGACGGCCCGGTGACCGACGGCTGGCGCTCGACGGAGGTGCGCGATGCGCTCGACCTGTGCCTGGCGTGCAAGGGCTGCAAGACCGACTGCCCGGCGAACGTGGACATGGCGACCTACAAGGCCGAGTTCCTGGCGCAGCACTACCGTCACCGGCTGCGGCCACGTGCCGACTACGCCACGGGGTGGCTGCCGGCCGCCGCGGCCGTGGTGGCGCGAGCGCGAGTCGCACCGGCGGTCAACGCGGTCACCTCGCGCCGAGTCGTGGCCACGCTCCTCACCAGGGCAGCCGGGCTGGAGGACCGTCCGGTCCCGCAGTTCGCGGTCGAGACGCTGCAACAGTGGTGGGCCCGCCGGGGATCGGGTGCCGCCGCCCACCGCCCAGCGCGCCGGGGCAAGGTCCTGCTCTGGCCCGACACCTTCACCAACCACTTCCACCCGCAGATCGGCCGGGCCGCCGTGGACGTCCTGGAGGCCGCCGGCTGGGAGGTCACGATCCCGTCCCGCTCGCTGTGCTGCGGCCTCACCTGGATCTCGACCGGCCAGCTCGGCATGGCTCGTCGCGTCCTGCGTAGGACGATCCGTCAGCTCGCGCCCCACGTGCGTGACGGCGGGCTCGTGCTCGGGCTCGAGCCGAGCTGCACAGCGGTGTTCCGGTCCGACATGCACGAGCTCTTCCCGGACGACCAGGACGCCCATCGGCTCCAGGACCACACGGTCACCTTCGCCGAGCTGCTCACGGACCACACAGAGGGCTGGGCCCCGCCGCGCGCGTCGTACGACGTGAAGGCGCTGGCTCAGGTGCACTGTCACCAGCACGCGATCATGTCGTGGGATGCCGACCGCGCACTCCTGGAGAAGGTCGGCGTCGACGCGGAGCGGCTCGACTCGGGGTGCTGCGGGCTGGCCGGAAACTTCGGCTTCACCGCCGGGCACGGGAACGTGAGCCGCGCTCTGGCCGAGCAGACCCTGCTCCCACGGCTGCGCGGCGCCGACGACGAGACGGTCGTCCTGGCCGACGGCTTCTCCTGTCGCACCCAGATCCATGACCTCGACAGCGGTGGCCGCGAGGGGATCCACCTCGCCCAGCTCGTCGCCGATCTGTTGCACGAGGAACGTCAGACCCCTTCTCGAGGAGGAACTCCATGACCACCACCGTGGCTGACCGACTGCTCGCACGGCTCCGTGAATGGGAGGTGGAGCAGGTCTTCGCCTATCCCGGCGACGGCATCAACGGGATCCTCGGCGCGTTCTCACGCGCCGACGACCAGCCGCGGTTCATCCAGGCGCGGCACGAGGAGATGGCGGCGTTCGAGGCCGTCGGGTTCGCCAAGTTCGGCGACCGCCCGGCCGTCTGCATGGCGACCTCCGGGCCAGGGGCGATCCACCTGCTCAACGGCCTGTACGACGCGAAGCTCGACCACGTGCCGGTCGTCGCGATCGTCGGCCAGACCAACCGCACCGCGATGGGCGGCAGCTATCAGCAGGAGGTCGACCTGCTGAGTCTGTTCAAGGACGTCGCCAGCGACTACGTGCAGATGGTGACGGTCCCGGAGCAGATCCCCAACGTGCTCGACCGCGCGATGCGCGTGGCGATGAGCCGCCGGGCGCCGACGGCGATCATCATCCCGAACGATGTGCAGGAGCTGGCGTACGAGGCCCCCACGCACGAGTTCAAGATGGTGCCGTCCAGTCTGGGGATCAGCTGGCCGGAGCTCGCGCCCGACGACGATGGGTTGAGGGCGGCGGCGGAGCTCCTGAACGCCGGCTCGAAGGTCGCGATGCTGGTCGGGCAGGGCGCCCGAGGTGCCGGCGTCGAGGTCGAGCAGGTGGCCGACCTGCTGGGAGCCGGGGTCGCCAAGGCCCTGTTGGGCAAGGACGTCCTCTCCGACGAGCTGCCCTTCGTGACCGGGTCGATCGGGCTCCTGGGCACGCGTCCGAGCTACGAGATGATGCACGACTGCGACACCCTGCTCACGATCGGGTCGAACTTCCCCTACACCCAGTTCATGCCGGACCTCGACCAGGCGCGAGCCGTGCAGATCGACATCGACGGCAGCCTGATCGGGATGCGCTACCCCTACGAGGTCAACCTCGTCGGCGACGCCAGGCGCACCCTGCAGGCCTTGATCCCGCTGCTGGAGCGCAAGGAGCAGCGGAGCTGGCGCGACGACCTGGAGAAGAAGGTCGAGCGCTGGTGGGAGGTGATGGAGGCCGAGGCCCTGGTCGCGGCCAAGCCAGTCAACCCGATGCGGATCTTCAGCGAGTTCAGCAAGCAGGCGCCGGCGAACAGCATGATCGCCGCGGACAGCGGGTCGGCCGCCAACTGGTATGCGCGTCAGGTGCGGATGCACGGGACCATGCGCGGCACGCTGTCCGGGACCCTCGCCACGATGGGACCGGCCGTGCCGTACGCCATCGGCGCGAAGTTCGCCCATCCCGACCGGCCCGCGATCGCGTTCGAGGGCGACGGCGCCATGCAGATGAACGGGTTGGCCGAGCTGCTCACGATCGCGCGCTACTACCGCGAGTGGGAGGACCCGCGCCTCGTGGTCGCGGTCCTGCACAACAACGACCTCAACCAGGTCACCTGGGAGCTGCGCGCGATGGGCGGGACCCCGGCCTTCGTCGAGTCGCAGGCGCTTCCGGACACGTCGTACGCCGACTTCGCGGCCTCGATCGGGCTCGGGGCGCTGACGGTCACCGATCCGGAGCACCTGGAGGATGCGTGGCGACAGGCGCTGGCCGCGGACCGGCCCTTCGTGCTCGACGTGCACTGCGACCCCGACGTCCCGCCCATCCCGCCACACGCGACCCTCGAGCAGATGACGGACATGGCGCAGGCGCTGATCAAGGGCGACACGTCGCGTTGGGGCGTGATCAAGGAGGGCATCAAGACCAAGGCGCAGGAGCTCCTGCCGCACGGCGATGACCACAGCTGACACGCGTCCGCGCCTCGACGTCCCGGTCGCTGGGGTCGAGGCGACGGCGTACACGATCCCGACCGAGCAGCCGGAGGGCGACGGAACGCTGACCTGGGACTCCACGACCTGGGTGGTCGTGAGGGTCGCCACCGGCGACCCCGCACTGCCGGCCGGTGTCGGCTGGACCTATGCGCCGGCCGCCGCGGTGCCCGTCGTACGCGACCTCCTGGCTCCGGAGGTGGCCGGACGGAACGCCCTGGACGTCGCCGGATCCTGGGAGGCGATGGTCAGGGCCGTGCGCAACGCGGGTCGCCCCGGCCTGGTGTCGATGGCGATCTCCGCCATGGACACCGCGCTGTGGGACCTGGCCGCGCGCCTGACCGACGTCCCGCTGCACCAGCTGCTCGGTCCGGTCCACGGCAGCGTCCGCATCTACGGCAGCGGCGGCTTCACCACGGACCCCGAGTCCCGACTGCGGGAACAGCTCACCGGCTGGGTGGAGCAGGGCATCCCGCGGGTGAAGCTCAAGATCGGGGAGTCGTGGGGGACGAGCGAACGTCGCGACCTCGACCGCGTCGCCCTGGCCCGGCAGACGGTGGGGGCAGACGTCGAGGTGTACGTCGACGCCAACGGCGGCTACGACGTCCAGCAGGCCGTGCGCGTCGCCGGTCGGCTCGACGAGCTCGGCGTCGTCTGGTTCGAGGAGCCGGTCAGCTCCGACGACCACGTCGGCCTGCGCCGAGTCCGTGAGTCGTGCGCGGCTGACGTCGCGGCCGGAGAGTACGGCGACAGCCTGGCCTACTTCACCCATCTGCTCGCCGCCGACACCGTGGACTGCGTGCAGGTCGACGTGACCCGATGCGGCGGCTACACCGAGTGGCGCCGCATCGCTGCCCTGGCCGAGGCGTACGGCCTGGAGGTCTCGGGCCACTGCGCGCCGTCGCTGCACCTGCCTGTCGCGGCGGCAACACCCGGCATGCGCCACCTCGAGTGGTTCTTCGACCACGCCCGGATCGAGAGCCGTTTCCTCGACGGCTTCCCTGCACCCGAGGGCGGCGTGGTCGCCCCAGCCGACGCGCCCGGTCACGGTCTGACCGTCCGGGAGCCCGACCTGACGCGATACCGCGTCGCCTGAACCGAGGAGGAACCGATGAACGAGACCACGCACACCGTTCGGCCACGGTGGACCTGGATCGCGCTCGTGGTGATGGTGCTGGGACTGGTCCTGGTCGGTGGCGGCATCATCGGCCAGTCCTGGGCCTGGGCCGCGCCCGGCGTCGTCGTCCTGATCATCGGCGGAGTGCTGGGCCTGTACGGCGGATTCTTCTACGACGTGCGCAACGGTGCGTCGGCGAAGGCTCAGCTCCGTGACGTCGTGGAGGGGAACGAGCACGAGTTCCCGGGCGCCGACACGACCCGTTCCGAGGCCGAGGTCGTGGAGGACGTGCACCGTCGATGGCTGCACGACCAGTGACCGCGTACCCGATCACGGTCCATCCGGAGACCCTGCGCCACTACGCCCTGCTGGCGGACGGGGAGCGCGGGGCGCTGGTCGGGCCGCGTGGCAACGTGTCGTTCCTGTGCGCGCCGCGCTGGCACGACGAGGCGGTCCTCTCCGACCTGGTCGGTGGCCGCGGTACCTACGTGGTGCGGCCGGCGGAGGAGCGGTTCGTCTGGGGCGGCAGCTACGAGCCCGGCTCTCTGATCTGGCGGAGCCGCTGGGTGGTGGGGGCCCAGGTGGTCGAGACGCGGGACGCGCTGGCCTACCCGGGAGATCGCGACCGGATCGTCCTCCTGCGACGCGTCGAGGCGCGGCGAGGCGATGCGCGGCTGAGCGTGTTGCTCGACTGCCGGGCCGGCTTCGGCACGGAGCGTATGCGGCTGCGCCGTACCGACGGAGGCGTCTGGTGGGGTCGAACCGGACCGCTCCGGCTGCGCTGGACGGGCATCCCGGACGACGTGGAGGTCGACGGCGGACCGGACGGGTCGGTGTACGCAGAGCTGTCCGTCCGTGAGGGCCAGCACCAGGACCTGGTTCTCGAGATCTCGACGTCCGAGCTCGACGACGACCTGCCGAACGCGGATCGGCTCTGGCACCGCACCGAGGACGGCTGGGACACCGCCGTTCCGAGGAACCGCGACTCGATCGCACCGCGGGACGTCGAGCACTCCTGGGCCGTGCTGGCCGGCCTGACCAGCCACCGCGGCGCGATGGTCGCCGCCGCGACCACCTCGCTCCCGGAGCGCTCCGAGGCGGGCCGTGACTACGACTACCGCTACGCCTGGATCCGCGACCAGTGCTTCGTCGGCCATGCCATCGCGGCGGCTGGCGGTGGAGACCTGCTCGACAGCGCGGTCGCGTTCGTCCGCGACCGGCTCCTCGACGACGGTCCGGGCCTCATGCCGGCGTACACGGTCGACGGCGACCCCGTGCCCGACCAACGGATCCTCGACCTCCCGGGCTACCCGGGTGCGCCCGAGGTGTACGTCGGAAACCGCGTGCGCGGCCAGTTCCAGCTCGACGCGTTCGGGGAGGCCCTGCTGCTGTTCAGCGCAGCCGACCGGCTCGACGCACTCGACGCCGACGGGTGGAAGGCTGCCGAAGCGGCGGTCGAGGCGATCACGCAGCGCTACCAGGAGCCGGATGCCGGGATCTGGGAGCTCGACGCTCGTCGTTGGACCCACTCGCGGCTGACGTGTGCCGCGGGGCTGCGAGCGGCCGCGAGCCGGCGTCCGGATCGGGCCGCGGAGTGGGCCGGGCTCGCCGACCGCATCGTCGCCGACACCAGCCGGGACTGCGTGCACCCGAGCGGAAGGTGGCAGCGGGCGCCGGACGATCCTGACGTCGACGCGGCACTCCTGCTGCCGGCCATCCGGGGTGCGGTCCCGTCCGACGACCCGCGGAGCGTCGCCACCTGGCGCGCGGTGATCGACGACCTCACCGACGACGGGTACGTGTACCGGTTCCGGCACGAGGCCGGCCCGTTGGACGTGGCGGAGGGCGCGTTCCTGCTGTGTGGTTTCCACCTCGCGATCGCCAGCCACCAGCAGGGCGACGCGTACGGCGCGGTCCGATGGTTCGAGCGCAACCGAGGCGCACTCGGCCCACCCGGCCTCTTCACCGAGGAGTTCGACGTCGTCCAACGGCAGCTGCGGGGGAACCTGCCACAGGCCTTCGTGCACGCGCTGCTGATCGAGACGGCACACACCCTGTCCACCGACATCTCCGGGAGCGCCCATGCCCAAGGTTTCTGACACTCCTCGCGTCGTCGTGGTGACCGGCGCCTCGGGCGGCATCGGCCGGGCGACGGCCCGGCTCTTCGCCGACCGCGGCGACACGGTGGCGCTGCTGGCCCGGGGTCCGCGCGGGCTCGAGGGGGCCCGACGCGACATCGAGGCGCTCGGTGGCCGCGCCGCGACGTACGTCGTCGACACGGCCGACGCGGCAGCAGTGGACAAGGTGGCCGACCGGGTGGAGGCGGACCTCGGTGAGATCGACGTGTGGGTCAACGTCGCGTTCACCTCGGTGTTCGCGCGCTTCGTGGACATCGAGCCGGAGGAGTTCGAGCGGGTCACCCAGGTGACCTACCTCGGCTTCGTCAACGGAACGCGCTCGGCACTCCGCCGGATGCAACCCCGCGACCGCGGCACGATCGTCCAGGTCGGGTCGACGCTGGCCTACCGCGGCATCCCGCTCCAGAGCGCCTACTGCGGCGCCAAGCACGCCACCCAGGGTTTCCACGAGTCGCTCCGCACCGAGCTGCTGCACGAGGGCAGCCAGGTCCGGGTCACCATGGTGCAGATGCCCGCGGTGAACACGCCGCAGTTCTCCTGGGTCCTCTCCAAGCTCCCGCGCCAGGCGCAGCCGGTCCCGCCGATCTACCAGCCCGAGGTCGCGGCGCGCGCCGTCCTGTACGCCGCTGACCATCCACGCCGTCGGGAGTACTGGGTGGGTGGGACGACGACGGCCACCCTGATCGTGAACGCGGTGGCGCCGGGGCTGCTCGACCGCTACCTCGCGCGGACCGGGTTCGACGCCCAGCAGACCGACCAGCAGAAGCCGTCCGACCAGCCGGCCAACCTGTGGGATCCGGCCGACGGCGAGTCCGGACGCGACTACGGCGCGCACGGCCTGTTCGACCAGACCTCCCACGCGCGCTCGCCCCAGGTCTGGGCGTCGCAGCACCACGGCATGCTGGCCGCCCTCGGAGCGGGTGCGGTGGTCGGCGCCGCCGTCGCCCGATGGGCCCGCCGATGAGGAGCGCCACGGTGGCCCGCCTCGTGCTCGGAACGGTCTGCCTGGCCGCACCCGATCGGGTGCTCCATGCGGTCGGGAGTCCCGACGCTCGCCCGGTCCCGATCGTGCGGATCCTGGGCGGCAGACTGGTCCTGCAGGCGGGATTGGACGTCGCACTGGGGGCCCGCACCCGAGGGGTCGACGTGGCGGTCGAGCTCGCCCATGCCGCGAGCATGGTGCTGGTTGCCGCGCTCCGGCCGGCGCGTCGTCGTCCGGCGCTACTGAGCGCGGCCGTCGCCACCGGGATCGTGGCGCTCGATCTCGTCGAGGAACACCGCAGGCCGACACAGGGGGCGCCGCGCGGCTGCGTGAGCGCGAGGCGCGAGTCGACCCGGGCCGTACGGCTCTCGCCATGAGGCAACGTGCTCGGGGTCTCAGGGGATCGCTGGCGGTGGCCGCCCTCGGCGCGCTCGGGGTCGTCTTCGGTGACATCGGGACCAGCCCTCTGTACGCCATGCGCGCCATCCTGGGCGAGTCCGACGCCACCGGGCGGGCCGATGTGTACGGCGTGACCTCGCTGGTGGTCTGGGCGCTGGTGAGTGTCGTCGGGGTCCTGCACGTCGCCGTTCTCCTGACGGCTGACAACATGGGGGAGGGTGGTGTTCTCGCCCTCGCGTCGTTGCTCCGCCGAGGCGTGGCGCGCGGACGGCTGCGTACCGGGGTGAGTGTCGCGGCCATGATCGGTGCCGCCCTGTTTCTCGGTGACAGCATCCTCACCCCGTCGATCTCGGTGCTGTCCGCGTCGGAGGGTCTCGAGGTCGCGGCGCCGTCGTTGAGCAGCCTGGTCGTCCCCTTGGCCCTGGTGATCCTGGTGGGAGTCTTTCTCCTCCAGCCCGTCGGGAGCGGCCGGATCGGGGCCGCGTACGGGCCGGTCATGCTGGTCTGGTTCTCGGTCTTGGGCGTCAGTGGTCTGGCGTCGCTCGCCAGGGACCCTCAGGTGGTGGAGGCGCTCTCTCCGACGTGGGGGCTGTCGTTCCTTGCGGCTCATCCCCGGACCGGGTTCTTGACCCTCGGGGCCATCGTCCTGGTGGTGACCGGTGCCGAGGCGCTGTACACCGACCTGGGGCACTTCGGAAGGCGCGCGATCGCCACCGCCTGGTGGGCCCTGGTGTTCCCGGCACTGGTGCTCGCCTACCTGGGCGAGGCGGCTGCGGTACTGCGGGATCCGTCGTCGTCGGACAACCCGTTCTACGGCGTCGTGCCGTCGTGGGCGACGATCCCCGTGCTCGTGCTCGGGACGTGCGCCACGATCATCGCGTCGGAGGCGGTCATTGCGGGCGGGTTCACCGTGCTGCACCAGGCCGGTGGCCTCGGGTTCCTTCCCGACCTGCGGACCATCCACACCTCTCGGCGTCATCCGGGGCAGATCTACCAGCCTGCCGCCAACTGGACGCTCGCGGTGGCCGTCCTGCTCGTCGTGGTGGCGTTCCGGAGCTCCGACCGGTTGTCCAACGCCTACGGCGTGACCGTCAGCGCAACGGTCGTGCTGACGGTCCTTCTGTACGTCGTGTGGGCCGTTCGCCAGGACCCCCCGCCCGTGACGCGCCTGGTGCTCGGAGTCGCGACGGGGCTGGTGGCGGCCGTGCTGTTCGCGGCAACGCTGCCCAAGCTGGTCGCGGGTGGCTGGGTGCCGGCGGTGATCGGGCTGATCGTCTTCATGCTGATGCACACGTGGTGGTCGGGTCAGGGCAGGGTGGCTGCTCGGCTCCGCGAGGAGGAGCTCACCGTCGACGAGCTGATGCGGACGATCGGCGACGGCGACCTGCACCGCCTCGACGGATGTGCGGTGTTCCTGACACACGACCCGTCCGTCGCCCCCCTGGCGGTGCGGGCGCTGCTCGATACCGCGCACGTCGTTCCCGAGCACGTGATGCTGCTGAGCTGGGACGTGGACGACACCCCGAGTGCGCAGCCGGACCGCGCAAGGGTTCAGGTCCGCAGCCTGGGTGCCGAGTGCTGGGACGTGACCGGCGTGGCCGTCGTGCTCGGCTACGCCGAGCGGCTCGACGTCGGACACATCCTCCGGGACGCCATCGAGGCCGAGCCGGAGCTCTTGTCGGCGTTCGAACCCGGGCGCGTCGTCTTCGTCGTCTCCGAGCTGCACCTGGCCGCGTCGCGGAGCGCGCCATGGGCGTCTTGGCGGCAGCGTGTCTTCCTCGCCATGAACCGGCTTGCTCGACACCAGACCGACCAGTTGTCCCTGCCGCGTGCCCGCACCGTGGTGATCGGCCGCGAGCTGGGGCTGTGATCACGGGTCGTCCGAGCCCGGATGATCGGAAGGTCGTTGGCGACCCGATGGCTGACGGCACCGCAGTCCCAGGGTCGGCTCCTGGTCCACCTCACCCGGCGGGCTTGCCAGGCGCGTCGTGGTCGGTACCGCCAGAGCCCGCCAGAGGTCACCAGAGCCCGAGCCAGAGCGCGCTAGAGACAGGGCCTGCGTTCCAGGAGTCGGTCCATGAACTGGTTGCGGTCCAAGCCGGGCTCGATGCTGACTGCGCGGCACAGCAGGTCCAGGGCACGGAACAGGGAGTCTCGCCCTTGGTCGGTGACGTCTGCGACGTCGCCGACTGCGATGTGGCCTGCCAGCCGGACCCCGACCCGGCTCGCGAGCACGCTCGCGTAGGTGGGACTCTGTCGGGCCAGGTGTCTGAAGGTCCGCTGGACCCACACGGCCAGGTCCACGAGATCAAGATGGACATCGTCGGGTCGACGCGACCCACCCACCTCAACGGGCAACTGTGCGGTGCGCGCCAGCGTCTGTGCCATGGACTTCCCTCAGCTCTCCCTCCATCAGCCCGGTACCGCCGCGGGATGAACAGCCGACCGCGACACCGGACCTCTCGCGGGCCAGTCCTCCAACCCACGATCCGACCTGCTGCTGTGGCCGCGATCATGGCGCCCGGCTGTTGAAAGATCGTTTGCGGCCGGGCCGCACTGGCGGGTACAGACGTGGGCAGCCGTGCTGGTGGGTTTGGTGCGAGGAGTACCGGCACGAGCCAGCCAGGGTCGCCTTCGTCGGCCCGGCCGGCGGCCTTCTCGACCGAGCGCTGGGGGAAGCCGGCGTGGACCCCGCCTCGGTGTTCCGTACGAATGCGGTCAAGCACTTCCGCGGGATCCGGGCCGCGCCGGCAAGCGGATCCACACGGGACCCAGCCGCGTCCGTGTCGCTGCCCGTGGCCCCTGGCTGGTGGCCGACCTCGACCTGGTCCGACCGACCGGGGTCATCCTCCTCGGGGCCACGGCGGGCGCCTCCGTGTGCGGCTCGTCGTTCCGGGTGGGAGAGTCGCATGGTCGGCCCCTGGACCGGCCGGCCAGTACGTTCCGAGCGAACCGGCGCCGGGAGTGGGCACTCTCGACGATCCATCCGTCCGCCGTGCTGCGGTCACGCAGCCGCGCGGAGGACTACGCGGGGCTGGTGGACGACCCGTGCGCCGCCGCGTCGCTGCTGCTCGGCACCTGGCATCTCCACCCGGACCGTCGCTGAGACGCTGCGGTGGCCTGCAGCAGCATCCGAGTCGACCGGGGGCGAGCGGTCTGCCGGATCCCCTCAGGGTGCGGCCGGAACCTCGAAGGCCAGCGGGGGTGGCGGCGGAAGCAGGTCGAGCGCCCGACCGAGCTCCTGCAGCGCCCGGTCGGTCGCGGCGTGTTCCTCGATCGGGAAGTCCGAGCGCGCGGCGACGATGTCGTCTCGGGCCACCTTGAGCAGGCCGCGCTGGACGAGCGGGTGTCGGGACCGGATCGCCTCGAGGGCATCGGCGTAGAGGCGCCCGGCCCGCTCGCCTCGACCCAGGCACAGGGTGACCAGGGCCAGGTCGAAGGCGTCGCTGCCCTGCTCGGCATCCGAGGTGGCGGCGTCCAGGAACATCCGGGCTGCGCCGCGCAGGTCACCGAGCCTGAACAGGCACCACCCTGCCGTGGAGAGCATCCACGTCCCCTTCGCCGCGTCGCGGCGAGCGATCCCGAGGGCCTTCTCGAAGTCCTGGACAGCGTCCGCGTCCCCGAGGGCCTTTCGGCAGTCGCCGCGACCAGAGAGCACCCACGGGTCCTCGTTGCCCGGCTCCATGCGCGCCAAGGCGCCCGCGCAGGCGTTCAACCCACGCACGAAGTCGGGTTCGTCGAAGTACCTGGCGGCCCAACCGATCCGAGCAAAGGCGTCGGTGGAGTCCGGGTCGCGCTGCAGGGCGAGCTCGGAGAGCTCTGCCGCCGGGGCGAACTCGCCGATGTCGCTCAGCAGGCGGGCGGTCTGGTTGAGCGTCCATACGTCGTTCGGCGCCAGCCGAAGCGATCTGGAGAACGCCTCCAGCGCCTCGTCGACCTGTCCATTGGCGGTCAACGCCCAGCCGTAGTCGCCCCAGCTGTCCGCGCCGCCCACGGACTCGGCCAGCGACGCCAGGATGTCCAGAGCGTCGTGGTTCCGGCCGGCGTCGGCGAGCGAGAGCGCGAGACTGCGCCGTACCAGCGGGTGGAGACCGAACTCGATCAGGGCGGCGTCGCTCTCCCGGATCGCCTCGTCGAGGCGTCCGGCCTGCCGGAGCGCGTCGATGTGAGCCGCCACCAGTTCTGGCCCCCGCTCGTCGGCGAGGAGCCGCTCGTAGACCATGACGGCGCGCTCGTAGTCCTCCTGCTGGAGGAAGAGCGCGGCCTGCTCTATCTCCACGTCGCGACTTCCCGAGGAGGCCCGGGCGGCGTCGAGATGGGCCTGAGCCTCCTGCGGGTCGCTCGTGACCTGAGCGAGCAGGATGTGGGCGAAGCTGTAGTCGGGCTTGATCACCAGTGCGTGACTCAAGTCGGAATGCGCTTCGCTGATCCGTCCCAGGCTCTTGTACACCGCGGCGCGCACCGCCAGCGCGTAGGCGAGCTCCGGCTCGAGCGCCAGCGCCCGGTCGACGACGTCCAGCGCCTCCCGATCCTCCCCGGAGATGCGCAGACCATCGGCCAGGTCCGTCAGGATCGTGGGGTCGTCGGGAGCCAGCTCGGCGGCCTGCCGCAGGTCGGCCACCGCTTCCCGGGGCCGATCCAGATCCAAGTACAGCTGAGCCCGGGCGGTGAACGTCTCCACCGTGTGCTCGCCGTCCGCGATCACCCCATCCAGAAGGGTCAGGGCCTCGTGCGGGTTGCTCTCGGTCACCGCCCGCGCCAGGTAGAGCCTGGCGCTGACGCGCTCCGGTTCCAGGCGCAGGACCTCGCGAAGCCACTGCTCGGCTCCGGTGAGGTCTCCGACCGAGAGGTCGCGGCACCCGAGGACCCAGAAGGCGTCGACCGATTCGGGATCGCGCTCCAGTGCCTTCTGGGCGGACACCCCTGCTTCCTCCCACCGCTCGGCCGCGGCCAGTGCGAGCGCCCGGCTCGCGTACGGCGCTCCCGACTCAGGTGCCTCGTCGATGGCGTGCGCCGCGATCTCCAGAGCACCGTCGATGTCGCCGGTGCGCTGTAGCACCTCGGCGAGGGTCACGGACACCTCGACGTCGTGCTGGGGCAGCTCCCAGGCTCGTCGGAGGTAGTCCAGGGAGATGGCCGGGTCGTCGTTCCAGGCGACCCTTCCGAGCGCCAACAGGACCTGCGGGTCCTCCCCGAACCTCTCGAGCGCCGCCCGGCCGGCGGCCAGCGCGGAGTCTGGTTGACCGATCGCTTCCAGCAGTGAGACGAGACGGGCGTGAGCAGCCGGCAACGAGGAGTCATCGGCACAGATCTGGCGGAACACCTCCGTCGCCGTGGAGAGTGATCCAGCCTCGATCTCCAGATCGCCGTGGAGGGCCAAGAGGTCGAAGTCCGCCGGCGCCAGCTGCCGTGCCACCCGGATGGCGCCGAGGGCCTCGCCGGTGTTCCCGGCGTCGCGGAGGGCGCGGGCCAGCACCTCGTGCGCACGGACCAGCCCGGGGGACAGGCCGATGGCCCGGCGCGCATGCTCGGCTGCCTCGTCCAGGTGCCCATTGCCGAGTGCCACCTCGGCCGCGAGCAGGGCCAGGTCGGGGTCCTCGGGAGCGGACCGCAGGCCGTGGCGAACGGCCTCCTCGGCGGCCTCGTAGCGGCCCAGCGTCAGGTAGGTGGCGGCACTCCCCGCCAGCAGCCACGGGCTGTCCGGGTGGTCGGCCAGGGCCTCGGCGTAGGACTCGAGCGCCTCCTCGGGTCTTTCGGCCAGGCGCAACGACTCGGCGCGGACCCCGGACAGGTCCGCAGCAGCTGGGGTGATCGAGGACAGTGAGTCGAGTACGTCGATGGCCTCCGCGTAGCGCTGGCGCGACATCAGCGAGTAGACCGCGGTCGCCAGTGTGGCGCGGGCCCCCGCGTCGCCACGCTCTGCCTGGATCATCCCGAGCATGCGCAGCGCGTCCGGGTCCGTCGGCACGGTGATCAGCGTCTCCCGGAGCAGCTCCTCAGCGGCACCTGCGTCGCCGCCCTTCAGCAGGATGGTCGCCATCCGTCGTGACGCCTCGGGCGTGGCACCACCCGTCTGCCGTGAGCCGAGGAGCCTGGCGTAGCCCGCTTCCTCCTCGTCGGCGGCGGCCAGGGCCATGCCGTAGTCGCTCTGGTCGCGCGGGCTCAACAGGTCCTCGTCGAGCTGGTGGAACCGGCTCGCCGACTCCCGGTAGTAACCCCCCGCCGTCTCGTTGTCTCCGGCCTGCTCCACCCCCTGCGCCAACACGCTGTACGCGATGGCGAGTACCAGGTCGATCCCTTGGTTCGGCTCGCCGGTGTCGAACTCGGAGCGCAGGCTGCGCATCAGCGACTCCAGCGTGTTCAGGCCCTCGTTCACCCGACCCTGTCGGAACTCGGCGCGCGCGAGCTCGATCCGGGACCGAGCGTAGGACTCGACGACGTGGACGCTGGCCGCGGCGAGCGCCTCGATGGACGCGGTCGCGGACAACCGCAGCTGCGCCCACGGACTGGCCCTCATGACTGCGTCCTCCCCATCACCGTCGGTGCTCTGGAGGGGGTGCCGGGCGTGGTGGCCAGCGCCGGGCTCATCGAGCGGCGTGCGCTCGCGTCGATGGTGGGGCAGTCGGCGAGGCCCTTGATCCTGGCCCACCACATCGACACCAGAACGTCACGCGGTGCGCCCGTGCCGACTCGTTGCGCGCCGCTGGCGAATCCCTCGGCCTCCTCGATCCGGGTGGCCAGGTTGCCCAGGTCATAGGCTCCTTCCGGGAACTTCTGGTCCACCTCGCCCCGGAACTTCACCGTGACCTCGCGCACCTCGTCCGAGACCGTGATCGGCGGGGCCCCGATGGCCTCGCGGGCCTGCTCCCAGGCAGCTCGCAGCAACTGTGTGAACCCGGCGATCGCCGGCCGCTGCGGCTCGTCGGCGAGCTGGGGGAGCAGCTCCAGAAGCAGCTCGGCTCGGACCGGGTCCGACGGCGAGTTGCCGACCGGCAGTCCATCCGGGTCCAGCTCCAAGAACAGTGCCGCGGCGACGTAGCTGGGGCCAAGGACGTGCGCCGCATAGGTGTCCGCGCAGATCACCTGGTGCTCTCCCGCGATCTGGACCGTCCCGAAGGTGCCCTGGCGGATCAGATGCAGCCCGGCCTCCCGGCCGATCAGGGGCATCGCCCACAGGCTCCAACGCTGGTAGCCCAGCTGTACGTGTTCGGATCGGGTCAACAGGTTGGGGGCCGGGAAGCGCGGTGGGTCTTTGATGCTGTCCCGTGGCTTGAGCAGCAGGTTCAGCAGCTTCTCACTCTCGTCCGCGAGGTCCGCCGTGCTTGCCAGACCACGCACGGCCATCGACCCGAGCAGCTCGAAGTAGTCGTTGAACAGCCGGGCACCCTGGTCGCGCAGCTGCTCCTCGTACTTGCGCCACGGTTGCTCGGACGAGCGGATCTCGCGAATCGTGTGATCGAACCGCTCGATCGCCGCCTTGAGGCGCTCCTCGTCCAGCGCCGCCACGGACCATGCCTGGAGCCCGTTGAAGGTCCGGAATGCCTGGACTCGCGCCGCCTCCAGCTCCTTCAGGAGCTCATTGAGGTGCGCGAGCTTCCTCGAGGCGGAGGTGGCGTGATCGGCTTCGTCCGCCTGGTCCTCCGGGTCGTGGTCCAGGAGGTCGGTGTCGAGCTGGTCGCGCCCAGCCTGCACCAGCACCTTGAGCCGGGTCTCTGCGTCGCCGGCGTCCACCAGCATGGAGTTGTGGAGCTTGGTCAGGTCGCCGTTCCGTCTCAGGAAGTGCGCGAGCGTCTCGAGACGCTGGGTCTGGTCCACCATCGCCGTGCGGATGTCCTTCACCTCGTCGAGGACCTGGGCGAGCAGGTCGAGCCTGGCCTCGAGGATCGGGTCGAGCCCGGCAGCCATGTCATTCATCTGTCACCTCCGACGGGAGTGCGAGGTCGAGCAGGGCGGCGGCTCGCTGTTCGTAGTCACCCTCGGTGGGCTTGCCGGCGAACCAGTCCCGGAGCCGGGTGTCCCAGGCCGCGTTGAGGACGTCCGCCGCCGAGTAGCCGTCGAGCGGCACGGGCTCCCCTGGCCTGCGCAGGTGGGTGGTGAGCCCCTCGATGGCCGGCGACCAGACGTAGGCGAAGCCGGCCAGCTGCGTCGACAACACCGACCACCAGCGCGCGACCCGGGTGAGGGTGCGCGCTGCCTGCTCGTCGGTGAGCATCGACTCGGGCGGCCCGCCGGCCTGCATCTGCGCCCACGCCCGATCGGCCCAGTACAGCTGGGTGTCGAACCCGTGGACCTCATCGGTGTTCCCGCGCAGCTGCTGGAGCAGGCGTCGTGCGGCGAAGACCCGGACCGGGTCGCTGGGATGGCTGGACTGGGCCGCGGTCTCGGCCTCGGCGGCCGGGTTGGCCCGGTGGAAGACCAACGTGCACAGGAAGGACGGCCCGAGCGCGTACGTGGCGAAGAGGTCGCAGAAGAGCTCGGTCTCCTGCGAACGGACGGGCCCGTCCAACGGCGCCAGCTCGTCGGTGACCGGGGTGCTCACCGTGTCGCTCTCCGCGTCCCAGGCCGACAGCCCACCGGCGGCGAGGTGCCCGAACTCGTGGGCGAGTATCGGCAGGTCCCAGAGCCCGTGGTCCGGCACCTGCCGCCGGATCACGTCGGTCGAGCGGTGGACTGCATGGGCGTCGCCCGGCACGCTCATCCGGGCTGCCCTCAGGTCGCCCTTGCCGGCCAACCAGCGGACGAACCGGTCGGCCTGTGCGCAGCTGCCGTCGTCGAGGCCGGCATCGCGAGCCAGGGCGCCCATGGCCAGCGACATGCCCTCGCGGGAGACGTTGTCGGTCGAGCGGCCGAGCGCTGCCAGGCGGGCGAAGTCGGGTCGTTCGGGCTTCTGCTGGGTGAAGCGCTTGCGCTCGTTCGCCACGATCGTGGCCAGCCGGCCACCGGTCAGCCGGTCGACCATGGCCGCCGAAGGTCCCTCGGTGCGCAGTCGTTCGACCGCGTCGATCCGGCGTCCTTCGAGCTCCAGCCGGGCCCGGACGACCGTCGAGAGATCCAGTCCGGTCATGGCGTCAACCCGGCAAGCACGACCTGCACGCCCGCAACGCGCTCCCAGCCCGCGCCGGTGTCGAGGACGTCTCTCCCGATCCACAAGGAGGTCGAGACGGCCGCGCCGTACCCGGCCGCGGCGGCGGCGTACAACCAGGGCGCCGCGGCGGCGAAGGAGGCTGCCAGTGGCCCGACCAGCGCGGTGAGCACCTTGAGCACCTTGCGGATGATCCCGGTCGACCGGGTGTGGCGGCCGGTCAGGTCCTGCAGCGACTCGGCCCCCGTGCGAAGACGCTGCGGGTCAGGCTCATCGGCGAGCACCTCGTCCGCGCGGGTGCGCACCTCCTCGACGCCCAGGATCCGTTCGATGATCCCGGGAAGGCCCTTCTCCCCCCACCAGGTCGTGGCGAGCTCCGCGACCTTGGCCCGCCACGAGGCTGGGACGAGACTCAGCAGCGCGTTCAACGCACGCCGAATCGCCCGGAGCCCGAGGGCGGCGAGCGCGCCCACCTTGGGGATGTCGCCGACCAGACTGCCGGCAGCCGCGAGCCAAGGCTGGACGATGGCGGCCGGGAGCGCACCCAACCCGTGCACCGCGTCGGCGGCGACACCCTTGGTGCCGGTCACGATCTGGTCCAGACACGTGTCCATGCGGTTGCGGAACGTCCCGAGCGGAGGGGCGTCGGGCTCGGCGGTGGGGCCGAAGCCCGCGGTCGACTGGGGTCCGACGAGTCGTCGTCGTCGGTCCGCCTCCAGCTGGTCGAGCACGTCGCCCAGCGCGGTCGGCTGCTCCTCGGCCGGGGTGACGGACGTCTGCGGCTCGCCCACGACGGCACCGGCCGCGACCAGCGTGTGACCGATCTCCAGCTCGCTGAGGATGTGCTCGAGCTCCACATCTGGGTCGATCTGCTCGGCGTCGACGTCCTCCGCGTGGAACCCGGCGACGCCCGGTTGGCGAGCCTCGCGAGCCGAGCCGACGCGAAGGAGCTCCCCGGCGGCGAGCTGCACCTCGAACTCGTCGCCCGACTCGAGAGCCAGCTCCAGGGCACGCCCGGCCGCGATCACCTGTGCTTCTGCGAGCTCATAGTCGCTCGGCACGTGGGCCTCCCTTCGTCCGCGTCCGGCTGTCCCGATCCACTGGGAGGGAAAGGGGAGCGCGTGCTGCTGGCAAGGAGGACGCATCCGGCCCCGTGCTGCGCGACCCGAGTCGTTCGTGCACATGGGTTGGCACCGGCCGCCAGCCGGCGGGAACTCGGGTCGAAGGCGTCGGATCAAGTGTGCGCAGACCCGGTGAGCAGAAGCCATACCCGGGAGAGCCCAATCGCGGCAGCGCCCCGGTCGGGGGTGGGCGGCGCAAACGCGACGCGACACGTCGGGCAGGCACACGTGCAGAGCCGAGTGCCACGACGTAGCCACGAGACGTTCGCACCATCGTCGCTCAGTCCTTGACGGCGAAGCCGTGGAACTGTCCGAGGGCCTTCAGGGTCTCCTTTCCCGGGATCCCGTTGGCGTCCTTGCCGCTGAAGCCACGCCGCCTCTGCCACTGGGAGTAGGCGGTGATGGTGGGTGCGCCGAACCGCCCGTCCTTGGCGAAGGATGGCGAGAGCAGACCCTCAGCCGTCAACGCCGCCTCGACGATCCGCACCTCGCGCGGGTGGGAGGTGACGCCGGGCCCGGAGGCCGGGTCACGGGTGGCCGCGTCGATCACGTCGGCCAGGCTCACGGCGTGCGACACCCCGGGGGTGGCGCCCCCGTGACCGTAGTGCTGGCGGCCGAAGCCTCGGATCGTGGTGGGGCCGTTGCGCCACAGTCGGCTCAGCCGAAAGACGCCGATGCCGGTAGCGCTGCCGTCGAGGTTCGTGTTGCCCTCGATCGTGTGCACGAAGTCACCGACGACCTTCTCCACGAAGAAGGCGTGCCCGATCCTGCCCTCGCTGGCCACGAACTTGAAGCCGACGTCAGCGGCACGGGGATGATGGAACAACCGCCCACCATCCGAGAACGCGTCGTGCATGAACAGGGTCGAGGCCGTGTTGGTCCCGGCGATGAGCGGCACGTCGTTCGCCTTCCAGCCGGCGACGAGGAACGTCGCGCACCAGGGCAGAGCGTTCGCGTGTCCGGCGATGGCCGCGAACGGCTGCCGGTTGCTCCCCTTCGGATCCTCGAGCGTCCCGACCTGCCGGGCCGCCCACGTCAGCAGGTCGCGCGCACTCCCGGTCACGGCTCCTCCACCTCGTCGTCGGCGGCGTCGACGAGATCCTCGTCGAACTGGGGCTCCGTCGTCTGTTCCAGGTGGTCCTGTGGGCCGTCCCACGGATCGGGATAGTTGCCGGTCTCGACCAGCTCGGGCTCGCCGGCCCGCCCTGCACCTTGGTTCTCGGTCATGACAACCTCTTCTCGTTGGTATCTCAAGGACCCTCGTCGGCGACCAAGATCCATGCACTGCGTCACTCGTCCGGCTTGGTACGACGCTTCCTCGTGGTGGGCGTCTGCAGCGCGGCGAGCTGGGTCTCGAGCGAGGACACCCGCTCCACGAGCGCCTGGAGATGCTCCGGCGACACCGTGGCCGGTTCGCTGCCGGTGCCCTCCGGCGCTGTTCCGGCCTCCGCCGGTGTGCTCTCCGCCGCGGTGAGCGACGGCTGGGCGCGAACGATGCCCAGGTCCTCCCTCACGACGGGGTTCCTCAGCAGGTTGCGCAGGATGATCTCGTGCCTGGGTGGCTGCGTGGGGATCGTCGGCGTGCCGGTGGTCGGGGTGCTGCCATCGGCCGCAGGCTGCGGCGGGGTCTTCCGGGAGGTGTCGTCCTCCCAGTTCCCGGTATTGGCTCCCCGGAAGAAGCTCGTCGTGCCGCGCAGGTTGAAGGCCCGTAGCTGGCTGAGCGGGTCCTCCTCCTGTGCGATCTGCATGAACCGCAGCATCTGCGCGGCGTCGACCCTGTCCTCGGTGTCGGCGCGTGCGGCCGTCGAGTACCTGCCGACGTTCTCCGTGAGCACCCAGCAGCAGAACTCCCCGAGCAGCTCGCGGAGCATGGGCAGCAGGGGCACGAGAGAGAGCCAGTAACCCACGGTCGGGAAGGACTTCACGTAGCGGCGACGCGAGAAGTTGCAGACCTTGTAGACCGAACCACCGCGGATGCTCACGGCAGCGAGGTCGAGGTCGAGGTTCTCCTGTCGAGGCGGGCACCGGACCAGCAGGTGGTCGCACACGCAGTCCTTGAGGTACTGCGCGAGCCCGCCGACCAGGTCGGCGAAGGCCTCGACCGCTGCGTGCCGGTACGCCAGCAGCGGTTCGAGATCGAACTCGTCGCCCATCACCAGCTTGGCGTCGATCACCGACAGGCTGTTGCTCAGCAGGTTCAGGACGACGGCCCGTCGCGGTTCCAGGGGTGTCGCGGTCGACGAGGTCGGTCCCACCTGCACCGGAACCTGCAACCGCTCGACGAACTCGTGGCGCGAGGTGTCCAGCACCCGGACCAGCGATGTGGCGGAGTCGGTCACGAGCAGACGGTCGTTGACGGCCTGCAGCGTGAGCTGACCACCGCCGCCGACCGCCATGCGCGCCATCTGTCCCCC
>Ga0070683_100000711_pt1 | contig 24242 bp, 20 predicted proteins | sample KBSC713LmetaG_FD_64662 | JGI IMG/M metagenome (GOLD analysis project Ga0070683, IMG submission 64662) | Corn rhizosphere microbial communities from Kellogg Biological Station, Michigan, USA - KBS C7.1-3L metaG | ecosystem: Host-associated > Plants > Roots > Rhizosphere ... | reverse complement strand
TATTCATGAACGAAAACAAATACGATTCTGCTATCCATTATTTCAGGCAATCGTTAGCTGCTTTCGAACAAACCGGAGATGTTGCGTATACGCTCAATGATATCGGAAAACTTTATGAAAAACAGCAAAACTATGATTCGGCACTGGTCTATCATCAACGTGCACTATCGATCGCTACGAGTCTAAGTGCAAAGGAAGATATGGCTGGTTCGCTGCTAGGAGTTGCGCAGATCTATTTTCACCTGGGGAAAATAAGAGAAGCGCTCGCTGCTTATAAACAAGCAGAGGAGATCGCAAAAACGCTGGATTCAAAATTTGCTTTGAAAGATTCGTACCAGGGCCTCGCCGCCAGTTATTCGTCGTTGAACGATTACAACAATGCTTTTAAATATCAACAACTCCTTCTCGACATTAAGGATTCAATTTATAATCGCCAGACTGATCAAAAATTAGCGCGGCTTGATTTTACGTTCCAGATGGACAAAAAGCAATCTGAAATAAACTTGCTTACAAAAGACAAGGAACTCCAGGAATCTAATCTACGTCGCCAAAAAATTGCAAGAAACGCTGTCACAGGCGGACTTTTCCTTGTATTCATCATCGCCATTATTCTTTTTAGAGGATACCGAAGAAAGGTAAAGACAAATAAGATCCTCGATCAGCAGAAAGAGCAAATCGAAAACCTGGTTTTAAATATTCTACCTTCAGAAGTTGCGCAGGAACTGAAAGTACATGGATATGCCAAACCAAAATATTTTGATCACGTCTCTGTATTGTTCACTGACTTTAAAGGGTTCACTAAAATAGCTGATGAGCTTTCCCCGCATGAAGTGGTAACAGAATTAAATGAATGCTTCATCGCCTTTGATGAGATCATCGGAAGATACGGGCTCGAAAAGATCAAAACGATCGGAGACTCATATATGTGTGCGGGAGGTATTCCAACGCCAAATGATGAACATCCAATTAAAATTGTCCAGGCAAGCCTGGAGATCAGGGAATACATCCGGAAAAGGAACGAAATACGATCATCGATGGGACTTCCTCCGTGGGAACTCAGGATCGGTATTCATGTAGGACCGATCGTTGCCGGAGTGGTAGGTCGTAAAAAATATGCATATGACATCTGGGGAAGCACAGTAAACATTGCAAGCCGGATGGAAAGCAACGGAGAAGTGGGAACTGTCAATGTTTCTGCTGCCACTCATGAATACATCAAAGACAGATACCACTGTACATACCGGGGTAAAATTTACGCCAAGAATATTGGTGAAATAGATATGTACTTCGTCGACAACGAACTTCCCAAGGAAATACCCGCATACGTTGCAACCGACGAATATCCTGCTAACATAGCATCGTCCTGATTGAACTAAATTTGCTGAGTAGTTAAAAACTTTTTTACCGGAGCGAATTTTCATTCATGGCATTGTACTAACTTTTCAAAAATCTTGCGCATGAACATACCGTCCACCAGTCGCAAAACATTCACCCGCGCGAATCACTTTCCGGAGCCCGGTTCTGCGGATGAAAGAGCTATGTTCAATAAGATCCAGGAGGGAATGAAAAAACAGTATGAAAAAATATTTCCCGATAAACTTGCTGAACGTACTGTCGTGATCGTGCCTTCGCTGACGCTGGATGCCGAGATCCTTTCCAAAGTTAAAGGAGCTGTGCACTATGAAGAGCGGCTGCTATGCATGCTGATGCTGTTGCGCATGCCCCTTACAAAGCTGATCTATGTGACAAGTGTTCCGGTGCCAGAAGTGATCGTGGATTATTATTTGAACCTGCTGCCAGGTATCACCGGTCACCATGCAAGAAAGCGATTAACGCTGATCAGTTGTTTCGATTCATCTGTAAAACCTTTGACGCAAAAAATACTTGAAAGGCCAAGACTTGTAGAAGTTATAAAACAAAATATAACCGACTTCGAAACTGCACACCTGACTTGTTTTAACATCACACCGCTGGAGAAGACCCTTGCTGTGCAACTTGGAATACCATTGTTCGGAACTGATCCTGATAAATTTTATGAAGGGTCCAAATCAGGTGGAAGAAAAACGTTTCGCGAAAGCGGTGTAAATCTTCCGGATGGATACGAGGATCTGCGCACAAAGGATGACGTTGTCACGGCCCTTGCCGCATTAAAAAGAAAGGACCCGGCGCTACGAAAAGCAGTGGTAAAAATGAATGAAGGATTTAGCGGAGATGGCAATGCTATTTATCACTATCGCGATATTCCTGTTAATGATAAACTTGAACAGAATATTGTCGCGGGCCTGTCGCAGAATTTTAAAACCGTAGCAAAGGATTTAAGTGAGTCTCTGTTTTTTGAAAAGTTCGAGCTGATGGGTGGCATTGTTGAAGTATTTCTTGAGGGCGACATAAAAATGTCTCCATCGGCGCAATGCGTGATTAACCCTGATAAACGAATTGACATTGTAAGCACGCATGACCAGTTACTTGGCGGAGATGATGGGCAGATCTTTATTGGCGCCATTTTTCCGGCCGATAAAGCTTACAATATTTCCCTTTCAGCTGAAGCAAGGAAGATCTCGCAAACACTTGCAGAAAAAGGAGCATTGGGCAGATTTGCTGTAGATTTTATTTCGGTAAAACAGGATGATGGATCATGGAAGCATTTCGCCATCGAAATCAATTTAAGAAAAGGCGGCACGACACATCCATTCCTGATGCTACAATTTTTAACTGACGGAAAGTATCACGAAGATACTGGCGAATTTATCACTGCGAGCGGCAATAAGCGTTGTTATTTTGCTTCCGACAATGTGATCAGCAATGAATATAAAGGGCTTACTCCCGTTGACCTGATAGATATTGCGATGTTCCATTCACTCATGTTTGACGGTGCAACACAGGAAGGAGTTATGTTTCATTTAGTGGGCGCTTTGTCGGAGTTTGGAAAACTGGGAGTCGTGTGTATCGGCAGCACTCATGAGCGGGCAAAAGCATACTATGATCGCGTCGTTGAAGTGTTGAATTTGGAAAGCGCGAACTGATTTTGACAGATGCGGAGATTTTTATCAAATTCGTTCACCTCTAACCATACACAATCAAAGTCGAATTACACGGGTTGCCCATTTTTGATTGATGGCACCTGCGATTTGAAAGGAATCATTCCACGATAATCGTTATTTTCAAGTTTTGATTTGTAATCTAATTTCCTGAACTAAACTGTCTGTGATGAAAAAGATAATCCTTATTCTGCTAGTGAATTTGTTTTGCCTGATGGCCTTTGCACAAAACGCCGTAACGGTTAAAGTAGTTGACGCGAAAACCGGCGAACCCATCACCAATGCCAGTGTTAAAATAAAAAGTACCGGGAAAGGTGGCATCACCAATGCAACCGGGACCTACCAGATCCAGGCCGCGGCAAATACTGCGATCGAGATAAGCAGCATTGGTTACTCAACGTCCAATGTTACCCTGGGTGATCAATCAGAAATTACTGTGCAATTGCAGGCAGTAACTGTCGACCTCAGTGATATAGTCATTACGGGAACACGCGGTGCACCCAGGGCAAAAATTGAAACACCGGTTCCTGTTGATGTAATAAAAATAAACCAGGCCGGCCTGCCCACTGCAAAAATGGATATTTCTTCGGTTTTAAATATCACAGCTCCTTCCTTCAATTATAACAAACAAACCGGAGCCGATGGTGCAGACCATATTGACCTTGGAACATTACGTGGTCTTGGTCCTGACCAGACATTGGTTCTTATTAATGGCAAAAGGCGCCATCAAACCGCATTTGTAACATTGTTTGGTACAAGAGGAAGAGGTAACTCAGGTGTAGATCTAAACGCTTTCCCCGAAGCGGCTGTTGACAGGGTTGAAATTCTTCGGGATGGAGCAAGTGCGCAATATGGTTCCGACGCCATGGCCGGAGTTATTAATCTTATACTCAAGAGAGATGTGAATCACCTCTCGGTTAATGCAGGTTGGAGTGGATATTATGATCATAAATTCAATAGCAGGAATTTTAATGAAGGCAATCAATATTATTCGGGCAATGCGATTGATGGAGGAAGTTTCACTGTAGCTGTTAACAACGGAATGTCCCTTGGTAAGCATGGTGGATTCCTCGATATTTCCGCGGATGTTCTAACGCAATCTAAGACCTATCGCCAAACTGACACCACGAACTGGCAAACAGAAAAAGACAATTTACCGTACATAAATTCTTCCCGAAGGGCATTCGGGGATGCCTCGCTGACTTCGGCCGGCATCATGTATAATATGGAGATACCTCCGGCCGTGAATGGTGGAATTACTTTCTATTCATTCGGTGGTTATAATTATAAAAGTTCAGATGCGTTTGCCTATACACGTAACTATAGTGCACGACCTGATCGGTTTCCTGCTAATGCTGACGGAAGTTTGATCAATGCCCCCACGATTTATCGCCATTCCAATGACGGCGAAACTTATTTTAACCCACATATTCAAACGCATGTACAGGATGCATCGCTTGCGCTTGGGATAAAGCGGACTACACGATCAGCATGGAATTGGGATCTGAGCAACACGATCGGAAGAAACGATTTCCATTTTTTTGGCGACAAGACTTTCAATGCGTCCAGGATAGGCCAGGGAATTCCTAATCACTATGACGACGGTGGTTTTAATTTTTTACAAAATACATTGAACCTCGATCTGAGTAAGTCTTTCAAAACTGTTGCACACGGTCTGAATCTTGCCTTTGGTGCAGAGTACAGGTACGAGAGATATGAAATTTATCAAGGCGAAGAAGGCTCATACCACAATTACCACCCAACTAAAATTTATTATCCAAACATTGCAGATTCTGCTGCGCCGGCTTCAGGTTCGCAAGGATTCCCGGGGTTTAGTCCGTCCGATGTTGTCACGGCTAACAGGTCAAATGTTGGCGTCTACGTAGATGCAGAACTAAATGCCACGAAAGACTGGTTACTGGATGGCGCCGTTCGCTTTGAAGACTATTCGGATTTCGGCTCTGTTGCTACTTTTAAATTCGCGACACGCTACAGACTTGCGCCGAACTTTAATGTGAGAGGTTCGGTGAGTACCGGTTACCGCGCACCTTCTTTACAACAAATAAATTTCAGCAATACTCTTACTTCGTTTAGTGGCGGGAATTTGGTGCAATCCCGTATTGCAAGTAATAAAGATCCAATTACAAGGGCGGCGGGCATTCCCGAACTCAAGGAGGAAACATCTGTTAATAGCAGCCTTGGGTTTAGTTGGAAGCCGATCAGTAATTTGACAGTGACGGTGGATGGCTACATGGTGAAAGTTAAAGACAGGATCGTTCTGTCTGGTTTGTTTAGCAGGGATGATCCCACTTTACCGCCATCGTTCACCTCGCAAATTCCTTCTGATGTCACAACTGTGCAATTCTTTGCTAATGCGGTCAACACAACCAACTATGGATTGGATCTAATTGTAGATTATTTCAAAAGATGGGGAAATAAAAGTTTTAAGGCTTTGCTGGCTGGAAACATACAAAGCATGACCATTGATGCTATTCATGTTCCTCCTGCATTAAGTGGTACCAAACTTAATCAAAAAACTTTCTTCAGTGACCGCGAAGAAGCATTCTTGCTGGCATCTGCACCAAAACAAAAATTTGCTTTGAGTCTCGATTACAATTTTGACAAATTTGGTATCGGCACGCACCTGACCTATTATGGAAAGATTGTCTTATTAGGCTTTGGAGATGCCACTGCTGATAACCCCAATCAAACCGGTATCAATCCAATGGTTCCCACTGATGCCGATCCGAATGTTTACGTCCCCGAACAATTTGATTTTAATGGCAAGCTGGTAATGGACCTGTATGGTTCCTATAAGTTTTCAAAACAAGTCACTCTATTTGTAGGTGCAGATAATTTATTTAATGTTCATCCCAATGTGGGTGTAAATCAATTGGCAAAGGGCTGGGCCGGAGATAACGAATCGGGTGGGCCCTGGGATTCTGTTCAAATGGGTTTTAACGGAATGCGATTGTTTGCAAAAGTTTATTGGGAACTTGGTAAATAAATTCTGGTTGAAAAAACTTCATTGAAAGTTTACCATGGAGGCACAGAGAGCATGGAGAATCACTGAGACCTCTCCGTGTAGGCAGGCGTGGTAATTCAAATGATCCACTCGAGTACTGGCTAATTCTCACAGACATGAAAAGATATTTTCTGTTCTTATGTTGCACGTTCTTGTTAATTGCAACAACAATACTTTCCTTCGCACAGAATAATATAGTTGTTTTTCAGACAGACTACGGATTGAAAGACGGAGCTGTAGCGGCGATGAAAGGAGTAGCCATGGGCGTTTCACCTGATCTGAAAATATTTGACCTCACACATGAGATTCCTGCATTCAATATATGGGAAGCGGCTTATCGCCTGGAACAGACTGTTGAATACTGGCCTGCGGGAACGGTCTTTGTTTCTGTTGTCGATCCGGGCGTAGGCACAAGCAGGAAGTCGGTCGTCCTGAAAACAAATTCAGGGCATTTCATTGTGACCCCGGATAACGGCACGCTCACATTAGTTGCTCAATCATTGGGCATTGCCGGGTTGAGAGAAATTGACGAAGCACTGAACCGCAGAAAAGGCTCTGAAAAGTCTTACACATTTCATGGCAGGGATGTATATGCGTATACGGCGGCAAGGTTGGCCGCCGGCATTATTACTTTTGAGCAAGTCGGACCTGTTTTGCCAAATCAAGTCGTAACCATTCCCTTTCAAAAAGCAAAATTGGAAGGGGGAAAGATCAAAGGTACAATTGCTATCCTCGACATACAATTTGGTAATATATGGACAAACATTTCCGGTGACATGTTTAAACAGCTAAATGTCAAAACAGGTGATACAGTCAAAGTTTCCATCTATCATAACAAGATAAAAAAATATGAGGGCAGAATTCCTTATGTGGAAACATTTGGAAGTGTAGCGAAAAACAAACCACTACTTTATTTAAATAGCCTGATGCAGGTTTCGTTTGCCCTGAACATGGGAAATTTTTCGGAAGTGTATCACATTTACAGCGGGAATGATTGGACGGTAGAGATTAGTAAATTGCGGTAGCGAATTTTCAAAAATTGTCTTAACACGAAATAAGTTGAGGTATGAAACACCAAGTAACAAAAGAACAGATCGAATCCTACCAATCTTCAGGATTCATTGTTATAGAAAATTTCTTGTCGCCGGAAGAACTGGAACACTGGCGTGAAACAGTTACTGCAGCGGTGAAAGAAAGGGCTGGAGTAAAAATTCCAGGGAAGGAAATAAGAATTGGTGAAGCCGACGGTATTAATGAAGACGCTGATTATTTCGGAAAAGTGTTTGACCAGTTGCTCAATCTATGGCAGACCAATAAAGGTGTAAAAGAAATGATGTTTGATGAGCGGCTCGGGAGAATGGCGGCACAGTTAGCCGGTATTGACGGCATCAGGATCTGGCATGACCAGGCCTTGATCAAACGTCCCTGGGCAAATCCAACTGCCTGGCACCTGGATACGCCATTCTGGTCTTTTTCCGATCGCAATGCAATCTCAATATGGGTTGCGCTGGATAACGCAACATTGGAAAATGGATGTCTTTTCTTCATTCCCGGCTCACATAAAAAGACAAACTTTGATAAGATAACTATCGGCAAAAATATGGACGGCATTTTTGATGTCTATCCCCAATTAAAAAATGCAATGCCGGTCGCTGCGCCTATGAAGGCGGGAAGTTGTTCTTTTCATAATGGTCTCACCATCCATGGTGCAAATGCGAATATGACAAGTGGATTTCGTCGTGCCATGACATGCGCTTATATGCCGGATGGCAATCTATTTAATGGTGAGCCGAATATTTTACCTGACGCTTACCTGCAAAAATTAAGGGTCGGCGACCCATTGAACAACGATGAACAAAATCCACTTATTTACCATGCGCAGATCAAAGTGGATCATTGATCCTTTCTCTATTCATTTTAAACATACCGTGTCTAAGAAAATTATAGAACGGCCGTAGAGACAGGGCATGCCTGTCTCTACGGCATATCACGTTTGCACTCTTAAATGGCTTTACTAAACAATGGCTTTGTCTCCTGCCTGTTTCGTTGTAAATGCAAATCGAAGGCGGCGCTTATATTCCTTAGAAAGTGACGACCCAGAGATGTAACGATCAGTTCTTTTTCATTCCATTCAATCAATCCGTCCGATTTTAATCTTTCCAGTTCACCAAAAGACAGATCATTTATAATGGGAAGATCGGCGGAGTCTATTTTGGTAACGCCCTGGCAGATGATGTTGAGAATATATTGTCTGAACGAGATATCTTCCTCGTTTAAAAAATATCCCTTGAATACTGCGAGCTCATTTCTTTTGACGGTCTCATAATATTCGTGAAGAGTTTTCTTGTTTTGTGCGAATGCAGTACCAACGTCACTTATGCTTGAAACGCCAAGTCCCAGTAGAAAAGATGTGCACCGCGTAGTGTAGCCCATAAAACTTCTATGCAAGGTTCCATCTATCCACGCTTCATAAAGATCGTCTTCGGGTAACGCAAAATGATCCATTCCAATGTCAACATAACCAGCTGCAGTGAGAAGTTCCTTTCCCTTTAAATAGAGTTGAAGTTTCTCCTCAGCTGAGGGAAGATCATTTTCATCAAATAAGCGTTGACCCCGACTGGTCCAGGGTAGATGAGCATAACTGTAAAAAGCGATCCGGTCGGGTTTTAGTTCAATCGTTTGCTGAAACGTTTTTTCGATGCTTGATAGAGTCTGTTTCGGCAAACCATAGATCAGGTCGAAGTTCACTGACTTAAATCCCACTTCTCTTGCTTCTTCAGTTGCCCTCCTGACATTTTCCACCGGCTGGATTCGATTGATCACCCTTTGGACTTTGGGATCATGGTCCTGTACACCGTAGCTGATCCGTCGGAATCCAAGACTATACAGCATTCTGAGATGCCCCCTTGTGGTATTGTTGGGATGGCCTTCGATGCTAAATTCGCGATGAGGATGAACAATTGCCCTGTTTACTATTGAGTTAATTAATAATTCCAGGTTGAGGGGAGAGAAGAATGTTGGTGTACCACCTCCCACATGAATTTCACGAATAATAGGAGGTTCACTCATTAACTGCCTGTATAATTTCCATTCTTTGGTTACCATTTCAATATATTCATCTTCAACGCTATGATTGGTGGTGATCTTTTTATTGCATCCGCAGTAAGTGCAAAGTGATTCGCAAAATGGCAAATGAATATATAAACTCGTGCCGTGCTGAAGATTGTTCTTCGAAAATTCCTCACGAAAGGTCTGCTTCCACCTGGCCATGTCGATTCCTTCCTTCCAAAATGGTACAGTGGGATAACTCGTATATCTTGGTACGGGAACGTTATACTTACTTAACAAAGTTTGATCAATATTCATCCGCATGAAATTTATATTGTTTCTTATTTAAAATGCTAGTATGTTACCTGTTCCAGGCTTCCACTGGCTATCGGATGAATGTTTACCCTCACGACAAATTCTTTTACGAATTGTCTTACGGCATTCCAGTCAGTATACTCATAATCCCTGGAAGTGTCGGTGGTACGCCCCTCCTTCTTTGCGATCCTTTTCATGAGAAGCCTGGTAAAGAAATCGTATTGAGTATATTTGAGTGCTCCCGCGACCTGGGTTACCATCAAAGGCCTCCAACCAATGTGTTCAAGAAAATCGTTTGTTATTTTTCTTGCCTCCTTGTGCTCTTCTTCATGGTCAGAAGCTATGGCAAGGCACACAGAAAAAAATGCGCTCGGTATTTCATTCAAAGCATCAACATATCGGTTGATATAATGCAATACGCCGGACTGGTATTTGTGTATGTGTATCGAAGCCCCAATGATCACGGCATCATACGAAGACGGAGAAGGTGGTGTGTCTGACGCATCGACAACCGTCACCTCATGACCGCCATCTTTCAAAATGGTTTCCATGAAATGGGATACTTTTCGTGTCTGTCCTTCAGTGGTTCCGTAAACTATCAGGATTTTCATAACTGTCAATTTTATACAATTATACTCGCTGTCAAATCGGATACAGATGAGGACCATCAGGCGTTTTGCTGTTTCTTGTCAGCGCCCGGAGCAGGCGTCACCGCTAAAATAAGACTGCCCCTGGAAAACCAGGGGCAATTACAATTTAAACGTAAGAACCCAAGAATGGATCAATTATCAACAAAACGTTACAATAAAGATAATCTCACGACTATGCCTCATTTCTGATCTTTGACAAGATGAGATATGATCTTTGTCAGGACTCATAATATGTAGCTAACGTGGATATTAATACCGGGCATTGCCTGTATATGCCCCATTGCAAGGTTCTGCCGGATCGGCTTGCTATAAAATATGCCTGCCGCTATCTTACTGTTATTCACATCGAGACCCAGTGTTGCCTGTACATTGTAGCCGCCGGTATGATCAACATTGACGTTGTTTACCTTATCTTCTTCCATCTTTTCGGCGAGGATGCCCACGTTTGGGATCAAGGAAATTCTGCGGGTGTCCTTTACATATTTGAACTGCACGACGGTTAACAGCCGGTTTCCAAATTGATAGTCTTCTTTATTTGCAGTATTTATTTTGTAAGTGATGCCGGTGCTCAACGCAAATTTTTTGTAACGAACGGCATAGTACCCATTGAGTAAAAAATCCGTACTTCCCGTTCCAGCCTGGAAATTTGCGTTGTCAACCGTTTTCTCATCGCCTTCCTCGAACTGAAAAGCTCCTGTTGGCAGTTTGATCCCGACACCCGCAACTAAAGTATGGCGGATTTTACTAGTGGTAATTTGATCAAGAAGCCGGTAATCGGCCATGATAATGGCATCGCCGAATTCGTTCAATGATTTGTTCCCTTCCGGGCCTTTTTGCGTGTTGCTCTGGAATGGAAGATATCCCATCAATTGAATTCTCTTCGCAATCGTAAATTGACCAGCTACCGAAATGCTGTTGTAATATTCCCTGTTTTGCATTTCATTGCCCAGGTCATCATGCGCCAGGGTTTTGTAAGACCTGTAATTGTACCCAACGCTAACAAATTTTTGAGAAAGATGCGGGAACATATATGGATTAAAATTGCCAACGCCACATCCGCAAATATCACAGGCTTCCGCCAGGTTAAAACTCAGAAGTATCAATAAAGCAATCAAACTTTTTTTCATAGTAGTCTTTTTCTTATTACCGATTCAATTTCGGACACAAATGTATTTTTTTGAAGTTTCGTTAAAGACCGTCCTTCTCAGGGTGGTATATGATTCTAATCAGTATATACCAGCTATTCGACCTTACAAAAAAATCATGTCACATGGCAACATGATTATTTTTGTAAAAGACATCCGGAGTTTAGAAGCCTGGCATTTTTGTTACCTGGTAACACAGCACTGGCAATCTTGTCCTGGTTCAGCAAGCTTAATCGCACGCGGAAAAAGAATATTGTTTTCCAGGTGGATGTGCTGATGGAGATCCGCTTCAAATGCGGCAAGAGCCGCAAAACTTAACCTGTATGTCGTGCAGGCATCAGCCGGCGGTGTATAATTATCAGTGAGAACCCGGATCTCCTTTAGAAGATTTCCCGCGTGCTCGTGTTCATCCTCCATGACCATTATAGGGATGTGTACGCTTACACCACTTTGTTGATTATTTGGACCAACACTTTCTAATTCTTTTATTTTTGGAAAGAGAACGAGCTCTTCCTTTTTCATGTGCGTTTCCATTTCATCTTTCAGTTCACAAAAATTTTCGAAGATCTTGTACAATTCATTGTGCCGATCTCCGTGCTTAGACGAAACTTTGTGCAGGTAATGAAAGATCTGAGGCAATTCTCTCTTCGTATAATCATGATGCGTCGAGACAATATAGTCCGCTAACGCAGCGAGTGAAAGCGTGTTAAAATCAACCGGAGGCATTTGACTTTGATCCATAGCGAGACTCAGTTCTTCAACAATGGTCTCAGCAGGCAGATCCTTTTCTTCACATGCTACCTGCAATGGACGCTTGCCTTTACAACAAAAGTCAAGATCGTATTTTTCGAAAATGGTAGCCGCCTTATGGTTTTCATTGACAATTTGCGCCAGTGTTTTTGAAAATAATTCATTTTTCATGAGTGTAGTTTATTTAAGTTAGTAATCATAGATCTTTTTTATTGAACGTTCGAGTCGCACCAAACAAAGGAATGATCACCCACAACAGCATGATCACCGTGGTAAATAGCATCCCTCTAAAGCTTCCAAAGAAATCCTGGTACAAAGCACCGGTATAACCCATTAGTGCACTTACATCCATCTTCAACATGATAAAAATGCGTCCAAGATCGACCGGGTTTAGCGCAGATAAAACAAGTGTCAGTTTTTCGAGCGGATAATCACTGAATGTAAAAAGTATCAAGAGTATCAGTCCATCATATATCAGCGCGAAGTAGAACCAAAGTAGCAGGGCAAATCCAATTCCCCTCGCTTTATCTCTTGCTTTTACTGATGCCCAGAAAGCAATGGATGTAAACACAAGTGTCAATGCACAGCCCGTAAATATCATCGCAAGCCCTGTAGAATCCGGGGAGAAAATAAGTACAGGAACCCCAACACCTATAAAAAATGCGCTTATTAATGACAAGGCAACTCCACTGTATTCGCTTAAGATGATCCTGGTGCGGCTCAACGGTTGCGCCAGCATTAGCTCAATAAACTCGTACGAGTTATAATAGTGTATGGTGGAAAAAACCATGCTTATCAATGGCACTACGATCAATATAATATTTAACAGGCTTAGCATTGCCTTGCCATTATTTTCCTCCATTCTAAATAAACTGATGGAAATAACAAAAAGGAAAAGCGTGTAGGCAAGTACAACTTTGCTTCTTAAGATATCATACAGAACATATTTCGATAGTTTCATCATGATAATCTAGTTTACCCTTGATTTTCGGTTTCTATATTCAGCACATCATCAACCCATGATTTTTGCAATTGACTTTTCATAATTTTCGCAATGGCCTTTCCGAGCTTTGGTTCCCCTGTTTCTTTTCTCAGCGTCTCAATGTTTTTGAAAAATTGAACTTTACCTTCCTGCAGGTACATAATATCAGTAGCGAGGTCGTCAAGGTCACTTAAGATATGAGAAGTGATAAGAATGAGCTTATTCTTCTTTTTTTCGGCAATGATCTTGTCTTTTAAAATTTCAGATGAAAGAGGATCAAGGCCTGCTGTAGGTTCGTCTAAGATCAGAATACGAGGATTAAAATAGAACGCAAGAGCAGCACTTACCTTTTGTCTTGTACCGCCACTAAGTGTCCGCATGGGTTTATCGAAAATGGCAACAAGGTTAAATTTTACAATAAGATCCGTGTCCAGGTCATTTTCGGAAGCATTGCGAACATGTTTCATCATAGTGAATAGCTGCCCCACTTTCATGTTGTCAGGATACCGACCTATCTGTGGCATGTATCCAATATTCTTGCGGTAAGAAGGGTCACCATTTATCTGAACTTCATTCACAAAAATTTTCCCTTTTTTTGGTTTTACCATTCCCAACATGCATTTGATAAGGGTGGTCTTTCCCGAGCCGTTGGGGCCGATCAGCGAGATAACTTTTCCGCTATCAAAGCGGGCAGACACATGGTCGAGCGCCTGCAGTTTTTTAAACCTTTTGCTTATGTGTTCAATGCGGATCATAGTTTATTAGGTTTTATCACGGGCGTAGGATCAAGCAAATTTTCAGGGGTTAGGCTGGGAATTGCTTTTTCGGCTTTGTCCAGCAGGTTAACCATAAAACTTCTCAACAGTATTAACGAATTTGGATTTTGCTCCACGATCATCGAATACATGCTCACCGGATGATAGGGGACATCCCCTACTCCATCTTTGTTCATGTCGTATCCCTCATATTTATCCCAGTAATTGTTAGAAAAAGTATTCAACACCATGGTACCATTTGTGCCTACATCAAAACTGTTACCGATAAAATTGTTATGATGGAAATTATTGTCCTCACAACTTGCCTGGACCTTGATGGCCCAGCCATTTTCCTTAAAAAGATTTTGCCTGATCTCCATCCTGCTTGTTCCTTCCAAATGAAGACCGGTTGTGTTTTTAAAAAATGTATTGTGTTGAATATAGCTATCTGAAATATCTTTTAACAAAATACCATACGAAGAGGCACCCCAGTTTTCTTCAAAATGGTTCCATTCCATGTTTACTTTCTTCGAATACATGACAGCCACACCGGCGCCATTCTTCCGAAATGTATTATTGAAGTACACATCATCATTGGAAAACATAAAATGAATCCCGTAGCGAATATTATTTTCACTCAGGTTGTTTTGAATGGTAGAAAGAGAAACAAATTCAAAGTAGATCCCATCACGATGGCCCTGTACGTGGTTACCATCGATCAGGGCATGGTTTGATTTCCATAGATGGATGGCATTGCCCGTTAATTGCTCCGACCTTGGCGAGCCAGTGATATTATTACGGCGTATCACAACATAACTGGTGTTTGACACATGGATGGCGAAATAAGCATTGTAGATAGTATTGTTCTCAACGGTAACATTAGATGCGTCAATTATTTTGATGGCGGCATAGTCATTAATAGCCGAATAACCAGAGTTTCGAAAGGTGATCCCTTTAATGGTTATGTTCTTTCCGCTGACGGTAAGTATCTGGTATTTATATTCTCCATCAAGGGTTGGGTTGCCATTGCCTATCAGGGTTATTGATCTTGTGATCACAATGTTGCCCGCGCGGTAACTCCCGGGATTCAACACGACCGTATCACCATCTTTTGCGATCGCTATGGCTTTTTCAAGTTTTGTAATTGCCTGGTCGTTGCCAACGACAATTTTCTTTGACGAAGCGAAAAGAAAGAGTAACAGGGACGATATGGTTAATAGTGTTTTCATTTTCCTACTCCAGTTTGCCGAGTACTTCCTTCCAATTAAGAGGGCTTACGGGTTCTGTAAGCTTTATTTTTTCGGCCTCTTGCTGTGAAGCAAAAGCCGCGACATTCCCGCCCATCGGAGATCTTAGTTCAGGGCTCATTAAAAAAACTGCATTATTCGCATCTATAAAATCATTTTGCTTTTGAAAGTTGACAAACAGTTTTTGTGAGATCTCATCTTCCTTTAACGTACCCGAACCCAAAAAGTGGATCATGCAGGCGGCGTCATCGAACTTGTAGGCCTTGCCCTTTTTAGTCATGATCTCCCCACCAAATTTTGGATCGACAATCGTCATCTTGCAATTATCGCAAACATCTTTACCATAATTGAAAAGTTGAGGTTTGTTTGAACAGGACGAAATAAAAAACATTATCAAAATTGCTGCCGTGGCCATTTTAGGAACCGCTCCCAGTTTCTTAATACCTTTATGTTGACGATACCATTCAACAAACCAAACAGCAAATGCAAGCGCTCCGGCTGCAATTACGATCCATCCACCTACATCAGGAAAGGAATACGCATCGAAATTGAGCAATCGTTTATGTCCGAACAAGGGAGGTTGGTAGGTTAATCCCGGCACTTGCACCGGTGCGGTTCGATCAAGATCATGACCGTAGTCATATCCCCATTTATAAAAATCAACCATCGCCAAAATGCCACCAATAACTGTAAGTACCAGGTAATAAAACAAGAACTTTCTTTTACCGGTGATAGCAACGATCATTCCCAACAGCATGAAGAAACCAACGACATAAGGGAGAAATTTGAATTCCGGGAACATCCCAACATTAATATGTTTCATCCCGATATAGTGATTTAACCCATTAATGATATCTACCTGCCCGGTAATATTATTGATCCAGATATACATCGTAAGCCCTTCGGGGTATTGGGGAGCGAAAAGGTCGATTCTCCATACAGGCAAAAAGAAAACAGCAACCAATGCGCCAGAGGCAAACGCGGCCAATATCCTTGATGTCACGCTGAGGTGATTCTTCATGATCGTGATGTTTAACTATTCAATTTCACCGTTATGAGTTCTTCGAAGTTTCATCCCGTCTGCTATTAAGAACATAATAGCAATGAATATCCAGAAGGCAACGTTGATCCAGTTACGCGTCCTGAAAGCCTCAAGCAGGGAGACTCCAAAGAAGATCAAAAACACAGTAAAGCTTGCGGGCAGTTTTAATAGTTTCATTTGAATAAGTTTTAGAATAAAATGTACTCGATTATTTTTTTACCGGAGGCAACAGTACTCCATCAATAATATGAACCATTCCATTGGAGCCTTCGACCGAGCCAACAATAGTTGCCGAGTTATTTAATATTATTTTGCCACCCTTTACGCTGACGGTTAGATTGTCCCCATTCACCATTCCTATCGTTTGTCCATCTTTGAAATAATCAATTTTCAGCGCAGAGGTAGTTACATGATATTGCAAAATGTTTTGCAAATCAGCCTTTTTTTCTGGTTTCATCAGATCGTCTAATGTACCCTTTGGCAATTTATCGAAGGCGGCGTTGGTGGGGGCAAATACTGTAAAAGGGCCAGGGTTAGCAAGCACATCGACAAGGTCTGCCTGTTTCAATGCAGCTACCAGCGTGGTATGATCAGAAGAGCCCACAGCGATCTTGACAATATCTTTCATTGAAGCGTCATCCTTCACATTTGCCTGGCCGGCATCACTATTGGCTTCAGTTGCTGATGTGTTTGCATTTGTCTGTTTTTCATTATTACATGAAACAAAAAGAAATATTGCAATCGGTATGGCTATTAATTGAATAATCTTTTTCATATAGTTTTAAATTTTCTCTTTTCACAGCCCACTCCCAACTGGCAGTGGGCAATGAAAGGAATTCTATTTTTTATTTTGCAGCCACGGGGCCAGCGGGTTCAGTTTTTCCAGTACTGTAAGTGATGGGTACATTGGAACCAGGGGCACTCACACGTATGTAACCCTGCATTTCCTGGTGCAGTGCTGAGCAGAAGTCTGTACAATAAATTGGGAACACGCCAATGCGGTCCGGCTTCCACGCCAATGTTTGCGTTTCGCCAGGCATGATCAGCAATTCAGCATTGTTTGCACCTTTAACAGCAAAGCCATGAGGAATATCCCAGTCTTGTTCCAGGTTGGTGACATGGAAATAAACGATATCGCCAAGTTTTACTCCTTCAATGTTGTCCGGCGTAAAGTGTGAACGGATGGCTGTGATATAACAGTGAACTTCATTTCCCTTGCGTTCGACTTTCGTCTTGCTATCACCGAGGGCCGCAAAAGGGTTTTTATTGTCTTCTATTCTAAATATCTTTTGCGAATTCTTCATAATGAGCTCCGCGGGAATTGCCTCCGCATAGTGAGGCTCACCAATTGTAGGAAAATCAAGAAGCAATTTCATTTTTTCGCCACTGATATCATACAGCTGTGCACTCTGGGCCAATTCGGGACCAGTAGGTAGGTAGCGGTCTTTTGTGATCTTGTTATATGCAATAACATATTTTCCCCATGGTTTTCTTGTGGGACCGCCAGGCACTGACAAGTGACCAACTGAATAATAAGTTGGAACCCTGTCAACCACTTTCAGATCAGACAATCTCCATTTTACGATCTCCGATGATATGAAGAAGGAAGTATACGCATTACCATCTGCGTCAAACTCGGTGTGTAAAGGACCAAGACCCGGCTTTTGTACTTCGCCATGTAATACTGACTCATATTTTAAAACGGGAATTCCATCATAGTCACCATCATAATTTTTGTCGGCAATTGCTTTCTGAATTTTTGTAAAAGAAAACACAGGGATCACTGCTGCCAGCTTTCCACTTCCCACAATGTATTCACCCGAAGGATCGGTATCACAACCATGCGGAGATTTTGGACAGGGCATTAAATAAACCATATCAGGGCAATTCTTTGGGTCCAGCACCAACACTTCCTTTTCAATTTCTGAAGTGGCCGAATGAGTGATGTCATTGTACTCATTGTGAGCATAAGCGACATTCCTTTTTTCCGCCTTACCCGCTTTCACATATTCTTCGGCTTTCTTCCAGTTGACACACATAATAAAGTCCTTGTCTCTCTGGCTTGCATTTACTTCAAGCAGTGTGTTTGCCTTTTCAGAATTATAGCAGCTAAAGAAAACCCAGCCGTGTGATTTTCCTTTGCCTGCTCTTGCCAGGTCGAAATTCACTCCCGGGGTTTGGATCTGGAAAGCAATGTTCATACGTCCCGAAGTATCGACATGAATAAAACTAACCGTGCCTTTGAAGTTTTGTTTATAAGTGTTGATAGGTACGTCACCGTTCGCGTTGTCCAATGGCACACTGAACCGGGTACCGGCAACGACGTACTCCGAGTTTTCAGTAATAAAAGGGGATGAGTGATTCCCTGCGCTGTTAGGTATCTCTAAGATCTCCACGGTGCGAAAAGTTTTCAGATCAATCCGCGCGATTCGCGGGGTGTTGTTACCATTACCAAACACCCAGCGCCCGTCCTGTATGCCATTTGTTTCGGACAAGGCGATATGATGGAGGTCGTCCCACGGTACAAAACCATGCGAGGTGTTTAGCATCGGCTTGGTTTCTTCACTAAAGCCATATCCTTTTTCAGGATCAACGGAAAAAACGGGGATCACGCGAAATAAACGACCCGATGGCAGGCCGTATACACTCATCTGCCCGCTAAAGCCGCCTGAAACAAAATCATAAAACTCATCGTATTTGCCAGGTGCTATATAAGTTTTTTGCGCGGCATCACCAGTCACAGCTGATTGAGGCCCGCGGGGTTTACAACCAGTTATAAATGTAACTGCACCAACAGCTATTATTGCAATTAATTTTGAAAGCTTGCTCATATAGTTCTTTTTATAATTTAAAAAATTGTCAGGTTTATTTTTCCCCGTCGTTGCTGCGCTGGAATTCCAGCACCTCGCGGGCGTCAGTTAAAGAAAGGTTTTGATTAGGCATGCGAACCATACATAATTCTAAAAGTTTCTGGGCTTCCGGGTCTTTATCAAGCATGTAATCCGTATTAGTGATCATATTCAATATCCAAACCGCACTTCTTCGTTTTGTCACATCCTTCCAGCCTGGCCCAACTAATTTCTCTTCGCTAAGTTTGTGACATGGCTGACATTTCAATTCATAGATACCTTTGCCGGAAGCGATCCATTCCTTATTCAACGGGCTAGTGATCTGGATATCGCTTTCCTTTACTTCGGGCCCGTGCGTTTCCGGTTGATTTTTAGTTAGTTCATTTATGTCAACCGCAGGTTCATCTTTTTTGACACCCTCGCTACCGCAGGAAATGGCAAAAATCGTAATGAATCCGATCAGACAAGTAGACAGAAATAACTTCACTTGCATAAATTGAGGTTTTGAATAAGAGATGTTCATATCTTGAATGGGGCCAAATTTATTTTGCGTGTGTTTGACGTAATATGAAGAATATCATTATGAACAATGATATTTCTCATGCCTTGGTTTACAAATATATGTTCAAAAAGAATTTATGGTTAAAGCCTGTTTTGGAATGCCATATCCGCATTCCATGTCGAAGTTGAATTTTAAAATCGATAACTTGCCGGCTATTCTATCCATTTCTGCATTATTATATAACCCTTTGCGAAAAGAGCCTGAAGTATTATACAGGTGAAAAAATTTTGAAGAATTCTTCAATTACATAATTTTATATAAGCTTTCTTCACAAAACAAAACACTATTATGAAACCAAAATTCTTAGTTGGAACAATTTTTTTCGCCATGTTCATCGGCGTTGTGGCCTGTAATTCTTCTTCAGATAATAAAGATGCAACTCCCGACAATTCTGCTGCCAAGACTGATACCAGCACGTCTGCAGCCAGCGCGGGTGATGAGAAAACGGGAGTTGGAAAATTCCAGCATGTGGATTTAACCCATCCTCTTGATAAAAAAATGATTGCGGAGGGAAAAAATGTCTATGATCTGAAATGTGCTTCGTGTCATAAGCTTACTGATGAAAAGCTGGTGGGTCCCGGTTGGAAAGACGTTACCAAGAGACGGGCTCCTGAATGGATCATGAACTTCGTGACGAATACTGATGAGATGCTTGAAAAAAATGCTGCGGCAAAGAATCTTTATGAAGTTTGTCTTGTAAAAATGCCCAACCAGAATTTGAGCGACGATGACGCCCGAGCCGTTCTGGAGTTTCAGCGTAATAACGATGGTGATAAATAGAACTTTTAGATTTTGGATTTATGATTTATGATTTTGGATTCCAAGCTATCCCGGTACAGCACTAGCCTCTGGCAATCTAAAATCAAATTCCAAAATCTAAGATCAATAAAGCTCAGCGGGCCTGTCACTTTTCAACCTGGCAACCAGGATCAATAAAGCTCCGGTAAAGAGGAAGATGCTTGCGATCCACAATAGTGAAGGGTAAACGGCGTTCGTCGTATAGAACATTAACCCAATACCTTCAATCAACAATATAGCCTCATTTAAGATCACCGCCGCTGCGAACCACACAATAGCGGCGGTTGAAAATTTTTTTGCCCTTTGAAACACACCGGCTTCCAGCAAATTGAAAAAAATATAAAAACTGACAAAGCCGAGAAACACGAGATGGAGAAAACCAATGATAATGGGCCTATAGCCAAATACAGCGTTGCCGAGGGCAGGGATAATGGTTCCCATTTGCAAAACCATTTTGATGACAAATGAGACCATAGAAAAGATCAGGAGTGAGCGTGCCAGTGGTGAAACCCATCCTTGGTATATTTTTTTGTTTAACGCAAACCTGGAAAAAAGTATAAGACATATTATGATCAGTGCGCACCCTATAAAGGCGATAGCCTGAATGTAGAGATTATACCCGTGCCATAGCAGAGACAGGAAGAGCGCCGGAATTACAGACAGGCAAAGAAAAAAAGCGAAACTCCGGACCTTTCTCTTTGTAGCCTCACTTAGCAATCCCAATATTTGATTGAAGAAGAGAGCAAAAACAGACAAAGTGAAAAAACCGTTATACTGAAAATGCAGGTAGGTATATATTGAGTCCCGGTACAAAGAGGCAGTACCTGTTTTTGTCGCCATAATATAGGCAAGCGTAAATGGCCCCGCTGAGGAAATGACCAGGCTTACTAAGGCAGAGATGCTTAGCAATGAAATTGATCTGTCCTTTTTTGCTGCCCGAATATCGTTTATAAATACCCAACTAAATCCGTATGTAAAAAAAATAAAGGCGGTGGAAAAAATAATGGAGAACAAGGCATAACCCTGGAACGGAAATGTGACAAGCATTCCTATTGAAGTAATTTCAATTCCCCAAAACAACCATTGATAGACCCTTTTTTGTTTTTGATCAGGCAAGAGCAGGTTGTCAACATAAAGGATCATTAACACCAGGGTAACCCAACCACCAAATGCAAAATGAGAATGTGCACTAAGAAAATTTTTATAGTCAATAAATGAGATGGGAAATAAAAATTTAGTTCGCAGCGTCATCCCCAGCAAGGCGACAACACATAAATTGGCCAACACCAGCGATATCCAAAAATTCTTTTTTTTCATGATTTTGATCGGGAAAGTATGAAAGCTATTCTGCTTTGATGGTGCCGATTGCTCCCATAGTGGCATCGGCGAATGAATGGTCAACAAAGGTATAGCTACCTTTTTCAGGTATCACAAATTCAACGATAGCTCCGCTGGCTGGCCCCAGGTATACTGATTGCATTCCCACCAACTCATTTTTAGGATTCCCATCCAGCCACACTTTATCGAGTATAGTTCCAATGACATGGAACGCGGTAGCATTGTTTGGGCCGGCATTTAACAAGTACAAACGTACTCGTTCACCTGCCTTTACTTTTAAGGGATCAAAGAGGTACTGTCCCACTTTTCCATTAAATGTTACAAAGCTGGGAGTTTTTTTCAACGCAAGAGTGGTATCGGGAATATATGCATTGCCCTGTTGTCTGAAATAATATTCATTCTGAACAATAGCAAATTCATGGTCGGCTTTGCCAGGATAACCGCTCCTGGGTTCAACGATCACCATCCCGATCATGCCATAGATCATATGCATCAAAACCATGGGAGTGCCGCAGTGGTACATAAATACGCCCGGGTAATTTGCCGTCCAGGTAAACTGGATGGTTTCGCCAGGATTGATGCTTCGATATTTATCCTCGGGATTCACCATCGCAGCATGAAAGTCGATCGAATGCGGCATCGGCATCATGTTTACCAGCATCGCCATATTTTTCATCGTATCATTAGAGCGATCCGTCATAGAAAATCGAATTGTTTGACCCTGGCGCACTTTTAGAACAGGCCCCGGCACGGAACCGCCAAACATCCAAGCTGTGAACGAAACCGTTTTTGAAACCTGGAACAATTGGTGTGTCACATCAAATTTAACTTCCACTGTATCTTCCTGCGATGCTTCAGGAACATTAGGAGCATACGCCAGAGGTCCCTTGATCTTGTTCTGCATGTCCGGACGGTCAGTGACGACAGCCGGGCGAGATCCATAAACTTTTTCGGAATCATTTGTTTGATCATGTTGGTTGCAGGATAAACACAACATCACCATTGAAGCATAAAAAAAATTACGTTTCATTGATTAAGGGTTTGATCAAAATTACAAGATTTTATCAATGCACCGCGGTGGTGTCATGGAAATGATGATTGTGCAGTCACTGAAAGTTTTTCAGGCAACCGGAGCACTAATTTTTTGGTCCACCTGGCGTTCCTTCACAACAGGTAGCTGTTTCTGTTTAAGGGCTTTCGCTCTGCTGACAATAAACCAAACAAGAGGGATCACTCCGCCCACTGTAAATAATGAACCTCCAATTATGCGTAACCATGTCAGAGTTTGAAACGCGGTCCCTTCAGTGAATGAGCTACTTCTTGCGAACCATAAACCGCGTTCGGTGACGGTTTTAAACTGAAGTATGCCTGCAGGGAACAGATCCAGAAACACCATTAACAATAATCCGACATTGAGAGACCAAAAGATGGTTCTAACAAGTGATGGACTCCATCGTTCAGCTTTGAATAATAGTTGACAGCAAAATAGCACAGCCGCCAATGCAAGATTTCCATATACGCCCATCAATGCAGCATGACCGTGATTAACCGTCAGGTATGTGCCATGTTCGTAGTAATTGGCAATGGGGAGATTGATAATGAAACCTAATACGCCTGCGCCAAAAAAATTCCAAAAATTGACACCTACTAAGAACAAAAACACTTCTGAAAAACCAAATCGTCTTAATTCAGTTGTTCTTCCGTTATTATTTTCCAAAACCTTTGGAAGTTTGCTGAACCGCCATGCCTCCAATGTGAGCAGAACTAACGGAATTACCTGCAAAGTGGAAAACACGGCGCCGAGTGCCATGGTACCAACCGGCTTTGCGTTCCAATAAAAATTATGAGATATACCGAGCAGGCCGGAACCAAGAAATAATAAGGTTGCAAGATAGATGACGCGGATCGTTGCCTGTTTACTTACAAGACCCATCATCACCATAAAATATCCGATCAATACGGTCGTAAATACTTCAAAAAAGGCTTCGGCCCACATATGCACTACCATCCATCGCCAAAAATCTGCTATCACAAAATTTGTCCTGGGTGTTGCTATAAAGCCGGAGATCAATAATAGAATAATGCTGAACGTTGCATATACTAACCAATTCGGCAATGCCCATGGCTGTTTCAATTTCATTACCGGCTTCACGCCCCTGTACAAAGTGATTGCCCAGATTATAAATACGATACCAAGAATTATTTGCCACAGCTTTCCAATTTCAACATACTCCCATCCCTGGTGCCCCAACCAATACCAATTTTTCCCGATGAGGCCTTTGGGCCCAAGCAAAATTCCTGCAAAAGATCCTGCGACCAATACGACAGTGAGCCAGAAAATTATATTGATTAAGACAACCTGTTTTCTTGATTGCCCCGGTGAAACCATCGACATCATAAAGAATGATGCCCCAATCCAACAGGCAGATATCCATAGCAGCGATAACTGTACATGCCAACTCCTGGTGACAGTAATAGGCAATGCTTCCGAAATATTAAATCCAAAAAAGTGAACAAGCCCAACAAAATCATGCACGGTTAGTATCCCAGCCAAAACTTGTACAGAAAAAAGCAGGATGGCCACATAGAAAAATTTGTATGTTGCTCTTTGCACTGCATCGGGTTGAAATCTCCCTACCTCTGTTTTCGTCATGAAAGATTGAGCCTTGCGTGTATACGCATCGTCATCCAGTTTTTC